>ERZ1370068.5474-contig-450_pt1 | contig 30046 bp, 50 predicted proteins | sample MGYA00561227_ERZ1370068 | MGnify/ENA primary metagenome ERZ1370068 (study PRJEB38410, sample SAMEA6850437) | metagenome | study: Metagenomic assessment of the ecological functions of the soil: analysis of the soil microbiota associated with the...
ATTGTGCTTCGTTCAGTTACGTATTGCTGGTCGCCGCTCACGGCCGGCAACATCACGATCGCGGAATCGGACCGTATCACGCGACGTGAGGTCGTCATCACCGCGCTCAGCACCTCGCGCAGATCCAGGGTCGACACCATGCTGTTCAGTCAGCTCGAGCAAGAGCTTGAGTCGCTCCGGCCCACCACTGCAGCTCGCGCGGGTGGCTGAGCATGTGCGCTGAGCTTCGGCTCGCATAAATCCGCGAACGCTTCTTCGGTCAGCTTGCCATCGGTAGGCATCGACGGCCGAGCCGATGTAGCCGACGAATCCGCCGTCCGGTGCATATCGCCGGCAATCCCCCGATCGAGAATCCACCGATAGTCGCCGTCGGCCCGTCTCAATCGGTATTCCATGGAGAACGGCCGCCGCGTTTCGAAGCTGTGGACGTGTAGACCTCGAGTTCAGCGCTGGTGGCCGCGGATGCCCGCCTTCCCCCATCCGTTGCCGAGCTCCTGTTCCCTCGTGCGGCCGGTGAAGGCGATCCAAGGCTCGTTGAAGAAGTTGCACAGCTTATGCGACGCCCGACACATCCAGATCGCTGACCGGCGCGGCGTCACGGCCATGGCTCATACGCGCTCTTCGCTCTCGCGAAGTGAGTCGTCGATCTGGCGCGCCCGGTGCTGGGTCAGCGGCGCGGTGGCGGCGCCGGTTACATCGTTTTTGCGTGATACGGAGCTCACGTCGTGTCCGAGCTCGGCGCAACGCTCGACTTGAAGGCATCCAGCACGTGGCGAATTACGCTCTGCCTCGATTCACGTTCAAAAAAAGTCCTGAACCTGCCGCGGCACAAGCGGATCGGCGCTTCAGTGAGCATTCGGTATCGGCGGGCAGCTCGCCTGCGCATACGGCCGTCGCCGGTGCTCGAAGCCAGTCGGCCTTCAGCCGGAGTAGTGCATTGACTGGGCCCGCGCCGGGATCCACGATTCTCATCAAGGCGCGCGCCCGGGCGCGCCGTACGTCTGCGCTTCTGGGTCGTGAGCCTCTCCGGGCCCTGCGAAGAACCTGTCGACGACCGGGAGGCAATGTCGCGCTAACCCAACCCAGCTCAGCGGGATTTTCTTCGCGGACCTCGCAGAGCCTGTGATCGTCGCTCCGACCGACCCGCGATCAACGCCCCCACGCCGCTTTGCGCCTGAATAATCGGTCGGCGGTGACGTCGCCTCCGACGACCGGCCAGTACGCCGCCGTCGTTTTCACGAGTCTTCGCGAGAAATTCGCGAAACCCAAGTCGATCGCTGGACGAGGCCGGCCATTTGCTGAATGGAGCCAACCATTTTAGGGTTGGCCGTGGGTTTAGCTTCTCCCAGGCGCGACATGACAGCGCTCCGGGACTCCGGACGCGCGATCCACCTCACCTGGGAACCAGGTCCGCCGGTCAAGCCTGAGACGTGGGCGCCCGGCGCCGACGACAGCATGAAACGAGTGGAGACTCGACCATGGTGATCGGCTTTCGGAACTCTCGGCTGACCGCGACGCGCGTGGCGGTGACTGTGGGCGCGGTCCTTCTCGTCTGCAGCCTGCAATCGGCCGGCGCACAGGAGTCGCGTCCAGGAGTCTTCTACGCCAACGACATACCCAGAGCGATATCGTCGTCAGGTGGCGCCGACGCCGAGCACGCATACTGGCGATCTCCCGAACCTCCGCGACTACACGCGAGTGCTCACAACGACCGAGGCTCCCGCATCGATCCGAACAAGCGCTACGAGCTGCCGGGCTGATCGATCTCGCACAGCGCGTGAATCCCGAGACGCGCGTGGCGTGGGAGGCGGCCCGTCGAGCCGCGCTCGCCGTCGGGCTCGTCGAAAGCGAATACTTTCCGCTGCTCGCGATCTCGGCTCTGGGCGGCTACAAGAGTGTAGGCGTTCCCATCCCGCAAGAACCTCGTCTCCGACGGCTTCTTCCGCTTCGACCTGGCCCAGGCGGTTCCGGCCTTGAATCTGCGATGGCTGCTGCTCGACTTCGGTCGTCGCGGGAGCGCGTGGGACGCCGCGAAGGAGCGCCTGCTGGCCGCGAACCTCGGGTTCAATCGCAAGCACCAACAGATCGTCTTCGCCGTGCAGCGCGCGCTTCTACGGCCTCACCAGCGTCCGCGCGCGGATCGCGGTCGCTCAGAAGCTCACTCGACGCCGCCCGCGCGGTGCGAGGAGGCGACGGAGAGCCGTCTGCAGAACCGGGCTCGCCACGCGTCCCGAGCTCGCGCTGGCGCGACAGCAAGCGGCCAGGCCACCTTCGAGCTGGAGGAAGTGCTCGACAAGGAGCGAGACGCGCAGGTGACCCTCGCGGAGAGTATCGGCATCCCGCCCACGACGCCGATCCAGGTGACCGATTTCTCGGCGCTGCCGCCGCCGGCGCGAGCTCCAGGATTCGGTCGAGAAGACCATCGATCGCGCGCTCGAGAAGCGACCCGACCTCATCGCCCGGGTCGCGGCGCTGCGCGCGTCCGAGGCCGAGCTCAGCCGGGCGCGCGCCGCCTACTGGCCGACGCTGTCGCTGGTCGGCGATGTCGGCTCGATCCTGGGCAGCGCGCGGATCACCGCAGACGGGAAGTCAACCGGATGGTTCGGAGCAACCCAGCCCAGCTACGGCATCGGCTTGTCGCTCGAGTGGGAGCTCTTCGACGGCGGAGCGCGTCAGCGCCGCGTCGAGCTGGCCGAGTCGGCGCGTCGGGCCGCCCAGGACGAGATCACGGCGACGCGCGACCGCGCCGTCAGCGAAGTCTGGAAGGCGTACACCGACGTCAAGCTGGCCTTCCGGCGCCTCGACGTCGCGGCCGCGCTGGTGGACGCCTCGCAGCAATCGCTACGAGGATTCGCTCAGGTCGTATCGCGTGGGGCTTGGCACGCTCACCGACCTCCTCGCCGCCCGGCGCGGAGCTGAGTCGCGCACGGTTCGTCGAGCTCGACACGAAAGTCAGCTGCTGGAGTCGTCGGCGGCCCTCGCGTTCACGACCGGGCGAGATCCCGGACACCGCACCGCACCGGATCGATAGGGAGACGCTTGGGACCGCAAATCAACGTCATCGGCTCGTTCTTTCCCTCGTGGATGCTCTGCGCCGCGATCGGCATCGGTGTCGCCGTGCTCGCGCGGAGCGCTGTTCCTCCGGGTGGGCGTGGACCCGCACCTCGGTCCGCGAGCGCTCGTCTGTCGAGCCTCGCGCTTCTCGTCACCCTCGTCCTCTGGGTGGCGCTGTTCAGGAGTTTAGCCCATGGCGCCGCGCCGTGGACTCGGTGATTCCGGGTGCACGGCGTATCGCGGGGCGGCTGCTCGGCGGCCTGATCGTCGCGGGCGCCGCCGTCGCCGTGATCGTCACCCTGCTGCAGTGGGAGACGCGACCGCAGACGGACGACGCCACGGTGCGCGCCAACTTCGTGGGCATCGCGCCGCAGGTGAGCGGCCACATCGTCGAGCTCCGTGTCCGGGACAATCAAGCTGGTCCACGAAGGCGACCTGCTGTTCGTCGTCGACCCGCGGCCGTACGAGATCGCCGTCGCTCGCGCGCGGGCGAGCCTCGCGCTGACGCGCAAGGAGGTCGAGGGCCTGCGCAACGGCGTCTCCACCGCGGAGGCCGGCGTCGCGCGCGCGAGCGCGCAGCTGGACGCCTCGGCGGCGGACATCGTGCGCCGCGAGACCGATCCGGTCGCCGCCGATGCCGAGATCGCGCGCCTGCAGGCGCAGCGGGTCGCCTCCGAGGCGGCGCTGTATCGTGCCGAAGCCGAGCTGCGGTACGCCGAGGACTACCTCGCGCGTCTCGAGCAGCTGCTGCCCGAAGTTCGTGACCGAGGACAAGGTCGACGAGGCCGCGCACGAAGCGGGTCTCGGCAGCCATGGCGGCCGAGCAGGCGCGGACCTCGGTGCTGGCCGTCGACGCCGCGCTCGACGAAGCTCGCGCGAAGAAGCGAGCCGCCGTGGCCGACGCTGACGGCCACGCGCGCTCAGCATGTCGCGACCGAAGCCGCGCTCCGTCAGTCAAGAGCGACCGAGCCGCGCGCGGAGGACGCGATCGGCCAGCTGGCGAACACGAACGCCCGCATCGCCGCCGCGGAGGCGCGCGGTGCACTCGGCCGAGCTCGATCTCGAGTACACCCGCGTCCGGGCGCCGTTCGACCGGACGCGTCGTCAATCTCAACATCTCGACGGGCGCCTTCGCGCGGGCGCGGAGTCGAAGTCTTCACCCTCGTCGACACCGGCACCTGGTACGTGATGGCGAACTTCCGCGAAACGCAGCTGCGCCACATCCCGCAGGCGCGCCGGTCGATCTGTATCTGCAATCGCAGCCCGGACGGCGCTTCCGGGGCACGGTCGTCGGGCTCGGCTGGGCCGTTCTGCCCGAGAACGGAACCAGCGTGAACGGACTGCCGCGCGTCGAGCGCTCGCTCGACTGGATCCGGCTGGCGGCGCGCTTCCCGGTGCGCATCAAGGTCGAGGATCCGGACGAATCCTTCCGCATCGGCGCCTCGGCGGTCGCGACCGTGCATGGCTCGCTCAGAACCGTGAGCCGGTGACGGCGACCGCGTTCGTCGACTTCCTCCGCCGAGAGCTCGCGCCCGACACCCGGGCGCGGCAGCGCGACCTTCCGGCTGACGCTGGCCTGCGTCATCGCCACCATCCCGATCCTGACGCATCGCATCCCGCACGCGCTCGTCGTGATGATCGTGATGTACCTCATCACCCAGGAGGACACGCGCGGCGACGCTGATGGGCTCCATCCTCGGCGTGGCCGGCGTCACGCATCGGCCTGGGCGCCGCGCTGCTGGCCTGGATGGTCGCTCTGGACATCGCGTGGCTGCGCATCGCCTGCTTCGTCGGCCTTCGTGTTCTTCGGATTGTGGCTCAAGCGCGTGCTGGTGATCGGCGCGCTCGGGTCGGCGATCGGCCTGCCGGCGGCGCTCGTGATGATCCTTCCCGACGTGGGACCCCTGCCGCCCGAGAGTCTCGTCGAGTTCGTGCTGTGGCTCTGGTTGTGCGTGACGCTCGGGCTCACCGTCAACCTCGGGGTGCAGCTGCTGCTGTCGCCCGGGCGATCCGTTGACGCTGCTGCAGCGTGAGCGTCGACGCGAGGCTGCGCGCCGTCGAGCACGCGCCTCCGCGAGGCTGGCCGGCGCCGGCGACCTCACGCCGGCGCCGGCGATGTCCTCGACGCGCTCGCGACCGCCGGCATGTCGCGGCCGCTCGCGCTGCTCAAAAGCGCCTCGCTCACGAATGCCCGGGCGCGGCAACGCCATGAGACGCTCGCGACGACCATCACGCTCGTCGACCGACTCGTGACCGATGCCGGCTGCGCTGCGGATCGTCGTGTCGTCGACGTCGAGCGCTACGTCGATGCGTCAGCTCTGATGCGTGTCGCGGACGCCTGCGCGCGCACGCGCCAGGCGCTCGCCGAACGCCGGTGGCCCGACCGGGCGGAAGCTGCGGCTCACGCAGGTCCGATCGATTCGGCCTGCCGGCGCCGGCGCCGCTCGCCGATATCGAGCGCACGCTCGAGCAGTTCTCGATGATCCAGCCCGCATCGAGGCGCCGCAGTCGCCGGCAGCGAAAGAGGGCGGGGCCCCGCCTCCTGCTGCCCGACGCCACCACGAATCCCGAGTACGTGCAATTCGCCGTCAAGGGCGCGCTGGCCGCGCTGATCTGCTACGTGCTGTTCGTCGGCTTCGACTATCCCGGCATCTACACCTCCGTGGTCACCTGCTTCGTCGTGTCGCTGTCGACCATCGGGTCGAGCAACCAGAAGGGACTCCTGCGCTTCGGAGGCGCGGCGGTCGGCGGCGTGATGGGCCTGCTCGCCCTCGTGTATGCGTTTCCGCACGTCGAGGGTCTCGGCGGGTTCTGGCTCGTCTTTGCGACCGGCACCGCGGTAGCCGCGTGGATCAACTTCGGTTCGCCGCGGATCTCCTACGGCGGGTATCAGACCGGGACTGGCGTTCTACAAGGCGACGCTGCAGAAGCTCGGGCCCGCGATGAGCGCCACCGTCGTTCGTGACCGGCTGATCGGGGTCGCCTTCGGACTGATCGTGTTCGGCATCGTGGAGCACCTGTTGTGGCCCGTGCGGGCCGCGGATCGCATGCACGCGCGGCTGGCCGACGTGTTGCGCTCGCTTGCCGAACTTCGCCCGCGTGCGCCTCGACGACCACGGCGGACGACGTGGATGCGCGTCGCCAGTTGATCGTCGCAGCAGGTGGCGGACGTGCAGGGCTTCATCGAGTCGTCGAAGTTCGAGGCCGGCGCGGGTGCCGAGGATGCCCAGGAGGTCGAACGGCTTACGGCTGATGCCCAGGCCGTGTTCGTTGTTCTGCTGGCCATTGCCCGCGACGCGGCGGTCAGCCGACCAGGCGACCGGACGCCGTGCGGGCGGCGACGATTCGCGTCGATGACAATGTGGCGGCTGGTTCTCGATGGCGCTCGCGGCCGCGTTGGACGGGGCGACGGAGCGGCGGCGAGCACGATCAGTAGCTCGCTGGCCGCCTTCGAGGGTCGATCGGCGCGCTGGTCGAGGCTGCCGGAACGCATGTGACATGCGCGGGCAGCACTCGAGCTGCACCGCGAGCTGGCCGTCGCAGGTGAATCGGCTGACCGCGAGCAGTGTGCGCTCGATCCCAACGGCGGCACATCCGATCGTGGCCGCGTGAACCGTTGAGGTACCTAATCACGAGGCAGGAGGATTCGGCGATGAAGAACGGCGAACACTTGTGGGCAGTCGCGTACGACGACATGGAGCGCGCCAATCAGGTGCGCGACGAGATCATCCGCCTGGGCTGGGACGAGAAGTACCTCATCCTGAATGACGTCGCCGTGGTCGTGCGGCACCCCGACGGATCGTTCACGCTCGACCGAGAACGGTTTCCATCCGCCGCAAACGTCCTGGGCTGTTCTGCGGTTGGCTTCATCGCGGGGCTGGTGCTGGGCGTGCCAATCATCGGCGCGACGATCGGCGCGATGGTCGGAGGTACCGGCACGGCCCTCATCGTTACCTCGGCGGGTATCAGTAATGACTTCGTGACCGAGGTACAGGGATCGATGAAGCCAGGAACATCAGCCTTGTTCGTGCTGGACGCCGGGGAGACATGGAGGTGATCCTGCATGCGATCCGCGGCCTCGGTGGGACGGTGTTGAAGACCAACGTGGATATAGAGCGGGCCCGGTTGATTCAGTCCGCGCTCGCGGCGGTTCCCAGTGGCCCCGGCGCCTGATCTCCTCGCCCATTACGGCGCCGCCGTCGTCTTCGCCTGGGCGTTTGCCGTGCAGGCCGGGCTGCCGGCTCCGGCCGTTCCGATGCTGCTTGGAGCCGGCGCTCTGTCCGGCTCGGGCCACATGGACCTCGCGGTCTCCATTCTCGCGGCGATGACCGCAACTCTGGGCGCCGATGTGCTGTGGTATGCGCTCGGCCGGTCGCACGGTCTTCGAGTGCTCGAGACCCTCTGTCGATTCTCCCTGGATCCTGACTCGCTCATCCGTCACGCCAAGGAGCGGTTCGCCGCGCATCGCGCGAGATACCTCATCGTCGCGAAGTTTTTACCGGGCGTGAATCCACTCGCCGCAGGCCTGGCCGGCGTGGTCGCCCTCCGCGTGGACTTCTTCCTGTTCTACGCCGCGGCTGGAGCCTTGCTCTGGGCCGGTGCCTGGATCATGGTCGGCTATCTGTTCGCGAGACGTCATCGCTCTGATCGCGACCGCGAATGCCCGCTTCGGAGCGCCGTTGCTCATCGCGATCGTGGCGGCGCTGGCGCTCTACATCGCATTCAAGTACGCGAGGCGGCGCCGGTTTCTGCGTCATCTCGGAAAGCTCGCATAGACCCGGTCGAGCTCAAGAGACGGGTGGAGCGCCGGCGAGCCGCTGGTGATCGTCGATCTGAGGACGAATCTGGACCTCGAGACGAATCCGTACGGAATCCCTGGGCGCGTTGGATCTCTCCGGAGATGCTGCGCGATCCGCATCAGCTGATCCCGAAACGCAGCGAGATCGTCTTCTACTGCGCGGAGCCAGAGAGGCAACGAGCGCTCGGATGGCCTCCTGCTGAGCTCTCGTGGCTACAAAAACCTCCATCCGCTCAGCGGGGACTCGAGGGATGGCGCCAGGCTGGATTCGCTGTGGAACCGCTCGCGTCGAGTCGTCCCGTCCGGTCTCGACGTTCTTCCTTCTGACTGCGCTCCGGCACAGGCGGGAAATCTGACGGCGGGGCGAGCTCGACATGAACGGTGCGTCGGTCTCCGTCCCCGACGCGACGCTGGCCGTCAGACGCGCGAGCCGGACGGTGCGGTGCCTGGAGTTCGCCGGCCACTGGTTGAGCCAGCGCGGGCTGCCGGAGCCGTCGAGCACGCTGCTTGAGCTGCGCGCGACGGGCGTCAGTCACCTTGCGTTCGACGCCCGTCAGATCACCGCGTGGGATTCGGGACTCGTCACGTTCGTTCTCAAAGTGCTCGGCGAGATGGCCGCCGGGGGCGTTGCCGCCGACCGCGCCGGAGCTGCCCGACGGTGTTCGCCGGCTCATCGCGATGGCGGAGGCCGTACCCGAACAGCGACCGGACGCACCGGCGCCGCGCCGCCAGTGGCTTGCGCGTCTCGGCACCAATGCGACCGCGGCGGCACGTGCTGCCACGGTCTGGCTCGACTTCCTCGGCCAGAGCCTGCTCGCCCTCGGTGCCCTGGTGCGCAGGCGTGCGCGGTTTCGTGTGGTCGGATCTTCTCCTGATCGTGCAGGACTGCGGTCCACGTGCGCTCGGCATCGTCAGCCTCATCAGCTTCCTGATCGGGCTCATCCTCGGCGTTCGTCGGGGCCGTCCAGCTCCAGCAGTTCGGCGCCTCGATCTTCGTCGCGAACCTGGTGGCCATCGCGATGACCCGCGAGATCGGCTGCATCATGACGGCCATCGTCATGGCGGGCCGGACCGGCGCGGCCTTCGCCGCGCAGCTCGGGACGATGAACACCAACCAGGAGATCGACGCGCTCTCCACCATGGGGATCTCGCCGATGGAGTTCCTCGTCCTCCCTCGGATGCTGGCCCTGATCGTGATGATGCCGCTGCTCACGATCTACGCGGACCTCGTCGGGATCCTGGGCGGCGCGGTCGTCGGGGTGGGCATGCTGGGGCTCGGCCCCATCGAGTATTTCGAGCAGACCCGCGGCGCCGTGAGCCTGACCGAGCTTCTTCATCGGCGTCAGCAAGAGCGCGGTGTTCGGCGTCCTGGTCGCGCTCGTCGGCTGCCTCCGGGGTATGCAGTCGGGGCGGAGCGCCGCCGCCGTCGGGCTCGCCGCCACCTCGGCCGTGGTCACGTCCATCGTGCTCATCATCGTCATCGACGGCATCTTCGCGGTGATCCTGAATGTCCTCCACCTCTAGCCCCACGGCGCCCGGCGCCGCGTCGCCCGCTCCGCATCACCGTGGCCGATCTCACGATGGCCTACGGGAGCTTCGTCATCCAGCACGACCTGTCCTTCACGATCGCGCGGGGCGAGATCTTCGTGATCATGGGCGGGAGCGGTTGCGGGAAGAGCACGCTGCTCAACCACATGGTCGGCCTCCTGCACCCCGGCCAAGGGCGACGTCCTCTACGACGGCCAGAGCTTCTGGCACGCCGCCGGACGAGGAGCGCGACCGCCTCCGTCGCCGGCTCGGCGTGTCCTACCAGGCCGGGGCGCTCTGGAGCTCGATGACGCTCGCCGAGAACGTGGCGCTGCCGCTCGAGACCTTCACCGAGCTGTCCCCGAAGCAGATCCGGGAGATCGTCGCGCTGAAGCTCGCGCTCGTCGGCCTGGCGGGCTTCGAGGAGTTCTACCCGTCCGAGATCAGCGGCGGGATGCTCAAGCGGGCCGGCGTGGCCCGGGCGATGGCGCTCGATCCGGATATCCTCTTCTTCGACGAGCCGTCCGCCGGCCTCGACCCCATCAGCTCGCGGCGCCTCGACGACCTGATCCTCGAGCTTCGCGCGAGTCTCGGGGCGACGATGGTCGTGGTGACGCACGAGCTCGCCAGCATCTTCGCCATCGCCGACACGGGCCGTGTTTCTCGACGCCGAGACGCGGACCGATGATCGCATGCGGTCCGCCGAAGACACTTCGCGACGAATGCCCCAACCCCACGGTGCGGAGGTTTCATCACGCGACGAGGTGAAGGCGACACTGCAGCAGGGGGTATCAACGGCATGAGCGCACGCGCCAATCCCACCGTCATCGGGGCTTTCGTCCTGGGGGCTCTCGTCCTGCCTCGTGGCCGGCCTCCTCTCTGGGGCGGCACCGGGATGTTCAAGCCAAGGTATCGCGTCGTGATGTATTTCGACGCCGCCGTGACCGGCCTTCGAAAAGGGGCGCCGGTTATCTTGCGGGGCGTGTCGCGTCGGCGAGGTGACAGACGTGCAGTGCGCTGGGGCACCTGGCTCGCCACGGTCTACGCGACCTCGAACCTGACGTGCTGAAGGGAGTCCGGCCCCGCGACCTCGACGCCTCGCTCCGGCAAGGTGATCCAGGAACGTAATTTGCGCGCCCAGCTCCGGATGCAAAGCTTCGTGACCGGAGTCCCTCTACGTTGCGCTCGACGATTTTCCTGGCACGCCGATCGTGCTGCGAGGCCTCGACAAGGACGTCCACGAGCTCCCGACCGTTCCGACCGACATCGAAGTGGGCGGCAAAGGTGGAGAAGATCGCCGACGCGCTCGCGACGCTGCCGCTCGACGAGCTCGTGCGCTCCATGATCGCGACCGTCGACGAGGCGCGGCGCATCCTGAAGTCCCCAGAAGTCGCGAGATCTTTGAAGAGCCTCGACGGGTCCTCAGCGATGGCCGCGGGCTCGTCCGGCGCGTCGACACCCTCGCCGCGCCAGCGTGAACGCTCAGGTCGGCCCGCTCTCCAGCGACGCCCAGGCCACCCTCAAGTCGGCCACGGCGCAACGCTTTTGCCGAGGGCCCGGCGCTCGTGCAGGACCTCCATCGTGTCGTCGCGAAGATCGACGCACAGATCGAACCGCTGCTCGCGTCGTTGAAGAAGTCTTCCGGATACCGTCGGCACGACGTTTGAGCACGCGCAGGTCACTCTGGCCGGCGTCGACGGGACGCTGAATCAGGACTCGGCGCTCGGCTACGAGCTCGTCAAGTCGCCTGCAGGAGCTTCGCGAGACGTTGCGCAGCGCTCGGATCGCTGGCCGACTACCTGGAGCGGAACCCGAGCGCCGTTACTGTACGGGGCTCGCCGTCCGAGCGCCAACGGAGGCCGATGATGCGCACCCAAGCGAGCCGCTTCGTCTGGCTGCTCCTCACGGCCGGTGTGCTGGCCCTGACAGGCTGCATGTTGGTCGCCGATCCGACCAGAGTACTACGTGCTCTCGCCGACGTCGCCGCGCGAGCCCACGCCACATCCTCCGCGTCAAGTGTCGCCGTCGGCGTCGGTCCGGTGCTGATGCCGGGTTATCTCGACCGGCTGCAGATCGTCACGCGCGGACGCGAACGACGAGGTCGCCGGTCGCGATGTACGACCGCTGGGCGGAACCGCTCGAGAGCGGTATCGCGCAGGTGCTCGCGGACGATCTCGGCGCGCACGTGGGGAGCGAGCGGATCGCGGTGTTTCCGTGGCGCGGCGGAGTCGCGCGAGTGCTCGACTACCAGGTGGCCGTCGTGGTACTTCGCTTCGAGGGCTGGCCCGGCCGGCGAGGCGACCCTGGACGTGCGCTGGCGGCCTTGATCGGCAAGGACGGCAACGGAGCTCGCGCTGAAGCGTTCCACCCTCCAGCGAGCCTATCGCCGAACAGGGCTACCAGCCGCTCGTACAAGGGATGAATCGGCTCCTGTCGGCGCTGGCGCGCGAGATTGCCCTCGAGATCCGAGTCACGCGCCGACGCGACTGCGCGGTCGAAGTCTTGAGCGGTGGAATCCTCCGAGGGCGGCGTACCTGTTGATTGATCGCCACCGGCCGGTCGTCCTCACTTTGGTCAGGCGTCACAACCTACCGCCCGGAGCACGGATTGAAGTCGGTCGGAGCCAACTCAATGCTTCTTCTAAGGTCCCAACCAGGTCCAACCAGGTTATTATTTTGTTGCCAGCAAGATTGTGGCTGTTCCATCGTTCATCGAAAAGAATGGGAGTGGGATCGTGTCCCAATTCCGATCACTACTCTGGCTTTTCGTGGGCTGCTTTTGTCAACCTCTGCGTCGGCTGGCTCAGAACGGCTTACCGTGGCCTATCCGCAATGGCCACCCTACAAGGTCGTCCAAAATGGCACGATTGGCGGTATCGATGCCTTGGTGCTGGACGAGATAGCCCGTCGCACCGGGCTAGAGTTCGACTCACGTCGAGTGCCCATGGGCGCGTTGCCTCATCATGTTGCAGAACGGCAGCGTCGATATGATCACCAGGATCGCGCAGACAGAAGAGCGCAAAGAGAGCATGGACTTTCTTGAGCCGCCGATGCGAGACAATAATGCGATCTCTTTCTATACGAGTGTCAAGGCCAAGCACGCCATAAGCCGATACGAGGATCTTTACGGACTCGATATCGGAGTGATTCGTAGCTCCGGCCTATTTCGAGCGCTTCGACCAGGATCACAAACTCAAAAAGACCCTTTTGTCACGCGGGAGACGCAGTTGGTTGATATGCTGGCTAGCCAGCGGCCTCGATGTGATCGTCGGGATCGGCGCTAATTTGGATTATCTCATTCACGAGACGGGGCGCAGCGGCGTCATCAAGAAGTCGTCTTTCGCGATTGAGACGAAAGAACCGGCTTACATCGCCGTATCCAAAAAGTCGAAACACAGAGGCGTCGTCCCTCGGCTCGAGAAGGCGCTGAGCGATATGCGTCGAACGAACAAGATAGAACAGATCGAACGGAGCTTTCTCGAGGCGCTTGCCCGTGACAAACCATGACCTGACGCGCCCCGACCAGCCTGAGGCAGCCGGGCGACGGTGAAGTCTTCTGCCGCGTCAGGCATCGATTATGCCACTCTGGGCTTTCATGTCTCATTTAACGGAGATTTTCGAGACACCCCTCAGGGCACGCGCCGCGGCGAGTGATAGAGAAGTTGACATGTCAGCGCGCTCGCAGGACATGACGGCCTGGCGTCTCTTCGATCGAATGCGCCGCGGGATCGGTCCGCGCCTGCTGATGCGGGTGCTCCTGTTCAGCGTCGCCAGCACGCTCGTCCTGACGCTGTCACAGCTCTATCTCGACTACCGCCGCGACACCGGCGCCATCGACCACCGCATGGCCGAGATCGCGGACAGTTACGGCCACAGCCTCGGCGAAGGCCTGTGGAGCCTCGACCGTCGACAGCTCGAGCTGCAGATCGAGGGATCCTGCGCCTGCCGGCAGTGCGCTTCGTCGAGGTGCGCGAGACCACCGACCGCGCTGATCCGATGATCGTCAGCGGCGGCGCCCACCGCGATCGGGTAGCGGTGAGCCACCACTTTCCCTCGTCCGCCCGCGCGCGGCGAGCAGCAGCAACTCGGCGTCCTGACGCTCGAGGCCACCTTCGACGACGTCCATCGCGCGCTCGCGAGAAGGCCGTCGTCATCCTGACCAGCCAGGGCGCGACGATCTCGTTGTGTCCTGTGTTCGTCCTCTACCTGACCCATCGCCTCGTGACCAGACATCTCACGGCTCTCGCCGGCTTTCTCCGTCACTACGACGTGCTTCCGGCCCCCCGCCGCCGCTCTCGCTGCAGCGGCGACCACCCACGGAAAGGACGAGCTCGACGACGCGTCGTGGCGGCGTTCGAGACCATGCGCCGGACCCTGGAGCACGCGTACGGGAACCTGCGCGAGAGCGAGCAGCAGCTGCGCGACTACGCGGGAGACCGCATCCGACTGGTTCTGGGCCACGGGAGCGGCGCACGAGTTCACCTACGTGTCAGAGCAGGTCCGCGCGTTTGGATTCGACGAGAGTGAGATGCTCGGAAAGCGCCGCCTGGACATCATGGCCGACGTCGCGGCGGAGCCACAAAAGTGGCGAGAACACATGGCCACCCTGGAGCGCCACGAGCCCTTCCGCGACTTCGTCTATCAGCGCCGGCGTCCCGATGGCGCGCGCTACGCATCATCGCGGCCAGCGGCAAGCCCGTGTTCGACGGCGAGGGTCGGTTTGCCGGCTACCGCGGCGTCGCCCGCGACATCACCAAGCTCCGGCGCGCCGAGGAGATGCTGCGTGATCGGGAGCAGCGCATCCGCGACGCTCGGCTAGAGCTCGCCCGCGTCAGCCGTGTCACGACCCTCGGCGAGCTCGCGGCGTCGATCGCGCACGAGATCAACCAGCCGCTGGCGGCGATTGTCGCCGACGCCAACGCGTCGCTGAACTGGTTGGCGCCGTGCCGGACCCTGACGTCGATCGGGTTCGCGACTCGCTCGACGCCATCATCAGGGACGGCCACCGGGCTGCTGGAAGTCATCCAGCGCATCCGGCAGCTGGCCACGAAGGGCGAGACCGAGAGGGCATCCGTGGAGATCAACAGCGTCATCCGCGACGTCATGCCGCTGTTGCGCCGCGAGCTGCAGCTTCATCACGTGGTCGCGCAGGCGGATCTCGCGGGAGGTGATGCCTCCGGTCCTCGCCGATCGGGTCCAGCTGCAGCAAGTCATCATAAATCTGGTCGTGAACGCCGTCGAGGCGATGGCATCGATCGACGATCGGCCCTGTCTGCTCAGTGATCCGGTCGCGCGTGACCGATGACGAGGTGGTCGTGACCGTCCGCGATGCGGGCGTGGGGATCGATCCGAGCGCGGTGGACCAGCTATTCAGCGCGTTCTTCAGCACCAAGCCAGGCGGCATGGGCATGGGGCTCTCGATCAGCCGCTCCATCATCGAAGCGCACGGCGGTCGGTTCTGGGCGACGACGAACCCGGACCACGGCGCCTCGTTTCACTTCACGCTGCCCGCCCTGCGCTGAGCTACGGACCTCGCCAACTCTGCGACGTCGCGGCCGCATCGGTGGCGTGGCGCACCGCCTGACGGCCGGCCGCCATGGCGGTGTCGGCCGGTAGGACGAAGTGAAAGACGCTGCCGCGGGGCGCGTTCGGCGCGGACCACAGGCGGCCGTCGTGAGCCTCGATGATCGAGCGCGAGATCGAGAGGCCCATGCCCATTCCGTGGCCTTTGGTCGTGAAGAGCGGCGTGAAGAGGCGGTCGACGTCCTCCGGGGCGACGCCGGTCCCGGTATCTTTCACCGATACCATCACCCCGCCGGAGGCGTGGATCTCGGACGTCACGCCGAGCGCCCGTGCCCCGCCCGTGGTCGCCATCGATTCGATCGCATTCGTGGTCAAGTTCAGAAGCACCTGCTGGAGCTGTACGCGATCCCCGCTCACCCATGGCAGAGAGTCGGTGAGCTCGACTTGAACCGAAACCCGGTGCCGCTCCAACTCGTCGTGGACCGCGGCGAGAACACCCCGAATGATCTCGTTGACGTCGAGCGGTGTTCGCGCCCGGACGTCCTGCTTGAACAGTGCGCGGATGCCGGCGATGACGGCGCCTGCACGATGACCATCGGCAGCGATGTGGGTGAACGCAGCCTTCGCCTCCTCGAGATCGGGAACGGCACGAGTGAGCCAGTTGAGTCCGGCGTCGGCATTCGCAATCATCGCTGAGAGGGGCTGGTTGACCTCGTGAGCGATGGAAGCCGATACCGCGTCCCCCGTCATCAGGCGAGCCTCACGCTCGCGACGCTGGGCCAGGACCGCATCGACCAGCCGCGCGTAGAGGGTCGTGATCTCGTACAGCAGCACGAACAGGACAAGACTCGCGGAGATGAGCCCGAAGATTTTGCTGGCATACCAGCGGAAGGTATAGCGGTCAGCCACCGGAAACATGAACAGACAGATCTCGATCGCATAGTCGCACAGCACCACCATCAGCCACAGATCGAGCACCGAACCCCGGCGGATCCAGAGCACCATGAGCGCGACGACTGCGCTTACCAGCATTATGTATCCGACGACATATTGGGATAGCGAGCCGGCATTGGAAGTCGCATCGCGCAACAGGCTGGGCAGCAGCGCATGGCCCGCGGTCACGAGCAACGTCGCGGCGCACACCGCGGCCACGGTCACGGCAACGCTCGCCAGAATCGCCGCGGTGGGCGCGCCCTTCCAACGACGCGTTGAAGGATCAGCATTCTTCAGCAGCGCATAGGCGATCACGAACAGGGAAAGCCGATATGCGACAGGATGCTGAGAGCTACGCCGCGCTCTGCAGCCCGGCGCCGAGTAGCCCTCCGGGCGCAAATACGCCCGGGAACGTCAGCACGTGGGGAATCAGGATGAGTGCGGTGAAAAGATACCCGCTCGAGATCGCCAGCAGCGCGTGGGAGCGCAGGATGGAGAACTGTGCGAACAGCAGGAGTGCAGTGATCGAGTCGCTCACGAACATCGCCGCGACATGCATCGGGACGAAGGCGTCGATGCGCGCCAGTGGGACGGTCGACAGTGGCCCCGTCACGACGAACGCCGCCATCAGAGCCAGCACCACGCCGAGGGCGAGTCGCCGTTGCGCCGGGCTTGGCGGCAGGCTGGAGATGGTGAAGTCCCGTCCCTCGGGAGCGGCGGACGGTGCCTTCGCCATCGTTCCCACTAATCGCGCACGAGGGAACGCGCGGGCAGAGCGCACGTCGTGAGGCCGCCTTCACGAGGTCGTACGGCTCTCGCGCGCAGCGCCGTTCCGCGCCGAGAGCCTCGCCGCGCGCCGCCGGCCGGCTCTGCACATGCCGGAGCCATTCTGTGCCGCGGCCATGTCGAGCGCAAGGCCCCGCGCGATCGGGAAGACTCCCGACCTGTGCGACAGCGTTGATCAAGTTCGCCAGTGCTGACGTGAAAGCCGACGACGTGAGAAGCGCTAATTCATGAGGCGTTGTTTGTGGCTTGTTGGCTCCAGTCTCTGATCGGCAGCGGAATGTCATCACTTCTCCATCAACCTGCTCCGACTCCGGTTCGGCAGAAGGTGCGTAGTGATCGAGAGCGCGGTCCCGATAGCGCCAATCGTGAAGATGACGCGTAGGGTGAATTCCATCGCGGTTACTGCTGTGGCGGTCGGATTATCGGGATGGGTCGCGGTCAGCGCGCTACAAGCCGAGGATTCCCTCGGCCGCAAAGCTACCGGGCACCATTGAATGCAACCGGTGGCTGCCAGAGCATACGTGCGGAGGCCCAACCGGGCATGCAATAGTTGTCCGGCACAACCCACGGCTGCAGCGGCGGCGAAGGAGGCGGCTTCAAGACCCAACCAGCCTCCTGTCCAAGTGTGCGGGTTGCAAGAGCCAGGGCGCCGCTGGATGCGCACCAAGGAAGATCGCGCCAGCCGAAATTAAATAAGATCCCGAAGCCGCTTAGCGCCAGGCCACCAAACAGGGCTTGGTGGAGCAGAAATAACGGATCGACCATCATTGCGGCACCGCCAGCACCGCGCGCGCGATCCAAACACCTGTGGCGATGAAGATCAGGATCATGCCGACGACAACGGCCCGAGCGGTACCAAGCGTTGAGTGGCCGTCCAAGATGTCGTTCTGGGCATCGAGCGCGGGAATACCAGGAACCAGCAGGAGAACAGAGGCGATCATTGCCAAGTCGAGGGTTGCGCTGCCCGCCCATCGGGCTGCCAATTCCGCGAGGCCTCGACGCCAGAAAGGCGACACAGGCGGCGACCACGAAGACGTTGGCGCCCCGGCGCATGAGGGAATGTCGAACCGACTGACCGATAGCCGCGCTGGCCGCGACCGGGATGAAAGCCGCCCAGTCCATGCCCAACAGACGTCCGAAAGCGGCGCACGCGATGCCAACGGCCCAAGCGACCACCCAGGGAGCATGACGCCCTGTGTCCTGCTTCAAGCGGGCCATTTCCGACAGCGCCTCTGCCGGTGTCATGCCGCCGCAGCAATCCGCTGGGCTAACTCGCGGATGGCGTGACTGAGCCGGCAATTCACTCCGAGTGGGCCGACTTCCACCATCCGGGTGATAGTGCTCATGCCTCTACTGATCGTGATATCGAGCGAGGCATAACCCGAGCGTGAGGTCCACATGCTCAGCGCCAAGCGCACGCGCTATCCGGGAGCACTCCTCATGGACGACGCTCGCACGATCACCCGCCTCCATAAGGACACGGGCGGCGCCCAGCGCCACTTCTGCGACTCGGTCCAGTTCCTGGCGCTCGAGACAGGGCGAAGTCCTACTTAAAGCGCGGCTTGTCGATCTTCAGGGCCTTGATCTTCGACTCCAGCGTCGACGCAGGCACGCCGAGCCGGGTCGCGGCGCCGAAGGGTCCTGCCACACGGCCCTTGCTCTCCGGCCAGCGCAACCTCGATGGCGTCCTTTTCCTGGATCGCCAGCGTGCCGGTGGAGAGGCGGCGACCGGCGGGGTCCCGAGGGACCGACCGGAGAGCCACCGCGCATCGATCGAGAGCGTGTCCGAATCGGCACACGATCACCGCGCGCTCGATGACGTTCTGCAACTCACGGATGTTGCCCGGCCAGTCGTACGAGTGAAGCTGACGCGCCGCCTCCTTGGTGACACGGCGGATCCGCTTGCCGATGCGCTTGGCGTAGCGATGGATGAAATATTCGACGAGCAAGAGGACGTCGGACCGACGTTCGCGCAGGGGGCACGTCCAACGGGAACACGTTGAGCCGATAGAAGAGGTCCGCGCGGAACGTGCCGTCGGCGACGGCGGCGCGCAGATCGCGATTCGTTGCGGCAATGACTCGCACGTTCACGCGGATGGGCGCCGCCGCCACCGATCCGCTCGAATTCGCGCTCTTGCAACACGCGCAGCAGCATGATCTGGGTCTCGGCGGGGAGTTCGCCGACCTCGTCGAGGAAGAGCGTGCCGCCGTCGGCCAGCTCGAAGCCGACCCTGGCGCCGCTGCAGGGCCCCGGTGAACGCGCCCTTCTCGTGGCCGAACAGCTCGGAGGCGATGAGCGACGACGGAATCGCGGCACAATTCACGGCGACGAAGGCCCGAGCCGAGCGTGATGATCGCTTGTGGATGGCCCGGGCGATGAGCTCCTTGCCGGTGCCGGTCTCACCGGAGATCAGCACGGTCGAATCCGTCGGCGCCACCTTCGACACCTGCGACAGTACCGTTCGAAGCGGCGGCGAGACGCCGACGATCTGCTCGAACATGGAGGTCTGGTCGATTTCCTCGCGGAGGACGATGTTCTCGCTCTGCAGCCGGTCCATCAGGCTCTGGATCTCGACGTAGGCGCTCTCGAGGGCCTGGCGAGATTCCTCGGCGCCGGTCACGGCCATGACGCCGTCGACGTACTCGGTGCCGCCGGTCGCGTCGTCGTGGACAGGATGCGCGATAGCGTGCAGGTGCTTCACGACGGCATCGGGCATCAGGAGTCGATGCTCGAGATTCCAGTTCTCGACCTCACGCGTGACGCGATCGATCAGCTCCTGAATCGCGGCCCGATCCTCGGAGCGGACTCGCGAAAAGACGATCTCGACAGTCGGCTTCGTCGTTCGACCGGCGAATGCGTCTTTGCGCGATTTCCTCTGCGTCGAGCCGATTTGCCCGAACACTGGCAGCAAGGCGGTAGGCACGCTCCCCGTAAGCGTACTGACCAGGCGCTCGGCGGCCTACCGGTTCGCGCAGGCGAAGCCCTTCCAGAGACTCGAGAACCCGGTTCGCGCTCAGCGGATCTGCGACTCTGACCGTCTCGGGTCCTAGCGCCATTTGAAGACTCATCTCTCTGCCCTCCGTACACGGTGCCCCGGCCCAAGAACGTTGACTCCCGCGTTCGTCGTCCCGTTCGTCGAGCAACGCATCGTTGTGACAAATGTCAGACTAGATCGCGAGGCGACAACGGTCTACACTGACGTTGGTCGGGTCGAGCCCAACCAATCTGCGCGAGCTGCCGCGTTCAGCGAGCTGGCGGCATTAGTTTCACGCCGATCTCGGGTCGTCATCCGATTGTAATAAGCTCCTGAAACTCACAGCCCCTGCCGGGCCGATCAGCGCGAGGTCTTCGTGGATCAGCGGCGGCATACTGTTGAAATCGCCCTTCGCTGGGCTTCGCAATCTGCCGCGACCACAACTCTTTACCGTCTCGCCGTCCAGCGCCGGGAGATAACCGTCCCCGGTGCCGCGCACCAGCTTGCCGTCCTTTATGGCGGCGCCGCGCTGGCTGATGAACGTCTCGTGGTCCCTCGGCTTCCATTCGTACTGCTAGACGACTTTGCAGCTCGCACCGTCGAGCTCCACGGTGTAGTGGGTGCTCCTCCTGAAGTCGTCTCTGCCGCTTGAAGCTCCTCGACGAGGAAGTCGATCGGTTGCCCGGCGGGCGCAGACGGCCTGGATAAGACGATGCCGCGGTGGACGAAATCACATGATCCGGTTTGCCGTCGCCCAGTCGTCACCGTGACCCGTCACGTGATGTGTGCACAGGCCACTGCCGTCGATCACAGTCTCACCACGATTCACACACCGACTCATGGCAGGACACCACGACCACGGAGCTCTCGGTTCATCTGCGTCTCCCTGCACCGTGACATGTCCGCCTTTGGGCGGACTCGTCGGCGACGGACGTTTCAGCGTTGCGCGAGCGGTTCGGCTCCCAGCTCCCGTCGATTCTTGCGTGAATCCCGCGATGCCCGGATCGGAGGCCCGCCGCCTCGGGAGAAGCAGGCGAGATTGGTGGCGGGCCCCTTCAGAGCTCTTCCCTGGCGGCTTCTGCCTGGGGCAATGACAGCAGATCCAGCCGACCAGAGGGACAGGCGTCATGGCTCGCCGAAGACTCGGCAGACCGGCTCGTCGAACACGGCCGCTAGCCCTTGCGCTCCTGCCTGAGTGTTCCAACCGATCCTGGCACGCGACGACACGTCGCCGCGTCGGGGACGGCTAGGAGTCGTTTCTGTGGAATCCGCGCGCCGCACTCGCAGCAGACACCGTATTCACCGTCGTCCAGGCGGGCTCAGTGCGACACGCAGGCGCCTGGCCTGTTCCATAAGACGCGAGGCGATGAGCTGCTCCTGCTCTTGACGCTCGAGGCCCTGGGCGACATCGATGAAATTTCCGCCGTCAACCTCGGTGCTCAGCGCCTTGGTCTCCCGGTATAGTCGAGCCGCGATGCTATCGAGCTTCCTCTGCAGCTGACGCCTGAGCTGGTCCTTCTGTCCCGAACCCGCGACTTCGGTGACTTCGTTCACCATGGCTGTTGCCCTCACAACAGCTTGAGATGTGCGTGATGTCCCGCAGGTTACGCCGTCATGCCTCCGCCTCCGGCAGAGGTCAGCGCCCCTAGCGGCGAAGGAAGGACATCTCTATAATGCCGTCGCAGCCGCGGGCGTACGACGGCCGAGATTGGCGAATGATGTCGGCGTCGGACTGACGGCCGCCGACCCGACGAAGGTAGTGGCAGACGCGTCGCGCCCATCCGCACTGCGATTACCGCAACGAGGCGGACTGGGCGCGGGCCGCTGGAGAGTCTCAGGCGTCAGCGAGCATGACTCGATCGGCTTCGAGCACGCGCCGCAGTCCGGGCTGAGCGAGCGACTGCGAGAGATGGGCCGCTTCCGCGTTCGACGCCACGACGGCGGGCACGTTTCAGGCGTCACCTCTTGCGTGATGGCCGGTTTAAGGGGTAGCTGCCGTGGCTGGAGATGCTCGGCGTTTCCGGACGAAGCTGGAAAAAACTTCCGACGGCCTTGCGGTGCGCGTTGGCCCTCGTTTGTGCTCGCCGCTGCTGTGTTGCTCACATTTCGGTCGTCGGATCTTTCTCCAATGTGGCCAGATGCCCCGCCCCTGATTCATCCAACCTGGGTTGTTCCCACATTTGCATTGTTGCACTGCAGCGCCGGTTCGGCGGTGCAGGGCCGGGGTTCCTTGCTGCAGTGCTTTCGCCACGGCGGTAATGCCTGGGCTGATAGCCATGAACTATCGGGTGATCAGGCGGGCGATGCTTCAGGCCTGCCCCGGTTTCCTGGCGTTCGCAATAACAGGACTGCGCGGTTGGCTGGGGCACCACGTTCCGAGAACGCGCCGAGGCAGCCTTTGCGTGGGAGCGAACGCGGGCGAGCTTCAAGAGGCCCGCAACGAACTCGAAATGAAGGTGCTCGAGCAGACCGCCGAATTGCGACGCAGTGAAGCTCTTTTGGCTGGAAGCGCAAAAACTGAAAGGCCACACCGGTAGCTTCTTCTGGAAGGTGTCGACGGGCGCGGTCGGCTGGTCAGACGAAACCTTTCGCATTTTCGGATACGACCGAACGGCGAAGCCAACCGCATGGAGCTCGCCCTCCAGCGGGATTCATCCCGGAAGACGCGACCCTGATGAAGCCAGACATTCGAGCGCGCGTCGTGGAGAGGTAATGCTTTCGAACGTGAATGTCAGTTTTTGCTGATTTGCCGCATGGCTACGTCAAATATGTCCACGTTGTGACTCATGCAGTGAGGGGATGAATCGGGCGATGTCGAATGTGCTGGAGCTGTGATGGACGTCACGGCGCTGTAAGCGAGCGGAAGAAACCTTGCGGAAGGCGTGCAGTGGGAGAGCTGGCGCACGTCGCGCGGGTCATGACGATGGGAGCAATTCGGCGGCATCGATCGCTCACGAGGATCAACCAGCCGCTTGCGGCGATCTTGGCCGAGGGCGACGCCTGCCAGCGCTGGCTAGCGGGGTCGACTCCGAAGCTCGATGAAGCGCGCGAATCCGTGGGCTGCATCATCCGCGATGGGAGTCGAGCGAGGGACATCATCAAGCGGATTCAGAGCGCTGGTCCGGAAGGCCCACTCTCAGAAAGTGCACGACTCAACGTCAACGACGTCATTCGGGAGGAGTCATTCCGCTTGCCGAGGCTGAGGCTCGACGAAGTGGCGTAACGCTACGGATCGACTTGGCCGAAAACCTGCCGTCCGTGGTCGAGAGACCGGGTGGAGCTCCAGCAGGTCATTCTCAACCTGGTGAGGAACGGCGTCGACGCGACGTCATCGGTGGTCGATCGATCGCGAGAAGTGCTGGTTCGATCCCGTCGATCGCGAGAATCGGACCAAGTCCTCGTCGGTGTGCAGGACTCCGGCATCGAGATCGAGCGGCAGAATCTGGACAAGATCTTCGATACCTTCTATGCGACCAAGCCGCAGGGAATGGAATGGGGCTCGCGATCAGCCGCTCGGTTGTCGAGAATCACGGCGGACAGCTCTGGGCGGTACCTGGCGATGGCCCGGGTATGACATTCGAGTTCGCGCTTGCCGATGGAGGCTGCAATCGCTGGGCAGATGATCCGCGACGTTCCTCTGATGGACCTTTCGGGATACAAGCTGACCTCCACGGGATGGCGAGCTGATCCTGTACCGGGCGCCCCGCGCCCGGCGGCAGCTCCTTCGAGTGTGCTGGTCGTGGGCCCGGCGGGCGAATACCTTCGCCCCACCTGGCGCGTCTCGAGCATGATATTCGCTGGCCGACCGTGGCCTGAGCGCTGAAGCTTACAAGGTGGACCTGGTACGTCGTGACCTCACTTGCTGGGCTGGTCACGCGCCAGATGCGCCAACCTCGAGGCCGGCCATCGTGGTTGTCCGGACTCAGGTTCAGATAATTGCGCCGGGAAATGCCGAGACCCGATCAAAAGAATCGTGAGCACGAGCGCTGAGCTCTGGCGGATGCCCCCGTGCGAGCCGTCGCCTCCATCGGAAAGCACCTCTCTGGCGCGGCTGCGTAGAGAGTCACGACGATGCGCAGATAGTAAAACAGCCCGGCTGCGACGCTGGTGACGACGAGGATGAGCATCAAGCGGCCAGACGCGGCGGCTGCGCCGGCGGCGAGGACGTAGAATCTTGCCGATAAAACCGATCGTGCCGGGTATGCCCGCGAGGGAGAGCAACGCTGCGGTGAAGACTGCGGCGATCACGGGCCGGCGCCAGAACAGACCGCGATAGTCGTCCAGTTGGTCGGCATCGCGCGCCGCGCCGGAGAGAACGGTCACGACTCGAACGCGGCAAGTAGGATCGCGGTGTAGGCGGTGACGTAGAAGCTGACTGCCTCGACGGCCATCTGGCGCCGGCGGCGAGGAACGCGACCGGTATGTACCGAAGTGGGCGATGGAAGAGTAGGCCAGGAATGCGCTTCACGTGGGTCTGCTGCAGCAGCGCCGAGGAGATTGCCGGCGCACATCGAGGCAATGGCGGCGATGACGGCGAGCGAGAAACATCGGCGTGGCTGCGAAGCGCCTCGGAGCGATGAGAAATGGCGGAGCAGCAGCGCGACCATCGCGCTCTTGGACGTTGCCGCGACGAATGCCGCCACCGGCGCGGGGGCGCCCTGGTACACATCCGGCGTCCACAGGTGGAAGGGCACGACGCCGAGCTTGAAGCCGATGCCGGTGAGCGGTGAGCACGATCCCGGACGAGCAGCAGCGCGTGCTCCGGACCTGCTCACGGGGAGATGTCCCCGGTGCGTGCGAGAACTCCATGGTGCCTAGGCACATCCGGCGTAGGTGAGCGCCATGCCGAAGAGAAGGAATGCGCGGCGGACGCCGGAGGCCAGAATACGCAGATATTGCGATTCCCGGCCTCGAGGGCCCGGCTTGCTGATCGCACCCGTGTAGGCAACCATGGCGTACAGCGAGACGCTCAAGATCTCCGGTCCCGAGCAGGAACGATACAGAAGTGGCTGCTGGCGGCGAAGAGCACAGCGCACCCGAACGTCGCAAGTCAGGAGCAGGAGGTACAGTCCCTCGCGCTGGCCGTCATGGCTGTTCCGAAGCAACGGTAGGGCAAGCACTGCGACGGCGGCGGCGGAGGCGATGATCAGGCCGATGTAAAACAGAGCGTAGCGGTCCGCGAGCAGTAGCGTCGCGACCTGCCGGAGGCGAGCCGTTGCGGCGGCGTAGACGAGACGAATCGCGGCTGCGCGACGGTCACGACCAGCGGCATCAGCCCGCCGCGGTCAGCGCGTGACTGCGCTTGAAGGCGATGGCCAGGCATCACAGACGAACCGACGCGGCTGCGAGCAGAACCGGCGGAAGCAGGGGCGAGCGATGTCGGCCAGCGTTCGTCGATTGTCTCCGCAAGGCGGCGGTCGACGCCTGCGCCCATTGGCGCTGTGAGCGTGCTCATCGCCGGCGCGAAGGTGTCGAGCACCGGCTGCGGTTAAGAGTCAGACTGCAGCAGGCCGGCGATCATCACCGCCATCAGCGAGGCGCTTCCCGGGCGTGAGGTCAGGACAGGGTCTAGCCGGCCATCTGGTTGCGGGCCCTGGAAGGCCGCCGCTGCACCATTACGCGATGCGCATAGAAGGTGGACTGCGAGAACGCCGAGACTCGCAACGGCCGTGATCCGCGACGCTGACCTCGTACGCGCCCGAGGAGGACCAGGAACCTCGCCGACGAAGTCACCGCGGATGCCGGGCAGTCCGGCAGTGAAGCGAGGCTGAAGAAAGAGCGCAGGCGCGCGCTCAAGCGATGGCGCTGCGGCCCAGAGTCCGCCCATGCGTCCGAGGTCACGCGAGTGTGGATCCGCTGCTGTAAGCCGCCGACGATGAATGAAAGACAGTCCGCCGGTGCTCGGGCCGTGGCCGATCCATCGATCATGCTGCGCGCCTGGAGGGCCAGCGGGTTTCAGGAAAAGATTCAGCAGCAGCGCAGATCCGGAGGTGAAGCGCTGACGCCGGTGTAGGCGCACCAGGCGTTTGAGATCGGTCTGCGAGAACGCCATCGCCGCGCCGTACACGATACCGATGACAGCGAGGACGAGCGCGACCGGGCGCTCGTTATGACGCATGGGCGGCGCGCGGGAAACAGCGGGCACGACGAAACGCAGCAGCCCGTACGCGCCCGGGTCTTCAGCAGCAGGCCGGCCGGGATCACGCTCCCCGCAGTCGGGCGCTCCGGTATGAGCATCCGGTAGCCAGGTATGCAGCGGCACGCCGGCAACTTCACGGCGAAGCGCGACGAAAAACCGAGCATGATCCACAGCTCGGCTCAGCGGGACTCAACTGCGTGTCGCAGGAGGTCCGAATATTCGAACGTGTAAACGCCAGTCGTCTGATGGTGGAGGAAGTACAGCGCGCAGGATCGCGAGCAGCGATCAGCAGGCCGCTGCAGCTGCGTGAAGAGAGAGAACTTCAGTGCCGCGTAGACGCGCCGCTCGTGGCCCCAGATGACGATCAGAAAATACACCGGGATCAGCATCAGCTCCCAGGCGAAGTAGAAGAGGAACAGGTCGACCGCCAGGAACGCCCGAAACGATTCCCGCCAGCGACCCACATCAGCGTTGAAGTGGAACAAGCCCGACCCTCTCGCGGATCTCGGTCAGGAGGCACAGCACCGCGACGAGATCCGAGGAACAACGTGAGCATCAGCATGAGGAAGCTGAGACCGTCGATCGCCAGATGGAAGTGAATGCCGAAGCTCAGGACCCAGCTCCAGTTGACCTCCTGGAACCAGACATCGGAAGTGCTCGACGAGCGGCTGGCCCCAGATGCGTGAGGCGAGCACGAGATCACCACCGCGAGTGCAGCCAGGGAGATCCATCGTCGGGCAGCTTCGTGGCTCCAGCGAGCCGATATTCCAGCGAGGATGCCGGCGAGCAGGAGAACCACGATCAGGAAGAACAGGGGTCATATGAGCGAGTACCATCGTTACCAGATGAGCAGCACGACGCCCGAGCCCGCCGCCATCGCCGCGGCACCACCAGCGGACCCGACCGTTCTCGGTCGCTCAGCCCGCGGTGAGAGCGTCGGCTGTTCGCGCCACGCCCGTGTAGAAGGCGTCGATGAAGTCGCTCTTGTTGACGCTGGAGATCCAGACGAACGGCCGGACGAACGCACCGCTCGTAAGACCCAGTCGAAGCCCCAGCCGGCGAACCACCATCGATGGAGAACTGCGGCCGACGGGCGTCGCGACCAGGCGCGTCGGAGAGGCTCCTCTTCTGGAGGTGGAACACGTAGGCGAAGCGGCCCGACCAGGAAGCGGAGTCCGGCGATGGACACGTCGACCCAATCTCGGTCAAGCCGCTGACGTGCGCCTCGATGGTGGACGGCAACGGCTGAGTGCAGAAACGCCAGTAGCGGATCTTTGAGGTATCCGCCACGATGGCGAGCACGGAAGAACGGATGAGCGGAACTTCTCGGAAAGGCCTGGCCGCTTGCGTGCACCGGGATCCCTGCGGAGCCGAGAGAACACGCGGAGAAGATCAGGCCGGAACGGTGTACAGCGAGGTCAGAAGCCGCGCCGAGCATTCCAGCCATCCAGAACGCCGGATGCCCGCTCTGCGCCGACCACGCGCTGCCAGATGATCAGGTCTTGTGCTGAAGAAGCCAGCAGTGATGAACGGCAGCCCTGCCAGAGCGCAGCCTCCGATCGAGGAGCGTCAGAACGCGATCGGGCAAGGCTCTCCGCAAGCCGCCCATCTTGAAGATGCTGTGCTCATCATGCAACTGCGTCGATGATCACCACCCGGCGCCCAGGAACAGAAGAGCCTTGAAGCACGCGTGGGTGATGAAGTGGAAGATGGCCGCCTGCCACGCACCGACGCCCAGCGCGAGGAACATGTAACCGATCTGGCTGACGGTGGAATACGCCAGGATCCGCTTGATGTCGTGCTGCGTGAGCGCGCTGAAGCCCACGCGACGAGCAACGTGGCCGCACCCGACGATGGCCACGGCAACCGATTGCGCGGCGGGCGCCAGAGAGAAGAGAACGTGCGGTGCGCGCGATCGAGATAGACGCCCGCCGTCACCATCGTCGCCGCGTGGATAAGAGCGCGCTGGTCGGCGTCGGCCCAGCCATCGCATCCGGTAACCAGACCTGCAGCGGAATCTGCGCCGATTTTCCTACCGCACCGCCGAGCAACAGCAGCGCGAGCTGACCGCATACCGCCCAGGAGATCCGGCCGGCCACTGCGCGGAGGCGCGCTGCATCAGATCCTGAATCTGCAGCGTGCCGAGCTGCGTGAACAGCAGGAACAACGCGACCATCATGGCGCAATCGCCCACGCGGGTCACGATGAACGCCTTCCGTGCTGCCCGCCCCGTTGGCCGGTACGCGATACCAGAACCCGATCAGCAGGATAGCTGCACAGGCCCGACGCCTTCCCATCCCAGCAAGAGGCAGGAGCAGATTGTTGCCCAGCAGCAGCGTGAGCATCGACGCGACGAAGAGGTTCATGTACGCGAAGAAGCGGTCGATAGCCCGTCGTCCTCGAGCCATGAACTCGGCGGAATAAGACGTGGATCAGGAAGCCGACCCACGTGACCACCAGCGACCATCACGCAGCGAGAGCGCATCCAGATAGAAACCGATCTGCGGCTGGAAGCCCCGACGCTTGATCCAGGTCCAGAGAACCTGCGTGTGGGCGTGGCCGCTGGAGGAGCGGCCAGAGAAGTCTGACCGCGATCAGAGCCGCGACCACGGCCGAGACAGTCCGATCGGACCCGACGCCGAGTGCTGCAACGAGCTCGCCGCGGCAGGCTTCGAGCCGAACAGCGATGAGCACCATGGCGGCGCTCGACGAGCGGTAGCGCCGGAATCAGCCACAGCCAACGCATGCACGTCATCCTCTCATTCGCGCTCAGCGCGTCCACATCGAGGGCGTGAAGCGGTGATAGATTTGCAGGACCAGCGCCAGTCCGACTGCGACTTCGGCAGCAGCCATGGCCAGAATGAACAAGAACATGACCTGGCCGTCCGGCCTGATGCCACCGAGACCGCGGCGACCACGAACGCCAGACCCGCCGCAGTTGAGCATGACCTCCAGCGACATGCAGGACGACGATCAAATTACGTCGTACGAGCGAGACCGGTCAGTCCGAGCGAGAACAAGTATTCCCGCCAGTACCAGTCCGTCGCTCATGGGTATCAGCCATGTTCACGTCGCTTCTCCGGCAATTCAGCTTTCCGTAAGCCGAGGTGGTACGCACCCACCAGGCCGGCCATCAAGAGCATGGAGGCCAGGTTCCACACCGATCACGATAAGGACCAAAGAGGGCGATCCCGACCTCCTTCGGGCCGGCGGCGGTCGTTCCCAGTGCTCAGAATGCAGCGCTGCGACCAGACAGGCGACTCTCGAGGATGAGGACGACTGGCCAGGAGCGCGCGGGCCTCTCAGATCCCCGGGCGTCAGCCACCGTCGCTCCGATCTCCGCGGCGCGCCTCCCGATGTTCGAGCATCATCACCACGAAGAGTGAAGAGCACCATGATCGCGCCGGCGTACACGATGGCCTCGAGCGCCGCGGCAACGGGCGCGCCGAGCGACGAAGAAGACTCACCGCACAGCGGCCAGCAGCGACACGATCAGGTAGAGAAGCGCATGGACCAGGTTCACGCGCGTCAGCATCAGGAGCCGTCGAGATGACGGCGACTGCACCAGCGACGTAGAAAGTCAGATTCCACATTGAGCCTCACGGCAACAGTGAATGCACGTCGACCGGCGGTGATTCATGCTCCGCCTCGCCCTTGTCTTTCCCGCCGATCTGAGGCCCGGCGACGCGCCAGAAGTTGTAGTCGCGGATACTTGCCCGGCCCGTCGATCAGCAGGTCTTCCTTTTCGTAAACGAGGTCCTGCCGCTGGAACTCGCACCATCTCGAAATCGGGCGTCAGCTGGATCGCGTACGTCGGGCAGGCTTCCTCGCACAAGCCGCAGAAGATGCAGCGCGAGAAGTTGATGCGGAAGAACTCCGGATACCGCCGCCCGCTCTCGTCCTCCGTCGCCTGCAGCGCGATGCAGCCGACCGGGCAGGCGACCGCGCAGAGGTTGCAGGCGACACAGCGCTCGCCGCCGTCAGGATCGCGCGACGAATGATCCGCCCGCGGTAGCGCGGCGCGAGGTAGGGCCTGCTCGCTCGGGATACTGAACGTGTGACGCGCTTCTGAAACGCGTGGAGAGCTTTCGTACGAGATGGTACGAAGTAGGCTGAGCACGTTTACCTCAGAGCAGCACGCGCCGCCGCCGGTCACGCCAGAGGAGATTCGCGAGCGCCAGCGGCTGTGTCGCTTCCAGGCTCCACGACATGAGCTGATCAGAGGCGCGGACGCGGGAGGGACGCCCGCGCAGAATTGAAAGAACGCGATGAACAGGAAACGTCTTGAGGAGAAACCAGACCGCCCGGGAGA
>ERZ1370068.7245-contig-6174_pt1 | contig 30045 bp, 43 predicted proteins | sample MGYA00561227_ERZ1370068 | MGnify/ENA primary metagenome ERZ1370068 (study PRJEB38410, sample SAMEA6850437) | metagenome | study: Metagenomic assessment of the ecological functions of the soil: analysis of the soil microbiota associated with the...
GTTGTACTTCGTTCAGTTACGTATTGCTCCGGCGCGGCGAGGTGGCGCCCGCGGCGCAGAGATCGTTGACGAGCTGCTGGCGTTCATTCGCGAACGCCGTCTCGTCGATCTGCCGGAAGGCGAGCGCGTCGTGGTCGCCGCCGCTCCGGCGTTCGATCTCAGGCTCGCGTCGATGCACTCTGTCGCCGCCGCTCGAGCCGCATCCGGTCAAGAGCTTCTACTACATCACCGACGCGCAGGCCGACTGGCCGCCGGACCGCCAGGACGCGTGGCTGCAGAAGTTCAACTACGCGACGCTGGCCGACATCTCGGCGCACGAAGTGGCGCCGGGCCACTACGTGCACAGCCTCTTCATGCGCCGCACGCCGGGCAAGGTCCGGCGCATCTGGATCGGCCTCAATCCGTTTCCGCAGCCGTCGTCGGGCCAGGACGGCTGGGCGCACTATGCCGAGCAGCTTGATCAGCGACGAGGGTTTCAAGCGCGGACGATCCGCGCTATCGACTCGCGCAGATCAGCGAAGCGCTGACGCGCATCTGCCGGTTGATCTCCGGACTGCGGCTGCACAGCGGCGAGTGGACCATCGATCAGGCGGCGCAGCTCTTCGAGCGCGAGGCGCATCTGCCGGCGCCGGCGGCGCGGCAGGGAGGCGGTGCGCGGCACCTACGATCCGACCTACGGCGGCTACTTTCTCGGCAAGCTCGCGGCGTTCAAGCTGCGGCGCGACTACGCTGCCGCTCGCGGCGACGCGTTCGACCTGCGCGAGTTCCACGAGCGCGTCATGAGCAACGGCATCGCGCCGTGGTGGGCGCATCGCCAGCTCCTGCTGCCCGGTGACCGGGGCGCCGTCGTCGAATAACTGGCGCGCTTCTCAGTCCGAGCAGGTGCGGGCCTTCAGGCCTGCACACACGGCTGGACCTGGCTCACGCACATCGCAGATCCGAAAGCGCTAGTCTCGGTCAGAGCGCGTGTTCGCGGTCTATCGCCCACGAAACTGACCGACACCGTTGTCATCCAGGATGAAGAGGCCAGGCGCGAGCGCGAGCCACGGCTCGGTGGCCAGCGTCGGCCTGCGCCTGGTACGAGCATGTTGCCCCAGCTCGCCTGCCGGCGGGCGGACGCCGACGCCGAAGAAGCTGAGCGCCGATTCGAGCAGGATGCCGCGCGCGACGGCGAGCGTCAGCGAGACCGCGATCGCCGTGCGCCGCGTTCGGCAGCAGGTGCGCGACGATCACGCGCGCGTGGCCGGCGCCGGCGGCGCGCGCGCTTTCGACGAAGCCGCGCGCTGCGCGAGCGTCAGGAATTCGGCGCGCACCACGCGCGCGGTTTCCATCCAGCCCGCCAGCCCGATCGAGCACGACCAGCAAGCGGGACCGTCGGCTCGCAGAACGCCCGCAGCGATCATCAGCAGCGGCAGCCGCGGCACCGCCAGCATGCGCGTCGGTGGCGCGCATCAGCACGGCATCGACGACGCCACCGGCGTAGCCGGCGACGCCGCCGATCGCGATTCCCGACGCGCCGGCGACGGCCGCCGACAGCAGGCCGACCGCGAGCGAGACCGCGCGCGCCGTAGAGCACGCGCGCCAGCACGTCGCGTCCGAGATCGTCGGTGCCGAACCAGTGCGCCGCCGACGGCGGCTCGCGGCGGTGGGCAGGTCGATGCTGTCCGGCGGGTACGGCGCGACGATCGGCGCCGCGAGCGCGGCGCGATCAGACGCGCGAGCAGCGACCGCGGGCAGCGCGCATCATGCCGAGTGCGACGCGCGGGTCGAGCGCGCGCGTGCGCGACGTCGGCCGGCGACGTTGAAGAGCGACGATCGGCCGCCGACGACGAGCATCAGCAGCGCCATCAGGATCGGTGTAGTCGCGGCGAGCGAGCGCTTCGGTGAACAGGCTGCCGAGCCCCGGCCACGCGAACACGCTCTCGGTGACGACCGCGCCCGAGACGAGCAGCGCGGCGTCCACCATCACGACTGGCGATGCACCGGTCCGAGCGCGTTGCCGCAGCGCGTGCACGCAAGGATCACGCGCGCGAGCCGGGACGCCGCGCGCCCGCGCCGCCAGCGATGAACGGCTGCGTCGAGCGTCTCGATCATCGAGCCGCGCAGGTAGCGCGACCAGCTCGCCGCCTGCACGACGGCCAGCACCGTTGCCGGCATCAGCAGGTGCTGCAGGTGATCGACGACGATCGCCGGCGCCCGGCGTCGTCCGGCCGGACGAGGGCAGCCAGCCGAGGCCGATCGCAGAACATCATCTGCAGGAGCAAGCCGAACCAGAACGCCGGCAGCGAGATGCCGGCCATGCGCACGCCGTGCTGACCAGGCGATCGAACCAGCGGCCGCGCTGCGCGGCCGACCACGATGCCGGCCGGAATCGTCAGCGCGAGCGCCACGACAATGCGACACGCCGACCAGTTCGAGCGTCGCGCGGCAGGCGCTCGAGCAATCCGCTCGACGACCGGGCGGCCGTCGCTGAAGCTGTAGCCCCAGTCGCCGCGCACGAACGCGCCGAGCCACGACCAGTACTGCTGCCAGAGCGGCCGATCGAGGCCGAGGGCGCGACGCAGCCGTTCGATGTCCTCCGGCCGTGACGTTCGGATTCGAGAGGTAGATCGGCGAGCGGTCCGCCGGGCGCGGCGTGCACGAGCAGGAAGACGAGCGCCGGAGATGACGAAGCAGCAGCGGCACGCGCTTGAAGCACGCCGCACCAGGAACTGAGCATGGCGAGTCACCGGCATTACGAGCCATTATTTGATCTCCCACTCGTGCACGTTCCAGAAGATCCCCGTGTTCGTCGGGTTGCCCTTGAAGTGCTGCAGCGACGCCGGGCACCGCGTCGAGCTTGCGTCACGTTGTAGAGCGGAATCTCCGGGACCGCGTCGGCGACGATCGCCTGCGCGCGATGCAGCAGCTGCGTGCGCGCTTCGGCGATCGACCGTGCGATCCGACGCGTACGAGCAGCTTCGTCAGCTCGTCGTCCTTGAAGTAGTTGATGTTGCGGCCGGCCGGCGGCGTGCGATCGGCGGCGAAGAACGTCGTCAGCTCGGGATCCGACGGCATCTGCCACCAGTGCAGCATCGCGTCGAAGCTGCCCTCGAACCAGAGCGCGCTGATCGCGGTGCCGTCGTGCAGCTCGACCTCGACGTCGACGCCGACGTCGCGGAGCTGGCGTTCGATCGCCTGCGCGACGTTCTCGCGGATCGGCGTAGCCGGCCTGCGTGATCAGCGTGAACGCCAGCGGCCGGCCGTCGCCGCTGACGGATGCCGTCGGCGCCGGCTCTTCCAGCCCGGCCTCGTCGAGCAGCGCCGCGCGCCGCGCCGGATCGAACGGCGTAGCGCGTGATCCGATCGGTGTAGGCCCACGACACCGGCTGAATCGGGCCGTGCGCGACCGGGCGCCAGGCCGTCGAGAATCGTTCGCGCGAAGAGCTCGCGATCGAGCGCGTGCGATGAGCGCGCGCCTGACGCGGACGTCGGCAAACGGCGGAAACTGCCGCTCGTTCAGCGTCACGTGCTCGTAGGCGTTGCCGGGCGTCTGGTGCGACGACGATCGACGTGCATGCCGGCGAGCTCGCGGTACTTGTCCCACGGCACGAGCGCGACGACGTGCACCTCGCCGCTCTTCAGCTGATTGATGCGCGTGTTCGTGTTCGCGATGAACTTGAACATCAGCTGCCGGATCTGCGGATACTCGTCGCCGCGCCAGTAGTGCGGCACGCGCTCGAGCAGGATGTACTCGCCGGCCTTCCATTCCGCGACGCGGTAGGGACCGGTGCCGAGCGGGCTGCGGTTGTAGTCCTGCGCGCGATCGATATCGCGCCCTCGAGCAGGTGTTTCGGCAGAGCGCCGCGGATGAACTGGATGTCGTACGGCGCGTAGATCTCCCGGTAGTGGACGACCGCCGTCAGCGGATCGGGCGCGTCCACCGACGCTGATGCGGTCGAAGCCGTCGGTGCTCTCCGGGTTGTAGTTCGGGCCGTTGATCGCGTCGACCGTGAACTTGACGTCCGCGGACGTGAACGGCGTGCCGTCGTGCCACGTCACGTCCGGGCCGCAGCTTCCACGTCACGTCCATGCCGCCGTCGGCGCGCAGCCGGACGCCGCCGTTCTGCGAGCGTCGGCACCTCGGTCGGCGAGCAGCGGCACGACTCGCATCTGCTCGTCCGTCGTCGTCAGCCCTTCGACGACGCAGGTCTGGATGTCTTCGAGGATGTGGGTGCTGGAAGCGATTCGAGCGTGTCCGGTTCGCGGTCGTAGCCGACGATCAGCAGATCGTTTGGACGGCGCGAGCGCCGCCGGAGCGGCGGCGGCACGCGGCGCGCGGTCAGTCGCCGCGGCGTGCGAGCGACGGCGATCGCGGCCACCGGCAGGCGGGTGCTGCGCCGCGCCGTTCACGCAGATCCGCGCGATGCAGCGGCACCGGAATCGATCCGAACGACAGCACGCCGATCGTGAAACCGCCGCAGCGAGAACGACGGCGCCCTCCGACCCGCTGCGCGTCGCGGCGCAGCCGATGCAGCGCCATCGGTGCCGAGCCAGTACATGACGCGCGGTGCCGGGAAACATCGAGTTCTTGCACGCCTCGCCGCGCGCGGCCTCCGGCGACATCCCGATCCGATCGCGATAGAGCGCGACCGCGTCGTCGAAGGTCAGCGATCCGCTCGTGCAGCCCGATGTCGACGACCGCGCGGGCGAGCAGCCGCGCGCGCGTGTGCTGCTGCGCGAGCGACTCGTCCGGCGTCGAGGAAGCCGATCTCGTCCATCAGGTCGGTCGCGTAGCACGCCCAGCCTTCCGCCATCGTGCCGCCGAGAAACATGCCGATCCGGCTGGCGCAGTCGACGGCGGCGATCCGCCCGATCTCCGACGCGCCCGCGATAGGCGTAGTAGTTCTGCACGTGGTGGCCGATCGCGCCGTGGTGAACGACGTGATTCAGCTTGATGACGCTGCGTGTTGGTGGCGCGAAGACGGCGCGCGCTGCTCGTCGGCCGGCCATGTCGGTCGTCGATCGGCGTGACGACGTAGTCGTGGACCGGCAGGCGATCGAACGGCGCCGGCGATCGGTAGAACAGGTAGTAGAGAAACGGCGCCGCGTCGCGCGTCTGACCGGGAATCGGCACGTAGCGGATCGGATACGTCCGGCCAGGTGACGAGATCGGCGCGGTTCGGCGCGCTCGCGGCACGCGTCCCAGATCCGCTGATAGGTCGGCAGATAGTCGGTCGACCGCCGGATGCGCGCTCCGCCAGGCGCGCGCTGCACCTCCGGCCAGCCGCCGGGCGCGATCGCTGCGCGCGCGCCGATCGAGCGTCGCGAGCGCCTCGTCCAGCGCGCCGCGCGGCGTCGGCCAGCGAGCGCCGCCGCAGGTCTGCATGCAATGGTGACCGCGCGTCAGCAGCCAGGTCGAAGAACTCCGGATCCGACGCGCATGGCGATCGTCTGGCGCCGCCGGCACGCCGGTGGCTGAGCCAGCGGCGATAGTCGTCGACGGCCGCTGCCGCCGTCTCGCATGCGCGAAGCAGTCGCGGGAGCGCCGACTGATCTCGGCCTCGAGCCAGATGGCCACGCCGTGCCGCAGGAGCCGCGTCGCGCCGTCGCATTCGTGCAGCGCACTTGGCGCGCCACGCGTCGGGGACACCGCCGGCGATGGACTGGCGCGCGCCGGCGAGGAAGCCGAGGGATGCGCGTCGAGACGCGCGCGCAGCGCCGCGGACGCGCTGCGGCCGCCGGCGCGAACGGACGGGTGATCAGCGACGATCACGCCGAATACCGCCTCGCCGAGCGCGAGCGACGGATTGCCGCGCTGGAAGTGGAGGCTCTCGTGCTTCGGCGATCTGCACGTCGAGGAACGAGATCGCGAGCTCGCGGTCGCGCGTCGCCACGTCGCGCAGCGACGAGCCGGCGACCGCGGCGCCTTCGAGCGAGGCGCGGAGCGCTCGCATCTCGTCCACCGCCGCCGCCAGCCCTTCGGGCGACCAGTCGGGCAGCCGATCGTCGTGATCGTGGACGCCCGTGAACGTCGCGTTCACCGGGCCGCAGGCGATAGTAGCTCTCGAAGAACGCGCTCGAGCGTGGCCATCACGCCAGCGGCAGCGGCACCCAGCGCCGCTCGCGGAACGATCGCTCGACGGCGTTGATCGACTTCCTGCACCCACGCGCCGTCGCCGAAGTCGCCTTCGTTCGCCGCGATCGTCGCTCAGGATCTCGCCGATGAAGCTGCTCGACCAGGTTGGCGTAGAAGAGCGTCCGCCACGACTCGTGCGCGGCTGCCGCCGGGCGGATAGCAGCGCGCCGGCATCTCCAGCTCGCGGAACTCCGACCTGGTCCGGGCGTGGCCGCTCGCAGCGTTTCGCAGACGCCGGCCTCTTCGACGAGCCGGCAGATCAGCGCGCCTTTGCTGCCGTAGACGCGCGCCTCGATGCCCGGATAGTTGCCGACGGTGACGAAGCTCGTCTGGATCGAGCAGAGCGCGCCGTTGGCGAACTCGCCGAGAAAGATGTCGCCGTCGTCGATGTTCATGCGCATCATGCGGCCGGTGGCGCGCACCATCCGCTCGGGGATGAAGTTGCGCATCGTGCCGACCACCTGCTGTCAGATCGCTGCCGACCAGCAGGTGCGCGAGATCGATGATCGGCGCGCCGTAGCCTTCGAGCGACGACACCTGGAGCACCGACTGGTCGGCGTCGGGATCCACCTGCCGCAGCGGGTTCATCGGATCGAGCCACTGCGAGTTCTGCTCGTAGCCGTTGAAGATGAACGGCGTGCCGATGAAGCCGCCGGCCACCAGCTCGCGCATGTAGCGCATCGCCGGGCTGTAGCGGAACGTCAGGCCGACCTTCGTCTTCAGGCCTTTGCGCCGCGCGAGATCGCGCGCGCGCAGCGTGTCGCGGAAGTCGTAGGCGACCGGTTTCTCGCACAGCACGTGCTTGCCGGCCTCGAGCGCCGCCCAGGCCAGCTCGAAGTGCGTGTGGCTCGGCGTGCAGACGTCGATCAGGTCGATGTCGTCGCGCTCGAGCAGCGCGCCGCGCATCGGCGGCGACGTCGGGGATGTCGAATTCCGTCGGCTGCGGACCGTGCGCGGTCGATTTCGGTGTCGGCGATCGCCACTACGCGGCAGCGGGATCGCGGCGGTAGCCGGGCAGGTGCGCGCCGCGAGCCCATGCGCCGGCGCCGAGCACGCCCGACCTTGACGATGCGAGTGGATGTCATCGGGGCCATAGCCTCGCATGTCCGGAGCTCGGCAGCAAGCACTCGTCCCGACGAGCCGTGCCTCCGCCCATATGGACTTTTAACTAGTTGGAGTTCAAATCTAAATAGAGCAGGTAATGATCATGAACGATGTCGTGTATGCGATCGTGGCGCCGGAGGCGTAGGACATCTTCTGCTGTGGGCGTTGCTCAGCGCTGCGACGCTGACGGCAACGCTGATGATTACGGTGGGCATGCTCGAGGAACTGCCCGGCATCATCCGCGATGTCTGGGACCGATCGCTCACTCGCCGGTAGCGAAGTCGCGTAGGCCGACCCGCGTATGGCCCGGGCGGACACACATGGGTCCGCCCCCTACGGTATGAACGAAGACAGCCACGGCCACAGAGCCACCGTCAGCAGCGCAAAGCCGAGCGACGGCGCATCACGTGCACTCTGGTATGATGCCCTCCCATGCCGCGCGTCAACGGATCGCCCAGGTACTCTACGTTCTCGAGCCACGCGAGTTCGCGTGGCTGCTCTGGGTCGGATCGAGCACAGCCTCCAGCGAATGTCGAAGCGATGGCGCAGGAGATGGGCATCACCATGCCTCAACGACTCGTGTTGAGGGTCGTCGGTCAATTTCCCGATCTCTCCGCGGCAGGCGATCTGGCGCACATCCTCAGACTGCATCCGAGCACGATTACCGGCATCTCGGCTCGTCGCGCGAGAGGATACCTGAGCGGAAGCGCGATCTGGCGACATTGCAGCCGGCGCGCCCGTCTGCGGCTGAAGCCGAGCGCTGACGCGGCATCTCGCGCCGCGCCTGAACGGTCGAACGTGCCGTTGCCGCCGCGCTCGCCCGCATGGGAAGCCCAACGTTCGCGCCGCGCAGAAGGCTCCTGCGGAAATTGCCCGCGCGCTCGATCGCGCCTGACGGATCATCCGATTCGGATCCAACGTAGAATGACGACCACGATGCTGTCACGACTGATCTCGTTGCTGATGTGCGCATGCTTCGCGCTGGCCTCACCTGCCCTGGCGCAGAACGACCCCGACTGGACGCGGCCATTTCCGCCGTTCCGGCATTATCGGGAACGTCTATTGGGTGGGCTCGTACGACCTGGCGACCTATCTGATCACCACACCGCAGGGAAACATCCTGATCAACACCGGCGTCGGCGACACGGCGAAGCAGATCAAGGCGAGCGTGGAGCAACTCGGGTTCAAGCTGGCGGACACGAAGATCCTGACGGCGACGCACGGGCACTTCGACCACGTCGCCGGCATGGCGGAGTTGAAGCGCATGACCGGCGCGAAGCTCATGGTGTCGGAGCGCGACAAGGAGCTGTTCGAATCGGGCGGCAAGCAGGATTACCTGTTCGGCGACACGCCGTTCGCGCAGGTTCGAGCCCGTCGACGGTCGATCAGCACGTTCAAGGACAGCGACACGATCGCGCTCGGCGGGACCGTGCTCACCGCGCACCATCCACCCCGGGCACACCAAGGGCTCGACGAGCTTCACGCTGAACGTTCAGGAGAACGGAAAGAGCTACCGCGTCGTGATTGCGAACATGGGATCCATCAATCCCGGCATCATCCGTCAGCGGGATGCCGAAGCCTATCCGGGAGTCGGGGAGGACTACGCGCGGACGTTCAAGGCGCAGAAGGACATGCAGATCGATGTCTGGCTCGCGTCGCACGCGTCGCAGTTCAAGCTTCACGAGAAGTACAAGCCGGGCGACGCCTACAACCCGGATCGTTTCGTTGATCCGCAGGGTTTCAAGGCGTCCGTTGAGTCGCTCGAGAAGAAATACGAGGATCAACTCGCCCGGGAGCGAGCCCGCAAGCAGGTGGGGCGCGGGCGTCAGAGGCGTGAACAACAGTTCGATGATCTGAAGAACTCTTTTCAGCGTGAGCCGTCGTCGAGGGGCAGGACGATCGGGCCACGGGCCACGCAGGGCTTCTAGTGTTTGGAGTTGCAGGGCACGCCTCCGATATTGTGCTCGGCCATATCGCCAAATCAAAAAGAGCAAATGGTGTGCCCGCACATGTCGGAGATTTCGCCCCGTTATTGTGCCGATCCGCCTGTAGCGTCGTCAGACATCACGTAAAATCTTCCCGGCCGGCACCTGCGAGCGGGTTTGAACCTCACGGTTGACAAAAAACTCGCCTTCAGCGACAATCAAGAGTCGGGTCAGCCGCCGGCATACGGCCTCGCTTCCATCTGTCCTGGTAACCCTCTGCGGAGCTGATCATTGTGAAGACCGAGGACTCGCTGCGCGCGCGGGTCGCACCGACCGGACCCGTCGACCATCTCGGCGCCGGCCACGCGGCGCTGGGACGTGGCGACTGGCAGGCCGCGCGTCTCGCATCTCGAAGCGGCCGTCCAGATCCAGGAACAGCCCGAAGCGCTCGAGGGCCTCGGGCTTGCCGCCTGGTGGCTCGATTCGGCCGATCTCGTCTTCGACGTCCGCGAACGCGCGTACCGCATTACCGCGAGCAGGACGATGGGCTCGGCGCGGCGCGGATGGCGGTATGGCTGGCGTGGGACACGGTAGCGTTCCGCGGTGAACACGCGGTGGCAAACGGATGGCTCCAGCGTGCACACCGGCTCCTCGAGGGGCGTCCGGACTCGACGGAGCACGCGTGGCTGGCCCTGCGGAGCGGCGTCTTCGCGCTGCTCGACGACGGCGACCCGGCGGCGCGCGCAGCGGCTCGCCGCCGAGGCGGTGCGGATCGGACAGCGCGCTCGGCGCCGTCGACTACGAGATGGTCGGCCGCGCGCTCGGCGGCTTTGCCCGCGTGACGGCCGGCAGCGTCGTCGAAGGACTGCAGGAGCTCGACGAGGTCAACGCCGCCGTGCTGGCCGGCGAGATGAGCGACCGCGTCATGATCGGCCTTGCGTGCTGCTACCTGATTGCGGCCTGCGAGCGCATCCGCGACTTCGAGCGCGCCGTGCAATGGTGCGATCGTCTCAAGGCCTTCTGCGAGAAGTGGGGGTTCCGGCCGCTGTTTGCCGTGTGCCGCACGCAGTACGCCTCCGTGTGCATGTGGCGCGGCGCGTGGGCGGAGGCCGAACGGGAGCTGACGTCGGCGACCGACGAACTCGCGGCGTCCCGGCCGGCGATGACCGGCGAGGGATTCGTGCGCCTCGGGGAGCTGCGGCGACGCCAGGGAAAGCTCGACGAAGCGATGGCGTTGTTCGATCGCTGCGGATCCCATCCGCTCGCATCGCTTGGCCGCGCGAGCGTGACGTTCGATCGCGGCGACTTCAAGACGCTGCGCGGATCTGGCCGAGCGTCACCTTCGCCGTTTACCGGTGAGCAACCGCACCGAAGCGTGCGGCGGCGCTCGAGCTGATGGTCCGCGCGTGCCTCGAGCAGGGCCGCACGGACGAAGCGGCGGTAGCGGTCGCCGAGCTCCAGGCCATTGCGACAGAGGCCGGCACGGGCGCCGCTGCGCGCGCTGGCCAGTCTCGCGGCCGGCCTGGTCGTCCGCGCGCGCGGGCGACCGGAAGGCCGCCCGTGAACGCAGCTGGAAGATGCGGTCGATCTGTTTCAGGAGAGCGGATCGCCGTTCGAGACCGGCCGCACGCGCGTGGAGCTGGCGGGCGTGATGAAGGCGCTGGGGCGCTCCGAAGCCGCCGCCGATGAGTTCAGCGTGCGATCGAGGATTTGACGCCGCTTGGCGCCAGCCTCGAGATTGCGCGCGCGCGCGCCGTCCTCGACGCGGCTGCCCGCGCCATGTGATGTGCAGCCGCCGGCGGCCGACGGCCGCAAGACCCTCACGCCTCGAGAGATCGAGATTCTTCAGCTCATCTCGACCGGTCTGAACAACCAGGCCATCGCCGAGCGGCTGTTCATCAGCGAGCACACGGTCCACCGGCACGTCGCCAACACGCTCACGAAGTTGAACGTGTCATCCCGATCGGCGGCCGTCGCCCACGCCGGCCGCCTCGGACTGCTGTAGACAAGCCGCCGTGTGATGGCCCGTCCGGGCCATTTTGCTCCCCGACCCCAAAATGACCCGAACCGGTGAAGCAGGGCCGTTCGTGCCTTGTTAAATTCCCACTGTCAGTGATTCATGGCTTTCACCAACGTTCCCTTCATGACGTCGTCGCGCTTTGCAGCGATACTGCCCGGAAATGGCTTCAACCGTGCCTCCGTCTGAATTGCGCCTCATGTGCGTGCTGGCCCATCCCGACGACGAGTCGCTTGGCACCGGCGGAACGCTGGCCAGCATCGCCGCCGAGGAGTCTCGACCTACGTGGTCACGGCGACCAGGGGCGAGCGCGGCCGATTTCACGACGAGGCTGTTTCTCCGGGACCGGCCATCGTCGGAAAGGCGCGCGAGGCCGAGTTGCTGGCCGCGGCCAGCGAACTCGGAGTAAGGGAAGTGCGGTTTCTCGACTATCCAGATGGCGCGCTCGACCAGGTGGACGCCACGCGGGCGATCGAGAACGATCGCCGGGCACATTCGCCGGGTCAAGCCGCAGGTCGTCGTCACCTTCGGGCCGGACGGCGCGTACGGTCATCCGGATCACATCGCCATCAGCCAGTTCACCACGGCGGCGATCGTGTGCGCGGCGGATCCGTCGTCGGTCCTGGACTCGGAAACGGCCGAGCCTCATCGAGTCGCGAAGCGTACTACATCGCCTGGAGCCCGAAGAAGTGGACCGCCTACCAGGCTGGCGCTGAAAGCCCTTGTGTGCGAGGTCGATGGTGAAACGCGGCAGGCGGTGCCGTGGCCGGAGTGGGCGATTACGACGGTGGTCGACACGGGCGGCGTGTGGCCGGCGGTGTGGCGCGCGGTGTCGTGCCACAAGAGTCAGATGGCGATTTACAAGAAGCTCGAAGGCCTGTCCGACGCACACCAGCGCTCGCTGTGGGGCACGCAGGAGTTCTACCGCGCCTTCAGCGTCGTCAATGGCGGCCGAGCACAGGAATCGGATTTGTTCGCGGGGTTGAGATGACAAGTGTGATGGAGCTCGAAGAGCTCAGAGAGCGCAGGGCGCCGCTCGACATGCCGCCCGGCGAGTTCCGTGCGATCGGACACCGCCTCGTCGACCAGGTCGCCGATCGGCTCGCGCGAGCACGGCAGGGAAGATCACTCGCGACGGCTCTCCAGACGAGATCAGGCGGGCGTTCGGCGCCGAGCGGACACTCCTCCGCACGGCGAAGACGCGGGAAGTTGCTGGAGGACGTCACCGGGTTGCTGTTCGATCACTCGCTTGTTCAACGGGCACCCGCGGTTCTTCGGCTACATCACCTCGAGCCCGGCGCCGATCGGCATGTTCGGCGACTTTCTGGCGGCGGCGCTGAATCAGAACGTGGGCGCGTGGCGCCTGGCGCCGCTCGCGACCGAAATCGAAGCCCAGACCGTGCGATGGATCGCGGAGCTGATCGGGTTTCCCACCGGCTGCGGCGGACTGCTGGTCAGCGGCGGCAACATGGCGAACTTCGTGTGCCTCGCTCGCGGCTCGCGCGGCCAAGGCGACGTGGAACATCCGGCGCGAAGGGTTTTCGCGCGCCGGACGGCGGCTCCTGGTCTACGCGTCGATGGAAACGCACACGTGGCTGCAGAAGGCCGTCGACCAGAGCGGCCTCGGCACCGACGCGATCCGCTGGATCGAGGCCGACGACGAGCAGCGGATGGACACGTCCGCGCTGCGCCGCCGAATCGAGCAGGATCTCGGCCTCGGCCATCAGCCGTTCCTCGTGGTCGGCACGGCCGGCACAGTGGCCACCGGCGCGGTCGATTCGCTCGACGAGATCGCCGCCATCTGCCGTGAACACGACCTGTGGTTCCATGTGGACGGCGCCTACGGCGCCCTGGCGGCTCAGGCGCCCGGATCGCCGGCCAGTCTGCGAGGGCTCAGCGAAGCCGATTCGGTCGCGGTGGACCCGCACAAGTGGCTCTACGCGCCGCTCGAAGCCGGCTGCGTGCTCGTGCGCGATGCCAGGACGCTGCGCGACGCCTTCTCGTACCACCCGGCGTATTACCACTTCGGACCAGGAGCTCGTGAACTACTTCGACCTCGGCCCGCAGAACTCACGCGGCTTCCGGGCGTTGAAGGTCTGGCTCGCGCTGTGTCAGGTCGGGCGCGCCGGCTACCTGAAGATGATCGGTGACGACATGCTGCTGTCGCGGCATCTTCACGCACTCGTCGCGCACCACCCGGAATTCGAGGCGACCAGCCAGAGCCTGAGCATCGCCACGTTCCGATACGTGCCGCCCGATCTGCGGACGCAACTCGGCACGGAGAAAGTCGAGCACTATCTCAACGAATTGAATCAGCAGTTGTTGACGTCGGTGGAAAAAAGCGGCGATGCATTCCTGTCCAACGCGCTCATCGGGAGCCGATTCGTGTTGAGGGCCTGCATCGTGAACTTTCACACCTCGCTCCAGGATATCGAGGACCTGCCGCCGATGCTGGCGAAACAGGGAAGGGACGTCGACAGCACCCTCAGGCGAGAGTGCGCCGTTTGAAGAAGGATTGTTTCACCCGGGAAGGACGCCGGCCCATGTGGCGCCGGCGAATATCAGAAAGGATAAGTCGATGTCGAGTGTTGTTTCACAGGATCAGTCGGTCAACTCGTCGCGTTCGAGCCAGGGCGCCAATGCCCTGGCCGAGCGGCTCGAACAGGGGGCCAACGCGCTGGCCGCCTTCGCAAGCGGCCTCACCGATGCGCAGTGGCAGAGCCGTATGCCCGGGGACGGACGCAAAATCGGCGTGATCGTTCATCACGTCGCCAGCGTATATCCCGTGGAGATCCATCTGGCGCAGGTGCTGGCCGAGGGCAAACCGGTCACGGGCGTGACGGGCGCCGATATCAACGCGATGAACGCCGCGCATGCGGTCGAGAACGACGCCGTCACGAAGGAAGCGGCGATCGACCTTCTGCAGCGTAACAGCGCGGCGGCCGCGGCCGCGATCCGCGCGCTCAGCCAGGAGCAGCTCGCGTCAGCGGCTCCGGTCTCGCTGTACTCGGAGGCACCGCTCACGTGCCAGTTCATGCTCGAGGACCATGCGGTTCGGCACAGCTATCACCACCTCGCCCGTCTGCGCAACGCTGTCAAGGCGTAGATGTGACACACGCAAGGGTTCGACGCTGATGTCCGCGTACCGGAGTCACAGAACGCACGATCGCTGTGGCTCCAGTGTACGCGGCGTCGGCTCGAGCCGTCGGTGAGTCGTTCAGAGAGGGAGCGCGATGCTGGAACTTCGTCCGACCTGCGAGCACTGCAACAAGGCGCTGCCGCCCAATGCGGTCGACGCTCGCATTTGCACGTATGAATGCACGTTCTGCGCGGCGTGCGTCGAAGCGCTCGGTAACGTGTGTCCGAACTGCGGCGGCGGGTTCGTTCCGAGACCGATCAGGCCTTCGCGGAACTGGAAGGGCGACAACTTTCTTGGCATGGACCCGGCGAGCACCAAAGTCAGGTATCGGCCGGTCGATCCGGTGGCCCACGCCAGGTTTTCCGAACTCATCCGGACGATTCCGCCGGAGGATCGATAGCGCCGCGAAAGATTTCCGCTCAGGAGTCCTATACAGGGACGCCCGATTGACCGGTCAGGCTCATGCGGGCCATGAGCCCCACCGGGCATATGCAGGCGTTCTCGAAACGGCCCGCGGGTACGAGAACGAGATCGAGTCGGCCTCCGGCGTCATGACAAAGGCGGCGACGAAGAGCATCGCGAGCGCGAAGTCGGGTATGGCCACCACGACCTGGCTCACGTGCAGGTATCCGTTCACGTAGAGGCTCACCATTGCGGTGACGTAGATGAGTTTTTCGAGAATCGCGACCAACATGAACGGACGATGACGGACAGGGTTGCCGCCGATCATCAGGAAGGCAATCTGCCAGACCCACGCGACGCTGACGAAGCCGTAATAGAAGTCGGGATGCGTGATGGCCGGTGGATACGAACGACCGACGAGATCGAAAGTGAAATAGAGGGGCGTCAGGATCGCCAGGCCCCAGAGTCCCGCGATGAGGAACACAACGCGCGCGAATTTCATGGTTCTCCTCGAGCAGCGCGGCTTGGAGCCGCGAGAACAGTGCGTTCACAGGGTAGGCAGGCCGGCGATGAAGTCTTTCGCAACCAGAATCAGAAAGGAGCGTCAAAGTCAGAGAGGAAACTCCATCACAACAGACGCGCGGGAATAATCGATCGCGCCGTCGTGCCGGAATTGATATTGCAAGAGTGTGGAAGGTATCTCCTTTACACGCAGGGATCTTTCAGGCCCATATCGCGTTTCCCCTAGCGGGACGGCCTTACAAGCAGAGAGCTGTTGTACGTGCTGACGCAAGAAGCCTTACGAGAAGAACCAGCAATTACGCAACTCGCATTCACGCGACTCCTCGCGTGGCTCGACGATGGCGTTCACTCCAACGGCGAACGCTATCTCGAAATGCGCCGACGCCTGGTGTCCTACTTCGATCGCCGGAATCGCCCGGCGGCCGAAGAACTGGCGGACGAGACGCTCAATCGCGTCGCCCGGACACTGGCGCAAACAGGAGCGATCGCCACCAAGCCGCCGGCGCGGTACTGTTACGTCGTCGCCAAGTTCGTCCTCCTCGAGGACGTCAGGCGCGAACGCCGGCACGTCCCGCTGGACGAAACCTGGCACGTCGATGGCGCGAGGCCGGCCCCGCGTCGTTCCGGATTCGGGCGTCATGCTCAAGGAGCAGCGCCTCGATTGCCTCGACCGTTGCCTGCAGGAGCTGAAACCGGAACAGCGCGACCTGATCGTCGAGTACTATGCCGACGACCGCCGGCAGAAGATTGAGCGCCGCCGGGACCTGGCGACACGGCTGGGCATCACCATGAACGCGCTCGGAATCAGGGCGTTTCGCATCCGCGACGGGCTGATGGCGTGCGTAGAGAGCTGTCGCCAGCGACGGCGACAGATTTAGACTCCCTATGCCCTATCAGGGTGGACCCCGATCCAGGATGAGACATGTCCTTGCCCCATAAACCCGGCCAGGCCGATGAGCTGGTGCAGTATCTGTTGGGTGTTCTTCCGCCGGAAGACGCCGAACGCCTCGACGAGGCGAGCATTGTCGACGACGACATTGCGGCACGACTGCGCCGGGTCGAAGACGACCTGGTCGATTCGTATGTACGAGGCCAGCTGTCCGGCGACACGCTGGCGCAATTCGAATCTCACTATCTTGCCTCGCCGCATCGCCGTGAGCGCGTAGCGTTTGCGGGACGCTTCCTGCGCGCGGTCGACCGGGTAGCCGGGCCGGTCGCCGCGGATCCACCCAGAGCTCCTGCGGCGTCGAAGATGATCTCGACGCTCGCCGTTGCCGCGACCCTGTCGCTGGTGGCCGGAGGCGCGTTGCTGCTGCAGACCGTCAGGCTGGGCCGGGGGCTTCGCGCGGCCCAGAGCGACCGTGTCGCCCTGGATGAGCGCGCACGCGACCTGGAACGGCAGGTCGGCGAGCTTCGCGCGGCGAACGCCACGGCAACCAAGGAACTCGAGCGCGTGCGCGAGTCGGCGGCGACCGTGGTGCACGACGTCGCGACCGTCGCGCTCGTCTTGCTTCCGCAGACGCGCTCTCTTGGCCCCGTGCCGACGCTGGTCATGCCGGCCGGGACGGAGCGACTGGGATTCGAGCTCCGGCTCGAATCGAACGAGTACCGGCGTATCAGGTCGGGCTCAGGGACCCGGCGGTCAACACCGTCGTCTGGCGCAGCGGCTGGATAACCGCGAAGACGTCGGGTGGTCAGTCCGCCGTCCGAGTCGCCGTTCCCGCTCGCGCGTTGAGGCCGCAGCACTATTCGCTCGATCTCAGCGGGCGGTCGGCCGGCGGGGGAGAAGTGGTCGGCAGCTACGCCTTCGAAATCGTGCCTCAATGATGCCGGGATTCGATCGTGGCTGTGCCACGCTCGCAGTCGTTGCTTTTACCTGTGTCGTGGCCTCGGTGCTGCAGGTCAGCGGCCAGGTCCAGGATGCCATCGCCCTCGAGTCGGATAGCGCGGTCGAGCGCCGTCTGGATCGCGGGGAAGTGCATCGCTATGCGCTCGCGTTGAGCGCAGGCGAGCACGCGCGCCTGATCGTCGAACAGCACGGCATCGACGTCATCGCGCTCGTACGCGGCCCGGACGACGCCGCGATCGCCGAGTTCGAGGACGAAATTCGGGACGTCGGTCAGGAACAGGTCGACGTGGTTGCCGACACGCCCGGCAACTACACCATTGCGATCAGGGCCGCGCCGGGCATCGGCGCTCCAGGCTCTTATGCGATCCGCCTCGCCGGCCGAGACTCCGCGACAGACTCCGGTCGCGCCCTTCAGCACTCCCGAACCCTTCGGATGAACGCGGCACGGCTCGACGCCGAGGGCCGCGTACGACTCCGCCCGGTCCTTGCTCGAAGAAGCGTTGAGCATCACCGAGGCCGAGCGAGGACCCGACGACCTGGAGACCGCCGTCGTGGCCGCCCAGCTCGCAGTGGAGTATCGGTTGGTCCCCGACGATGCCAGGTCGGAGGCGCTGTTCCTGCGTGCGCTGACGACGTTGGATGCTTCGCTGGGGAAGGAACACCCGCTCACCGCCGTCGTGCGATCGCGCCTGGGTCACCTGTATCAATCCATGGGACAGCGGGGCAAAGCCGAACCGATGCTTCGGGAGTCCCTCGACGTCATCGAGAAAGCGCTCGGAACCGACAACCGGTGGTAAGTCAGCGTCATGGTGACGCTGGCCAACCTCAATAGCGATGCGGGCGATCTCAAGCAGACAGAGGAAATCGTTCGGCGCGCCATGGCCATCATGGAGCGGATCGGGGAAACCGAAAGCACCGCGTACGCCGGGCTCCTGAACAACCTGGGCGAGATCTATCGCCAGAGGCTCGACTACACCCATTCCGAAGAGCAGTATCTGCGCTCACTGGCAATCAGCGAGAAGGTCCTCGGTGAAGACGGCTACTTCAGGGCCACCGCGTTTCAGAATCTCGGCATCATCGCGCGCGAGCGAAAGGATTATGCGGCGGCCGAGGCCTACTACGGGCGAGCGTTGTCGATCCGGCAGCGAATCGTCGGGCCCAACCATCCCGACGTCGCCCAGGTCCTGAACAACCCGGCCATCATCATCCGGGCCAAGGGCGACATCGAGGGGTCGCTCCAGATGCATCTTCGCGCCTTGAGCATCTGGGAGAATGCCGCGGGTCCGTATCAACAGGCGACGCTGCTGTCGGTCGGCAACATCGCGCGGACGTATGCGGCGGCGGGCGATATCCCCGACGCCATCGCGTACCAGCGCCGGGCCGACGAGATTCTCGAGAAGCAGCTCGCGCTCAACGTGGCGATCGGATCGGAACGGCAGAAACTGCTGTTCGTGAACGGCGCCGCCGAGCGGACCGATCGGACGATTTCGCTGCACCTGATCGAGGCGCGAACCAGCCGGACGCCAGCGCGCTGGCGGCGCTCGTGCTGTTGCAGCGGAAGGGGCGCGTCCTCGACGCGATGGCCGACACGCTTCGCGGCGGTTCGGCAGCGCGTCGCCGACGTCGGCGACCGGACGCTGCTGGATCAGCTGAAGGACACCACCGCGCAGTTGGCCCGCCTCGCCTTGACGGCCACCGATCCCAGCCGCGTCGAGCAGCGTTTGCGCGCGATGAAGGAGTTCGGAAGCGCGGAAGGAGAATCTCGAGGCGGCGCTCAGCGAACACAGCGCGGCATTCCGTTCGGAGGTGGCACCGGTCACGCTCGAGGCGGTCCAGTCCGCGATCCCCGGCGATGCCGCGCTGCTCGAGTTCGCGATCTTCCGGCCGTTCGACCCCAGAGCCGAGCGCAACGCCGAGGCCTACGGATCGCCGCACTACGCGGTCTACGTCGTGCGAAGGCAGATGCCGCCGATTGGCTTCGATCTCGGCCCGTCCGCTGAGATCGACAGCGCGATCGACGAGCTGCGCAAGGCGCTGCGCGATCCGAGGCGCGCCGATGTGACCGAGCGTGCCCGGGCCGTCGACGAGCGGGTGATGCGTCCGATGCGCGCGTCTCTGGGTGGCGTGGTCCGTTTGATCGTCTCACCCGACGGCGATCTCAATCTCGTGCCGTTCGAAGCGCTCGTCGACGAGTCGGGTCGCTACCTGATCGAACGATACGCGATGAGCTACGTCACCAGCGGCCGCGATCTCCTGCGGATGCAGATGTCGCGCGCCGCCGGCAGCCATCCGGTCATCTTTGCCGATCCGCTCTTCGGCGAGCCCGGCACGACAGGCGTTCAGACCTCGAATCGGCAGCCGCCGCCCACAGTCCAGACCGCGCGGCGCAGTGTGACGACGGGCGAAACGCTACCTCGGTGTATCTCACCCCCTCGCGGCGACCATGGAAGAAGCCAACGCGATCAAGACGCTGTTTCCAGACGCGCTGCTCTTCACCGGATCGCGCGCCAGGAAAGCGGCGCTTCAGCAGGTCGAAGCGCCCCGCATGCTGCACATCGCTTCTCATGGGTTCTTTCTTCAGGATGCGCACGTCAACGGCGAGAACCCGCTGCTGCGCGCCGGTCTCGCGCTGGCAGGCGCCAACCTCCCGCACGAGACCAACGAGAGCGGCATCCTGACGGCGCTCGAAGCGTCCAGCTTGAATCTGTGGGGCACGCAGCTGGTGACGCTGTCGGCCTGCGACACCGGCGTCGGCGAGATACGAAATGGCGAAGGCGTCTACGGACTTCGGCGTTCGTTCGTCCTGGCCGGCGCAGAGTCGCTGGTGATGAGCCTCTGGCCGGTCAGCGACTCCGTTGCGCGCGAGACGATGGTGAGCTTCTACACAGGATTGCGCGCCGGCCTCGGACGCGGCGACGCGCTGCGCCAGGCCAAGCTGGCGCTCCTGAAGCGTAAGGTCCGCCAGCATCCCTTCTACTGGGCCAGCTTCATCCAGTCGGGAGACTGGACGAGCCTGGACGCCCCGCACTGATCCAGTCCCGACACCCGGAAAGACTTCCGCCCTCACAGCCTATCGAAGGGTAGGGCGTTTCGCGACTCGAGCAACGACGACCTCCCCGCGCCACCGCAGAGCCGGGGCGGGCCGGCGTGTGTTCGCCCCGCTTGAAACCGCCTCAAGTCTTTCAATCCAGAAGCGCAGCTATCAGGAAGCAGAGGGTGTGATCGGTGCGAATGTCTCGACGTTTGTTATGCGTGTGGTTGTTGTGCAGTGCGTTCGGCCGCGTGGCCGCTGCGCAGGATCTGATTTCGATTTCCGGCGCGATTACCACGCGCGTCGATGGGCTGCCGGTCCCCGGGGCCGTCGTGGCTGTGAAGCGGGACCGATGTCACCGCCACGACCGAGGCGAGCGGACGGTAGCGTGCTGCAGGTGCCGCGTGCGGCCGTTCGTGATGGACGTATTCAGCTGAAAGTGGACGCGCTCGGTCTCCGCCCCGAATCGTCGACGCCACGGTCGGCGAGCAGGCGATCACGATGGACGTGGCGCTGGATCTCAACTTCACCGAGCAGGTGACCGTCGGATCCCGGCGCTCGCGGCGCGGACGCCGAGAAGGCCGTGCCGGTCGACATCCTCACTCGCGATCAGATCGCGTCGACCGGCTTCACCGAGACCGCGCAGGTGATCGAGCTGCTGGCGCCGTCGTTCAACTTTCCCCGTCCGACGATTACCGACGGCACCGACACCGTGCGGCCGGCCACGCTTCGCGGCCTCGGGCCGATCAGGTGCTGGTGCTCGTCAACGGCAAGCGGCGCCATCAGAGCGCCCTCGTGCACTTGAACAGCAGCATCGGCCGCGGTTCGACCGGCGTCGATCTCGAATGCGATCCCGCTGTCGGCCATCGATCACATCGAAATCCTGCGCGACGGCGCCGCGGCTCAGTACGGGTCGGACGCCATCGCGGGCGTCATCAACATCGTGCTCAAAGGCGGAGTCATGCGGCCCGAGGTGACCTCGAACGTCGGGTCTGTCGGCGGGCTCCTTTGTCGGCAACAGCTGCGCGCCGAACGGCCAGAGCTGCGTGCCCGGCGGCGACATCGACTTCGCCGACGGCGGGCTGTTCGACGTGGGCGGGTCGTGGGGCTTGCCGCCGGCAAAGGCAGCGTGACGATCGCGTCGGAGTACCGGCAGCCACAACCGCACGAACCGCGCCTCGTTCGACCCGCGCGACCAGGTCGTGGTCGGCGACGCGGGCCACAACGCGGTCGCGGAGCCGAACCATCGCTGGGGCGATCCCGATACGCGCGACGTCATGACGTTCGTCAACGCGAGCGTGCCGCTGAACCACGCGCAGACGCAGATTCATCTACGCGTTCGGCGGCTACAGCCGCCGCGCGCGCGAACAGCGCCGGCTTCTACCGCCGCGCCCTCGACGCGCGCAACATGCCCGTCGATCTACCCGCTCGGCTTTCTGCCGGAGATCGAGCCGACCGTCGTCGATGCATCGGCAGCCGCCGGCGTGCGCGGCGTGATCGGGAAGTGGAACTACGACGCGAGCGGCGAGTACGGGCACAATACGCTTCGCGTTCACGATCGGCGACACCTGAACGTGTCGCTCGGTCCGAGCCTCACGCCGCAAGACGACGTTCGACGCCGGCACGCTCGCGCTGCATCAGTTCGTCGGCAACGTCGACATCAGCCGCGCCGGTCGCGATCGGCAGGCTCGCCGGGCCCGCTCAACGTCGCGCGTCGGCGCCGAGTATCGGCCGCGAGAACTACCAGATCCATGCGGGCGAGCCCGACTCCTATCGTGACGGCGGCGCGCCGGATCAGTTCGGCAGCCGCGCGCCGATCGGGTCGCAGGTGTTTCCCGGATTCCGTCCGTCGAACGCGGTGCGATGCGTCGCGCGACAGCGTCGCCGGCTACGTCGACGTGGAAGGCGACGTCGTCACGCTGGCTGCGGCTCGGCGTCGCCGGCCGCAGCGAGCACTACAGCGACTTCGGCGGCACGGTCGACGGCAAGGTGACGGCGCGGTCGCAGGCCGATCCGCGCGTCATCGTGCGCGGATCGGCGAGCACCGGCTTCCGCGCCCTCGCTCGCGCAGTCGTTCTTCTCGTCCACGGCGACGAACTTCCTGAATCCTCGGCCAGGGCTGGTGCCGGTGGAGTCGGTGACGCTGCCCGTCGCTCCGCCGGCGGCGCAGGTGCTCGGCGCACCGGCCGCTCAAGCCGGAGCGCTCACGGCACGTCACGGCCGGTGCCGTCGTCATCGCCGGCCCGCGAGCTGAGCGTGACCGTCGACTACTACCGCATCGCGATCGACGATCGCATCGTGCTGTCCGGCAACTTCACCGCGGCGCCTGATCGCGGCGCTCCTGCGCGCCGTTCGGCGCCAACAGCGCGCGGTTCTTCACCAACGCCATCGATACGCGAACCGACGGCGTCGACGTGCTGGCGAACTATCACCTGGCGCTGCACCACGGCCGGCGACGTCCGGTCTGCGCGCGGCTACAGCCATGCCGTGACCGAGATCGTGGGGTCGGTGGCGACGCCCCCGCAGCTGGCCGGGTTCGAGTCGGTGCTGTTCGATCGGATCGAGCGGCGGCGGATCGAGTGCGGACAGCCGGAGCGACAACCTGCGCGCTCGGCGGCGACTGGCGCCGCAACCGGCTCGGCGTGAACGTCAACGTCGCGCGCTACGGCGAGTTCTGCAGCTTCACGCTGAACCCGGCCGACGATCAGGAGTATCGCGCCGAAGTGGCTGACCGACGCGGAGGTCTCATTCCGGACGGGCGGCTTCACGCTGGCCGCCGGCAGTGCAGAACCTGTTCGACGTGTTTCCCGGACCGCAACTCGACCGTCAATTCCTTCAACGGCATCCAGACGTTTCGAGTCAATCGCCGTTCGGGATGAACGGCCGCACCTTACGCGTGCGGCTCGCCAGAACGTTCTGACAAACATTGCCGCCGCGCTCCAGGCGCGGCAGCCGCCGATGTGGAGATCCTGCATGGCATTGATGACGTCGCTCGGAGTCGCGCTCACGGTTGTGGCATTCGTCTTTTGGCGCGCTGTGGAACAGCGTCGAAGCGCTGATGGAGCGGGCGATCACGGATCCGCTGACCGGCGCCTTCAACCGGCGCCACGTCGACTCCTGTCTGATGACCGCGATCGAGCGGCGGAACCGGACGGGCGAGCCGGCGTCGCTCCTGATGCTCGACGTGGATCACTTCAAGCGCATCAACGACGCCCTACGGTCACCCGGCCGGCGACGAAGCGCTGAAGCGTCTCGTGGCGCTCATCGCAGGACGCGCGCGCAAGCTCGACGTGCTCTTCCGGGTCGGCGGCGAGGAATTCCTTATGCTCCTTCCGGCACTCGATACGACGGCGCGATCGCGGTCGCTGAGAACCTGCGGCTGCTCGTCGCGCACTCCGCCCTGATCGAAGGGCACCGGATGTCGATCAGCATCGGCGTCAGCGAACTGCAAGCTCGGGCAGTCGGTCGCCGGCTGGATCGAGGACGCCGACGTGGCCGTGTATCGAGCGAAACAGTGCGGGCGGAATCGCGTACGCGTGTCCGGCCGGCTGCCCGGTCCCGACGTCGTTTCTGCGTCACTGAAAGAGATTTCGCGGCCCTTCCTACACAAGTAGAAGCGCCGCGAAGGTCGTCGACCACCCCTGCGATAACCCCGGTTCGGTCCACCGCTTGCGTGCGCGAGAAGCGACTGCGAGCAATCATGTTCCTGACCCATACCATTCTGGCCGCCCTCCTGTTGAGTGCAACGGGCGCGGCGGCTCCGCTGCCGACGGAGAGGCTGGCGGTACGTCAACGTGTCATTCGACGATTCGATCACGTCGGAGGCAATCAAGGCCGGCGCAATGGAAGAGGCTGCGACGATCTGGAAGATCTACGGCGTCGACCTTCAGTTCGCCAAGCCGAGCGCTGACGCCGCGCTGTCGCTCGACGTCTTCGTAGAGCGCACGCCGCCGTCCAGGAAGCTACACCGGGGAGCCCACGGTCCTCGGCCACGCGACGATCGCCTCGGCCCGCCACGTCGCAGGCGCCGCTGCGCATTTCGTTCGACGCCGTCACTGCCTTGCTCGACAGTCAACACGGCGTCAATCCGCTCCTCCACGACTACGCGATCGCCGCAGCGCTGGGACGCGTCGTGGCGCACGAGATCGGACACGTGCTGCTCGGCATGCCGGCGTACTACGACACGGACGGTCTGATGCGCACGACGTTCTTTCCCGACGACCTGGCCCGTCCGGAGCGGTCGCGCTTCCATGTTGACGCATCGGGCGTGGCCCGCCTCCGGAGCCGCATCGCCGTCATCACCGAGGCGCAGTCGCCTGGAGAGGGACTGTGAGCAATAGAACCCGCAGGCGGATGGACCGGTGTCCGGTCGCGGGTCGGAACCCGACGCACGGCTTCCGGAGTCAAAAAGGATGGCAGGACCGCGATGACGACAACGGCCGAGTATCCCGGCGAGCTCGAATGTGACGTGACCCTGCCGGATCGGCGTCAGCTGCACATTCGACCGCTGCGCCCGGACGAGGAGGGCCCGGTCAGGGAACTCGATGCGCGCTTGAGCATGCGGACCCGCTATCTCCGCTTCCTCTCGCCAATGCCCGCCTTGCCGGATTCGCTGCTGCGCCTGCTGGTGACCGTGGACTATCGCTGCCGATTGAGCCTGATCGCCGAGGTCGAGGCCAGCGGGCGTCGCGAGGTGATCGCGCTGGGCAGCTTCGGCGCGATCGACAGCGGCACCGCGGAAGTGGGGCTGGTCGTCAGCGACGCGTGGCAGCGCCAGGGCATCGGAACCATCCTGGCCAGGGCCATCCTGCGGGCCGCCGAAGACCGCGGCTTCGCGCGGTTCGTCGCCCATCTGTTGTGGGGAGAACACGGTGATGCGGCGTCTGCTCAAACTGCGTCGGCCACGTCGTCTCCAGCCGGAGCTCGTCAGGTGCGTCCGAAATCACGTTCGTCAGGCGAGTGCCTGCGTAAGAGGGGTGGTCGCCGGCGCCGCTCAGTGGCCAGGCTTCCAGAATGATGACGGTCGCGCATCGTGAATAGAACAGGTCGCGCTCTCCAGCGTGCTCGCGATCTCAGGCAGTCTTCGATCGGCGTCCTCCAACGGCGCGCTCGTGCATGCGCTGTCGAGGGTGGCGCCCGATATCGTGGACGTGTCCATTTACGACGGGCTCGCCGGCGTGCCTGCCTTCAATCCGGATCACGACGGCGACAGCCCGGCGGCAGCCGTCGTCGAATTCCGCTCCGCGCTGCAGGCGTGCGACGCCGTCGTCATCTCGAGCCCGAATTGCGCGCACGGCGTGCCCGGCGCGTTGAAAAACGCGCTGGATTGGGTTGTAGGCAGCGGAGAGTTGATCGACAAGCCCATTGCGCTGATCAACGTGTCGCCGCATTCCACGTTTGCGCAGGCGTCGCTGAAAGAAACGCTGACGGTGATGTCGGCGAGGGTGGTTCCGGAAGCGTCCATCACCCTGCCGCTCGCTGGCCGCAAGCTCGACGCGAACGGCATCGCTGCCGATCAGGGAGCTCTCGGTCGCCCTGCGCTCTGCAATGGTCTCGCTCTCTGCTCGCGGCGCGTAATCCCCCGGTCGGCGGCGTCGTGAGTCAGAGCCGCCGGCGGTTCATGCGAATTGCGGGCGCGGGCGCTGTTGCGAGCGCATTTGCGCTCGATATCGACGCGCGAGCCGCTGTCCCGCCGCGATTTCGTGCGATCGCGTTCGATGCCTTTCCAATCCTCGACCCTCGCCCCATTGCCGCGATCGCCGAGAAGCTGTTTCCGGGCCGCGGCCCGGCGTTGATGGACACCTGGCGCACACGCCAATTCGAGTACGCTGGCTGCGGTCTGTCTCGCACCGCTATGTCGATTTCTGGAGGGTGACGGAAGACGCGCTTGTCTTTGCCGCGTCAGCGCTCGGACTGCCGCTGGATGCGTCCGCGCGGCAGCGCTGATGGAGGCCTATCTCGACCTGCGAGCGTGGCGGATGTCGTCCCGGCGCTCACCGCCCTGCACGAGGCCGGCGTGCGGCTCGCGTTCCTGTCGAATTTCACGCGGGCCATGCTCGAGGCTCCGATGAAGAACAGCGGTATCGAGCAGCTCTTCACGCACGTGTTGAGCACCGACGTGGCCCAGTCGTTCAAACCCGACCCGCGCGCATACGCACTGGCGCTCGACGCGTTCGGGTTGCCGCGCGAGGAGATTCTGTTCGCGCCATTCGCCGGATGGGATGCGGCGGGCGCCAGGTGGTTCGGCTATCCGACGTTCTGGGTGAACCGCGCTTCACGCCGTGCCGGAGCAACTGGGCGTGAGCGTGGACGGTTCCGGCGCCGATCTCGCGGCCCTGGTGAACTTCGTGCTCCCCTCCGGCGGACGATGAGCGCTGGCCTCGCGGCGCCGATGCCTCACGATTGCTGGCGCATCTCGCGGTAGAGCCACGCTCGCGCGGCACTCCAATCGCGCTTGACGGTGCCTGCGGACACGCCCACCACTTCGGCGGTTTCCTCGAGGCTCAGGCCGCTGAAAAAGCGCAACTCGATGATCTGCGCGCCTCGCGGATCGATCTGCGCCAGCGCGGTGAGGGCGTCGTCGAGCGCCAGGAGATCGACGATGCCTCACGCGCTGGCATCAGTCATCGAGTTGCGCTTTTCAGCGACGTGGCGTAGTAATAGATCTGGCAGCTGTCGTGAGACATCGGCGCCGCTCATCTTGAATTTACGAGACACCAGACTTGCAGCGCCGGAACCGCACGCCTCACGCAGTTAACGGCACGGCGTGAGCAGTTCGCGGGGCTCCACCGCAACCCCGCTGCAGCCCCATCGGCGAAGAGGCGCGAACAAGTCTCCGTCGCGCGCTGTGAAGCGTGCCTGCTCGGATGTTTGAACGATCGATTGTGGCGCATTAGCGTGAAAACTGCTCGATACCTTTGTTCATCAGGCATCGAGCATGGCCCGCGTGAACGCCGGCGATGCCCGAGGCGATGGCACAATCCGCTCGCAGATCGAATGGGCCTCAGGCGCGCCTCCAGCAACTGACGCGACAACGCGCTCCGAATCGATGGCGTGAGTCCAATGTAACTCGAACCCGGCACCGGAAAACTATCTCGTGATCGCTGTGGGCGAGGAGTCGAGGATTGGAAGGCGTCAGACGCCGATCATAATCACTGACTTGGTTCAACTCGCGTCGATATCGAACTCTGGCTAGCTGAACATCACGACATGATATCACGGCGGCTAGGCTCTGCGAAACACTAGCGTAGCCGATCTTCGTCGTCAGCTGACCGAGCAGCGTGATGGACACTCAGCACCGCCGATCTGATCATTACTCAGCTAACGACGATGATCTCATACCTGGCACTCAACGCGCCGAAACTACCGATATGCTCCAGTCTCATTGGCGGCGGCGTCGCGCCAACGGAAGCAAATTCGGCCCGGCCACTCGCGGCTTTCAAATATCATCGGAGAAATCGAGAGCACGCCGGCAGCCGTAAGATATGGTTGCGTCGATATCAGGCGCCGCCTCACACAGCGTTGAGCGTCAGCTGCCTGATCGCGAGCGCGGAAGCGATCTGTTCCGATGCGCGACCGTGCCATTCTGAAGCCCTGTACGGCGCAACGTTACCCTGACTCGCTGTTGTGTTTCGGGCATGCTGAGAGCTCCGGCTGGAAGTGATGGCCGGCACGCTGACAGACGCCCGTACATTATCCCACAACAGAGCAATTGCCCGCGAACCCGCGGTCTTCGGCGGCTTTGGGAGATCTATTTACGGCTTGGGTTCCGATCTTACCTCAACGCTGTCGTCGCTGACGACACCAACGATGCCATCGCGCCGAGCTGCCCAGCGCGATCGCGACCCGTCAGAAATCGGCAGCGAAATATCCGCAGTCTCAACAACAGAATCCAGGCCGAAAATTGCTGAATCATAATAAGCGCGCATCGTTCCTGACCGAACATAAATCCACGACGCGGCAGCTGGCTAATATCAGCGGGGTCACACGGCTCGCCCATCTCGGCCGTTGTCGTCATCGCGATCACCTCTCGACTCGAGGCGCCGCCGTGCGACGGGACGCCGATTCTCCTTTTTGCGGGTATTATCTCGAGCGACTACGCCTCGGTGACTGTTTGCACGATGCGGCAGGCCGCAGCTCCGTCCAGCATGGCAGATCGTGCGCATCATTCGATAATACCGGCATGCCGGGCAGCATGTCAATCGTGCGCCGCGTGCATCCCGCTGAAACGTCAGTCATCGGTACGCCGTGTTGACTATCGACTATAAGGTAGTGACAGCGTCAGACTGAAATGCGCTGGCGCCTGCGGCGATCGTGGTGGTATTTAACTCTGGACGGCGGCGTCTGCGACGTCGAGCGACTGCTTTGGCATCAGCGCTAGCTGATCGACGCCGCCGTCTTCAGATCGTCGCAGCTTCTTCTGCGCCGCGCTGTTACTCCGGCGTGATCGATCGTCGAATAATGGGCGATACGCCAGCCTCTCCGTCAGCGAGCACTGCGCCCGTTGCGCTCAGCAGGCGTAAATGTATGGGTCAGGTACATGATTGCTCGCGATCTCGCGCGCAGCGATGGGACCAGACCGGGGTTATCACGATCGATCTGCTGGTAGGGAACCGCGAATCTCTTCGACGCAAATGACGCCGGCTGGATTTACGCGCTCTCCGCCCGCACTGTTTCGCTCGATACGACGCGTCGCAAATCCCTCGGTAACCGGCATTACCCAGTTGCTGAGCGCCGATAGCTGATCCGGTGCCAGCATCGATCAGGCTGATGCTGGAGCAGCATTGCGATCGCGCCGTCGTATCGAGTGCCGGAAATCGCCGCCGACCCGCGGCTTTACGATCCCTACGATGAGTTGCTTCGGCGAGTGACCGTAGGCGATCGCCCGGTCAGCTGAAATGTTACGTCGAGCGTCGGCTATTTTTCCAGCTCACCGTCATTCCTGTCGATCTTGATCATCGACGAAGTCGACGATGGCACCAGTCACTGATGGCGTCATTTTTACGGCGCGCCAGATGCCCTTATGAGCGATAAAGCGATCTGCGGCGCGCATTATGTTATCAGGCGATTCTGGCAACCACGGCCGTGCGGCCGTTCTCCCAGGCGGCGTTGGCTTCAGCTCTGGATGCCGTTAGCCGTCGAAGCATTCGAACATTCTGCCGGCCAGCTCACCGTCAGTGGCAGAATACTTCTGATCGTCGGCCGGGTTCAACGATAACTGCAGTAAAGCGACGTTCAACGTTCACGCCGATGCATTACCCGCGCCGGTCTGCACCGGGCCTGCGTATTCATCGGATCAGCACCGACAGCCCGGCCAGTGACGTCGTCACGATCTCATTTGGCAGGCAACATCGCCAGCGCGTCGCGCCGTCATTCGCATCAGCGGCGTTGTGAAACCTGGCTGTTGGCACCGGGCTGATGCCGATCCGGTAATCGACGGTCACGCTTCAGCCTCGCGAACCCATATTGCCTTTAAATGACGTGCCGTGAGCCTTCCGGCTTGAGCGTGGAGGCTGGCACCTGGCGCGTAGGTGGAAGTTAAATCGCCGTGGGCCAACTGCGCGGCGCGAAAACCCAGCGTGCTCATAAATCCGCGCGATGACCTTGCGATAACCTCGACGAATATCGCCGTCGACCTGCCGCCGAGTCGCTGCGGGCGCGGCCGGCTGGCCGTATCACCTTCCACGTCGACATCGCGGCGCATCGAACGGACAAATTTGATCCAATCGGCGCGCGGTTGCCGTAATCAGCGCACGCCGCCCAACCGATCAGGCTCGCCCATGAGATCTGGTTCTCGCGCCCAATCCCTCCCGCCGACAGACCCCGTCACCACCGGGTAATCGACTCAGCGTTGCCGTGGCTGTGAAAGCGCGAGCGAACCATCGTCGCGACCAGCGGCGTTAGCCTGGTAACGAATCATTGCCCGCCGCTCGCGTCGT
>ERZ1370068.10873-contig-9533_pt1 | contig 30042 bp, 55 predicted proteins | sample MGYA00561227_ERZ1370068 | MGnify/ENA primary metagenome ERZ1370068 (study PRJEB38410, sample SAMEA6850437) | metagenome | study: Metagenomic assessment of the ecological functions of the soil: analysis of the soil microbiota associated with the...
CAATGTTTTTGATTCAGTTGCATTATATGTCAATGTCTCTTTGCACCACACTGAAACAGCCACCTTCAATGTCTTCCAAGCGCCTCGGCGGCACCTTACATCGGTTCGGGGCGACCGCGGACCGGGCGACACTTATCGGTGTCGGCGGCGGCCCGGGAGCGGCGACGCCGGCACGATTATCTTTGATCATGACTCGTCGGGCGGGACGCCGACGGTCAACCTCACGGGCAAAGCTAATCTCGATATCAGCAGTCACGATGCCCCTGGCCTAACGATAGGGTCGCTTGAAGGTAAAGGTGGGATTGTTTTCCTCGGAAGCCACAACCTGACCGTAAATTCCTTCAAACATAACGGCGCCGTTTTTGCCGGGTAGCTCTGCGCGACGGCGGACCGGGCGGTGGCACCGCGCGGCTCATTCACCAAGACCGGACCTGGGACTCTCGTCCCTGACCGGCGCGCAGCACTTACACCGGAGGAACTCACTATCTCCCTGGGCATTGTTTTGGTTAACAATATCGCGCGGGTCAGCGACTGGGACTGGGCCCGTCATGGTTAGTCGCGCCCGGCTCGGTGGGGATGGAATCATCGCCGGTCATGTGTCCGTCGGCACTGGCGGGCCTTTGGCTGTCCTAGGACCTGGCAACACCAACTCGGATGATTCAGCACTTATAGGACACCTGACGTGTGCAAAGCTCTGTCTTTTTCAGCAACAGCGCGGTCTACGAGGCGCAGCTGAATGCCGACACGAGTTGAGGTCGACCTGCTCACGGCAAATGGAGTGACGATTTCCAGCGGCACACTCTTCACCTTGGATAATTTAGTCACCGGCTCGCTCAACAGTGGCACGGTCCTGACCATAATCAGCAACACCAGTGCAAAACCGATCAGAGGCACTTTCAGTAATCTGCCGGATCACTCGGTCACGCAGTTGGATGGTGACAATTGACGAGGTTAACTACGAAGGCGGTGACGGGAAACGATCTCACTTTAACCGCCGTGCCGTAGCGCTGCCGGATCACCTCCGATGGCGGCTCCTGGTCGAGACCCAACGAATTGGTTTCACCAACTCGCGCCGCCGGTTGCTGGGGCAGCGGCGGCGCGATTCTCACTTCCCTAACGCGGCCAGCGACTTTTTCGGCGCCTCCAACGTCCTGGGTCCTCGAGAGGCCGCTGTGACTTGCTGGTGGGAACTGGTTTTCGTGGGATTGCCTTTGCAGTGGGCAGCCTGGTGAAGCCCCCTTCGAGTGGTCAAGAACAATTCCAACCTGTCCTCGGCAGTAACGGATAACTCTTTACCACTACTGCGTTACGCTCGTCAGGGCAGGTGGTCGGTCGGTGGCGCGTAGGAAGTAGGGCCGCGCCTATGTGCGGAACAGTGCCCGGCGTCGTGCCGACTAGGAGTTGTATCCCGTTCCAAGGCCACCGCGAAACCGAAAAGGTCGTCCATCGCGCCGTCGCTCGGCGTGATCTTGCCCACCTGACTCCAGTTATCACCAATGGCATGAAATGCGTAGGCCTCGCCCTGCTCACTATTTTTCGCGGGCGCCCCTACGATAGCCCGGTTGCCGGCAAGGGCTAGGGCAAAGCCAAAGGAGTCGTTGTTGGCGCCGTCGCTCGAAGTAATCTTTTTGAGTTTGAGTTAACGTGCCGCCGGAACTGGCGAAGACAGTAGGCTGCGCCCTGGCTGGCATGACCATTGGCGATAGCAGAGGGCGCGCCGATGAGGGCGGTGGCGTGGTCGAGCGCCAGCGACGCCCCGAACTGATCAAAAGGCGGCGCCATCATCCGCAATCGACTGTCTGGGTCTGATTCCAGAAGTGATTCGACCTGGAAAACACCGTAGACCTCGCCGGTCAAAATATTCTTGCTCGGTGCACCAACCAAAATGGTGGAACCCTGCACCGCGAGAGCCAATCCAAGGTGATCAAACGATGCGCCGTCGTCGCCGGTGAGCTTTTGCGTCTGGGTCCAACTCCCATTGGTTTCCGTGGAAACATAAGCCGCGCCCTGGGAGAAGTGGCCGTTGACGTTCGCGTTATCTGCGCCCACGACCAGAGTTCTGCCAGAGAGCGCGATCGCGACTCCAAAATCGTCGTTCATCGCACCGTCGCTTGCGATCAGTTTCTGCGTCTCAACCCAAGTATCTCCGGCTTTGCGGAACACATAAACCGCGCCCTGGCCGGCGAGCACATTTATGTTAGCGCCCGAAGCGCCAACCACCAGGATGTCGTCCGCCAGCGCGACACTACTGCCAAATCCGTCGCCGGGAAGACCGTCGCTCGCGGTAGAGTATTTGTCCCTCGCTCCAGATGCCGTTCGATTCGGTGAAGAGATAAGCCGCACCCTGGAAATTGTTATCACCATAGGCGGCGATGAGCGCGGTAGAGTCATTGATTGCCACTGCCCGGCCGAAATAGCTGTCTGTTGTTCCATCACTGGGAACTACCTTCTGCTCTTGCAGGACTAAGTCCGCTCTCGACGGTAACGCTGGAGTGAGTAGAAACACGGTGAATAGAAGGATGAGCGAACGCACTGGAACACGCAGATGCGACACGGTGGACGAGCAGGTAGTTTCTTTTTTCATCTTATGGGAATGAGATTGAGGTCATTCTGGGGTTGTAGAATCCCGTCACCGGCAAACGGCTCTCAACTGGTAAATCCGTAGCGCAATCTTCGCGGAAGGGCAAAAGCCAATGCTCACATTCTTGGCCCAATCGATCGCAGCGAACGCTCGCTTTGTAAATTCTCTCGAGGGATGAAGTGGGCTCGTCGCCGACTGGGTCGAGCGCAACAGATACGGTCGTAGCCGCCATCTGCCATAATCCGAGAGGTATTGATAACTCAGGAGCGAAATTATGAAGCTGCCCCGGATTGCCCTCACCGGTAGTTTCGTGCCGAACCGATCCAGAAGGGTCGGGCTAAGTTTCGCACTCACTCCGCCGGCACGCCGATGCGGATATGGCTGGGAGGGAAGGACATCAAATCGGCTACATAAATGTTGGCTGAGCTATCAACCGCAATCCCATCCACGATCGCGAAACGCGCGGCGGGGCCAATGCCATCGACAAGACCGTATGCGCCCGGAGAGCCCGCCAGGGTAGTCACGTTCCGTGCCGGGGTCATTTTCCGAACGGTAAAGTTAAGATCGTCGGCAATGTAAAGGTTGTTGTTTTGGTCGATGGCCAAACCGAGAGGATAACCAAATCGAGCAGCGCTGCCGGTGCCGTCGGCACTGCCCGATACGCCCGCCAGACCAGCGACGGTGGTGACCACGCCCGCGGGCGTGACCTGGCGGATGGTGTAGTTATTGGCGTCGGCAACGTAAACGTAACCACCGCGACCCACGGCCACGCTGGCAGGCCGATTGAATCGAGCAGCGCTGCCAGTGCCGTCGGCGCTGCCGGGCGCGCCGGCTAGGCCGGCAATCGTCGTGACGAAATTGTCGGGAGTAATCATCCGAATGGTGTCAGTTACCATCTGCTACAAATATGTTTCCCGCCTTGTCCACAGCGACACCTTCAGCGCCACCAAACCGGGCATCGCTGCCGGTGTCGTCGGCGCTGCCAAATTCGGTCGGCGAACCAGCCAGAGTAGTGACCACTCCTCCACGGCTGATTTTTCGGACGGCCGTCGCCGAGGCCGTTGCCGTCGCCAAAGTAGAGATTGCCTTGGCGATCAAACGCCAGCTGCGATGGCCCCGCGAGCCGGCGCGGCAACCGCCTCTTGCCATCCACACTACCTGGCACTCCATTCTTGCCGACAAAGACAGTTTGCTGACCATCTGGAGTGATCCTGTAGATGACATATCTTAAGAGGTCGCTGACATAAAGGTTGCCGGCGGAATCCACGGCCAAACCTTTGGGAAAAATAAATGACGTGGTCGTCGTCAAGGTGGTGATGGCGTAGTTTTCGTAGGTCGTCTGGGCCTGAGTGGTGCCGATCGCAGAGAGAGCCACGAGCAGGATAGAAGGCAGGATGAGTTTTTTCATTGTTTGGAGTCTTTGTTTTAACCTTGAGTTGTTGAGAGCTGCTCGTCGTCTCGCAGGCGGTCGCGAACTGGGTTGGAGTATTCACTAAGCATACTACGGGAATCGCCGGCCGAAGTTTCGAAGAATTATGTTTATTTGCGATTCCGTGAACGGCCCCGTGGAAGGCGCGCCCGATAAAGCCGTTTATCGCAGAATTGGGAATGCATAGGTGCGCTTCCGCCTTTGTGAGGGGTTGAGAGGCTCGGCCCTCAAAATGTGAAAGCCCGACCTGGCCCCGACCAGCTGCAGAGGGCGTTGACGGTTTACGGCAGCTTTTCTTCCGCCTTGCCTTTGCGGTGGGTTTCCTGCTGCCATCGCCTGGATGAGGGTCACGCTTTTTCTACCCTTTGCTCTGCCTGCTCTTGGTTAACTCTGCAACATTCACGCCGGCAGCGCGACCTGGAACCTTGATCCCACTAGTAACGATTGCGTATCACATCCGCAAACTGGACTCCGGCGACGGTGCCGAATGGGATTTCGATATCGCGACCTTCGGAACGAGCAGTCGAACATGATGATCTACATCCCGCGGATGATGCAAACCGATTTGGCCGAGATTCATTTCGCTGCCGGGGGCGAGTGAATTTACCGCCCAGGGTTGAAGCTTCGAGACTCCGCTGAGTTTCCTTGGGACCGGAATCGTCCAATGAGTCAGGCCTGAGCCCAGCGTTTTGTCACCCAGGTCGGAGTATTATGTCTGGTTTTATCGGAAATGCGACCACTGGCGGCGGCACGTCTTTCCATGTGCAGGGTGGAATGTGAGCTTCAAGGCGGTGGCCTCTTTATCGTGCAAGATGACGCGGCTCGTCAGGCTGCGATGATAACTTCACGGTTGACGGAGCGGCGGGTAATTTCGGTCCTGCTGCATTTGCGTTCGCGGGCAATGCGAGCGCCGGAGTTGGAAGTTATGTGTGCAACGGCACTGTCACCGGCGTGGACGGCGCTTACATTACCTTTGTCGATACGTCGGCCGCAGGACAGGGAATCTTCGAAATCAGCGGCACCTCCGCCGTCTCTCCTACTTTCCCGGAGTGGCGGATCGGTGTTTGAGGTAACTCATTCCGCGGACCAGACGCGACGATCACGGCAAACGGCGGCCTCGCGGTGGGGACAAGAAGGCGGCAGGATTTCCTCTGAGCGGTTGGACAGGTTTAAGGTTGACTGGTTTTGAAAGGATCTTAGATCGACTCACGGGTAATCCGGAAACAATCCTATGAAAACAACATCTAATTCACGGCTGATCATGTCTGATTGTCGCCTCATCGCCTTCTGTGCCATTGCTGCCGCGGGAACATTGCTCGTCTCGCCCGCAGTGAATGGCTGCTCGCGGGATTTCAACCGAACCAGGGTTGACGGGGCCGGATGGTGAAGATCATCCCAGGTCAGGAGCAGATCAAAGCTCCGCAACAGATAACGGATGACTATTGGACCTCGACCGGCGGCCCGCCCGGGGCTGATGTTTTTGCCCTGTTGGAGAATAGTAACGGCTACCTTTTTCGCCTGGCACGCTTGGTGGCGGTGTATTTCGTTCAACGGATGCGGGAGAAACGTGGGTGGCGAGCAGCAATTGGTTTAACCGCCACCGACATCCGCGCGCTCGCCGAAAATTCCGCCGGCGATATCTTTTGCTGGGACTTTTAGCGGCATTTTTCGCTCGACTGATAACGGAGATAGCTGGACCCAGCAGAACAACGGCCTCGATTACCCTTTCATTATCTCACTCGCGGTGAACTCCAGCGGAGTGATTCTTTGCCGGGCACGTTTGAAGGCGGCGGGGATCTATCGTTCGACCGATAATGGCGAAAGCTGGACCCTGATGAATAATGGCCTCCCACGAACACATATGTCTACGCGCTCGCGGTCAATGCCGATGACGACGTCCTTTGCCGCGACCTGGGGCAAATGGAATGTTTCGCTCGACTGACAACGGTGAGACCTGGTGGAAGTGAATGGAATTACGGTTCCGTACATTATTTCACTGGCAATTAATCAGGCTGGCGATGTCTTTGCCGGGCGCAGATTTCGGCGGCGGGGTCTTCCGCTCGACTGACAATGGTGAGCATTGGGTGGCGGTAGATAATGGCTAACGACTTCCAACAATGTTAACGCGCTCACTGTTACTGCGGACGGGGACATATGTCGCGCGGGATTTATGGGGATGGAGTTTTTCGCTCGGCAGACAATGGAGATAGCTGGACCCAGGTTAATGATGGGCTGACCGCTACTCTTTGTTCCTGTGCTTTGCGACCAACGAAGCTGGAGACATTCTCGCGGGAACATACTTTGGCGGTGGCGTTTTCCGTTCGAGCGATAACGGAGAAAGTTGGAGCGAAGAGAACACCGGACTGGCTGCGCGACTGATATCGGGTGATCGCAGGTCAATTCGAACAACGACATTTTTGCCGCGACCTTTGGCGTCGGGATCTTCGCTCGACTGATGGCGGCGAGACCTGGGAAAAAGGTGAACAATGGCTTTATCGGGCCTGTATCTCAGTTCACTCATAGTCACTCCTGACGGAACGATTTTCGCCGGTGCAGATTTCATTGGTGATGGCGGTGGAGTCTACCGCTCGACCGACAATGGAGAGAGCTGGGTCCAGGTTAACCAGGGTGTAATTACAACCGATGTCAGGGCGTTGGCGGTCCATCCCGACGGCGATGATCTTCGCCGGGACTTATCCCGACGGCGGTGTCTTTCGCTCGAGCGATAATGGCGAAAGCTGGACCGCAGTGAATAGCGGTCTGACTTGCAAAAACATCTGGTCATTGGCGATCAATTCCGGACGGAGACATTTTTGTCGGGACGGCTGGTTGTGGGAGCGGGCGTCTTTCGATCGACCGACAAAGGCGATCATTGGACCCTGGTTAACAATGGATTGACTTCGACCGATATCGCTGCGCTCGCGATCAACTCGGACGGAGATGTTTTGCCGGAACGCGCTCCCAGTTTGGAGTGGGTGGCGGAATCTTTCGTTCAACCGATAACGGCACAACTTGGACCGAGCAGAACATCGGGCTCACCGCTGTCGATCTGAACTCGGTGGCGATTGATGCCGCCGGTCAGATTTTTGTTGGTGCATTGGGAGGCGCGTTTGTTTCCAGCGACAACGCCGATAGCTGGGAAGACATCAGCAGTGGTTTGATCCCGGCCGGAGGAAATGTCTGGACGGTTGCGACCGACGCCGAGGGCCTTTTGGCTGGCACGGCTGGCGGCGGCGTCTTTCGACATAGCAATGCAACAAGTGCTACCTGTCCCCGGCCAGTAACTCAATGGCGAGAAGCCGGGTGCCTGGCCGGTCGACGTCCTTGTCCTGGGTAACCAGAGTTATAACAAGCATGAGTTACTTAGATTGTTGAAGACCAAAGTAGGACCCGAGGAAAAAGCGGATGCGAAGTCTGATCGCGGCTCATCAGCTCATTGCCGCTAAGCTTAATCTCGCCAATGCGGCTGATTCCACGCCGGTCCAAGCTACGATCGACGATGCGGACGCGCTCCTAAGTCGGTTTCCAGGTAAACTGCCTTATCGGGTGAAGACCTCGTCGCCTCCGGGACGCGCGATGGTGAGCGACGCGAATATTTTGAGCGATTACAACCATCGCGAACTGACCCCGGAATGCGGTCGATAAGGGGCTGCGGGCCGGCGGTAACAGACCGGCGCTGGCGAAAAAAGGCGCTAAGCAAAGCGCGTCGCCGTCGTTGGGGGAAGTTTGGGAGCTGTCGCGAACTTGCGTCCGCGACGCTCCGAATTGAGCGAGTTACTACCCGCAGATTCTAGTAGTGACCGTAGGGGAGAAAAAGGCGGTGCCGGCCACGTCCGACAAAGTGTTCCAGGCACTTGCCGGGACCTTCGGCTGAAAATCTACAGTTTGGTGGTCCGTAGTCGTTGCCGAAGAGATCAGCGCCGGTGCTATAGAGCGAGGTGCCACTCTTCAGGAAACCGGTCCAGTCTTGTGTGCCGACTGTAGTTCCACTGGTTTTGTTGTTCTCGATCGCATACTGGTCGACGGCAGAGTCGATCAGGCGCAAATCGTTGATGACCCGACTGGCCTGGGAGCGCTTCCGGGCGCGGAGAAACCCGGAACTGCAATTGCAGCCAACAGGGCGATGATCGCCACGACGATCATGATTTCCACGAGGGTGAAGCCCCGCGTCGATGCTGAGGATTATTGGGCGTAAACATTTTGCTTTACCTTAATTATGTATTTTTGATTTCTTCCGCCGTTCCATCGCGGATCAGTATTAAAGGAGCAGCGTTAGTGCCATTTACGTAAAAGTAACGCGATTGGTGAGTTATGTCGGAAACGGCCCATGCGCCCGACCAAGATTTGGGATCCGAGCTCGAAGGGGACGACGTCGTGCGCAGGAACGGCGCTTTGAAGCGCCGACGGCGGTTGCAAAACCGCCGTTCGCTGAAAATAATCGGCCCCCGTCCCGAACGGCAACGTCAGCGTGAACCTGACCGGCTAAGCCACGCAACTAATTAATCGCGGATGCCGTTCTTCAGTTCCCAGACTTTGAGCGCGGCGAGAAGCAGGGTTTTCGTGCGTGAAAGCGTCCCAACCGCCGGGCGAACCACTTCGTCCCCATCGCCGGGCGCACTTTTCCGCCGGCGTTTGGCGGGTTTGTTGCGGGTTTTAGGTCGTGGGCGAACGGCGGCCTCGCTTTTCTCCAAGTGGCCGGTAGGACTCAGCGGTGTCATAGCTAGGCAGAGTTAGAGCAGCTTCCCCGCCAGCGCGTGAGGAGGACGAAGTGGATTCGCCCGGCGATTGGCCGCTCAAAGGAACTTCTCGCGGAGAGCAAAAACTGGTCCAGCAATCGCCGGCACTGTTAGAGCGCGGGACGAAGCGGCGACAAGCTAAGCCGCCGCAGAAAGCCGCTCAGTAATTGCCAGGGCTCGTTCTTCCAGTTTGCCTTAGCTGAGGCAAGCCTCTCTGCCTTCTGCTTACTTGGACTGGTGGAATTGGGCCCTCCAAATCCCTGGGGCGCGTTCGAACGCAAAAGCGCTTGTGCCTCCGCCGATCTTCGGCGATTGCATCCCGGCATGGCGCAATCGAAAACTGGGTTGCCTGAGCATTTTTTGTTCGTGGCGCTCTGTGCCAGCGTGCTGGTGAATTTCATTCTCGCTGCGGCCGCCTTCCGCAAAATGGACGGAGTGGTGGCGAGGTCGAAACACCGCCCGCGGCTTCGTGAGATTGGTTCTGGAGAAAGGAAGTCGCGGAACCGAGAAGAAGATCGCGGTCATCTCGCTCCGCGGCCTGATCAGCACCGGAGTAGCCGGCAATGTTGGCGAATCGATGGTGGACGACTTGCGCTGGGAGCTCGAGCAGGCGCGAAACGACTCCAATGTGCGCGCGGTCGTGCTGGAGGTCGATTCCCGGGCGGCGAAGTGACCGCCTCGGACATGATTTACAACGCAGTTGTGAAGACACGCGCGAAGAAACCTGTGGTCGTCTACATGGAATCGCTCGCGGCCTCGGGCGGTTACTACGTTTCCTGCGGCGGCAAATATCTGATGGCGAACGAAACCAGCATCACCGGCAGCATCGGGGTCATCATCCAGACCCTGAATTACGAGCAACTCTTCAACAAGATTGGGCTGAGCTCGGTGGTCTTCAAAAGCGGAAAATTCAAAGACATGCTCAACGGCGCGCGCCCGATCACTCCCGAGGAACGCGAATAGGTGCAGAGCTTTATCATGAAGACTTACGATCGTTTTCTCGGGATTGTGGCGAAGGAACGAAACCTGCCCGCAGAAACGCTTGCGCAATGGGATCGCGGATGGTCGCATTCTTTCCGGACGCGACGCGCTCGAGAACAAGCTGATTGACGGTCTTGGCCAGCTCGAGGATGCCTACGCGAAAGCGAAGGAGCTCGGTGAGGCCACCGATGCGAAGGTGGTCAGCTACGGACCGCCTTCCGGTTTCGGTCGTTTGTTTCGGCTGTTGACGAGTGGCGGCGAGAGCAAGATCGAGCTGCAACTGCCGGATCAACTGACGCCGAAACTGGAGAGTGGGCGCGCCTATTTTCTGCCCGGTTACTACGCTCCCTAGCGCGGCCTTCGCCTGATGTTCGAGAGCCTGATCCAGACGCTGCTCGTCGTCGCGGCCCTGTTTGTTTACCTTTCGCTCTTATCGCCAGGTCATGGCGCGGCGGAGCGAGACCGCATCATTAGGCGACAGACAGCTTGGTTATCCGGAGGCGATCGCGGCGGTCCTGCTCGTCGGTTGGTTTCTCCTCAATCTCCTCGCCGCCACCCGAATCGACAATCCGGTTTTTCAAATCCAGGATCTCCTGCTCACGGGCGGCATCTCGCTCCTGATCATCACCCTCCTGACCTTGCTCCTGCAACTCCGCGGCTTCAGTGTGGCATTGTTAGGCGGATTTTCCCGGCTCGGCTTCGGCCGCATCCTGAGCACGGCGGCGGTTCTTCTCTTTGCCGCTTACCCGCTGCTCCTCGCCGCCGACGGCGATTTCCATCGATTGCTGCTAGGCGGAGGCGCACCAAACAACAGATCGTGGAAATGTTTACCGGCTCGGAAACGCTCCATGCAGCGCATCCTGATTATTGTTCTCGCGATCGCGATCGCACCTTTCGCGGAGGAGTTTGTTTTCCGTTTCTTTCTCTATGGCGTGCTCAAGCGTTACCTCGGACGGGCCGTGGGACTGGTCTTGAATTCGCTCCTCTTTGGTGCGGTGCACGCGCATCTTCCGAGCTTGCTCCCGCTCTTCGTCCTCGGTGGCTGCTTCACCCTTGCCTATGAATGGAGCGGCTCGATCCTGGTTTCGATGACGATGCACGCGCTCTTCAACTTCTTTTCCCTCAGCGCGCTCGCCTTTCCCGATCTTTTGCCGCAATGAAATTACGCGAGTCCGCCAGAGGACGGATTCGCTGCGGCGAACTGGGGGAGGATCGATTGATCGCGCAACTGGTGGAAAAGCTGCATTCCTCGACGGAGGTGATTGCCGGGCCAGGCGACGATTGCGCGGTCCTGGCGGGTCCAGGCAAAGATGGCTATCTGCTTTTGTGAAAACGGATTGCGTGGTCGAAGGGGTGCATTTTCACCTAACGATAAGCCGACGCGCGGTGGGCTGGAAGGCGATGATGCGGGCGTTGAGCGATTTCGCGGCGATGGCCGGGCGGCCGCATTACGCGCTGGTCACGCTGGTTGTTCCCGCCGAACCGCGAGAGCGCGTTGGGTGATGCAGCTTTATCGCGGGCTGGAGCGAGCAGCGGCTCGGTTTGCGGTCGCGATTGTCGGCGGCGAAACCAGCGGGACCAGAGGGACCGGTGGTCATTTCCGTCGGTGTCGCCGGTTCGGTGGAAAAAGATCGCTGCGTTTTCCGGCATGGCGGCAAGGCAGGCGACGTCCTCTTTGTCACCGGCGAACTGGGTGGTATCGGGAAAAGGCCGACACCTCGAATTTTGTTCCGCGGATTGAGGAAGCGCGCTGGTTGACGAAACATTTCCGAGTTCATGCGATGATGGATTTGAGCGATGGCATTGGGGACGGATCTTCCCCGTCTAGCGAAGGCGAGCGGCGTCGATTTTCAGCTCGATTTCGAGACGCTGCCGCGCGCCCGGGGTTGTTCAATCGAAGCAGCGATCAGCGAAGGCGAAGATTACGAACTACTGTTCGCGGTCGCACCGGTCGACGCTTCCGCATTGGAAACGAAATGGCGACAGAAATTTCCTCGGCTGCGCTTGACCAGAATTGGCGCTTTCGAACGCAGAAACAGAACCAAGAACCCACAATTGCCCCATGGCTTCGTTCATTTCCAATAGCGTCGAGGAAACGATCGCTTTCGCGCGGATTGGTCGCGGATCCTTCGCCCTAACGACGTCGTGGGCTTAACCGGCGATCTCGGCGCGGGGAAAACGCATTTCGTCAAAGGCCTGCTCGCGGGCCTCGAAGGCACCGGCGAAGCCACCAGCCCAACTTTTACACTGTTGCACGAATACCGCGGCGGGCGGCTCCCGCTTTATCATTTCGATTTTTATCGGCTGCAATCGCGCACCGAGATCGAGGAGATTGGATTCGACGATTATCTCCGCGAGGGCGGCGTGACTGTGATTGAATGGGCGGATCGTTTCCGGAAGTCCTCCCGGCGCGGGCCGCGCTGGCTTCGGCTCGAAACCAGAGATGAAAACACGCCGGGAGATTCTGGAGGAAGAGCGATGAAGGTGCTGGCCTTGGAACTTTCATCTCCGGTTGGGAGCGTGGCCTCGCTCGACGATCAATCTGAGCGGCAATTCCGCAGTTTCCCGGCAGATCGAAGAATTCGGCCGTTATTTTTGAAAACCTCGAAGCGATCTATCAACCGGATGCCCCGCCCGATTTGATCGTCGTCGGTCTGGGTCCCGGTTCTTATGCCGGAGTCCGGATCGCGATTGCCACCGCGCTCGGTCTGTGCTCGGCGACGAACGGCAAATTGCGTCGGGCTGCCTTCGATCAGCGCGATCGATCGCAAAGAATACTTCTTCGTCAGCGATGCGCGGCGGAATTCGTTTGCCTTCGCGCACGTGTCCGACGGGCGTTGTCTGGAAGGTCCGCTGCTCTGCGACGAGGAGGAAATTCGCAAACGGCTGGCGACCGCAAATGGACGGCCCATCGTTTCGAACCAGCCGTTGCCGCAGTTTGCAGGAATCGTGGTCGAACATCCTTCGGCGCTTCGCCTGCTCGAGCTGAGCATGGAAACGAACGGCGCGACAGACAAGATCTTGGAGCCGATTTATCTGCGCGCGCCCTACTTCACCACGAGCAAATGAGTTCGTTAGGCGAAGAGCGTTGTTGGGCGGAAATCGATCGCGCAGCTCTGCTCCGTAATGCGCGGCTGGCGCGGGAACGGACCGGCGCCGGGTTGGTCGCGGTGGTGAAAGCCAATGGCTACGGCCACGGGATGGTCGAGGTCGCGCGGGCGCTACGCGGAGAAGTGCAACTCTTTGGGGTCGCGAACCTGGCCGAGGCCGAAGAACTGCGCGCGGGTGGGATGGCGGAGCCGATTCTGATCCTCGGCCCGGCGCTTGCCTAACGAAAGGGCGGCGATCAGCGCCGCTGGTTTCATCGCCACTGTTTCCAATCTGGAAGAGGCCCGGGCTTTCGCGGCCAAACCGACCAGGATCAACTTTGCGATCGATACCGGGATGGGGCGAATGGGCTGCTGGCACGAGGACGCGATCGCGAGTCCTGGAAAAATTTCCCACATTACCCTCAGCTGCAACTGCACAGCGTCTCGACTCATCTGCCGGCGGCGGACGAAGACGCGAGCTTTACGGAAAGCTCAATTGATTCAATTCGAAGAACTCGTTAGGCAAATGCGCCAGCGAGTCCCCGGTCCTTACCAGGTGCATGCGCTCCTGAGCGCGGGCATTCTCGCTTTCGGCCACCATCGCTTTGAGCTGGTACGGGCCGGACTGATGCTTTACGGCAGCGCGCCGTCGGGCGCGGATCAAAGATTCCTCCAGCCGGTGATGACGCTTGAAGTCGCGGGTGGCGCTCCTGCGCGATTTGCCGGCCGGCCGCAGCATCAGCTACGGCCGCACGTTTACCACTTCGCGGGCGACTAGAGTGGCCACGGTCAGTGCCGGTTACGCGGACGGTTATCCGCGCGCGCTTTCGAATTCGCGGCGCGTCGGTCCTTGTCGGTGGTCGGCGCTGTCCAGTTCTCGGACGCGTGACGATGGACCTGACCTATGGTCGACGTGAGCGAAGTCGCGAAGGTCGAGCTGGGTGACGAAGTGGTGTTGATCGGTAGACAGGGCGAAGAAGAGATCTTCGCCGCCGAAGTCGCAGAACGCGCGGGCACGATCGCGTGGGAAGTCTTCACCGGGATTGGCAGCCGGGTGCGACGGGTTTACCTGTAGGAGGAGAATCGTGAATCGTAGGTCGCGAGACCGCTGCAGCCAGCCGATTCACGATGTAACGATCAACGATCCATCAGCGCCATGTTTCAGATCATCTTCAACGAATTGAGCGCCGCGGAAATGACTGCGCTCCCGAAGACGCTGCAGCTCGAGTTGCTGGCGGAATTTCAGATCCTGCCCGAAGACCTCGACCATCTCGACACCAGCCGCTTCGGTGTGATCGAACGCGAGGGAAAAAAGCTGCATCGTTATCGCGCCAAAGATTATCGCATCTACTTCGAGCGCAGCCCGGAAGGCGTGACCGTCCATCGGGTGCTGCACAAGAACACGCTCCGGGATTTTCTTTTCCGGAGCAAACTTCCGATGGCCGAAGACGATCAACTCGGGAAAACGCGCGAGTTCTGGAAGTTGATCGAGCAGGGCGAACGCACGCGAAAGGCCTAGCAGGCAAAAGTTGCTCGCCGGGTAGCGGGTTAAGCTTGACAGCGCCGGCCGACCCGAAAAGATCGCGGCACCGAAGCAATCGCTTTGGTTGAGCCGCGAGGACTGAGCGCCCAAGAAGTTCATTCCGTTCGAGCTCTCAGCTGAAATCAGAAAGGAACAAAATGAAAATACTGACCCGCGCCCTCGCGCTCACGCTTGCGGTCGCTGCAACTAGCAGCCTGCAAGCGCAACAATCTTCGTCCAAGCCTGCAACTGCGAGCAGCCCAGACGAAGCGAACTGACATCTATCACGTCTTTGTGGTGAAGGCCGCCCTCGGCAAAGCAAAGGAGCTGACCGAATGGTTGAAGGAGCCCGACCCCCAGCATCCGGACGTCAAAGGAATCCTTCTTCGTCACCAGGATGGTGATTCATGGGATTTCGTCGCCATCGAACACATGGGCACCAAGGCAACCGTTGAGGTTAGTGCGACGCCGATGACCCCGCAGCAACGCCTGCTGATCGACTGGCACGCCGACACTTACGTCGCCGGCCCACCCTGGTCGGTGTTCGCCAAGAAATGGGAATCGACGGCGACGCGGCCAAGACTGCTGGCTCGGTCTACGTTGTTTCCGATTACCGCGCTGCTCCCGGTCATCGCGATGACTTGAGAAAATGTTGAGCGAGCCGCCTAACAGCACTGACCGACACCTCTTCAGGAAACGTTTTGCTCGCACATCGTGGAAGGCTCTGCCTGGAACTTCCTCGCGGTCGCGCGTTACGATTCGTGGGAGAAATTCGCCGAGAACGAAAAGAACAGCGTTGCGCAAATGAAGAACGCCGACAGCGGGTGGTTTACTTTGCGGGCGCACGCCGCTCTGCATCACGATACCGTCACAGATCGGATAATGCCCTAAGGCGGATCCGTCTTTTGAAAAATGCGGCCGGATCATGCGATCCGGCCTGCAAAATCAATCTTCGTTAGGCACGAAGCCTCAGCGCACGTGAGCAGAACGGAGCGGCTGCGCTTGATTTCGCGCGTGATCTTGCGGTGCATGTGCGCCGGCATCCCGGTCACGCGCCGCGGCAGAATCTTGCCGCTCTCGGTGACGAATTTCTTCAGCAGATCGGGATTCTTGTAATCGATCGCTTCCGCCGCGATATCGATGCGGCGACGCGGCATGGTGCGATTGGCGCGCCGAAAGGCGGAACGGCGTTTGGCGGTCTTCGGTTGCATCGATTACTTGGTCTCGCGGTGAAGCGTGTGCCGCTTCAGAAACGGGTTGTATTTCTTCTTCTCGAGCCGGTTCGGCGTGCGCGGGCTCTTCTTGTTCCGCGTGCGTCATGTAACGCGAAACTGGCGCGCCGGCCGCTTTCGCTTCAGTGCATTCGAGCGTGATGATTTCCTGGGCCATACCAATTATTCCTTGCTGTCTCCGCCGCCGTCTCTTCTTCTTCGCCTTCGCGCGCCTTCGTCGTCAGTCAAGCCGAAGAGTGAGGTCACCGATTGGCGAACGCGCGAGGCCTTGCTCTGCTTCTCGAGCTGCGACTGGCATTCCACGGTGAAGCGGGCAAACGGGATCGCCTCAAGCGCGCGCGTGCGAGATCGGCTTGCCCGACATCTCGCACTTGCCGTAGGTGCCGAGATCGATGCGCTTCAGCGCCTCGTCGATTTCGTAAAGCGCGTCCTGTTCCTGCGACAAAGGCTGAGGGCGAAATCGCGATCGTAAGCGTCGCTCCCGGCATCGGCCTGATGCATGCCAAAGGCGGAAGCTTCGCTGCCTTCGGCGCGGGCGCGCAAGGGTGTCCTGAGCAACGCCGGCCATCGGAATCCACCATCGCGTCGCGGAGTTGCAGCAACTTCTCCTTTTGCGCGCGAACAGAACGGATCGAGCCGGCGCTCCTGCGATTTCGCGTGATTCCCGATGATCGCGAGCGACTGACTGCTCTTGCCCGCAACCTTTCTTCCGTTCGCGCCCGAACCGGCGCAGCGTTCCTACGCTCTTCGCTGGATTCCGGCGAGCTGTTTTTGTCTGCGATCGGACGACGCGCCGGCTTCTTCTCGCAGCAGGCTTTGCGCAGCTTTCGGCACCTTTTCGGCGCGCTCTTTTCGGCGGGCTTCAGGATGCGTTTTCTTGGTTGGAACGAGTCATAAAGGTATAATGAGTGAGTCGGAGCTGCGCTGATCGTCTGGTCCGGACTAAGCGGAGGCTTAATTAAGGGCAATTCGCTGGGGGCGCAAGCGGTTTTGGCGATGTCTTGCTGAGACCTTTTTCCGCCGAAATGAGTTCAACCTTTCTAGGAACTGGCGCTGGAATAATGGCGGAGCGCCGCAGCGCCAGAAAGCGCGGCTGATGAGGGCGGCAATCGTCCCGGCGACGACCAGATGGAGCATTAGCCAGGCGGGTTGACCCAAGCGATTTGATGAGCAGCCGGGCGGGAATGTTCGCCACGATTACGACCGGAATGATCCAGCCGAAGATGAGCCGAAAGTACTGCGGAAAAATTACATCCGGATAACGGGCGATATTGAGAAAGTTGAAGTAGCCGTAGACCAGGCCCTGCGCCCGGACGATCCAGAAGCTGACCGCGGCGAGGGTGAGCATGATCGAATAGTGGATCGCGATCCCGAATGCGAGCGCCACGAGATAGAGCAGAATCGCCCACAGACTCAGGAACCACCCGCAGCTGGTGAAGCGAAACAATGACCACGACCGCGCCGATGATCGCATTGACAACGCTGTCGAGGCTGAACTGCTTGGTCGAAACCGCAAACTGGCTGTCGAGCGGCAGGACGAGCAGCGAATCCAGCTTCCCTGTGCGAACCAATTCCGGAACGTTGGCCACATTGACAAAGAAGAACGCCTGAAAAAGTTGCGCGATGATCTGGTGGGTTCCAACCAGCAGCACGACTTCCCATTTCGTCCAATCACCAATCTGGTCGACCTGCCCGAAGATGATGCTGAAGAAGAGGATCTGGTCCGCAAAACCAAAGCACCTCGACGAGCATCCAGAGAACAAAGTTCGCCTTGAAGCTCATCTCGCGAATGAGCGAGTTGCGCAGCATGATGGAGTAGACTTCGAGGTAGCGACGCACGCTTGCTTGTAACTAAATTCCGTCTCGCCAATCTAAAGGATACGCGGGCCGGGACATCGTCGCCGGCATTTTTCATGAAACGAATTATTTCCCTTGTTGGTCTCGGCCTGGTCGTGATCCTGGCTGTTTTTCTTTTCCGCCAATGCGGTCGCGACGACATAGGCCGAATACCAAACGGCGACGGTGACGCGCGGCTCAATCACGCAAGCCGGTCACCGCCACGGGCACGCTCAATCCGGTGGTGAACGTGCAGGTTGGCAGTCAGATCTCCGGCAATGTCGAAAAGCTGCTGGTCGATTTTAATTCGCCGGTCAAAGCAGGCCAGGTAGTCGCGGAAATTCGATCCCGCGGTTTTTCAAGCGGCGGTGATTCAGGCCCAGGGCGATCTCGATAATGCCAAGGCCGCGCTCGAGTTCGCCCAGGTGACGCAGAAGCGCATGGTCGAGCTGGTCGAGAAACAGAATCTCGTCCAATCCGAGCTCGACCAGGCCAACGCCGCCCTTCATCAGGCCCAGGCGAACGTGAAGATCAAGGAGGGCGCATTGCAAAAGCCAAGGTCGACCTCGAGCATTGCACCATCACTTCGCCGATCGACGGCATCGTCATTTCCCGAAGTGTCGACGTTGGGCAAACCGTGGCTGCCAGCCTGAGCGCACCGGTGATTTTCACGATTGCCAATGATCTGACGAAAATGCAGATCGACGCCGCCGTCGCCGAAGCGGATATCGGCACCGTCGATGTCGGGCAAAAAGTGGATTTCACGGTCGACGCTTTCCCGCGGCGCATTTTCCATGGCGATGTTGTCCAGGTTCGAAACGCGCCCACGACCGTCCAGAATGTTGTCACCTACGACACGGTCATCGGAGTGAATAACGCTGATCTGAAATTGAAGCCCGGGATGACTGCCAACGTTTCGATCGTCGGTGCACAGCGTGACAATGTTCTGAAAATTTCCAACGCCGCGCTCCGGTTTCGTCCTCCTACGGCAACGCCTCCGCCACCGCCAGCGGGTGGAACTGGCGGACGCCCACCAATGCGAAAGCCCGGGGACCTGCAAACGGAGCGCACGGTTTACGTCCTGCGCAGCTCGAAACCGATCGCAGTGCAAATCAAGACCGGGATCAGTGATGGAATTACCACCGAAGTGCTCGATGGATTGAAGGAGGGCGATCGCGTGATCACAGCGACTGGTCGGCAAAGCGGCTGCGCAATCCACGAACAATCCGCTGGCCGGCGGGCAACGCGCGGTTCTAGGCCAACGCGAGACGCAGTGAAAAACCCTCGTCGTTAGGCTGGAAGATGTGCACAAGACCTACCACACCGGCGAGGTTGATGTGCACGCGGTCCGCGGAGTCACGCTCGAGATCGAGTCGCGGTGAGTTTGTCGCTTTCATGGGTGCGAGTGGCTCCGGCAAATCGACCCTCATGAATCTTCTCGGTTGCCTCGATCGCCCAACCAAAGGCCGCTATTTGCTCGACGGTGCGGATGTTTCCGGGCTGGATCGCGATCAGCTGGCCGACGTGCGCAACCGCAAACTCGGTTTTGTTTTTCAGAGCTTTAATCTCCTCCCACGCACTTCCGCACTCGAAAACGTGGAACTACCGTTGCTTTACGGGGCCCATCACCTAACGAATGCGGAGCTGAGCGCGAGAGCGAAAACGGTGCTCGCCGCGGTCGGCCTGTCCGGGCGCGAAGATCATCACCCGAGCCAGCTCTCCGGGGGCCAGCAACAGCGGGTCGCGATCGCGCGCGCCTTGATCAACGAACCCGAAGTGTTGCTCGCGGATGAACCGACGGGAAATCTCGACAGCCGCACCAGCGTCGAAATCATGGATGTGTTTCAGAAACTGAACGACCGCGGGATCACGATCGTGATGGTGACTCACGAGCCCGACATTGCCTCCTACGCGAAGCGCAGCATCGTCATGCGCGATGGCAAGGTGCAAACCGATCGACCGGTAACGCGCAGACTTCTCGCACCGGACGAGGCTCGCAAACTCAAGAGTGACGAATGAATCTCCGTTCGACCTTCAAGATCGCTTTCCGCGCGTTGCGCCGAAACAAAATGCGTTCGGTCCTGACCGCGCTCGGGATCATCATCGGGGTCGGCGCCGTGATTGCGATGGTCGGCATTGGCAACGGCGCCAAGGCGCAGGTCGAAGCACAAATCGCCAGCCTGGGTGAAAATGTGATTCTGATTTTTTCCGGGCAGCATTACCTCGAGCGGCATCCGCACCGGCTGGGGTAGCGCCGGGCACGTTGAAGATCGAGGATGCCGAAGCGATCCGGCGCGAGGTTCCGGAGCTGATCGCGGTCAGCGAAGAAGTTTTTTCCACCAGCCAGGTGTCGGCCGGTAATCAAAACTGGTTTACCCGAGTCTACGGCGAGTCGCCGGAATATTTCGACATTCGCGAATGGCCGCTGCGTAGCGGCGCCAGCTTCACCGCCACAGGACGTGCGGAGCGCGAACAAGGTCTGCGTCATTGGGCAAACGACCGCGAGCCAGATTTTTGGGACAGCCGATCCGATCGGACAGGTTTTGCGAATCAAGGGATGTGCCCTTTCTGATCACTGGAGTGCTGACACCGAAAGGGCTCAGCCCGCAGGGCACCGACCAGGACGACATTGTCATCATGCCTTACACCAGCGCGATGAAGCGCGTGCTCGGCGGGACGACCCTGCGCGGGATCAACGTCCAGGTGGCTACGCCTAACGACCTCGCGCCGGCCCAGCAGCAAATCACCGAACTCCTGCGCCAGCGGCACAACATCCGGCCCGGGCGCGACGACGATTTTACCGTGCGCAATCAGCAGGAAATCGCCGAAACCGCGACTGCGACCTCGAAGGTCATGACCTTGTTGTTAGGCGCGATCGCCAGCGTTTCGTTAGTCGTGGGCGGGATTGGGATCATGAACATCATGCTCGTGAGCGTGACCGAACGGACCCGCGAAATTGGCGTTCGCCTCGCGGTCGGCGCCCACGGTCGCGACATTCTCACCCAATTCCTGATCGAAGCGGTGACGCTGTCGTCGATCGGCGGAGTGATTGGGATCATTCTCGGGCTTGGCACTTCACAGCTGCTTTCGTCGGTGGCGCATTGGCCTACTTTGATTTCGATCAGCTCGATCGTGGTCGCGTTCCTTTCAGCGCAGCCGTCGGAATTTCTTCGGGTTCTATCCCGCGCGGGAAGCGTCCCGTCTCGATCCGATCGAGGCCTTACGTTACGAGTGATTTCGAAACGGAGGCGCGGCCGACCTGTTTCCAATCGGAACAGTCCCAGCCCAGCAGTTCTTCGAGGCGGCTGATATCGGGGCGATAAATGTCGACCAGATACTGGCGTTCCTCCGAAGTCATTCGCCTTTCGTAGCGGATTCGATTCTGTTCGCGATTGCGCACAGTCGTGAGCGGCGCAACGCCAAGAAACGGAAAACATCGTTCACCACTTCCTCGGTCTGCCGGCGGAACTCTTCGAATTTAATCACGCGCACCTGCTCTCGCGGGAAGAATTGGAAAACACGCTCAATTTGTTCGAAATAAAACCCGCGATCGAGATAAGAGTGTCGGCGTTGTTGCAACGGGAGGTAGGCGCGGAGTCGATTCTTTTCCTCCCGGATCGCCTCGAGAAATCCAAGGTCCTCCTGTTTGCGATCGCGATACATGTTCCAGTGGGAGAAGGCGCGATCAGCCGGATCGCGGAGGAGGACGATGAGCTTGATCCCGGGATGGTAATCGCGAATCCGCTTCATCGCCGGTCGCCAGTAAGTGTAAATCGGCGTGCACGAACCGACGATCCGTGAACCCGCGTTTCATCCGCACATCTTCATGCAGAATGTCGTAAGAGACCTCACCGGAGAAGCGCGTCTCATCATCAAAAAATGGCGCCGAGGATGATCGACCATGTGCGCCTCTTCGCTATGCGCCATCGTGATCTGGGGATGCTGGTCGAGATGATAATGGAGCGCGCTCGTCCCGCCTTTCTGGGTGCCGGCGATGAGGAAATCTAGCCGTTCTATCCTTTTTGTTCTTCGCCGAAACATGGCCGCAACCTGTTGATAAGGTTGCCCAAAATGATGACGAAAAACAATCCGTTTTTGCTCGAGTTCAGCTTTGCGTCTGGAAGAGGATCTTGCCGCGTTCCACTCGGGCGCCGCGCCTCACAAAAACCTGGAGGATCTCTGGGTGTAATAGCGCCCATCGTAGGCGGCGTTCAGGTCCAGAAAAATGCGTCCCTCAGGGTTGAGACGAGACCGCAAATCGTTGAGAAAAAATCCCATTCCGCCGCGCCCCAGCGCCAGGGAATCTTCTTTGCTGCCCTGGAAAGCGGTCGCAAAGGCGGTGATGGATCAAATTTGCGCCCGAGGTCGGGTAACGGTTCGAAGGCGGTGACGCGATGCACCTTTCGTTCGACATGGAGAAGATCGATTAAGGCATCGAATACCGGCACCCCGGCAAGATCGAGCCCGAGTCCCTTATGACCAAGGTGGCGGGCAACGAAGGGAAAAAACCGCCGCCACAACCGAGATCGAGGATTTGCTGCGGCGGCAAGCGGTCAAAGTCCAGGTCCTGCGCTCGCTCGACATTAATCGTTAGGCGTTTTTCCACCTCGAGATATTTGGCGTAGTGGCGCCAAAGCGCGGGTGCATCCGGCGGGAGTGAGGCGAGCTTGGTTTGCAGCGCCCGCAGCCGGTCCTGGTCGATCTTCGCCAGCAATGGCGCCATCGCAACAGGATGAAGTGTCCGGCGGAGCTTTCGCCAGAGGCGCGCCGATAAGTCAGCGGCTGACCGAGCTTGGCGATCGCGTGCGAGAGCTTCAAGGCGGCAGAATAACGGACGCAGCTCGCATTTTCCAACCACGCCGCTTTGCGTTAGAGCTGAAAGATGGAGACGCCATCTCGTTTTCAAAAGCTGGTCGCGGAAGCGAAAAAGCAGATCAAGGAGATTTCGCCTAACGACGCGATGCACGAGGTCAGGTGTGGCGCGGCCACCTCTGTTTGATGTGCGCGAAAAAGAAGGTTGGGAGGTCGCTCATGCCCGCGGGGCGAAGCCCACCTCCCGCGCGGTGAAGTCGAACTCGAAATCGAGGAATTGGTCCCGGATCTCGACCAGCGCATCATCTGCTATTGCGGTGGCGGGAGCGCTCGGCGCTGGTGGCGGAGAGCCTGCGAAAGATGGGCTACCGCAATGTCCGCTCGGTCAGCGGCGGGTTTCGGGCTTGAGGGAGAAGGTCTGCCAACCGAAACCTGATCCCGTTACAGTTGGTTGGCGACGATCCGAAAGATGATCGTTGTTTATCGAGAAAACCGGTAGTGAGGCCTTCGAGTTCCCGGTCCTGCCGCCGGCGGCGAGCAGGCCATCATTCACGGTGTTGCGTGCCCAGGGCGGCACACTGGGCCGCCGCGGGTTCCTGGAGAGTGGGCGGACCCGGACCTTCCGGCCGGTGGTTCCGGGTCCTCCGCGTTTGCGGTTGGCATCCGTGCTGCGAGTCGGCGTTCCGTTAGGCCCGGTCGCCCAGGTCAGAGCGGGTTCGCCGGAAGAGTTGACACCAAGCAAAGCGACTCCGCTGTCGCGCCGGAACGGGAAGCCATTCAACGAAAGTCCGCCGATCCCAAAATTTCCCGTGACTAGAATCGTCGAGTTCTCGCCGGCGTAATTCCGCGCGACTGCGATCGCCTGATCCAATTCGACCGTTTCAGCCAGAGTCCGCTCTCCATGATTTTCGCGCGCAGCTGTTCGCATGAGTCCGGCGTCGACGATAAGCAAGTAGCCGCCGGCGTTCCATTGCAGCAGCTCGATCGCGCGGCGCGTCATGTCGGCGAGCGTGGGCTGCTCGCTCCCGGCCGCAATCTCGTTCCCGAAAGCCATTTCGGCATCGCTGAAAAGGCCGAGCAACTGTGGTCGGCGCCATCGCGGAATGCTTTCGAGTTCAGCCTTGGAGCGGACGATCTCGAAGCCGTTGCGTCGCATCTCGAGGACCAGGTCGCGGCCATCAGCACGCTCTCCGCCCTTGGCTTCGGGAAGAAATTTTGAGCCGCCGCCGCCCATTACGATGTCGATCTTCTTCTCTTCTGCCAGTTGTTGGGCGATGTCTGTCCCACCCTTGCTCGTCGCGTAAAGGCCGCTGCGGTCGGGTCCGTCAGACGGCCGTTCGTCACCAGCCCGATTGCCCGTCCTCTCTCCTGGGCGAGGTCGACGATGCTCGTCAGTCGCTTGTCGTTAGGGCCGACGCCCAGGCTGCGGTTGTTCACCTTCGCTCCCGTCGCCAGGGTCGTGGCCGCAGCGGCTTCGTCGGGCACCGCGAAATTCTGCGAATAATTGGAGAGCATCGCGACAGCCGGCAGCGACTCGAGGGCGAGATGCGCGTTTGCGCCGCCGGCATAGAGGCGCGTCGCTGCGACGCGATCGGGGGTCAGGCCCTCGCCGATGAAAAGCACGATCCCGAAGGGTTTTGCACCACCCAATGGCGGAAATAAAGCACACCGAGCGCGATAAAGATCGTCAGGCAAAGGAGCGCCAGGATCTGGTTGCGCCATTTCATTTAATCGATAGAGCGAGGCCGGGACGGGTTGTCAATCCCGCAGCCGTGGGAAATCGCCTTGAGCGGCGCGGCGCCCGTCGGCAGAGTGCGGCCTATGGCTAGACCGGTCGTCCTCGTGATCCGCGACGGATGGGGATCAACCCCGGCGGAAAAAGCTGACCGGGAGAAGAATGGTGACGCGACCTTGCTCGCGCAAACGCCGTTTCACGACCGTCTCTATCAGGATTATCCCGTGCGCGACACTGAGCGCGAGCGGGAGGACGTGGGGCTGCCCAAAGGGCAGATGGGAAACTCCGAGGTCGGTCATCTCAATCTCGGCGCGGGACGGATTGTTTATCAGGACCTGACCCGGATCAACAAAGCGATCGCTGACGGCGAACTGGAGCAGAATGGCGTTTTGCAGGAAGCGTTCCGAAAGGCGCGAAGCGGGCGGCTGCATTTCATCGGCTTGATCTCGGATGGCGGAGTGCATAGCCACTACCGGCACCTCCTCGCCCTCGCCGATGCGGCCAGGGAAGCGGGCGTGGATAAAATCGTCGTTCACGCGATCACCGATGGACGGGACACCTCGCCCACGGGTGGCTCCGATTACCTGGCGACATGCGAGGCGCATTTGGCAAAAAGCGGGACGCGGATCATTACGGTCGTCGGGCGCTACTTTGCGATGGATCGCGATCGACGCTGGGATCGGACGAAACTGGCCTGGGACGCGATCGTTCTCGGGCGCGGCGAAATTTGTCGTGACCCGCCGCCGAGCGGCAATCAGCCGGCATTATTTGGCCGGCAAAACGGATGAGTTCATGCCGCCGCTGATCTTTGCCGAGCCTAACGAACAGCGAATTTGCGACGGCGATACAGTTTTGTTCTTCAACTTTCGGGCCGATCGCGCCCGGCAGCTTTCGCAGGCCTTTCTCTTCAGGATTTCGACGGCTTTGACCGGGAGGTTTGGCCGCGGGTCCATTACGTGACGCTCACGGAATACGACGTGACCTATGAGTGTCCAATCTGTATTCGGAACGCAGTCGCTCAAAAACATCCTCGGCGAAGTGGTGAGCGCGGCGGGAAAGACCCAGTTACGGATCGCCGAGACGGAGAAATATCCACACGTGACCTATTTTTTTAACGGCGGGGTGGAGAAGCCAGCAGCGGGCGAAGACCGCAAAATCGTTCCGTCTCCCAAAGTCGCGACCTACGATCTGCGGCCCGAGATGAGCGCGGTGCAGGTGACTGATGAAGTGCTCAGCCGGCTCGCGCAATACGACTTGATCATCTTGAACTTCGCGAATCCCGACATGGTGGGACACACCGGGATCGTCGAAGCCGGGATTAAAGCGGTCGAAACGATCGACGCCTGCGTGCGCGCGGCTCGTGCCCGCCGTCTTGTCGTTAGGCGGAAACTTCTCCTCACGGCCGATCATGGAAACTGCGAACTGATGCGCAATCCCGATGGCTCGCCGAACACCGCGCACACCACCAACCTGGTTCACCTCGTCTATGTCGCCGATGCGAAGCCAAAGTTTCGCCTGAAACCAGGAATCCTCGCCGACGTCGCGCCGACGTTGCTGCTTCCTCCCTTGGCTTGCCGCAGCCTTCGGAAATGAGCGGCCACTGGTCGCGTTCTGATGCGCGTTTGGCTGGCGAGTAAAGCCAGCGAAGTTCGCGGTAGCTGGCTCGCCGTCGTGTTTTCGGGGCCGGGCGCTGACTCGAGGTCAGCTTAGCATGTGGGCGCGTTTCACCACTGCACCTCTTCTGCTTTTGTAACACGTCGGCAATCCGGCGATGGAAATTCTCCATCTGCGTCCAGTGAACCTTGGCCGGAAATGATAGCTCGGCGTGGTAACCGTTTGTAAAAGAAGAGCCAGCTGTAGGATCGCCCGCCCCAAGAATCCGCGTAACCCCCAGGCGATCGGTTTCCGTCCGGGTTCGCCCCATGACGGCAGAAAGTAACCATTCCGGAGAATGGCTGAAACAGTGACCGAGATAGAAAAAGTGAAGTATTTGTAGAAGACTGACTAAAGCGCCAATTAAACCGTCAAAACATGAACCAGTCAAAAGTCAGAACCATCAGCTGCCAGCTCGCCGTTGCGCCCCAGCGCACCTCGACCTCGCCGCGCGCTGCGTGACCTTCTGCGTTTTGATCGCCGCCAGTTCACACAAGCGAAAGAAACTCAGAAAGACATAGCTCGCAGGATTTTCCGCTCGTTCGCCGTCGTGCCCGGTAGGCGATAGATGGACAGCCAGGTCGACGGTTTCACCCATTCTCATCCTGCGCGGTCGCTGCTGCGCCTTGTGATGCTGAGTATGGACCACGTCGTGAATAAGTCTGGGAAAACAACAGGCGATCGATTCGATGACTCCGAAAAGCCGGTTCAATCCCCGGCGATCGGAAGAAAGGGTTATGAATGAAGTTATGCGAAACGCCATTGATGTTAGTGCGTTTACCATCAGGGAGTAGATGAAGCCGAGAATGAGCATCAGCCAAAGCGGCGTATGCGGAAAAAGGAAGAAGAGCGCGAAAAAGTAGGCGAGATGAAACAGACCCGCGAGCGCAGGAACCGCGTCCCAGCGAGTAAAGGCGAACAGACCTCGAACCGGTGCTTACACGTTCGACTTTGAATGGTTCAGGATTCAGCGAGGAAGAAGTGCGCGCGGATAAAGGAAAATCGCGAACCTGTCGCTGATAATCAAGTGAGGTCAATGCCCGACCGTCCGACCGTAAGCGGTGCTGACTTCGCCGTGAGCCGTGGCCCGGGTTGTTCCGAGATGGTAAGGATTGCGTCCGCCGTCCGGTTGATCGGAAGCACAGGCAGTGAAGAAACAGCTCAGGATCATTACTAGAAGTCGTCTCATAAATAGCCCACGGACGTTGATCCTCCTCACCTGGCTCCCGCGCGTCCTCCTCTCCCCCAGGGAGAGGACTGCAGGTGAGGGGTCTAGAGAGAGATCTCTGGATTTCTTCGCGTTTGTGAGATCGGTTCTCAGCCCAACAGAAAAATCGCGCCATCTCTGGCAACAGATGCTGACTAGTGTGGCTCGATTACACTAACGATTTGATGACGGCGCCGGCGTCGGCGCGGAGCGCATCATCCCCGTACCCTTGAGCACCTCGCCGAAGTCGTCGCGCGTCGAAATCACTCGCCGTCGTGCCCCGCCTCGAAAGCGTAGCGGGCAACTTCGAGCCGGCGAACGAACGAGTAGAGATCGTGAGCGCCGGCAGCATAGGCGGCAGTGTAAATTCGGGCCGCTTCGGCATCGGCTTCGCCTTCAATCTTAAGCGCGTTGCGTGTCGCGGCGGATTGAATGGAAGCGACGTCGCTTTCCTCGGCCATTGATGTTGCGGCTTCGCCCTTTCCTTCAGAGCGAATTTCGAGGCGATCTGGCGGCGTTCGCTCGACATGCGCTCGATAATCTTGTCCGCCACCGCCGGGCTGTATTTGCTCCGCTTGAAGCGCTCATCGAGCAGCCTGATCCGAAGCCTTCAATCTTCTCGCGAGCACGCTGGTATCATTCGGCCTTCTGATCTCGCCGCGGCCCAGCTCGATATCGGGAAGATTGCTTGGGAGCGACGGTGCCGGATTTCTCCAGCTCGCTGTCGCGCAAAGGTTGGCGACCTTTGGTTATCCCCGACGATCTCGACGAGATCATAGAAGCAACAGCGGTGCGGGTCTCGCTCCCAAGGATGTCGTCGAGGCGGGAGAGCGCGCTGCGCTTGTCGTTCAAGCGGTTGTAGTAGAGCAGGGGATCGCTGATCTGCCAGCGCGGCAAAACAATCGACAATAAGATAGAGCTTCGTCCTTGGTCGGGCATTCGGTCGGCGGGCCGTCCCAGGCGAGAGATGCGATTGTCAGAAACGATGGACGGAATCGTAATCATCGGCACTTTGAATTTCAGACCGGGAGTTTTTCCACCCGGATCGCTTTCCCGAATCGGGTGATGATCGCGGTCTCAGTACTGACGGAACGGTGAAAGAAACGCGCCCCACTTCAGCGCCGTAAACAGAAAGATGAACCCGATGATCGCCAGTTTGCGGCTTTGGATGAAATTGATGAATCGGGTGGAGAAATGCGGCCGATAAATTGATTGGTTAGGCATGAGAAGGCAGGTGGCTACAGAATCATGGTTGCGGCGCGGGCGTCGGTGTCGGGGCGAATAGCGGCAAAGTCTGGAGGACGCCTTTCACGCTCTCATCCACCACCACCTTCTCTCGAGTCCCGGCAGGATTGATTCCATCGCTTCGAAATAAAGTCGCTCGCGCGTGATCTCGGGCGCCTTCGCGTATTCGGCCGAGAGCAGCGAAAATTTCTCGGTGTCGCCCTTGGCGCCGTTGACGCGGCGGGAAGGCATAAGCTTCCGCTTGTTTCTCACGCTCCTGCCTGGCCGCGCGCGTTCGGAACCGCGTCGTTATAAATCGCCCATGCCTGGTTGATCGCAGTCTGCTTTTCCCTGCTGTGCCTGATTCACCTCGTTGAATGCAGCCTCGACTGCCGGCGGTGGACCGAACGGTGGCGAGCTGGACCTGCTGAATCTGCATGCCGGAGCCCATATTCGGAACATGCATTCTTGGCCAGTCTGCGTGAGCGCCGCGGTCTCAATGTCGTGCCGGCCGATGGTCAGGACTTCGTCAACGGTGCGATCACCGATGACTTCGCGCATCACGCTTTCGGAAAGATCGCGCAGGGTTTGCTTCTGGCTCACGCGCGCCGAAGAGATAGCGCTGCGGGTCTGTGATTCGGTATTGCACCACCCATGGAACGAGGGCGGTGTTTAGGTCGCCGGTGATCATGGTCTCTGTGTCCTCGGGTTGCTGGTCGCCCTGGTATTGGTTGGACGCGGCCTGGGTCGTGGAAGCCGAACTCCAGCTTCAGCAGCCGCTGGGTGGGAACGATGAGGATTTCATCGACATACGGGATGGCATAAGCCAGGCCCGGCCCCTCGGTTGAGTGATAGGCGCCGAAGCGGAGTTTTACGCCGACGGAATTTGTCGGAATGGAAACAAACCCAGTGAACAGCTCGATGAGTGTCACCACAATCCCAATAAAACCGATCAGCCGAGAATGAATCGGAGCGGATGAAAGGTGAATCCGGGCGGGAAGGGGGAAGCAGAAGAACCGGAGCTAGTCGTTATTTGCATCGATTAATTCGAGGTCATCGCAACCATATCACAGGGTGCAAGATATCATTCAACTTCCACTTCGATGCCCCCAATCCAACCGGCGATCAGGTTGTAAATCGCCGCGCCGATGAGTCCAAAGATGAAACCCATGATCGCATAAATGATCGGCAGGAAAATTCACGATGCCGAAGAACATCGCTCCGATCACCGCCGCGGGTGCAGCTTCATTTGCCTGGCCGCTGTGTTGAGCGAACGCGCCGAGCATCCCGCCACGAGAAAGAAGGGGAGAAAGATCAGCCCCATGCAACCGTAGAGCGCCGCGAGCATCTTTCCCGCCTGAGTGGCGCGACTCGTTTGATTCTTCTTGTGGTCATGCGGACGAGTGTCGGGAAACGATCCGCCGCTGGCAATAAAAAGGCAGGCTCTCGATGAGCAGGGGAAGCTGATTTGTCTTGGCGACCCCGGTCGCCGTCCGCTGGAAGCCCGGCTTCCGGATTTGTGCGACGTGGGCTCCGGCGATCGCGCCTAACCAATCTTTTTCCGGAAGCGCAGCGAGCAGACAATAAACAGCAGGATCGCCATCACCCAGTGAGAATGCCCAACGACCACGCATACTCGAAAAAGGTGGCGCCCCGGAGAATAATCGCCCGCATCAGGCTGATGAAGTAGGTCGTCGGCAAGACCGCGCCGATGGCATAGAAGATCGCCGGCATTGTTTCCCGGGGAAAATGAAACCGGAGAAAAACACACTCGGGAGGATAAAGGCCATCGACATTTGCAGGGCCTGCATCTGGTTCTCCGCGCGAGTAGCGACGAGCAGGCCGAGGCTGAGGAGCGCGAAAACGTAAACCAAAGTCGAAAAGACCATCGCGATGATGCTGCCGGCGATGGGAACGAAAAAGACGAAATGCATGATCCCGAAAAGGAGAAAGGCCATGAGCATTCCGATGCAGAGAGAGCAATACGTAACTGAACGAAGTACAC
>ERZ1370068.1193-contig-11089_pt1 | contig 30036 bp, 31 predicted proteins | sample MGYA00561227_ERZ1370068 | MGnify/ENA primary metagenome ERZ1370068 (study PRJEB38410, sample SAMEA6850437) | metagenome | study: Metagenomic assessment of the ecological functions of the soil: analysis of the soil microbiota associated with the...
TGTTGTGCTCGTTCAGTTACGTATTGCTGCGGACGTCCCGTCGGCTTGTGCTACAGCCACCGACGGGCTGTTTGGCTGCTGTCCTACGGCCACCGACGGGCTGTTTGGCGGCAGCGACTTCGGTGGGGGGCGTCGTGCCGCGGCCGACGCGCCGCCCTCGCCACGTCACCTCGCCGATGACTGGCGACTACGGTGTTGATGGGCACGCGTCGCCCTCCGGCTCCACGCGGATCTCCTTGAGCACGCCCGAGCGACGGGCGCCGGGATCTCGGCGTCCACCTTGTCCGTCGAGATCTCGAAGAGCGGCTCGTCGCGCTCGACGCGTGTCGCCGACCTTCTTCATCCACTTCGTGATGGTGCCCTCGGCGATCGACTTCGCCCATCTGGGGCATGATGACGTCGGCCATGGCCTCCCTCGCTCGCCTTCCGTCCTAGGCGTCGATCGCGTGGCCGTAGACGGCCTCGGCGGCCTGCATCAGCGCCTCGGGCAGAGTCGGGTGCGGGTGGATCGTGCGGAATATCTCCTCGGTCGTGGCTTCGAGCCGCAGCGCCACGCAGGCCTCCGAGATCGAGGTCGGTCACGTGCGGTCCGACCATGTGCACGCCCAGCACCTCGTCGTACTTCGCCTCCGACACGACCTTCACGAGCCCGCCGTCGTGGCCGATGATCCGCGGCTTCGCGATGTTGGCCGAAGTTGAAGCGGCCGATCTTGCACGTCGTAGCCGCGCTTCTTCGCCTCGGCCTCGGTGAGGCCGACACCGGCCACCTCGGGCGAGCAGTAGGTGGCGGAGGGAACGCGGTCGTAGTTGACGGGCTCGACGTCGTGCCCGGCCAGCCGCTCGGCCACGCCGATGCCCTCGCGCGGACGCGACGTGCGCGAGCTGCGGATGGGGCTGGCCGTCGACGGTCACGACGTCGCCGATGGCGTAGATGCCGGGCTCGTCGGTCGCCATCAGGTGGTTGACCTTGATGTAGCCGCGGTCGAGCTGCGACCTTCGTCGACTCGAGGCCGAGGCCGTCCGTGACGGGGCCGCGGCCGACCGCGACCAGGAGCACGATCGGCGGTGATCGTCTTCGCCTCGCCGCTGGCGGTGCGGAAAGGCGACCTCGACGCCGGTCGGACGTCTTGAGCGCGCGCCTCGGTCTTGGCGCCGGTGTGGATCGTCATCTGCTTGGCCGAGCAGCTTGCCGGCCTCGTTCGAGATCTCCTCGTCCTCGAGCGGCAGGACGCGGGGCAGCAGCTCGATGACCGTCACCGCGGAGCCGAAGCGGGCGAAGACCGACGCGAACTCCATCCCGACGGCGCCGGCGCCGATCACGACGAGGCTCGTCGGGATCTCCTTGAGCTCGCAGGATCTCGTCGGACGTGATGATCGGTCTTGCCGTCGAGGCGTGATGCCGGGCAGGCTCGCGGGCCGCGAGCCGGTGGCGAGGAGCACGTTCTTCGTGTCGACCTTCGTCTCGCCGCCGTCGCCCTTGACGACGACGTCGCCTCGGGCCCTTCGAGCCGGCCTGGCCCTTGAAGAGCGTGATCTTGTTCTTCTTGAACAGGTAGCCCTCGATCCCCTTGCTCAGCCGGCGTGACGATGCGCGTCTTCCGGCGTCATCAGCGCCGCGAAGTCGATGGCCGACGTCTGTCCGCCACGATCCCGTACTCCTTGCGTTCTTGAGGTCCTCGTAGAGGTCGGCGGTGTGCGAGGAGCGCCTTGGTCGGGATGCAGCCGCGCAGGAGGCAGGTGCCGCCGCAGCCCGACGGGATCGCGCTCGACGACGGCCGTCTTGCAGCCCCATCTGCGCGGCCCGGATCGCCGCCACGTAGCCGCCGGGCCCGGTCCCGATCACCGTGACGTCGAAGATCTCGCCGTTGGCCAATGCGTCCTCCCGTCGAGACTTGGTCGTCGACGCGCCGCGGAACGCCTGACGCTATCAGAGACGGCCGTAGGGCGTGACAAGAGCGCGGCGGCGCCGGCCTCGGTCTGCTAGAATCAGCTGGCTATCCATGGCAGACCTGCACATGACGAGCCCTGCCTGCTCGTCCTCGCCATCTTCTTGCTGCCTGCTCGGGAACGGCTTCTTCTCGGGCAGCGAGATCGCCATCATCTCCGTCGCGCCGCGAGCCAGCATCGAGGCAGCTGATCGCCGCAGGGCAGCCGCGCGCGCCCGCTGGGTCAAGCACCTGCAGGACAACATGGACCGTTTCCTGGCCACGGTCCAGATCGGCGTCGACCCTCATGGGCACCCTGGCGGGCGTCATGGGCGGCTACCTGGCGAGCCAGCTACCTCGAGCCGCTCGCTCGCCGAGCATCGCTCGTCGCCCGGTTCGTGCCGCCGGCGCTCGAAGCCACCTCCGTCGTGGGCATCGTGCATCGTCTACGTCGAGCTGATCCTGGGCGAGCTCGTGCCGAAGGCGCTGGCGCTCCGCTTCACGCGACACGGTCGCGCGTCCTGGTCGCGCTGGCCGCTCGACTTGCATGGCCCGCGTCTCGCGCTGGTCGATCGCGTCTCCTGACGGCCTCGACGCGGGCCGTCCTGTGCGCTGTTCGGGAGTCCGCGACGTCGGCCAGCCGCACGTTCGTCTCGGAGGAGGAGATCAAGCACCTGGTCAAGGAGGGCCGCGAGCAGGGCGTGCTCGACCAGACCGAGATGGAGCTGATCCACAGCGTCTTCGAGTTCTCCGAGACGCCGGTGCAGCAAGGTGATGGTGCCGCGGCCCAAGATCTTCGCGCTCGACGTGGACGACGCCCCCGAGCGAGGTGGGCACGCCTCGATCGTGGAGAGCGGCTTCTCGCGCATCCCCGCCTACGACGGCTCGCTCGACAACATGATCGGCGTCGTCTACATCAAGGACGCGCTGCGCCTGCTCGAGAAGCGCCAGCCGGTGGTGCTGCGCAAGATCCTGCACCCCGTGCACTTCGTGCCCGAGACCAAGAAGGTCGGGCGAGCTCCTCGAAGGAGCTGCAGAAGCGGCGCAGCCACATGGCCCTCGTCATCGACGAGCACGGCTCCGCTGACGCGGCCTCGTGACGCTCGAGGACCTGCTCGAGGAGATCGTGGGCGAGATCCAGGACGAGTACGACTGGGAGGAGCGGCCCGGTCGAGAAGCCAGCGCGACGGATCGCTGGTGGTGGACGGCACCGTGCCCGCGGCCGAGCTGCGCGAGAGGCCTACCAGATCCCGATCCCCGAGTCCGAGGAGTTCGAGACCGTGGCCGGCTTCATGCTCGAGCGTCTCGGCGTCGCTGCCGCAAGGGCGGCGAGGTCGTCACGGTGGGCGACTACCGCTTCACGGTGGTCGACGTCGAGAAGAACCGGATCAGCAAGGTCAAGATCGACAAGGTCCAGCCACGGTCAGGTCTAGAGCGCTCGCGCCGAGCCGCGTGGGCGGCCGGCGGCGCATTACTCCTCGCGCAGCGTGGCCGCTGACGTCCAGGCGAACGGCCCGGCGCGCCGGCAGATACGATGCCAGCGCGGCCACGGCGACGGGGAAGTAGGATGGCGGCGGCGGCGAGCGAAGCCGGATCGTTCGGCTGCACTTCGTACAGCAGGTCTCGGAGCACGCGACCGGCGAGGAGCGCGCCGCGCCCGCAATCACGCGGCCACCAGCGCCGCCAGTTTGCCTTCGCCGAGCACGAGCCGCCGGACGTCCGCGCGCGTCGCGCCCAGGGCCACCCGGACCCCGATCTCCGCGTATCGCTGGCGCACGGACGCCCGCGATCACCGCGCAGGCGCCGATCGTCGCCAGCAGCAGCGCCGTTGCCGCGAACACGCCGATGAGGGTACAGACCGGGGCCGCGCGAGCGGCGCTGTCCAGCGCTTCCGCGAACGGCGGGACGCGCAGCACGGTCACGCCGGGGTCCACCTCGTGCAGGCTCCGGCGCGCGATCTCCCCGCGACCCGCCCCACCGGCTCCGCCGTGCGGAGCACGAGCGTCGTGGCGGCGGCGATGAACTGGTTCGCCGGCACGTACAGGGTCGGGCGTGGATGCGCCAGCTCGCGGTAACGCGTCGGCCGAAACCACCCCGACGACCGTCCGCCAGGTCTCGTCAGACGTGGGATTGCCGAACTTCAGGCGCCGCCCGATCGAGGTCCTGTCCCGGCCAGATGCGCGCCGCCACGTCTCGCTGACCACCGCGACCTCGGTGGCGCCGGCCCGGTCGCGGTCAGTGAACTCGCGTCCGCGCGCGATGGTCACGCCGAGTCTTATGAAGTAGCCGGGATGGACGGATTCGAGGTTGAGGGACGGGTTGGCGGCGGCCTTCCTCGAAAGTCTGACCCTCCGCCGTGAACGGGCGGAGTCCCATCCCCCGTGCCCGCGAACGGCTCGGTGTTGACCGGCGTCGCGCCCAACACGCCCGGCGCCGCTTCCAGACGCGCGACCGCGGCGTCCGGGAACTGCCGATGCCGCGTGTCGTCGCCGTATTTCGCCAGCGGGGTCCATGACGACGAGGGCGAAGACGGTCGGCAACCAGAAGCCCATCGTCCGCGGTCTGCAGGCGAAGCACGGTTCGGGACAGCAGCGCGCTCCCGTCACGACGACCACCGCGAGGCATCACCTGCGCGACCACCAGCGCCTGGCGTCCCGTCCGTGCGCGCGCGGCGTTGTTCCGTCGCGCCGCCGCGGAGGTGCGCCACGACAAATCACGCGCGGAGGACAGCGCGGGCGCGAGTGGCTCGCGGCCAGGAACGCCACCGCGATCGTGAACAGGAGCACGCCGGTGTCGACGCGCACCGAATCCGGCCGTGGCAAACGGTCGAGGAGGAGCGCGATCAGGCCGCCAGCATCGCTCGCGAGGCCGCGACGCCAGCGCGCCCGCGGCCAGCGCGTAGCACCAGGCTCTCGGCCAGCGCCTGCCGCGCCAGGCGCCCCAGGTCGCGCCCAGCGCGGCTCGCCTGGCAAGCGCTCCGGGCGCCGCGCCTCACCGCGCAGCAACAGCAGGTTCGCGACGTTGGCCGTGGCGATGAGCAGCACGAGAGAGACCGCGCCGAACAGTACGGCCAGGGTTGTGCGGACTTCGCCGGTGACCATGTCCTCGTACGTCCGTAGGACGGGCATCACAACCGCGCGACGTGCCCGGCAGGGCCCGTCGCCTCGAAGGCCCGGTGGTGACGCCTGCAGCTCGGCCGCGGCCTGGGCCAGGGTGAATCCGGAACTTTCAACACCGCGCGAACAGGTCAGATCGCGCAGCATCCCTACGCGGAACGCGGGATTGGTCAACGCATGGCGGCCGTTGCGTGCAGCGAGTTCCACGCCTCCACGCCGCGCGGGTGCTCGACGTCCGGCGGCATGACTCCCACGATCGTGAACGGCCGGTCGCCGGTGACGATCCGGCGGCCGAGAGACGTCCCGCGAGCCGCCGTACCGCCGCTGCCACAGCGCGTGCGTGATGACGAGCGCGCCTCGTCGGCGCCGCACGTCGTCCGCCGGTCCGAGCGACGCGGCCCAGGACCGGCGCGACCCCGAGCACTCCGGAAGAAGTCGCCGGGGCACCGCATCCACCGCGGTCGATGTAGCCGGGCGCTCCGTTCTCGAAGACCAGCGGGGTGCCAGACGCCGTTGTAGCCGACGCCCGCGACGCTCTCCAGCGTGCGGCTGGTGCGGGCGAGGGACTCGATCTCGGTGTTGGTCGTACGGGTTAGTGCGCCGTATGCCCCGACGGCGCGCAGCTCGCCTTCCAGCCGCCCACGAGCCGCTCGGGGTCGCGGCACGGGCAGCGGGCGCGAGCAGCACGCCCTGTATCAGCGTGAACATGACGGTCGTGCCCGCGATGCCGACGGCGAGCATGAGCACGCTGGCGCGGCGCGACGCCCCGCGCGCGGCGCAGGTCCCGCCAGGCGCGCCGCAGGTCGTGCCAGGTCTGTTCGCCGACCATCGGTGGCCTAGCCGATCGGGCTCGGCGACGGCACCGGCGACGGCGGCCGGATGGGCTCGATGCGCGCGCGGCTCGCTCAGGCGCGGCGGCGGCGTGGCCACGGGCGGGATCGCCGGAACCTCGAAGATCAGGGGCGAGGTCTCGCCGCCCACCGAAAACGACCGCAGGTCCTCTTCCGTGAACTGCGTGCGCCGGATGATGTGCGGGGTCAGCGTCATCACGATGTCGGTCTGCGTGGTCTTCGTCGCTGGTTGCGCGCGAACAGGCGGCCGACGAAGGGCAGGCTGGCGATGCCCGGGATCCCGGTCAGGCTGTGGCGCTCGGCGTCGCTGATGAGGCCGGCGATGATGTTGGTCTCGCCGTCCCGCAGGCGGATCGTGTTCTGCACGATGCGGCTGTTGAAGGTGGGCAGGTTCTGGAAGCAGCGGGCCCACCTGCGAGATCTCCAGCTTCAGCGGCCAGCGTGACCTCGCCGTCGTGGTGCACGCGCGGGGTGATGTCGATGTTGACGCCGACGTTCTTGTACTCGAACGACGTGACGGGCTGCTGGGCCACCCGCCGGTGGCGATGGGGGAGAACGTGGTCACCGGCACCGGCACCTGGTCGCCGAAGCGGGCCTGCGCGGTCTGGCCCTCCATCGTGCGGAGCTGCGGGTTGGCCGAGCAGGCGCGAGGAGGTGTCGCTCTGCAGCAGCCGGTAGATGACGCCGGGCAGCGCGGTCACCAGGAGGTTCGCGGACTGTAGGGGTTGTCGTCGACGGTGATCGGCCGCGTGCGGTCGTAGAGGGATTGCCGTCGCGTCCCGCACCGTCTCCGTGACGTGCGGCGGGGAAGATCGCGCCCACGATGCCGTTCGCTGCCCGGCGGCCGGACGTGATCTCGATCCCGTACTCCCTTGAGCTTGCCGCGGTTGACCTCGAGGATCTCGACCTCGACCATGACCTCCGCGCGCTGCTTGTCGACGATGTCGACGATGCGCTCGGCCGCCGCGCACCTTGTCCGGCGTGTCGTTGATGGTGAGCGCGTTCGCTCCGGGCAGGCGGCGCCACCCGCCGCGCCCCGAGCACGATCCGCAGGAGGTCGATCGTCTCCTTGAGGTCGGCGTTGGACAGGAAGAAGGTCTTCACCGACCTGCTGCTCGTACGTCGCGGCGCTTGTTGGGCGTGTCCGGCACCACCATGACGCACCCGCGAGTCGAGCACGCGGTGGAAGGTGTGGCCGACGCTGGCGATGGCGTTGAGCGCCTGCTCGAAGCCCACGTCCTGCAGGTCGATCGTGATCGGCTGCTCCTGGAACTGCGGGATCGAACACGAAGTTCACGCCGGCGGCCTTGCCCAGGGCCTGGTAGACCTCGCGCAGGCTCGCGTTGCGGAAGGACAGGCCCAGCGGCTCGCTGCGCGCCCGGGCCGAGCACGAGACCGGGCAGGCTGCGCTCGCGCGTGCGGTCCTGCATCTGGTCGAGGGTGGCCGCGGGCGAGCTCGGCCTGCCGCTGCGTCTCGACGGCCTCGATCTCGCGCGGCAGCGTGGACGAGTCGGGGTTGAGGTCGAGCGCGAGCCTGAACTCGTCCAGCGCTTCCTTGTAGAGGCCACGATTCGAGCAGGCGGCGCCCTGCATCGTGTGTGCTCCGCGGAGGCGCGCAGCCGCGCCGTCTGCAGCCCTTGCGATAGCCGAGGTTGTCGGGGTGCTCCTGGACGGCCTTCGAGTACTCCGAGCACGGCGCGGTCGTAGTCCTGACGGCCGCTCGGCGCGTTCTCGCCGGCCCGGATAGGCGGCGGAGGTGCGCGCAGCCGGTCAAGGTCAGCGCGATCAGGACGTGGAGACGCCTCATCCCCGCGATCACCTCGACCCCGCGCGGCACCTCGAACCGGAAGAGGTGATCGTCCAGGCCGACGTTCTCCCGGATGTCGTCGAAGCGCGAACTGGCTGCGGTTGCCCTGGGCGTCGAGCGACGAGGATCGCGCGGATGCGGTCGGCCGCGTCCACGTCGACGTACAGGTGCTCGATCTCGGGCTCGGGCTTCGCGCGGAGTGAGCCGGAGCCGCTGCAGGCCGGCGCGGGGCCGGCCTCCAGCGCGACCTCGAAGGTGGCGACGATGTCCGCGCGGCCGGAGAGCAGCATGACGGGCAGGTCGCGCGCATCGGACTGCTCGCGCCGGATCACCTGGCGGTCCGCGGGCACGTAGAAGTACGTGACGTCTTCGCCGTCGGACACGAACGTCTTCTTCTCCGGGTCGCGATATTCCCAGCGCATCCGGCTCGGGCGGCTTGAGGGACAAGACGCCCTTCTCGACCACCTCGCGGCCGAGCGCGCCCGACGCGGTAGGTCTGGACGAAGCGGGCGGTGAGGTCGCGGACCCGCGATGGCGCGCTTCGATGCGGCGGGCCAGGGCTTCGGCGGGCGAGGAGGCGCGGGGCCGCCAGGGCCAGCGCGCCCGCCAACGTCCACCGTTAGCCCAAGAGCCGTCAGCATTTCAAGCCGCCATGATAGCATCCCCGACCCGATGTCCATGCTCGCGCGGCCTGCCCGCATGCCGTGGTGGGCGGCCGTCGCGCTCCTCGGCCCTCGGCGCGCGCCTGCTGTTCCTGTTCGCCGCCGACGAGCCCCTTCTGTATTCGCATCCCTACAACTACTTTCACGGCGCGCTCGCCATCCTCGAGCACCCCGATCCCTGGCGCTTCATCGGGACGAGCGACGCGTGGCACCTCTGGCTCGGCCCCTGGACGATCGCGCCGCCTGTACTACCTGTTCCTGGCCGGGGTCATGGCGGTGTTCGGACCGCATCTCCTGCTGCCATCCAGCTCGTCCAGATCGGACCTGGACGTGCTGGCTGCGGTGCCGACCGGCGGCCTCGGCCGGCGGCTCGCCGGACCGCGCGGCGCCGTGGGCGGGCGTGGCCTACGCCGTGAACTTCCATGCCATCGAGCAGTGCACGACCACGCTCACCGAGAACCTCAGCAACGTCCTCCTCTGCTGGCCGGCATCGTGATGCTGATCGAGGATGGCGGCGCCGCGCCGCCGCGGATGGATGGGCCGCCGCGGGAGGCCTGCTGCTGGGACTCTCCTCGCTGGCGCGTGCCCGTCGCCACCGCGTTCGTGCCGCTGGCCGGCCTGTGGCGCTGGTTGGTGGGACGCGATCGCGCGGCCCTCGTGCGTGCGGCCGTGATCTGCGCCGCTCGCCGCGGCCGCCGGTCGTCCCCTGGACGATCCGCAACGCGATCGTCACCGGCGACTTCATCCCGGTGGAGACCAACGGCATCTACAACCTGTACGACGACAACACGTTCGTGGAGGGCGAGCGGCGGCGTGAGCCAGGAGGCGGTCATGCGCTCGCAGCCGACGCTGGCCCAGCAGCGCGACATGGCGGTGCGGATGGCCCTGGCGGATCGCGCGCCAGCCCGATGCGTTCGTGGAAAAGGCCTGGCGCAACCTCCTCCACCTCGTCCGTCCGGACGGCCTGCAGCTCCTCTCCTCGTGGTCGAGGAGCCCATGCCCGCCTGGCGCCACGCGGCCGCTCTTCTTCCTCGACGACCTCATCGTGCTCGCCCGCCGTCGTGCTGTTCGCGGTGTTCCTGATCGCCGGCCGGCCCTCTCCGGAGCGCGGACTTGATCGCCGTCTGGACTGCCTACTACCCGCTGATGGTGGTGGTCCTCTTCCACAACGAGATCCGCTACCGGAGCACGCGCTGCTGCCGTTCGCGCTGGCCGGCGCCGCCGGAGGATGGGCGCTCCTGGCGCGGCGCGAGGCGGTCTCCCTGGCGCGTGCGCGGGGCCCTGATCCTGGGCGGCGGGCTCGCCGCGCTGGGTGGTTGCGCCCCTACCGTCGGCCCGGCGGCGCGGGCTCTCCGCTCCCTGCCCGGCTTGAGGGCGATGCGTCAGGCCGTCGAGAAGGGCGACGCCGCTGTCCGCGCGCCGGCATCTCGGACGAGGCGGTCCGCGCGGATCCCGGGTCCGCGCGCCCGTGGCTGCGCTATGGGCGCGCCCTCGCGCGCCACGGCGATCCTGCCGGAGCCCTCGACGCCTACGAGACGGCCCCGCGGGCGGCGCGTCGCACGTCTGGGTCCCGATCGTGGTGCGGCCGGCTCTGCTGGCCGCGGCCGGACGGACGGCGGATCGTCGCGGACGCGGTGGCGGAGGCGAACGCATTCTCGTGGAACGTCGATCCCTGGCTCGCGCTCGAGGTGGCGTGGCGCGAGCTGCCCGCCCCCTGTCACCGACGAAGTGCGGCTCGCGGCCGGCGACTACGGCGCGCGCCCGCGGCTTCCGCGCAACGCGCGCCACGCGACGGTCGCTGGACGCGCCACCGGGCCTGGCTGCGGCTGCGCCCGGCCACGGCGGCGCCGGCCTACGAGGTCACGCTCTGGATGGGTTCGCCGGCCGCCTCCGCCCCACGAGGCGCCCGTGGTCCGCGCGTCACGACACCCGACGGCACAGGAGAGCCGCTTCACGCTCTCGGCGCGCGGTCGCGTCGTTCCGGCTGAGGGCTGTTCCTGATGCCGACGGCGTCGTGACCGTGCGGATCGACGCGCCGACCTGGAATCCGCCTGCGCGAGCCGGCGGAGCAGGGCGTCCGCGTCGAGCGCATGACGGTGGCTCGAGCCCGCCGTGATGGTACGATCGCCTCCTGGATGATCGTCCTCCTCGCCCTCCTTCTGGCCGGTCCCTCCCTCCCTTCGGCATCCCAGTCGGAAATGCGCGGCCTGTGGGTCGTCCGCACGGGCCTCCTGAGCCCCGAGTCGGTGGACCAGGTCGTGGACGGGGCGGCGCGCGGCGGGTTCAACGCGCTCTTCGTCCAGGTGCGCGGCCGCGGCGACGCCTTCTACGCGTCGCGCGTGGTGGAGCGCAGCGAGCTCCTGCGCGGCCAGCCCGCGGACTTCGACCCGCTCGGCGCGCCTGCTCGCGCGCGCCCGCGAGCGCGGCCTCCAGGTGCATGCCTGGGTGAACGTGCTGCTCACCGCGCACTTCGGCCTGCCCTTGCCCCCGGGCCACGTCGCCACCGCGCCATCCGGACTGGCTGATGGTGCCCAGGGAAGCCGCGCGAGCGCGCTGGGCGGCGTCGCCCGCGGAGATCATCCCGCTCATCGAGGCGCTATCGCGATCCCGCGGACACGGAAGGCCTGTACTCTCACCCTCCGCGCCGGGAGTCGCCGTTCATCTCGAGCAGGTCGTTTCCGGAGCTGGTGCGGCGGTACCCCGTGAACGGGCTGCACCTCGACTTCATCCGCTATCCGAGCTCGGATTACGACTGGTCGCGCGCGGCGCTGGAAGGCTTCGGCGCCACCCGGGGCGGGGGCGACCTGCTGGCCGCGCCCGCGATCGATCCCGAAGGCTGGGGCAACTACCGGCGCGCCGCCCTCGACGCCCTCACGGTGCGGCTCAGCGCGGTCGCACGGCAGACGCGACCCGGGCTCGTCGTCTCCGCGGCGGTGGTGCCGGACCTGCCGAAGGCGCTCTACCAGAACTACCAGCCCTGGCCGTCCTGGATGGCGCGCGGGGTCCTCGACGCCGTCTGCCCGATGACCTACACGCCGGACACGAAGCTCTTCCGCGCCCAGGTCGAGCAGGCTCGGGGCAAGCTGGGAGCGGCCGCGTCCCTCTGGGCCGGCGTCGGCGCCTGGAGGCTGCCAGTCGACAGCGTGCTGGAGAAGATCCGCGCGCGCGCGTGAAGCGGCGCGTCCGGGTGTCGTGCTCTTCTCGCACGAGTCGTTCGGGGCCGCGGACCTCGACCGCCTGCGCGCGGACGGCCTTCCCGGCGGCGGCGGCGCCCGCGGCGGCCGAGCCGGGGCACGGGCGCATCGATGAAGCGCGGCCGGGCCGCCATCGTCGTCCTGGCCGTGCTCCGCGGGGCGCAGGCCTTCGCTCCGGGCGACGTGGCCGCGAAGCCGGCGCCCCGCGGCGCACGGCTGGGCGCATCGCACGCTGGCGCGTCTCACCCTCCGCGACAAGGTCGCGCAGATGATCGGGGTGCGCGCCTTCGGCCTCTACCAGCACCGCCGCTCCGAAGACTTCCAGAAGCTCCTCGATCAGGTGCGCCGCCTGAAGGTCGGCTGCGTCGTCGTCTTCGAGTCGGAGGTGGGATCGCTGCCCGGCGCAGATCAACGCCCTGCAGCAGGCCTCCGACGTGCCGCTGCTCATCGCCGCGGACATGGAGCGCGGGATGAACTTCCGCATCCGGCCGCGGCGTCGTGCCCCTGCCGAGCGCGATGGCGCTGGGCGCGACGCGATCCGAGGAAGATGCGCGCTTCACCGGCCAGGTGACGGCGCGTGAAGGGCGGGCCCTGGGCGTGCACTGGGCGTTCGCGCCCGTGGCGGACGTCAACAGCAATCCCGCGAACCCGATCATCAACGTCCGCTCCTACGGCGAGGACCCGGAGCTCGTGGGCCGGATGACGGCGGCCTTCATCACGGGCGCGCACGAAGGCGGCCTGCTGGCGACGGTCAAGCACTATCCCGGGCACGGCGACACCGCGTCGGACAGCCATCTCCAGCTCGCCACCATCAGCGGCGACCGCGACGCGGCTCGACCGCGTCGAGCTGCGCCCGTTCCGCGATGCGATCGCCGCCGGCGTCGACGCGGTGATGCTCGGCCACATCGCGGTGCTGGCGCTCGACCCTAGCGGACGCCGGCCACCCTCTCGCGCCCATGGCGGGCGAGCTGCCGCAACGGGCTCGGATTCCAGGGCCTCATGGTCACGGACGCCATGGAGATGCAGGGCGTGCGCGCGGCCTGGACGGGCGAGGCCGCGGTGCGCGGCCGTGCGCGCGGGCGCGGACTTCGATCCTCCTGCCCCCGATCCCGGACGTGGCCATCCAGGCCATCGTGCGCGAGGTGCGCAGGGACGCCTCGCCGAAGTCGCGCATCGACGAGTCCGTGGCGCGCATCCTCGGCGGCGAAGGAGCGCCTCGGCTCGACCGCAAGCGCCGCGTCGATCCGGCGCGCGATGGAGGCCGTGGACCGGTCCGGAGGACGTGCGCGCGCGCCTCGGACGTGGCGCGCCGTTCGATCACCGTCCTTCGCAACGAGGGCGGCGTCCTGCCCCTGCACGCCGAGCAGCCGCTGCGCGTCCTCCATCTCGTGCTCGTCCAGCGACGCGCGCAACGACGCCATCGTGGGCATTCCGGAGGCCGAGCTCGCGCGCGCCGGATCCCGACGCAGACGTTCGTGCTCGGGCCGGAAGTCTCGCCGGACACGGCGTCGCGCGATCCTGGCCGCCGCGCCCGGCTTCACGCACGTGATCGCGTCCGCTTTCGTGCGGGTGAGCGCCTACAAGGGGACGGCGGACATGGCGGAGAGCCACGCGCGCCTGCTGCGCGACCTGCAGGCGGCCGGCCGGCCCGTGGTGCTGATCTCGTTCGGCAGCCCCTACCTGCTGCGCCAGGTCCCGTCCGTCTCCGTCTACGTCAGCGCCTACGGCGCCGCCGATTCGAGCCAGCGCGCGGCGGTGGCCGCGCGTCTTCGGAGAGTATCCTGTGAGCGGGAAGGTTCCGGTCTCGCTTCCCGGCTTCTATGCATTCGGCGACGGGCTCCAGATCCCGAGGCACGAGATGACGCTGCGCGCGGCCGCGCCGGCGGAGGCGGGCTTCCGGCCGGACGGCCTGCCGGAAGTGGATCGCGTGGTGGAGGCGGCGGTGGCCGCGCCGCGCGTTCCCGGGGGCGGTGCTCGCGGTGGGCAAGGACGGCGTGCTCGCGCACCTGCAGCCGTTCGGCCATCTCTCCTACGACGACGATGCCGCGCCCGTGCGCGCGGACACGATGTACGACCTGGCCAGCTCTCACCAAGGTCATCGTTGACCACGACGATGGCCATGATCCTGGTGGACGAGGGCAAGCTCGACATCAACAAGCCCGTCTCCGCGTTCCTGCCCGAGTTTCGCGGCGGGGCCAAGGACAAGGTCACGGTCTGGCACCTCCTGACCCACTCGTCGGGCATCGACTGGTGGGCGCCCCTCTACAAGGAGCTCAAGGGCAAGGACGCGTACCTCAAGCGCGTCCTGGCCATGGACCTCGTCTACGAGCCGGGCACGAAGTCCGTCTACAGCGATCTCGGCGTCCTGCTCCTCGGCGGAGATCCTGGAGCGCGTGGCCGGGCAGGACATCAACTCGTTCGCGCGCGCGCGGCTGTTCGAGCCGCTGGGCATGAAGGACACCACCTATCTCCCCGGGCCCGAGCTGCTCGCCGCGCATCGCGCCCACCGAGAACGATCCCTGGCGCGGCCGACGTCCTGCGCGGCGAGGTGCACGACGAGAACGCGGCCGCCCTCGGCGGCATCGCCCCGCACGCGGGCCTCTTCGGCACCGCGTCCGACCTCGCTCGCTTCGCGCAGATGCTCCTGAACGGCGGCGTCTTCGAGCAGAAGCGGATCGTGTCGCGCGAGACGATCGAGCGGCTTCACCAAGCGCCAGGGCGTGCCCGACTCGAGCCGCGCGCTCGGGTGGGACACCCCGAGCGAGAACTCCTCCGCGGGTCGCTGTTCGGCCCGCGCTCCTTCGGCCACACCGGATTCACCGGCACGTCCGATGTGGATGGATCCCGACCGCAACCTCTTCGTCATCCTGCTCCACCAACCGCGTCCACCCGACGCGGGAGAACAACGCCATTCGCGAGGTCCGGCGCGCCGTGGCCGACGCGGTGGTGCGGGGTCTCGCCCAACCATGAAGATCCGCGTGCGCCGAGAGCCGGCCTGGCTGGCCGCCGCGCCTGCTGACCTTCTGGAGCTGCGGCGGAGACTCCCTCGGCCCCGAGCAACCGCGGCGCCGCGGCCGGTCGCCAGGCCTCGCCCAGTCCCAGGGCAAGCTCGAGGCGCGACGCCGCCCGTCCAGGTCAAGGTCGGCCTGGAGCAGATCGAGGCGGAGAAGGGCGGGCCCTGAAGGGCAAGAAGATCGGCCTCATCGCTCACGCGGCGTCCGTCACCTTCGACGGCCGGCGTGCGGTGGACGTGCTGCGCGTGGCCGGCATCGACGTGGACAAGCTGTTCGCGCCCGAGCACGGCGCGCAGGGCAAGGCGGCGGCGGGGAGAAGGTCGGCGACACCCAGGACCCGATCGCCCGCGTCCCCATCGTCAGCCTCTACGGCGAGAAGACGAAGCCGACGGCGGAGGACCTGAAGGGGCCTCGACGCGCTCGTCTTCGACCTCCAGGACGGCGGCGTGCGCTTCTACACGTACGTGAGCACGATGATCCTGGCCATGCAGTCGGCCGCGGACGCGGGCATCGAGTTCGTGGTGCTGGACCGGCCCAATCCGCTCGGCGGAGAGCGCGTCGAGGGACCGGACAGCGATCCGCGCGACGCCGTGCCCGAGAGCCTGGTCAACACCGCTCCCGGGCCGCTCGTCCACGGGCTGACCGCGGGCGAGATGGCGCAGTTCGTGAACGCGTCGCTGGCCAAGCCCGCGCGCCTGACCGTCGTGCCCATGAAGGGCTGGCGTCGCAACATGTCGTGGGCGGACACCGGCCGCCCGTGGGTGCCGCCCTCGCCGAACCTGCGCTCGCCGGAGGCGCGCGCTCGTTCTATCCGGGCACCGCGCTCATCGAAGGCACGAACGCTTCGAGGGCCGCGGCACGGAGACGCCGTTCCTGTTGATCGGTGCGCCCTGGCTCAAGGCGGAGGCGCGTCATCCCCACGTTGCCCTCGTCCGGCGTCGAATTCGCGGCGACGACGTTCACGCCCGCAGCTTCGCCCGCGGCTCCGGAGCCCAAACACGTCGGGGTCCCCTGCTCCGGCATCCAGATCACGGTCAAGGACGCGGCCGCGGTGACGCCTTACAAGCTCGGGGTCGGCCTCCTCGTCGCGCTGAAGGGGCAGGCCGGATTCGAGTGGCTGCGTAACGGGGGCCGCCATCGACCGCCTGGTGGGGACGAAGAAGCTGCGCGCGGCCATCGACCGCGGCGATCCCGTGGATGCGATCGTGGCCGCGGACCTGCCCTCCATCGAGGCGTTCCGGAAGGCGCGGCAGAAGTCGCTGCTGTACTAGACGCGAGCCGACCGCAGAGCAAGGCGGGCGCTGCGCAGCAGCGGCGCGTTGCGAGGGGTTTCAGGGCGCGCGAACACCCACCCGGCCGTGTGCGAGTGCCTCCCTGACTTAATACGCTGGCAAGTACTCCTTACGCTGGGGCCCGCTCTGTCTGGAGCGGTCGAATCGAGCTGAGGATCATTGCCACCGCGAACGTGGCGGTGGCTCCCACCGCCACGTTCCATGTCCACGCTACGCCCTGGGTGTGGAAGACGTACGGGGCCAGCATTCCAACGGCAAGGCTGGTGGCCAGCCCCGCCATCATCCCGATCATCGTCGCCGTTGACGTGGCCCGGCGCGTGAGGACGCCGAGAAGGAACGCGCCCACGGTCGGACCGGAGGCGTAGCTCAGGGCGGCCAGCCGCCTCTGCAGCGCCGAGTCCATGTTCTGGGCCGCGATCGCGACCAGGATCTGCGCGATCCCCCAGATGACGGTGAACGCGCGGCCGACGCGCATCTGCTGGGCCTCGGTGGCGTCCTTGCCGGAAATACGGCAGGTAGAAGTCGCGTACGGTCGTGGAGGCCATCGAGTTGAGCGAGGGCGACAGCGCGGCCGCCACCACCGCGGCCAGGATGAATCCGGTCCAGCCGCCGGAGAGCTCGGTCGAGACGAAGGTGGGCAGCACCTCGTCGCCGCGCGCGAACGGCCGGCCCGCGTAGTGGGCCCAGAGGAGCGTGCCCAGGAACAGGAACAGCGCGAACTGGATCATCACCAGGAAGCCCGACAGCACCAGGCCCGCGGAGGCGTCCTTCTGGCTGCGCGCCACGAGCAGGCGCTGCACGAGGTAGTGATCGGTCCCGTGCGTGGCGAGGGTGAGGAAGGTCCCGCCCACGAGCCCGGCCCAGAACGTGAACGGCACGCGGAAATCGAGCGAGAAGTCGAACAGGGCCAGCTTGCCCGCGGCGGAGGCGGCGGCCATGGCCGCGCCCACGCCGCCCTCGGGCAGGCGGTGGATGACGGCGACCAGGCACACGATCGCGCCGGCCAGGTAGACGAACATCTGGATGGAGTCCGTCCAGATGGTCGCGACCACGCCGCCCTCCTCCGTATAGAGGATCATCGCCACCCCGAGCCCGACGATGCACCACCACTCCGCGATGCCGGCGGCCACGGCCAGGACCAGCGCCGCCGCGTGCAGCCGTATCCCGTCGCCGAGGGTGCGATAGAGCAGGAAGATCGCGGCCGAGACCGCGCGCACGGCGCCGCCGAACCGCTTTTGCAGCAGCTCGTAGGACGTGTAGATCTCGCCGCGGAAGTAGGCGGGGATGAAGAGGAGGGCGATGAGCACCCGCCCGATGACATAGCCGAGCACGAGCTGGAGGAACGTCCAATCCCCCGGTAGGCCGTGCCCGGCGCGCCGATGAACGTGAGCGTGCTCGTCTCGGTGGCGACGATACAGGTGGCGATGGCCCACCACGGCACGCTGCGCGCGGCCAGGAAGTAGTCGCGCACGGAGCGGCGCCGGCGGCCCAGCCAGGTCCCGAACGCGGTGATGGCCACGACGTATCCGACGAGGACGACCAGCGCCGACAGGGGCAGCTTCATGACGGAGGGCGGCCCCGGCGTGGTCGGTGGGCCACGATCAGGTGCGCGCGGTGAGCTTGTGGGACACGACCTGCATGGCGGAGTTGAGGCGTCCGATGCGGCGATTGCGGCTCTGGTTGGCCAGCGCGTCGTCCGCGGGGGCACCTCGGATCGCGCTTCGCGCGCCAGCTTGTCCAGCTCCGTGCGCAGCAGGCTGAGGTCCCCCGGCGAGAAGCCCTTCAGGCTGTTCGCGCTGAGCAGGATGAACCCTCCGCGACCTGGTTCGCCATGGCCGGGGCGCTGCCTCCCATGAAGTTCGCCATCGACAGCGATTATAGGGGCATGCCGCTTGCAAAGACGGAGGCGTCGCACGCTTGCCTCGGCCGGTGGCGGCCACTACAGTAAAGGTTCCCTGGATGGACACGCACGTCGAAAGGCGTCGGCCGGACCGTCATCTGGTCGCCCTGCGGCTGATGCGGCGCATCGCCATCCTCGCCCTCGTCCTCGCCGCCGGGTTGTGGATCGTGCCGCGCGTCCTGACCGAGCTGGGCCTGATTGGCCCGAGCCCCGAGGATTGCGTGGCCAACGCCGACCGCGCCTCGCCGTGGCGCGTACCTACGGGGCGGCATCGCTCCCCATCTACCAGCAGGCGGAGCACGAGCGCGACCGCGCGCGCGAGGCTGGTCCGCAACGGGCCGGCGCGCGAAGCGCGTCGCGCGGCGGAGCAGGCGACGACGCTGGCCATCGAGGCCCAGAAGCAGGCCCTCGTGCGCCGACAGGACACGCAGGAGCGCGCCGAGGTCGTGTACACCGACCTCGACAAGCAGATCAACGAGCTCGAGAAGCTCTACTCCGCGACGGCGCCCGGGCTCGAGAAGGAGCAGGTCGGCGAGCTGCTCAGCCTCATGAAGGTCACGCGCCAGTCCGCGGGCGTGGTCTTCCTGGCCTACGAGCAGAAGGACTGGAACGGCGTTCTCGGCGGCGAGGCCCGCGCGCGCGAGGTCATCGCGGGCACGCGCCAGGCCCTGCAGTCCGCGAAACGCCCGTAGGCCGCTCGCCATGGACGATCGCCATGGGCATGATGCGGCCTCCATGCGCGCACTCGCCCTCCTGACCCTCGTCCTGCCCCTGGCCGCCGGACCCGTCACGCCGCCCTCGTCGGACTGGGCCTCCTACGGGCGGGATCCCGGCGGATCGCGGTCATTCGCCGCTGACGCAGATCGACCGGGCCAACGTGGCCCGGCTCGAAGTGGCCTGGACGTTCCACACCGGCGAAGCCGGATCACGCCGCGGCGTGGCCGTCCCCCCGCCCTCGAGACCACGCCGCTGGTCGTCGAGGGCACGATGTACCTCAGCACGCCGCTCGGGCGCGCCATCGCCCTCGATCCCGCCACCGGGCGCGAGCGCTGGCGCTACGACCCCGGCGTGGACTCCGAGCGGGGCTACGGCGACTTCGCGAGCCGGGGCCTCAGTTACTGGCGCGACGGGCGCGCCGCGCGGCGCCGTGTGCGCGCGCCGCCTGTTCCTGGCCACGATCGACGCGCGGCTGGTGGCGCTCGACGCGGGCAGCGGCCGTCCCTGCGCCGGCTTCGGCGAGAAGGGGATCCTCGACCTTCGCCACGGCCTCCGGATCGCGCCCTTCGAGTTCCAGGCCTACGAGATGACGTCGCCGCCGGCGGTGGTGGGGACATCGTGATCGCGGGGTCCGCCATCGCCGACAACAGCCGCCTGGCTCCGGCGAGCGGGGAGGTGCGCGGCTTCGATGCGCGCACGGGCGCGCTGCGCTGGACCTTCGACCCGATCCCGCAGGATGCGCGCGACCCCGCCTACGCCACCTGGCGCGATGGGAGCCCGGCGCGCACGGGGCCGCGAACGTGTGGTCGGTGATCGCGGCCGATCCCGAGCGCGACCTCGTGTTCCTGCCCACCTCCTCGCCGGCTCCGGACTACTTCGGCGGGATGCGCAAGGGCGACAACCGGTACGGCAACTCGATCGTGGCCCTGCGCGCCTCGACGGGAAAGGTCGTCTGGCACTTCCAGACCGTCCACCACGACGTGTGGGACTACGACAACGCGTCTCCGCCCGCGCTCACGACCGTCCTCAGGGACGGCGAGGCCGGTGCCGGCCGTGCTCCAGGCCACCAAGACGGGGATGCTGTACGTGCTGCACCGTGAGACGGGCGAGCCGCTCTTCCCGGTCGAGGAGCGCGCGGTGCCGCGCAGCACGGTCGCCGGGAGGAGACGTCGCCCACGCAGCCCTTCACCGCGGTCACGCCGCCCCTGAGCCCGCACCGATACACCGCCGACGACGCCTGGGGGCCCACTCCGGAGGCGCGCGCCTGGTGCCGCGATCAGATCGCGGCCACGCGCAACGAAGGGATCTTCACGCCTCCGAGCCTGGAAGGCACGCTCGCCGTGCCCGGCAACATCGGCGGCGCGCACTGGGGCGGCCTGGCCGCGGACGCGGTGCGCGAGATCGCGGTCGTGCCCGTCAACCGGATCGCGGCGATCGTGCAGCTCTTCCCCAACGAGGGGTTCGACGGGGACCGCTTGCGGCGCGAGGACGCCGCGCGCGGCTTGACCGACTGGGAGTACGCGCGGATGCAGGGCACGCCCTACGTGATGCGGCGCCGCCTGCTCATCGGGCCCACGGGCCTCCCGTGCACGCCGCCCCCGTTCGGCTCCCTGGTGGCGGTCAGCCTCGAGACGGGCCGGATCCTGTGGGACGTTCCCCTCGGCTCGATGCTTGCCATGAAGGAGGGGCGCCGCCCGCGCCGCCCGGCTCGGGTTCGCCCAACCTCGGCGGCCCGATCGTGACCGCTTCCGGCCTCGTGTTCGTCGGGGCGACGCTCGATCGCGCCTTCCGCGCGTTCGACATCGAGACGGGCCAGCGAGCTCTGGAAGGCGTCGCTGCCGGCGGGGGCGCGCGCGACGCCGATGACCTACGAAGCGGGCGGCCGCCAGTTCGTGGTCATCGCCGCCGGCGGCAGCGGCCCCTTCGGCACGGGCGACGCGATCGTGGCTTTATGCTTTGCCCCCGCGACCAGCGCTAGCCCGACCAACTCTGCTAGCACGGACCGTAGCGCGCTACAATGTCGTCATGAGTCGACGCATCGCGCAACGCGAGCTTCGCAAGGCGGCTGAATCATGCGGGCCCTGGACAAGGGGAAGGCGTTCATCGTCACGCGCAATGGCGCGGCCGTCGGCGAAAGCTGATTCCCCTCCGGCAGCGGGTCTTCGTCCCGACCGAAGCCGCCTGCCGCGTTACGCCGGCGCTCCACGCGTGGCGCGCGCGGTTCCGCGGAACATTGATGCCCTGATCGATCAGGACCCGACGGGCTGCCCTTTACTTAATGCAAACCGCGCGGACTTGCTTGAAGTCCGTGATGCCCTTGATGACCTTCTGGATGCCGTCCTGGAGGAGCGTGGTCATCCCGTCGTTCATGGCCTGCTTGCGCAGCTCCGCGATGGGGTCGCGCTTCTGGATCTTGCGCTTCATCTCGTCCGTGGCCACCAGCAGCTCGTGGATGCCCATGCGGCCCTTGTAGCCGTGCCCGAGCACTTCGTTGCAACCCTTGGGCCGGTAGAGCGTGAACTGCGGAGAGTAGCGGATGCCGAGGGTGTCCCAGTACTCGAGCCCGTAGCTCTCCATCAGCTCCGCGAACTCTTCCTGGGTCGGGACGTACGGCCTCCTTGCAGTCCTTGCAGAGAGTCCGGATCAGGCGCTGGGCCAGGATCCCGAGCAGCGCGTCCGCGAAGTTGAAGGGATCGATGTCCATGTCCAGGAGACGGGTGATCGTCTCCGGGGCCGAGTTCGTGTGCAGGGTGGAGAACACGAGGTGGCCGGTGAGCGAGGCCTCGATGCCGGTGGCCGCCGTCTCGTGGTCGCGCATCTCACCGACCATGATCACGTCGGGGTCGGCGCGCAGGAACGCGCGCATGGCCACCGCGAACGTGAAGTCGATCTTGGGATGCACCTGCACCTGGCGCAGGCCGGCCTGCGTGATTTCGACCGGGTCCTCCGCCGTCCAGATCTTCATGTCGACGGTGTTGATGAAGCCGAGGCCGGAGTGCAGGGTCGTCGTCTTGCCGGATCCGGTGGGCCCCACGACGAGGCAGATGCCGTACGGCTTCTGGAGGATGGTCTTGAACTCCGGCGATGTTGCGGTCGGAGAAGCCCATCTTCTCGAGGGCAGCGGCTTGGAGGCGGCCAGGAGGCGCATGACCACGTCCTCGTTGCCGCCCGAGGTCGGGATGGTCGCCACGCGCAGCTCCATGACCGCCCATCGGCCCCTTGAAGCGGATCTTGCCGTCCTGGGGCTTGCGCTTCTCGGAGATGTCCAGCTTGGACATGATCTTGAAGCGCTGCACGACCGCGTTGCGATGGGCGGGCGGGATCTCGATGTACTTCTGGCAGTCTCCGTCCACGCGCAGGCGCACGACGGTGGGCGAGCGTCTTGCCGTAGGGCTCGACGTGGATGTCGGACGCGCCTTTGTTGTAGGCGTCGATGATGATCTGGTTGCAGAGCTTGACGACGCCGCTGTCCGTCTCGTCGATCTCCGGTTCCGGGGGCTTCTCGTCGCCCTCGACCTCGTCCTCTTCACCCGATCCGAGCTCGGTGATGATCCGGCCGAGGTCCTCCTCCTGCACCGCGGGCCCTGTCCCCCGGCGTTATAGTTCTCGTTGATGTACTGCATGATGTCCTGGCGCAGCGCGACCACGAAGTCGTGTCGCGGAGCCAGGTTCATGGCCTTGATGGCGTCGAGCTTCGTGAGGTCGTAGGGGTCCTCGACGGCGACGGTGAGCGTGCCCTCCTTCTTCTCGATGGGCGCGCACATGTTCTTCTTCAGGAACTCCGCGGTCAGCCGCTCCTTGACGTCGGGCGGGATCGTGCGCCCGGCCAGGTCCGCGAACGGCGTGTTGAAGAACTGCGTGAGGGCGCGGCCGATCTCCTCCTTGGGGACCTTGTAGTCCTCGATCAGGACCTTGGAGACGTCGAACTGGTTGATGCGCGCGTTGCCGATCGCGTTCTCGAGGTCCTTCTCGGAGACGAGCCCCTTGTCCACGAGCAACCCGTACTTCGAAGGCTTGTTGCTGCGCGCGGCGCGGTGCTGGTTGTAGAACGCGATGCCGAGGATCTTGGAGAGCTCCTCGGCCGCCTCCTCGTCCTTGGGCGAGAACGACCCGCCATTGCGCTTGTTGATGAGCTGCAGGACGCCCAGCAGGTACTTCTCGAACAGGATGGGTGTGGCCAGGACCTGGCCGGTGCGGAAGCTACCGCGCCTTGTCCCAGCGGGAGTCGAACTTCAGGTTCGGATGAAGGCGGGCGAGCTCGGCGGGATCGTACGCGTTCTTGATGTTCGCGGTCTTGCGGCTCAGGGCCGTGAATCCGGCGATGGAGCCGAACGTCTTGGGGACGCGGATCTCCTTGACCTCGGTGCCGGCCTTGACCAGCGAGAACAGCTCCTGGTTCTTGGTGTCGAGGGCGAAGATCGTGACGCGCTCGGAGTCCACGAGGTCGAGCATCTTGTCCTTGATGTCGACGAGGATGTCCTGGATGCTGCCGGCCGAGTTGATGGCGTTGGCGATCTCGATCAGCCGCTTTCGGTACGAGAGCTCCTTCTGCGTCCCGTCCGCGGCTGTCCGCGTGTGGCCATAAGTACGTGCCTCCCATCGAGAAAACGGCCCGGAGTCGTGTGAGGATACGCCCCGCGGCGGGGTAGTTCAAGCCAGCGCGGTCGTGCGTGTGACGGCCCTCAGGGCCCTACTTCACGCGCACGCCGTTCTTGACGACCACGTCCACGCGCTGGAGCAGGTCGATGTGGGTCAGGACGTCGCCGCGGACGGCGATGACGTCGGCGAGGCGTCCTGTGGCCAGCGTGCCGAGGTCCTTCTCCTTCTTGAGGAACCGCGCCGGCCAGCGGGTGGCTCCCGCGATGGCCTGCATCGGCGTCATGCCCAGGCGCACCCAGGTGTCCAGCTCCGCGCCACGTCGAGTCCGTGTGGAAGTTGCCGGGAATGCCGCTGTCGGTGCCCACCATCATGGTCACCCCGGTGTCGCGGAGCTGCTGGAACTTCTTCGCGAGCGTCGGCAGCCGCCGGAAGGTCAGGGTGAAGTAGTCGAGCGCGGTGACGTTGCGCGAGGGACTGGCGGATGTCGTCCGCGATGTCCTGGGTACGCCCTGCCGCCAGGCCGGATCGTCCAGCCGCTCGGGGAACACGCGCGCCGTGTAGTCGGCGAGGAACAGCCCCTCGATGGTCGGGCACCAGTAGAGCGTGTTGTTGCGCTTGCGGATGGCGGCGAGGATGTCGTCGGGATAGCCGGGCTCGGTGGCGAGGCCGGTGTGCTCGAAGCAGTCGACGCCGTGCTTGAGGCCGATGCGGATCTCGTCCTCGCGGTGGGCGTGCGCGACCACGGGCTTGCCCCGCGGTGCGCGGTGTCCACCACCGCCGCGACCTCGTCGTCCGGTGAGCTGGTCCTGGTCGATGAGCTTGATGACGTCCACGCCCGCGTCCACCAGCCGCTGCACTTTGGCCCGTGCGTCGTCGGGGAGTCCACGCCCCAGCGGAACGTCTTCTCGTAGTCGAAGTAGGCGCTTCTTCTGGATGAAGGGCCCGGACACGAACAAGCGCGGGCCCGGGATCTCGCCCTTCTCGACGCGCCGCTTCACGTCGAGGATGTCGTCGAGGGGGCGCCCAGCTCGCGCGCCGTGGTCACGCCCGCCATCAGGAGGCTGGCGGGCCGCGATGGGCATGATCTCCGTGCGGAAGCGCGGCATGTAGGTCTTGTCCCAGTGCTCGTAGTCGGCATGGCCGATGAGCATCAGGGTGGACATGCATGTGTCCATCAGGCCGGGGAGGACGCTCATCCCTTCCGTGTCGATGAGCGGTCGTGCCGGGGGCACCGTCACCGCGCTGCGCGGTCCCACGGCCACGATGCGGTCGCCCGCGATGAGCACCACTCCGTCGTGGATCGGCGGCCCTTCAGTAGCCGTCGATCACCTGGCCGCCGACGAGGGCGAGGGTGGGACGCGGGGCGTCCGCGGCGCTGAGGGCGCGGACGGAAAGCACGGCGAGGAGGAAAACTGCGGACAAACGCATGCGGACCTCCCGGGGGCCGGAATGATAACGGAACTCGGCTCTACGCGGCGCTCCGTGCCTCGCCGCGTCGAGCCGAGAGTCGGCGCCGCAGGTTCGGCCGCGCGCGTCTTGCGTCTCCGCCAGCGCCTGCCGCGACGCTGGGGATCTCGTCCAGCGTGAGCGAGCTGATCGTGATGCGCACCGCGGGCGGGCTCTGGATGCGATAGGGCTCCCCGGCCCGGACCGCCCATCCTGCGGCCGCCATCCCCGCGATGGTCGCCGCCTCTTCGCGCACGGGGACCCACGTTGAACCCCCGATCGTCCGTGTGCGGTCAGGCCGTGGCGGCCCAGGGCCTCGACGAGCGCGCGGCGGCGGCGTGTACGACTGCGCGGCGTCCGCAGCCGCCGGTCGGTGGCGGCGCTGGTCCACAACGACGCTACCGCGGCTTGCAGCACATGGCTGACCCAGCCCGCGCCCAGAGCCTGGCGTCCTTCGACGCGCGCCACCGTGGTGGCGTCGCCGGCCAGCAGCGCGAGGCGCAGGTCGGGGCCGAGCGACTTCGACACCGATCGGACGACCGCCCATCGGGGCTTGCGCGGATGAGCGAGAGTCAGGGCCGGCGTGCCCGCGACCGGGCCCGCGTGATCGTCCTCGATGAGCAGGACGTCGGGATGCCGGTCGAGAACGGCGCGCAGGGCACGGACCCTCGCCTCGTCGAAGGCGGCTCCGGTCGGGTTCTGGGCGCGCGGAGTGAGGACGACCGCGCGTGCGCCCGCGGCCACTGCCGATTCCAGCGCTTCCGGCCTCACGCCGAAGTCGTCGAGGGGGACGGGCTGCGGAACCGAGGCCCATCGCGCCCACGAGGTCGAGCACGCCCGCGTACCCCGGGTCCTCGACCGCGATGCGATCGCCCGCGCGGAGGTGCGCCTGGAGCACGCGCTCCACCCGTTCATCGCCCCCCGACGACGGCGAGGGACGCGGCGGGCATGTGGTCCTGCTCGAGCTGGCGGGCGGCGAGGCGGCGCAGCGCGGGCAGGAACGTCGGGCCACCGTACAGGCCGGAAGGACCAGGCGGACGGCGAAGGGCGGCGCGGAGGTCGGGCAGCCAGGCGGGATCGGGATTGCCTTCCGCCAGGTCCCGCGCGCCCGGCGTGACCAGGGGCGGCCGGCAGCAGGAGCGGGGGACGCAACACCACCCGTGTGCCGCGCCGTCCTTCGCCGGCCACGAGGCCCCGCACGCGCAAGGTGCGGTAGGCGGCGGACCACGGTGGCGGCGCTGATCCCGAGCGCGCCGGCCAGGCCCGCACCGGCGGCAGGAGGCCGCCCGGAGGCAGACGCCCCTCCATGATCGCGCGCTCCGCGCTCTCCGCGACCGCGCTTGCCGTGCGGCCGCTGATGCCGTATTGTAGTGCGACGTTCATCAGTGCGTACTAGTACGTTATCACAGAAGGAGTCGTCGCGCATGGCCGACCTGGAGCCCACCCCACGCACCACCCTCCGCCGCCTGCCCGCGCGCGGGCACTTACCGACCGCGCCACCCTGAACGCGATCCTGGACGAGGCGCTCATCTGCCACGTCGGCTTCGTGACCGACGGGCAGCCCTTCGTGATCCCGACCATCCACGCCCGGGCCGGCGACCAGGTGTTCGTGCACGGGAGCGCGGCCAGCCGCATGCTGAAGACGCTGCAAGGAGGCGTGCCCGTGTGCCTGACCGCCACCCTCCTGGACGGCCTCGTCCTCGCCCGCTCCGCGTTCCATCACTCGATGAACTACCGCTCCGTCGTCGTGCTCGGGGAGGCCCAGGCCGTCACGGACGACCGCGAGAAGTGGGACGCCCTCCACGCCATCGTCGAGCACGTCGCGCCCGGACGCTGGAGCGAGGTGCGCGAGCCCAGCGCCAAGGAGCTCGCGGGCACGCTCGTCCTGCGTCTGCCCATCGAGGAGGCCTCGGCCAAGGTGCGCACCGGCCCCCGCTCGACGACGAGGAGGACTACGCCCTCGAATGCTGGGCGGGCGTGCTCCCGCTGCGGCTGACCCGGGAACGCCCCTGCCCGACCCGAAGATGCCCGCGGGCCGGCCCTGCCGCCTTCGGTGACCGGCTACGCGAGACCGTAACGGAATTCGATCGGCGCGATAGACTCATTCGGTGCCGGACCGACAGCGTCTTGTTCACCGGGTTCCCGGCTTCATCGGCCTCCGCCTGTTGCCGCGGCTCATGGAGCTCTCACCGGAGGCGCGCTTCCGCTGCCTCGTGCAGTCGCGGTTCCTGGAGGCGGCGCGCCAGGGAATCGCCCAGATCGAGGCCTCTCATCCCCAGACGCGCGGGCGCGCCGACGTCGTGGTCGGCGACATCACGGAGCCCGGGCTCGGTCTGGCCGACGGCGACGCGCGCGCGCTGCGTGAGAGCTGACCGCGGCCCATCACCTCGCCGCCGTCTACGACCTCGCGGTGCCGCGGGAGCTGGGCCTGCGGGTGAACCTGCACGGCACCCGCAACGTCGTCCGGTTCCTCGCCGAGTGCCCGCGGCTGGAGCGCCTCCACTACGTCTCCACCTGCTACGTCTCCGGCACCGCCACCGGCGTCTTCCACGAGGACGACCTGGACGTCGGGCAGTCGTTCAAGAACTTCTACGAGGAGACGAAGTTCCTGGCCGAGGTGGAGGTGGCGCGTTCGGGACTGCCGGTGACGACGTATCGGCCGTCGATCGTGGTGGGGGACTCGCGCACGGGCGAGACGGGCAAATTCGACGGTCCGTACTTCACCCTGAGCGCGATGGAGAGGATCCCGTCGCCGGGGATCTTCTTCAAGATCGGCTCCGGCCTCAACCCCGCGAACGTCGTGCCCGTGGATTTCGTCACGGAGGCGCTGGCGCGGCTCTCCGCCTCTCCGGCCTCGCGGGGGCGCACGTATCACCTGGCCGACCCGCAGCCGCTCTCGGTCTTCGAGGTGGGGAGCTCTTCGCGCGCGAGCTGCACAAGCGGTTCGCCTACCTGCCCGTGCCCAAGGGAGTCGCGAAGGCGCTGTTCGCGCCCGCCGCCGTCCAGCGCTACTTCCGGGATGCCCGTGGAGACGCTCGAGTACTTCGACAACCCGTGCCGCTACGACACGACGCGGGCCACGAGCGACCTGGGCGCGCTGGGCGTGAGTATTGTCCGCCCTTGCCGTCCTACGTCGGACGCCTGGTCGAGTTCTACCGCGCGCACCGCAGCGGTTGTGCGGCGCTCGGCGATGGTCTAGCTCAGGCCGGGCTGGGGTCCGGCGGCTCGCCCTCGAAGTCCAGGTCGTCCCGATCCTCGTCGTCTTCGTCGTCCGCGGCGGCCGGCGCGTCCGCGGCGGCCTGCCAGACCTCGAGCGCGCGCTGCACGCCCGTGATGAAAGCGGAGACGCTGGAGAGGCGGCGCACGATGCGGCTGCTCACGGACGCGCTCCTCCCCCACGGCGAGCTTCGAGTCGAGACGGATCGCGGCGCGCGAGGCCGCGGTCTCCAGCTTCGCCGCCGCCTGGTCCATGTAGCGCTCGGCCTTGCGCGACACGTCGCCGACCACGACGTCCATGCGGTGGGCCTGGGCGAGGGTCCTTTCCGCCAGCTCGGCCGCACGGTCCGTCAGCTTGGCCGCCTCGCGGATCGAGGCGACGCCCGTCTCGAACGTCTCCTCGAACTCGCCCAGCTTCTGGTTGCCCAGGCGCATGCCGAAAGCGAGATAGGCGATACAGCCCGCCTGGAGGAGCGCGGTCAGCGCAATGACGGCCAGGAAGACGGCGACGAGCGGGCTCTCCATTCGGTCAGACCGGGGTCTGGAACCCCGGTCCGCTGGTGGAGGGGAGGCCGGGCTCGGGGACGCGCTCGCTCTCCGAGGCCTCTTGACCGTTGCCGGGAGCGGGATGGACGGCCCCCGTCACGGCGCGGCCGGCGGCGTCGAGGGCGGCCCGCCCGCGACGGGCCAGGGCGCCGTCCGCGCTCCGCGCCGCCACGGACGCCCTCGCCGAGGCGACGGCGCGTGTCGGTGCCGGCGCCGGGCGCGAAGAGGACGGCCAGGGCGGCGCCGGCGACACCGCCGAGCATGAAGGAAATGAGTGCGGTGGAAGCGGAATCGTCTCTTTCGAACATGAGGGTCCTCCTGGGCGTCGGGTGGATGATCGCGCGGATCAGCCGGGGTGGCCGATGGGGCGAGTGCTCAAGTTCAATCTATCGGCCGCACCCTGTAGATGTCAATGAAAGCTGGAAAACGACCGCGTGGCGGCACGTGCGTTGCAACAGCGGAGGGATGAACATGGGGATCCCATACCGGCGCGCGCGGAGGAGGGGCTGGCCCGGCGCCTGATCGACGGACTCCGGCTGGGTCTGGCCCTTCTCGAGCCCAGCGGCGAGATCCGGCTGGCCAACCACGCGGCCGAGACCCTCCTCGGCTACGGCGCGGGCGAGCTGGCCGGGGCGCGCTGGCGGACTTGTACGAACCGCCGGACCGCGAAGGCGGAGCGCCGGAGCGCGCGCTGGCGGCGGCGCGGCGCGACGGGCGAGTGGAGGACGAGGGGGCCGCCTTCGTCGCGACGGATCGACCGTCCGCGCCGGCTTCGTGTTGACCCTCTTGCCGTCCGCGTCCGATGCCACGGGGGCGGGCGGCTTCACCCTGGAGATGCATGAGGCCGCGGACGCGCCGAGCGAGGGCGCACAGCCGCGCGCGCGCGACGAGCTGCTGGCCACGCTTTCCCACGAGCTGCGCACGCCTCTGACCGCGATCATGGGATGGGCCCACCTCCTCCGCACGGGCAGCCTCGACGAGAAGAGCCGCGAGCGCGCCTGGAGACGATCGAGAGGAACGCGCACCTCGAGGCCCGGCTCACCGCCGACATCCTCGACGTGGCGCGCATCATCACGGGCCAGCTGCGCGTGCAGATGCAGGACGTGGATGCCGGGAAGATCGTCGAATCGGCGGTGGAGACCGCGCGGCCGCAGGCGGAGGGGAAGGCGCGTGACGCTGAGCCTGGCCGCGGAGGGCGGCGAGGCCGCCGTGGCCGCCGACCCCGACCGGCTGCAGCAGGTCGTCGGGAACCTCCTCGAGAATGCGATCAAGTTCACGCCCGCGGGCGGTGAGGTGCGCGTACGCGTGGCGTCGAGCGCGCAGGAGGTCGTCATCGAGATCAGGACACGGGGAGGAATCGCCCCCGAGATCCTTCCCCATCTCTTCGAGCGCCTTGGCCAGGGCGGTCCCCAGGCGTACCGCAAGGGCGGGCTGAGGCTCGGGCTGGCCATCGTCCGCCACATCGTCGAGCTGCACTCGGGGCACGTGCGCGCGGACAGCGCGGGCCCGGGACAGGGGTCCACCTTCACCGTGCAACTGCCCTCGCGGGCGGAGCGACCGCTCCCGGGCACGGCGAGGGCGCGGCCGGAGACGATCACTCCTCCGGCCTCTCCACGGGCTGACGGTGCTGGTGGTGGACGATCAAGAGGACGCGCGCGAGTTGATGCGCCTGGTGCTCAGCCGCCGCGGGGCCACGGTGGTGGCAGCCGAATCGACGGCCACGGCCCTGGAGGCGCTAGCAATACGTAACT
>ERZ1370068.10933-contig-9589_pt1 | contig 30026 bp, 36 predicted proteins | sample MGYA00561227_ERZ1370068 | MGnify/ENA primary metagenome ERZ1370068 (study PRJEB38410, sample SAMEA6850437) | metagenome | study: Metagenomic assessment of the ecological functions of the soil: analysis of the soil microbiota associated with the...
TTAGCGTATTGCTGATCACGACCGGCACGAGCTGCTGACGCCGGGCGGACACGCAGCAGGGGCAGAACCTTCGACCCAGGACGCGGAACACGCCGAGGCGGCGGTAGTGGCGGACGTGCCGAGCCGCGGTGCTCAACGGCACCCCGGCCCGCGACCGCCAGCGCTCAGCCCGGGGCACGAGGACCGGGACCACCCGACGCCCAGCGAGCGGCCGGGTGGCGGCCGGGCAGAACCAGAGCCGCCGACGCGGCGGTGCCCGGCGTCGGCGGTCCGGCGGCGGCTCGCTCCGCTCTGGCGCCCAGCGGGCGCGAACATCAACCCGGTCCTCGAGCCGCTGATCAAGACGTGTGCGCGCGACGCACCCGAAGGCCGATGCGCGCTCATCGAGCGTGCCTTGACGACTCGGCCGCCCACTGGCACCGGGACCAGAAGCGGCGCAGCGCGACCGTACATCACCCACCCGCTCCGTGCAGCCGACCGATCCTGGCCGAGCTCGGCCATGAACTACCGAGATGCCGCGATCTGGCGCCGCGCTGCTGCACGACACGGTGGAGGACACCGCCTACACGCTGGACCGAGCTGCGCAGCGACTTCGGCGAGGAGATCGCGACTGCTGGTCGACGGCGTCACCAAGCTCGACAAGGTCAAGTACGGCGACGCGGCCGAGGCCGAGACCATCCGCAAGATGGTGGTCGCGATGTCCCGCGACATCCGGGTGCTGGTGATCAAGCTCGCCGACCGGCTGCACAACATGCGGACGCTGCGCTACCTGCCGCCGGAGAAGCAGGAGCGCAAGTCCCGCGAGACCCTGGAGATCTTCGCGCCGCTGGCCCACCGGCTCGGCATGAACACGGTGAAGTGGGAGCTCGAGGACCTCGCCTTCGCGCACCCTGTACCCCAAGCGGTTCGACGAGATCGTCCGCCTGGTGGCCGAGCCGGGCGCCGCGCGCGCGACGCGTTCCTGCAGCGAAGTGATCCAGGACGTCGAGCGCCGACCTGCGCGAGGCCAAGATCAAGGCCGAGGTCACCGGCCGGCCCAAGCACTACTACTCGATCTACCAGAAGATGATCGCCAGCGGCCGTCGAGCTTCGACGACATCTACGACCTGGTCGGCATCCGCGTCCTGGTCGACTCGGTCGACGCGACTGCTACGCCGCGCTCGGCATCGATCCACGCGCGGTGGAACCCGGTCCCGGGCCGGTTCAAGGACTACATCGCGATGCCGAAGTTCAACATGTACCAGTCGCTGCACACCACCGTCGATCGGCCCGAGCGGCAAGCCGGTCGAGCTGCAGATCCGCACCTGCGGGCATGCACCGCCGGGCCGAGTACGGCGTCGCGGCGCACTGGAAGTACAAGGAAGAGACGGCGTCGGCCGCGACGCCGAAGGCCGCCAGGGACGACTCCGACGAGATGGCCTGGCTGCGGCAGCTCGCTCGACTGGCAGCGCGAGACCGAGGACCCGGGCCGAGTTCCTGGAGTCGCTGCGCTTCGACCTGGCCGCGGCCGAGGTCGTACGTGTTCACCCCGCGCGGCGACGTGATCGCGCTGCCGCCGGGTGCGACCCCGGTGGACTTCGCCTACGCCATCCACACCGAGGTCGGGCACCGCACGCATCGGCGCCCGGGTCAACGGCCGCCTGGTGCGCGCTGGAGTCCACCCTGGACAACGGCGACGTCGGTCGAGATCTTCACCTCCAAGGCGCCCGAACGCCGGCCCGAGCCGGGACTGGCTCGGCTTCGTCAGAGTCCCGCGGGCCCGCAACAAGATCCGGCAGTGGTTCATCCAAGGAGCGCCGCGAAGCGGCGATCGAGCAGGGCAAGGACCAGATCGCCAAGGCGATGCGCAAGCAGGGCCTCGCCGCTGGCGCGGATCGCTGCCGCCGACAGCCTGCTCACCCTGGCCCGCGACGCTGCACTGCGCCGACGTCTCCGCGCTGTACGCGGCCGTCGGCGAGGGCCGGGTCAGCGCCCAGTCCGTGGTCGAGAAGCTGGTCAGGTCGGTCGGCGGCGTCGAGGCGCGCAGGAGGACCTCGCCGAGGCCACGCCGCTGACCCGGCCGCGCCGCAGCCCAGGACGGTCCGCGGGACTCCGGGCGTCGTGGTCAAGGGCGCGCCGGACGTGTGGGTGCGGCTGTCCCGGTGCTGCACGCCGGTGCCGGGCGACGAGATCATCGGCTTCGTCACCCGGGCCACGGCGTGTCCGTGCACCGGGTCGACTGCGTGAACGCTGGCCGCACCTGACCGGAACCCAGCGCGAGCGGATGGTCGACGTGCACTGGGCGCCGACCGAGGGCTCGATCGTTCCTGGTCGCCATCCAGGTCGAGGCGCTGGACCGGACCCGGCTGCTCTCCGACGTGACCCGGGTGCTGTCCGACCAGCACGTGAACATCCTGTCCGCGCACGGTGACCACCAGCCGTGACCGGGTCGCGTTCAGCCGGTTCACGTTCGAGATGGCGACCCCAAGCACCCGGGTCACGATGCTGCGCGCCAGTCCGCGCCATCGACGGCGTTCTACGACGTCTACCGCGTAACGAGCTAACGGCGAGGTGCGTCCCAGCTCGCGGGTGCGTCCCGCGGGGCGGCGACCTCGTAGCCACGTAACTCCGCCAGCGTGTGCTCGGCTTCGGCGAGCCAGGCCCGGCGGGCGGTCAGCGCTTCCTCGGCGGTGCGCTCCCGCCGTGGCGTCGCCCGCGTCGCGCGCCTGGGCCAGCTGCCGCTCGAGCTGGGCGATGCGTCGAGCGCAGCTGGGCCATCGGTGCCCTCGGCCTCGGCCAGCGCCTCCGGAGTGGACCGGCGCCACTGGGTTTCCTCCGCCTTGCGCAGCGCGTCCTCGACCCGCCGCAGCCCGGATTCCAGGTGCTCGCGGGAGTCCCTGGGCACCGCCCGATCTGCTCCCAGCTTCTCCTGGATACCGCGCAGCGCGGACATCGCCGCGCGGATGTCGGTCACCGTAACAGCGCCTGGGCGATCAGGCGAGCTACCACTTAGCCATCGGCGCCTGGGTGCTAGAGCGCGGCGTCCTCGGCCGAGAACACCTCGGCCGCGGGCGGTGAGAACTTGTCCTGGGCCGCCCGGAAATCGCTTCCACAGCTCGGCCTCGGAGTCCCCGGTCCGCCCCGCCCGGCCGCCTTCCACTGCTGCATCAGCTCGCGGAACGCGCTGGCGGTCGCGACCCCAGTCGGTCGACCTCGGACAGCGCCTCGGCGTCGGCGCACAGCTTCTCCCTTGCGCGCCCTGACGTCCTCGCGTTCGGCCTCCAGGTTGGCGAAGTAGGCCTTGCGCCGCTCGGTGAAGGCGTTGCGCGGCCGCGACAGCCGCTTCCACAGCACCGCCTCGGCGGCCCGCTCGGCGCGCGGCGCCGCCTTCCACTACCAGCAGCTCGCGCATCCGCTCGCCGCTGCTCTTCCAGTGGGTCGCCTCGGCGGCGATCTGCTCGGCCTCGGCGACGATCCGCTCCTTGACCTCCTGGCCGCCACGCGCGCCTGCTCCCGGGCCGCCTTGGCCTCCTCGCGGCGGTGGCCGACGTCCCCGGTCAGCCGCTCCAGGCGGCGCCCGGAGCCCGTCGAGGTCTCCGAGCGCGTTAGGCGTCCGCGATGTGCTGGAGCAGCCGCTGGACGCTGGCCGAGGAGCCTGGGCGGGAGCCATGTCGGTAGCCGCGATCCGCTGCTCGAGCAGGACCACCTCGGTCCCGAGCGCCTCGTACTTCCGCGCGAAGAAGGCGATTGCCTCCTCCGGGCTCCCCGCCTGCCACGAGCCGATCACCCTGCTTGCGCCGTCGGCGGTACGGACATAAACCGTCCCGTCGGCGTCTACCCGGCCCCACGGATGGTAGGCGGTGGTCACGGCGAACCTCCTGCGTTGTGTCGTGCTCGTGTCAGGTTTTCTTGATCGTCACGCTGTCACGATGACCTTCTTCTTTCGGAACGCCGCCGCCAGACTGGTGCATACTGACACGAGTATCCACCCTTTAGCCACATTCTGGACGATACCGGAGCCCGGATGGACACCGTGGCGAACGGTGTATACGCTGGACCGGAGGAACCGTTGAGTCCCGGACGTGCTGTCCTTGTACACGATGAAGAACTGGCTGCCGTTTGTGCTCGCGCTGCCTTCGTTAGCCATCGCCACCGTTCCCGCCGGGTATTTGGCGCCCGTGAGGTTCTCACTGGCGAAATCGTAACCCGGCGTGCCGGTGCCGATCTTGCTGGTCGTGCTGCAGGTCCAGCTTGGCCGAAGCGGTCGCGTATGCGGATCGCCGCACTGCAGCACGTAGATGCCGCTAGTCAGCAGCCGGTGGCACTGGGTGTTGTTGAAGCGTAGCTCCGCCTGCGCCAGGTGGGACGAACGAGCTGACGGTGCAGGTGGCCTTGTTGTTCGAGCAGGTTGAACGTGATCTTGCCCTGGTTGGTGTTGATCGTGGCCTGGTAACTGTCCGTGTAATCAGGCGCGGTAAACGGGAGGCTCACCTTCTTCGCCACCGGGTGGCCGACGTGTAGCTGCGGTGATGCGCAGGCTCGGCCACGGCCGTGGCGGCCGGTCGTGCGGCGGAGGCGCTCGGCGACTTGCTCGCCGCAGGCGGACGGCTTCTTGGCGCTGCCGCTGGGGAGGACACCGACAGAGCAGGGAGCCGACCCGCCGCCAGCGACCAGCACCGCGATGAGTCCCGATCGCCCAGCGTTCCGCGCACCTGCCGCTGCCGGACGAGCCGCTGCTCCTGCTGGCGGCGATGCCGTTCCCCTGGCTATGCCTGCGCTGGCGTTCGTTCTTACCCGCCACCGGTCGCGTCCTCCTCCTGGCCTGTCGCATCTATCGGCTACCGCTGGTATTCACGGGAGGCAGGCCGACTGAACCCGATGCATACCTCTGATCCCGACACGCGGGCATGCTCCGGGCTCGCCCCGGAATCCCGCAATGTTCGCGATCGTTCGCGAATCGTACCTGCCAGATGCCTGGGCAGGCACCCTTCGTTACCGGTTCGCGGCCATGCGGGTACCCTCGGTAGCCTGAGACACCGTACCGTGAGAGCGGACGGATGTGCTTGTCGCAGGGTTCCCGGCCTAGCGCGTTCGCGGCCAACTGTTATATAGTCGCGCCCGCGCCCGGCGAAGAATGCGTGATCATCGACCCCGGGCCAGGACGCCCAGCCCGGCATCGAGGAGGTCCTCGCCGAGCACCGGCTCAGGCCCGCCGCCGTCTTGCTCACGCACGGTCACATCGACCACGTCCGGTCCGTCGCCCCGGTGTGCGCGGTGCCGAGCGGCATTCCCGCCAGCATCCACCGCGGACGACCGCGCATTGCTCAGCGATCCGGCCAAGGGCTTCCCGCTCGGCGCGGGGCAGCAACTGTTCGGCGGCCTGGAATTCACCCGAACCTGATGACGTACGCGAACTGGCCGACGGATGACTCTGAGCCTGGTCGGGCTCGAGATCGTCGTGAACCATGCGCCCGGGCACACCGAAGGATCGGTGGCATTCCGGCTGCCATTGGACCCACCGGATAGCGCACAAGGTCAAAGCAAAACCGGCGCGGCGCAAACGGCGGGCGCTGCGGCGGCCAGTGAGCGAGCGCGCTGGCGGCATATTGTTCTCTGGCGACTTGCTGTTCGCCGGGTCGATCGAGGCGGACCGACCTGCCCGGCGGGGACTACCCCCACGATCCTGCGCAGCCTGGCCAGGTCTGCCTGACCCTGCCGGACGAGACCGTCGTGCTGTCCGGGCACGGGCCGCAGAACGACCATCGGCGCCTGAACGCCGAGACCAATCCGTTCCTGACGGCCTGACGCCGGAGTCGAGGACGCCGCCGCCGGGGCCTGTAAGCGAAGATCGCGAGGCAATGAACGAGAAGGGCAGGGCTCGATGATCCGCACCCATGAGGCAGGGACGCTGCGCGCTGCGCACGCCGGGGAGCACGTGGTGCTGGCTGGCTGGGTGGCGCGGCGCCGGGACCACGGCGGCGTAGTCTTCATCGACCTCCGCGACGCCAGCGGCGTCGTGCAGGTGGTGTGGCGCGGCGAAGAAGCCGTAGGCCCACGACCTCGGGCCGAGTTCTGCGTGCTGGTGACCGGGACGGTGCGCGCCCGCCCGGCCGGGAACGAGAACCCCGGAGCTGCCCACCGGCGAGATCGAGGTCGTCGCGGACGAGGTCGAGGTGCTCAGCGAGGCCGACCCGCTGCCGTTCCCGGTCGAGGGCTCGGCCGAGGTCAGCGAGGACGTCCGGCTGCAAGTACCGGTACCTGGACATCAGGCGCGACGACACCGCGCGCGCGGCCCTGCGGATTCGGCTCGCAGGCTGCCTACCTGCTCTCCGACGTGATGCGCGAGCACAGGTTCGTGAACGTGGAGACGCCCTACCTGACCCGGTCCACCCCGGAGGGCGCCCGCGACTTCCTGGTCCCGGTCCGGCTGCGGCCCGGCAACTGGTACGCGCTGCCCGCAGTCGCCGCAGCTGTTCAAGCAGCTGCTCATGGTCGGCGGGCTGGAGCGCTACTACCAGATCGCCCGCTGCTTCCGGGACGAGGACTTCCGCGCCGACCGGCAGCCCGAGTTCACCCAGCTCGACATCGAGATGTCGTTCGTCGACCCAGGACGACGTCATCGAGCGTCGGCCGAGGACATCGTGACCCGGCTGTGGCCGAGCTGGTCGGCTACCAGGTGCCCACGCCGATGCCCGGGATGACCTACGCCGAGGCGATGGCGCGGTACGGCTCGGACAAGCCCGACCTGCGCTTCGACGCGGAGCTCACCGACCTGACCGACGTACTTCGCCGGGCACGACGTTCCGGGTGTTCCAGGCGCCGTACGTGGGCGCGGTCGTGATGCCGGGCGGCGCGCGCGCAGCCGCGGCGCGAGCTCGACGCGCTGGCAGGAGTGGGCCACGCCGCGCGGCGCCCGCGGGCTGGCCTACGTCGCTGATCGGCGCGGACCGGCGAGCTCGCCGGCCCGGTGGCCAAGAACCTGTCCGAGGCCGAGCGGTCCGGCCTGGCCGACGGCGACCGGCGCCAGCCCGGGCGACTGCCGTGTTCTTCGCGGCTGGCGCCGCGTCGACCGTCCCAGCGAGCTGCTCGGCGCGGCCCGGTTGGAGATCGGCCAGGCGCTGCGGCCTGATCGACGAGTCGGCCTGGTCGTTCCTGTGGGTGGTGGACGCGCCGATGTTCGAGCGAGAACCGAGCGACGAGGTCGGCTGGACGGTCGGTGCACCACCCGTTCACCTCGCCGCTGCCGGAATGGGCCGACAAGTTCGACCGCCGACCCCGGCGGGGCGCTAGCCGACGCGTACGACATCGTGCTGCAACGGCTACGAGATCGGCGGCGGCTCGATCCGTATCCACCGCGCCGACGATGCAGCAGGCGGGTGTTCGACGTGATCGGCCTGTCCGCCGAGGAGGCGCAGCGCGCAAGTTCGGCTTCCTGCTCGACGCGTTCAAGTACGGCCCGCCGCCGCACGGCGGCATCGCGTTCGGCTGGGACCGGACTGATCATGCTGCTCGCCGGCGCGGCCAGTCCATCCGCGACGTGATCGCCTTCCCCAAGGCCGGCCTCCGGCCTCGACCCGCTCACCGGCGCCCCCACCCCCATCACCCCCGCCCAGCGCCGCGAATGCTCAGGCATCGACGCCACCCCCAGCGCCCCCAGACCACCCCACCAGCCCCCACGACCCCGCCCCGCGACCCTAACCCGCGCTCCGGAGCTTCATGATCGTGGCCAGTTTCCGGTGCTATTTGCCCAGAACTGGCTCACGATCGTGAGCACGCCGTCGCGCAGAGCGCAGGCCAGGGCGGGAGCAGGGCAGTGCGCCCCGCGTCCAGCCGCGCCAGCGAAGCACGGCGGCGACGTCGGCCGCGGTCTGGCACCGAGCGATCGCCCAGGTCGCAGAAGGCCGAACCTGAGCGTGACGATGCCGCCTACCACGTGGGCGTTGTCGCGGCGCTTGTCGCGCCACTGCTCGTCAGCGGGATGCGCCGCGGTCCCGTCGAGTTCCGAGCAGACCCTCGTACTCCGCGTAGAGGTTGTCGAGGTACTCTGTTACCGGTACGCCTGTCTGATCCTCGCCTGTCGGCGAGCCGACGGAGAGCCCGTGCGGGCGTTCCACCCCGTGGACGTAGCGGTATTCGAGCAGCGACAGGGCGCCCTCGCCAGCATCGCCCATCGCCGTCGCGAGCCCCGGCGCCAGCGCATCTTCTTGCGAGCGTCCATGGCTCGGCGTATCCGGTCCGCCGTGGTGCGCCTGCGCCCGATGGCCCGGCATATCCATGCGCAGGCGTCATCGAAGCTCGGCGCGATCTGGATCAGGTCAAGCACGGTGTCCTCGACCCGGGTGCACGGCGGGAGCATGGCCGGATGCCCGGTCTGCAGGATCGCGTCCGACCGGTGGATGATGACGCCGGGAATCTTCACCTGCGCAGGCATGACCGGGATGCCAGGGACCGTCATGGTGATGATGCGCAGCTCGGCTCGTCGATCAGGCGGTGCCGCTCGGCCGCAGTCTGGTGGCTCAGAACCGCACCGGGACCGGCTCGGAGCAGGGCGGCCCAGAGTACTGTCTCCCGGGCGGGGTCCCCGGAGAAGGCGGCGTATACCCCCGTTGCAGCCGCTGCCATCGGCCGCTGCGTACCCGGTCCGCATCGTCTCGGGGTCGACGCCCACGTCTGGACCCTGACGCCGCGCGATGGCGGCCGCCTGAGCCTCGAGGCATTGCGAGAACACTTCGGCTGACATGCGCACATCGTCTCGGGCCAGCCCGGTCAGCCGCTACCTCGCCACCAACGAACCTGTGGATAACTCGGATCGCAGCTGTCTTTCTGTGGATAACTGGGCTCGCCATCGGAGATAGGGTCTGAGGATGGCCAGAGCATCGAGGGGGGTGGGGAGGTGGGCGGGCAGTCCGAGAGCCTGTTCGACGAGGCGGAAGAAGCGGCAGCGAGTGCGGCCGCGCCGCTTGCTGTCCGAATGCGGCCGCGCACCCTGGACGAGGTGATCGGCCAGCACCACCTGACCGGCGTCGGCACGCCGTTCCGCAAGCTGATCGACAACGACGCGCCGATGTCGCTGCTGCTCTGGGGACCGCCGGGTACCGGCAAGACCACCGCTGGCCTATGTGGTCAGCCAGGTGACCAGGCGGCGCTTCGTGGAGCTTTCCGCGGTCAGCGCCGGGGTCAAGGACGTGCGCGCCGCGGTCGACGCCGCCCGCCGGACGATGGGCATGAGCGGCGCCCAGACGGTGCTGTTCATCGACGAGGTGCACCGGTTCTCCAAGACCCAGCAGGACGCCCTGCTGCCCGCGGTGGAGAACCGCTGGGTGTCGTTCATCGGCGCGACCACCGAGAACCCTTCTTCTCCGTGGTCGTCTCCGCTGCTGTCCAGGTCGCTGCTGCTCACCCTGCAGCCGCTGTCCGACGACGACGTGCGGCAGGTGATCTCGCCGTGCGCTGGCCGAGCCCGGGCCGCGCGGGCTCGGCGGTGCGGTCTCCATTGACGACGAGGCCGCCGAGCATCTCATCAGGCTGGCTCGGCGGCGACGCGCGGCGCGCGCTGACCTACCTCGAGGCCGCCGCGCTGGGCCTGCCAGAAGGCGGCCGCATCGATACCGCCACGCTGGAGCGCGCGGTGGACCGGGCCGCGGTCCGCTACGACCGGGACGGCGACCAGCACTACGACGTGATCAGCGCGTTCATCAAGTCCATGCGGGGCAGCGACGTGGACGCCGCGCTGCACTACCTGGCCCGGATGATCGCGGCCGGGGAGGACCCGCGGTTCATCGCCAGGCGGCTCATCGTGCACGCCAGCGAGGACGTCGGGATGGCCGACCCGACCGCGCTGCAGACCGCGTGGCCGCGGCCCAGGCGGTCGAGTTCGTCGGGCTGCCCGAGGCGAGGATCAACCTGGCCCAGGCGGTCATCCACATCTCCATGGCGCCCAAGTCCAACGCGGTGATCACGGCCATCGGCGCCGCCGAGGCCGATGTGCGAAACGGCCTAATAGGCGCGGTGCCTGCACACCTGCGCGACGCGCACTATCCTGGGGCGGGCAAGGTCGGCCACGGCGAGGGCTACCTGTACCCGCACGACTTCGACGGCGGCATTGTCCCGCAGCGTTACGCTCCCGATTCGGTGGCGGACCGCAGGCTACTACCAGCCGTCGCGGCACGGTCTGGAAGCTCGCGTCGCCGAACGCGCCGAGCGCATCCGGGCCATCCTCGACCAGGCTTAGCCAGACCAACAGAGCTTACCAGACCGACAGAGCCCTGGCTGACGGAGTCGACAAGGCAGGCCAGGCCGGGAAGGAGCAGCCATGACACGGACGGATCCGGCATGAGCATGAACGCGGCCGAACTCGCCGCGCTGATCGCCGCCGTGTTCTGGGCGCTGCTGGTCTGCGTCGGCGTGTTCGTGCTGATCCGGATGGGGCGGCTGCTGTCCGAGAGCAGCAAGCTGGTCGCCGACGTGCGCGAGCGCGGGGACGTGCTGCTCACCCGGGCGCAGGCGGCGGTGGACGGAGCGCAGCAGGCGGTGGACCGGGCCGGGCACCAGCCGACCGGGCCGAATCCGTCACGGCCAGCATGGACGAACTCGGCACCGGGATGAGCGAACTCGCAGGCCCAGGTCACGGCGCTGGCCGGGCTCGGCCGCGCCATCGTCGGCGGCCCGGTCGGCCGCGCGGGTGCGCTCGCCTACGGGCTGCGGCATGCCGTGAGCCTGCGCCGGGCATCGCGGCGCGCACGCTGCCCGGCCAGGTTATGGAACGCGGCGAGCTAGCGAGAAGCGAGGCGAAACGATGATCCGCCGGGGTTTCTGGCTCACCGCCGGGGCGGTGTCCGGCATCTGGGGTTACCGGCGTGTCGCCGCCGCCGGGCGACGCGTGTCTGCCAGCCTTACCCCCCGGAGGGACGCTGAAGCTCGCGGACACCCGGGCGGGTACCCGGAAGGCCAGTCGGCGAGCCCGCCGCGGTGCGGTCGTGCTGGCCAGGGAGACTTACCGGTTCACCCGCGACGTGCGCGAGGGCATGGAGCTATACACGGCTCGGCATCCGGGGCCCGCAGGCTCTACCCTCTCAACAGACCGAACTACAGACCAAACCGCAGACCGCGACGCACAACCTGAGGATGGCCACTGATGGAGTCGGCAGAGATCGCCCGCCGCTTCCTTGCATACTTCGAGCAGCAAGGGCACACCATCGTGCCCTCGGCCTCCTGGTAGCCGACGACCCCACGGTGCTCTTCGTCATCGCGGGCATGCAGCCGTTCAAGCCGTATCTGCTCGGCCAGCGGACGCCGCCCTACAAGCGGGCCGCGGACGTGCAGAAGTGCGTCCGCACGCTGGACATCGAAGAGGTGGGCAAGACCACCAGGCACGCCACGTTCTTCCAGATGCTGGGCAACTGGTCGTTCGGCGACTACTTCAAGGAAGGCGCGATCAAGTACGCCTGGGAGCTGCTGACCACGTCCGAGGCGGACGGCGGGTTCTGGCTTCCCGGAGAGCAAGCTGTGGGCCACCGTCCTGCACGGGGACGACGAGGCGTACGCGATCTGGCGGAACGAGATCGGACTGTCAGCCGAGCGGATCCAGCACCGCGGCCTGGCCGACAACTACTGGCACATGGGCGTGCCCGGGCCCGGCGGCCCGTGCTCGGAGATCTACTACGACCGCGGCCCCGAATACGGCCGCGACGGCGGCCCGGCCGCCGACGAGGACCGCTTCCTTGAGGTCTGGAACCTGGTCTTCATGCAGGACCAGCTGAGCAAGGTCCGGGCCAAGGACGACTTCGACATCGAGGGCCTGCTGCCGTCGAAGAACGTCGACACCGGCATGGGGCTCGAGCGGATGGCGTCGCATCCTGCAGGGCGTCGACAACCTCTACGAGATCGACACCACCTGGAAGATCCTGGACCGGGCGGCCGAGCTCACCGAGCAGAGCTACGGCCGCGACCACCGCGCCGACGTGGCCCTGCGGGTCATCGCCGACCACGTGCGGAGCGCGGTGATGCTGATCGGGGACGGCGTCCTGCCGGGCAACGAGGGCCGCGGCTACGTGCTGCGCCGCATCCTCCGGCGCAGCATCAGGAACCTGCGCGTGCTGGCTGAGCGGTCACCGCGGCGGCGCTGGCCGCGACCCCGGCGACGGGCGAGCGCTTCATGCACGAGCTCACCTCGGTCGCGCTGGAGGCGATGGGGGAGCCTGTACCCCGAGCTGCAGGAGCGTCGCGGCCAACATCCGCACGGTCATCGACGGGGAGGAGGCGGCGTTCGCCAGCACCCTGCGCACCGGCACCGCGATCTTCGACGCCTCGGTCGAGGAGAACCGGCGCCGGGGCACGGACACGCTGTCCGGCGCCCAGGCGTTCCAGCTGCACGACACCTACGGCTTCCCGATCGACCTGACCCTGGAGATGGCGGCCGAGCAGGGCCTGAACGTCGACGAGGACGGCTTCCGGCGGCTCATGTCCGAGCAGCGGGAACGCGCCAAGCGGGACGCGGCGGAGAAGAAGACCGGCAACGCCGACATCACCGCGTTCGCGGAGCTGCTCGAGCGGTCCGGCGCGGTCACCTTTACCGGCTACGACCAGATCTCTGGCGAGGCGACCGTCCTCGGCCTGCTGGTCAGACGGCGTACCGGTGCCCTCGGCAGGCGCGGGCACCGAGGTCGACCTGGTTCTGGACCGCACCCCGTTCTACGCCGAGGGCGGCGGTCAGCTCGCCGACGCGGGCACGATCCGGGTGACCGGCGGCGAGTTCGCGGTCCGCGACGTGCAGCGCCCGCTGCCCGGCCTCATCGTGCACCGCGGCCGGGTCAGCTCCGGTGAGATCACGGTGGGCGCGCCCGCGTTCGCCGAGATCGACGTCGAGCGCCGCCGGGCGCTGTCCAGGTCGCACACTGCGACGCACCTGGTGCACCGGGCGCTCCGCAGTGCGCTGGGCGAGTCGGCGGCGCAGGCGGGCTCGGAGAACTCCCGAGCAGGCTGCGCTTCGACTTCACCGCGCAGGCCGCGGTGCCGGTCTCGGTGCTGCGCGACACCGAGGACGAGGTCAACGATGTCCTGGTCAACGACCTGGACGTGCACGCGTTCTACACCTCCAGGAGGAGGCGCGCCAGCTGGGCGCGCTGGCCCTGTTCGGGGAGAAGTACGGCGACCAGGTCCGGGTGGTCGAGGTCGGCGACTACTCGCGCGAGCTGTGCGGCGGCACGCACGTGGCCAGGTCCGGCCAGCTCGGCCTCATCAAGGTGCTCGGCGAGTCGTCCATCGGCTCGGGCGTGCGCCGGATCGAGGCGCTGGTGGGCATGGACGCGTTCCGCTTCCTGGCCCGGGAGAGCACGCTGGTCAGCCAGCTCAGCGAGCAGTTCAAGACGCCGCGCGACCAGCTGCCGGAGCGAATCTCGGCCGTGGTTACCAGGCTCAGGGATGCCGAGCGCGAGCTGCAGCGGCTGCGCGGCGGCCCGACTGCTCGAGTCGGCCGGGGAGATCGCGGCCAGCGCCGAGGACATCAGCGGGCTGGCCCTGGTCGCGCACCGGGTGCCGGATGGCACCGAACCCGACGACATCCGCAAACTCGCGCTCGACGTGCGCGGCCGGGTGCCGCGCGGGCGGCCCGCGGTGGTGGCGGTCATCGGCGTGCCCGCGGACAAGCCGGTCGTGGTCATCGCGGTCAATGAGGCGGGCCGGGGCTTCGGCCTGTCGGCGGGTTCCCTGGTGGGTACCGCGGCGCGGGCCTCGGCGGGAATGGCGGCGGGAAGCCGGACGTGGCCCAGGGTGGCGGTGCCCCGATCGCGGCGGGCAACCCCGGTGTTATAGATGAGGCATTTGACGCGGTTCGTCGGGCTTTGCGGGACATCGCGGGACAGAGCCAGGTCCGGTAGGTAACGTATTGGCATGCTCTTGCGACCTTCCGGGGTCCTCGGTTCCGGGTCGCGTCCAGCCCGGGCCTGTCCGGGGCCATCTCCGGTGAGTCAGCTTCCGTTCAGGCAGGGGTGCGGCTCGCGGTGGACGTGGGTTCGGTCCGCGTCGGAGTCGCTCGCCAGCGACCCGGGCGGCATTCTGGCTTCCCCGGTGGCGGTGCTGGCGTCGGGTCCCGGCGCGAAGGCCGCGCAAGCCCGGGCCGAGCTGGCCAGGCTGGCCCGCAAGCGAAGGCGCGATTGAGGTCATCGTCGGGCTGCCCACGTCGCTGTCCGGCCGCGAGGGTCCGGCCGCGGCCGGGGCCAGGGAGTTCGCGGCGGACCTGGCCGGACGGCTCGCGCCGGTCCCGGTCCGGCTGGTCGACGAGCGGTTCACCACGACCGAGGCGCACGACGCCCTGCGCCGCGGCGGCAAGGACGCCCGCGCCCGCCGCCAGGTGGTCGACGCCGCCGCTGCGGCCGTCCTGCTGCAAGCCGCCCTGAACGCCGAACGTGCCACCGGCCGCCCGCCCGGCCAGCTCGTCCGCGCTGGCGATGGAGCGGGCGCGTGAGCGAGAACGGAGGCGGATAGGCCGCAGAGTCCGCGGCCACCGCGGCATTCACGCGGGTCCACCGATCCCCTCGGACTGCACGGATCCCGGCAGCTTCAGGACCCTCGGGCGTTCAGGACCGCGAAGGCCCGGATCCCCGGGCCCGGCGGGATCCCGGAGCCTGCCGAATCCTCGTATACCCCAGGCGCCGCGCGTACCCCAGGATCGCGCGGGTGCCCCAGAGGCCGCAGGGTCATCGCGCCCTCCCGGCGGCGGCGCCTGGCACCCGGAGGAGCACCTGAGGCCGCTGCCGCCCGGATTACGAGACCGGTGCACCAGGAGCCGAGGTTCGGCGAGACCCGGCCGGTCAGGCCGCAGGACCCCGCGCCGCCCCGAGGACTGGCGCCGTACCTCGGCGGCCTCCCGCCCCGAAAGCTCTGCAGCCGAACCCCGGTCCGGCGCAAGCCAGCTACGGCCCCCGGCGATTTCCGCCCGCGGGACCAGTACGACGACCGCGGCGAGCACGGCGAGTACAGCGACCGCGGTGAGTACGGCGGCCGCGGTGAGTACGGCGGCCGGGACCGGTACGGCGGAAGCCCGTACTCCGGGCCGGGCCAGTACCGGGCCCCGGGCGGCCCTGGCGATCCGGGCGGCGATTACGAGGACGAGTACGCCGAACAGCCGGAGACAGGTTTGTCCCCGGCTTCGGCGACGAGGGCGACGACGAGCAGGAGCGCGGCCGGTCCGGCCGTGGTTCCCGCCGGGCCCGCCGGGCCCGCCGCGACAACGACGGCGGCGGGCGCGGCGGCCGCCCAGGCGCAGGTTCCGCTGGATCGCACCGCTGGTCGCGTTGCTGGTCATCGTGGTCCCGCTGGCGGTGGGCGGCGTATACGTCTACGGCCTCTACATGAACAAGTACCATCCGGCCGACTACTCAGGCGCCGGCACCGGTTCGGTCGCGGTCAGGTCACCTCGGGCGATTCGCCGACCAGCATCGCGCCCGAGCTGGGTGAAGCTCGGCGTCGTGGCCAGCTCGCGCGCGTTCATCCTGGCCGCCGAGCACAGCACGAGCTCGACCGGCCTGCTGCCCGGCTTCTACGGGATGCACAGGCACATGAAGGCATCCCTGGCCTACGCGATCCTGATCAACCCGAAGAACATGGTCCAGATCAAGGTCACGATCCCGGAGGGCTGGCGGCTGAGCCAGATCGTGTCCTTCCTCGGCGCCAAGTCTGGCATCCCGCTGAGCGCGTACGCCAAGGTGCTCAAGGACCCGGCGCAGTTGCACCTGCCTGGTTTTGCCAACGGCAAGCCCGAGGGGGTACCTGTTCCCCGCGACCTACAGCGTGCAGCCGCACGAGACCGCGCTCAGGGTCCTGACCGGCATGGTCCAGCGCTTCGCAGCAGGAGGCCGCGACGCGTCGGCCTGCCCGCCGCGGCCAAGCGTGCACACTGACCCAGGCCCAGGTGGTGATCATGGCCAGCCTGCTGCAAGCCGAAGGCGGCAGGCTCTCCGATTATCCGAAGATCGCCCGGGTGATCTACAACCGGCTGGCGCAGCGGCATGCCCCAGCAGCTGGACAGCACGGTGCTCTACGGGCTGAACAGGTACGGCATCCTCGCCAGCAACAAGGATCTCACCAGTCCGTCGCCGTACAACACCTACAAGCACAGGGCCTGCCGCCCAGGCCCGATCGACAGCCCGGGCGCCGCCGCCATCCAGGCCGTGCTGCACCCGGTGGTAAGCAACTGGCTGCTACTTCGTGACGGTGGACCCGAAGACCGGCGAGACCCGCCACCCTCGAGCCCGGCCCAGTTCCAGCAGTTCCGGCAGGAGCTCGCGCACAACCTGGCGAAGAGCTGACCGTGCCCGACCCCCGCCGGGCCGCGGTGCTCGGATCGCCGATCGAGCACTCCCTGTCGCCGGTTCTGCACACGGCCGCGTACGCCGCGCTCGGCCTGGCCCACTGGAGCTATACGGCGATCGAGTGCGACGAGGCCGGGCTGCCCGCCTGATCGCCTCCTGCGACGGCCAGTGGGCCGGGCTGTCGCTGACCATGCCGCTGAAGCGGGCGGTGCTGCCGCTGCTCGACCGCACCGAGCCGCTCGCCGTCGAGGCGGGCGGGGCCAACACGGTGGTGTTCGCGGGCGGCGAGCGGCACGGCTACAACACCGACGTGCCCGGCATGGTCGCGGCCCTGGCCGAAGCCGGGGTGACCGCGCCGCCCGGCGCCACCATCCTCGGCGCGGGCGCGACCGCCTGCGCCGCCTCGCCGCCCTCCGCGAGATCGGCCTGGAGTCCGCGGTGGTCCTCGTCCGTGACCGGGCCAGGACCGGCGACCTGCTGGCCGCCGCGGGGCCGGCTGGGCATGGAAGTGGCCCTGCGGCCGTTCGACTCCGAGGTCCGCGACGGCGACCTGCCTGTTTCCACCGTCGCTAGCCGGTGCCGCCGACATTACGCCGAACGGGCCTGGGGTTCCCGCCCCGGTCCCGCCGCCGTGCTCGACGTGGTGTACGCCCCCTGGCCCACCCCCTCGCCCAGGCGGCCGCCAGTCCGGTGCCATCGTGGTCAGCGGCCTCGACCTGCTGCTGCACGCAGGCTGCCCGCCAGGTCGAGCTGATGACCGGCCACGAACCCGCCCTGCTGACCCGCATGCGCGCCGCGGGCGAGGCCGAACTCACCCGCCGCGCCGCCCTCCCCGCACTAGCCGGATGAGCGAGCTAAGCCATCGGATGGATCTCCGAAGTCGTGCTCGACGGCCCCGATCCCCTGGGTGCTCGCGCGCTTCTGGCTAAGCCTGCTCGGTGGCACGCCGGTGGAGTGGTACCCGGGATGGGTCACGCTCGAGCCGCCGCCGAACGGTCAGCGGCTCTCCTTCCAGGCGACCGCCATGTCGCTGGCCCCGGACACGGCCCGGGTCCACTTCGACATCCTGGTCGCGGACCTGGCGTCCGCCCACGACCGGGTGGATCGAAGCGCCGGCGCCACTGCGGTGAGCGAGCACGTCTCGCCCCGGCCGGGCCCCCGACGGCGGAGCCGGTGCCGTGGCGGGTCTACCGCGACCTGGCTTACCATCTCTTCTGCCTGGTCATTCGCTAGCGGCACCGGTCAGGTGGATCCAGGCGGTCAGCGCCGATTCCTTCACCTGGAATCTGATTTTCCGATAGGGCGTCCATCGGCTGGCCCTCGTGCTGCCGGATGACCGTAGTCGTAGATGTAGGCCGAGACGATGACGCCCAGGTCCGCCCGCGTCTCAGTGAGGCGTTTCCACGCAGGATCCCTGGCCTGGACGCAGGCGTGCCGTCTGGTTGATGGCGTGGCCGGTCACCCCTGGGCGTCGCGGATCACCGGGTAGGCGTGCAGGGCCACCCGAGAGTTGCATGCGGAGGGCGTCGCTGGCCGACTGGTTGTGCCGCCTGAGCGCGGCGGCTAGTTGGCCGAGGGCCCGAGCCGCCACCGCACTGGCCGGGGTGTCCGGGGGAACCACGATCAGGGGTCCCGTCGCCGCGATCTTCCGTGTGGAGTTCCCGCCACATCAGGTCGACGGCCTCGAACGCCCGTTGCAGCATGTCGTACATGGTGCGACGCAGGATCGAGGCAGTCTTCGTCGCTGCGGCGGTGCGCGCTGAACGCGGTGATATCGGTGAGCACGATGGGACAGATCTGGCCAGTCCACCTGGTCGCGGTCCGGACCCGACCGGAACCGCCACCCGCCGCAAGTACCGGAACGGCAGTGCCCCGACCGGGGTCGGCGCGACCGCGCGCCGCCGGGACCATTGCGTTCCGACAGGTTCGGAAGCGTAGTTTTGTCTATTCATGGTCCCCTTCCACGGTGATCCAGACATAGAGTTCCGGCCATAACACTGGTTCGGCGTTTAATGCACGAGTCTGGCATGTACGGGCAGCCGGGTCATCTCGGGCAGGCGACCCACCTGGGTCGTGACGTCGCGGTAGCCGCGGGAGGCGACGATGACGATAGACGAGCGGCAGGTACCGCAAGGGCGCTGCCAGGATCTTTCGATCTGCTCTCAAGTACGGCACGCCGACGTGCTGGCGAACGACCCCTGTACCCGTGAATTCCTGCAGCGGGGCGCACTACTGCATGACGCTCGTCCGCGACGCCGAGGATAGGCCGCGCCGCGCGCGAGTTCCCTTCGACGAGCTGCTGGCCTGCGTATCGCGGCGTCAGGTGGTCGATCGAGGCAGAGGGGTCGTGGACCGGGCCGGGCGGGAAGGCGGGCAAGCTAACCGAGTCCGCTTTCCGGTACCGCTGGAATACGAGTCGGCTTTCTTCGCGACCTCGCTATTTATTCGACTGCGGTCCCGCCTGACATCACACCCGGCCAGTCAGGGAAAGCGCTGCGAGTTTCCTGTTCGGGAATGACGGAGCCGGACCCGGCGAGCCCGGTAGAAGTGATCGAAATAGCAGCGTCGAGGTCGCTGGACCTGAAGAACGGCAGTTCCTTCCGGCCGCAGATCGGTATTCCAGGCGATTCACGGCGCGACGACCGGGTCGCGAACGCGCTACGGCATCGATAAGCTGCTCACGTCGAGGCGCGAGTGGGCGAACTCCCGCGCCGACGCGTTCGACCGACTCGGCCTTGCGGCTCAGGCCGGATGTGTCGCCCAGATGACTCGGCCGCGCCCCGCGCGCGGCAACGAGGCCGTGTTCGGGCTCTGCTCCCGAGTACCGCGCGGAGTTCACCGTGACGGCCCGACGCTCGATCACCACTCAGCCGACCTCGCTCCTCGCCAGGATCGCCATGGCCAGCTCATGGTCAAATGGCGCTGGATCCGATGACAGCGGGTGACAGCGAGCCGCTGCGCCACGCGGTCCGGCAGCCTGGCCGGGGCGGCCTGACGGCCCGTGCTGGCAAGCTGAGATCCAGACACCGAGGCAGCCCGTCCTCCAGATAAACCAGGTCCGGCCCGGGTGGCCGCCCGCACGCGACGCCTGATCACGGGCCCCTGAGCGGGGCGAGCGCGTCTGGCAGCGGGACCAGGCGGGACTCGGAGATCTCCTCCACGGGCTGTGGAGCTTCCAGGCTGGGCCAGCGCCTTTGTCGCTCACCTGCCCGCAGTCGAACAGGAACCTGATGCCGCCCGGCCGTCCCTCCCGCGGCTCGGCGGAAGTCCCACATGGCGGCCAGCCGCCCGTATTGGCTCACCACTCGAGGCCGCCGCTCCACGCACCGCGCTGGCACGCCTCCCACGGCGACTCGCCGTCAGCTCAGCCTCCATGCTGACGCCACCGGGATCGTCCAGCCGCTCTTGTAGGTCGGCTTGAGGATCAGCAGCCGTCCCGCCCGGTCGTAGATGAGCGCCCCCGCGGATACGGGCATACCCGGCAGGGGGTATCGTTTCCTGGGCCGCGTCACGAAATCTCCCCGGCCACAGGATCCAAACCATCAGCGGCATCCCCGCCTGGGGCGACGTCCTTCTTCGGCAGTTTCGCTGACCACGGCCGAGTAGGAGGTGGTCGATCGCCTCGACCAGCTCGTCGTCCGGGATCGCGCCGCCGATCCGCAGCGTGTTCCACCCGGAGCGGCCGATGTAGGCCATGACGGACGCGTCCTCCGGATATCGCAGCAGCCACTCGATCGGCGGCCTCCCGGCTGGCCGCACTCAGGCCGACGGAAGGGGTGTCGCCGCGCTGCCGAAGAACGCGAAGATCTTGCCGCCGACCTTGGCCACCGCGTCGCCTTCTACCGGCTCGTCCCTTGCCAGGCTCCCCGGCTTGGCTGGCCATAGGCGAGTAGGCGAGCAGGCGTTCCCGCCATGTCATGACGGCATCACTTCAACGCGCCGTCGCCGGGCCGTAGAATTCACCGGGAGCGATCGGGGTGACGGGGGAGGCATGGAGCGGATCGGGGCCGGTCGGGTTTCGACCTCGACATGACGCTGATCAGCTCGCGTCCGGCCATCCTGGCCTCGCCTCGCCGAAAGCCTCGGGAGACCGGCACCGCCATAGACCTGGACGCGGTGTGGACCGCGGCTCGGCGTCAAGCTGGACGATGAGCTCGCGTTCTGGTTCCCGCCGGACCGGATCGCCGCGGCGGCGGAGATCTACCGGCGGCACTACCTCCGGTTGGCGGAGCCGATGACGACCGTGCTGCCCGGCGCGCACGAGGCGCTCGCCGCGGTCCGGGCGGCGGGACAGCGGGCAGTCATCATCACGGCCAAGCACCCGGTGTCGCCCGGCCGAGCCTGCAGGCCGCCGGGCTGGGCCCCCGACGAGCTGTTCACCCTGGTCACGGCCCGGAGAGGCGGCGGTGGTGCCGCGCCGCCTGAAGGCGGTCGCCTATGTCGGCGACACCCCGCCCGACATGGCCGCCGCGGTGCAGGCTTAGCGGCGCGGGCGGTGGGCGTCGCGGCTCGTTCACCGCCGATGACCTGGCGGGCGCGGGCGCCGAAGTGGTACTCGACTCGCTGGCTGCCTTCCCGGCCTGGTACCGGTCGGCCTAGGCGCCCTGCCTCTGAGCGCTGGCCGCGACGGCCGCCACGACCTCGTACGGCAGGTGCCGCGGGTGCACGAGCAGCGCCCTGGCCACCTGAGCGGATCCGCGGCCGGAGCGGGGTCGAGGCAGCCTGCTCGCAGTGCGCCAGGCGGCCGCCTCGTCGCCGCCGAACCTGGCCGGTATATCGCGCCGGAACCGGCGCGCGTCGCCGCCGTCCGCCCGCCAGGACGGCAGCCACGAACGCAGCTCGTCGTCGCTGGCCGGTATCGACAATCCCGCAGCCGCTCGGCGATCTGGCCCGCCGCGTCAATGACGAACACAAGGTCGCCGCCGCCCTGGATGCCATGCACCCCGGCCCTGGGTGCCGGAACTGTGCCGGATGCTGGCCGAGCTGAACCGGCCTCCGACGGCCAGCGCGGCTACCGCGTGGCTAGCACTTCGTGCCAGGCCGTCCGCACGGCCTGCGGTCCGGGCCAGGCGTAGCTGGCCGCTGCCCCGAGGTCGTAACGCCGCCTGATCCAGGTTTCGTGCACGACGGACTTCCGTCGTCGTGGCGGATGAGCCGCGCCAGTTCGGCCTCGATCCGGGCCAGAGTCCGGGCCTGCGCGAGCGTCACCTGGGCGACAGCACGCAGAACTCGCTGCCCTCCGGGTCGGCCAGCACGGTCCACGGCACGTCCTCCCTGGGCCCCTTGACCGATGTCGAGGCGGACCGCGCCTGCCTCGGTCAGCGCCAGGATCGCGGCCGCGTGATCCCCGTCCTGGTACGGCGCCACGTCCAGGTGAATCCGGTTCTTGCCGGTCTTCAGTCCGCGGACGGCAGCAGCTCCAGGTAGGGCCCCAGCCCGTCCGGTGACCGTAGCGATGGCAGTCCGCTGGCCGTCGAGGTGGTTTACGCCCAGCCGGTGGCCATCGCCCATGAACCCGGCCACGGCGGACGGGTCGGCGCAGTCGGCCCACCACGGCCGCGACCGGGCCGGTGTCCCGGTAGGTCGGCCGCGGGTCGAGGACGCAGAACTCGTTGCCCTCCGGGGTCGGCCAGCACGGTCCACGGCACGTCGCCCTGCCCGGATGTCGGCGGGCACCGCGCCCAGCGAGCGAGCAGTGCGCTCCACCTCGGCTGCCTGGTGCTCTAGTCGATTCCGTGGCCAGATCCAGGTGCAGCCGGTTCTTGCCATTCTTTGCCTCGGGCACCGGCACGAACACCAGGGGCAGCGCTGACGGGTCCGGGTAGCTGAACGCGGGCGGGCAGACATCCACCTCGTCGGGCTCTTCGGAGGCCACCTCCCAGCCGAGCACCCCGGCCCAGAACCGGGCCAGCCGGGCCGGTTCGGCCGCGTCCACAACCAGGTGCACCAGTCGAGTAGGTACGTCACAAACTTAGGCCCGAACGGACCGCCGAGTGACTGCCGACTTCGTCCGCGCCAGGCGCCCCGGTATCGACCTCGACCAGGCCCGCGCCCAGCCAGCGCAGCGGCAGTCACCGTCGCCGCTAGGTTCCCGGCGGCGGCGGTCCGCCATCGCCGGGTTGATCACGTCACGGTGAATGGGATGCCTACCGTGGCCGATCCGGGCCTTGGCCTGAGTCCGAAGCCAGCCGGGGGTCGCAGTGGCGTGAACACCTCGGTCGCGTCGGCGAACTCGCCCAGCGCGGCGTCGCCGACCTTGATTGACCAGTCCTCGCCGCCCAGCCCCGAGGACTCACCGCCAGCGCCTCCTTGATCGGGTCGAGGAGAGCACCGGGAAGCACAGCGCCGTTCCGAGCGCGGCTGCGATCGTGGACTTGCCGACGTGCCCAGCGCGCCGGACAGCGACGATCAGCGTCACGGTCCGCGCGCGGCGATCATGTAGGGCTTGGGCTGCCTGGTCAGCCATTGCCAGAAGTTCCGGTTCCGCGGCCTGGCGACCAGGTGCCTCGCCGCCCACCCTGCCGGTGACCACGATGTGCAGCTGACTGGGCCCTCGGTACCCCCACGGCGCCTTCACCTGGACGCCGCCGCTGCGGATGATCACGTCGTCGGCGTCCACCACGATCCCCGGCCGGGTCATCAGCTTGACGGCCCCGCTGCGCACGTCGACGTCGAGCGCGAGCGTGGGCTGCGTGATCACCGCCTGGGTGAAGTCCCAGCAGCACATGGCCGCTGGTCACCTTCACTTCCATCCGCTGCGGGACGACCCACCGTTCGACCCGCTTGACGTGCCCGCTGCGGGTGTCGATGCGCGCTACTTCCTTAGCCTGCGGCGCCGTTGCGTGCCGGGCTCACCGCGGACCCCGCCGCGGGCAGGTCGGCGACCAGTCTGGCCAGCTCGCCGTAGGTCCGCGCGGTCATGGCCTGTTCCAGCCGCTCGTCGAGTTCTCTCGGCGGTCAGCCTACCGTCCCCGGCGGACTACCCGCAGCAACCTCGACCACCCGGTCCCCGTCGTCGTGTGAGGCGCGCAATTCGCTGCGGGCGATCTCGCCGCCAGGCTCGGATTCCGCCATGAAGCAAACTGTATTGCAGCGACATGCCCCGCACCACGCGCACCGCGCGGCTGCTCTGCCGTGGCCCGTGACGCCTCGTCTTTGACAGGGCCGTCCCGGTGCAGTGGGCTCATACGGTGGGCTCGCAGGGCACTCCTCCGGTCGGCGCCGCCGCCTCTCCGCAGGCCCCCGGCGTGTACCGCTTCCGGGACCGAGCCGGACGGGCCTCTACATCGGCCGCGCGGTCAGCCTGCGCCGCCTGGGTGCTGTCCTACTGGGGAGACCTCGGCGACCGGGCCCACCTGCCTCGATGGTGGCCCGGATCGCCCGGGTAGAGAGCGGTGACCTGCGATTCCGCGCATGAGGCGGCATGGCTGGAGCGCAACCTGCTCGAGCATCTCCGCCCGTCGTGGAACCGCACCCCGGGCGGTCAGGGAGGCCGAAGTGTGTGGATCAGGCTGAACGCGTCTCCCGCGCCGCCCCGGCCTGACCGTGGTGCGCCAGCTCGGCGCCCGGCGACTTCGGCCCGTACCTGGGCGGCCAGAAGGTGCGCGACGCGGTGTCCGGGCTTGGCCGGGTCCTTCCGCTCGGCTACGCCGGGGACGCCCGGGCGGGAACCGAACGTGACATGGCCCGGGTGCGTGGCGCCCCGCCCGCGGCGCGGTCCGAGCTGGCCCGGGCCATCGCCGCGGTGCTGGACCGAGACCAGGCCGCGATGGCGCGCTCTGCGCGCCGAGCTGACCGTCCGCCGCGACGCAGCCGCGGCCGCGCTGCGCCTTCGAGTTCGCGCGGATTCGGCTGCAGGCCGAGCCTGCAGGCGCTGGATCGGTGACCGGGAGCAGAAGGTCACCGGGCCAGGACGACGCCGACGTGTGCGTGGGCCGACGGCGTCCTCGTCTTCGGTTCGAGATCCGGCGACGGGCGGATGCGCGGCTGGCGGCAGCTCTGCTGCGGGCGGCCGCCGCCCGCCGCCACCTGACCGGGACGCCGCCCGGCTGGGCCGGATTTTCGCCCGCCGGCGCGCGATGAAACTGGCGGCGCGGCTCAGGTCCGCTGGCAGAAGCTGAACCAGTTTCCCGAGCCGTCGCGGAGCAGCGCCTCAATGCCGTAGGGGCGCTCGGCCGGTTCCTGGATGAATTGACACCTCGATCGGCCAGCGTCGCGTGGTCACCCTTGCAGTCCGGATGTCGCCATCACGCCCGGGTGACAGGGCACCCTTCGCGATCAGGGCGCGGACCTGCCGCGCGCTCTCCTCGTCGAGCATGGAGTGCAGCGGGTCCAGCAGCAGCAGTTCCTGGTTCTCCGCTGCCGGCGGCCGAACGGTCAGCCAGCGCATGCCGCCTCCAACTCGATGTCGTTGGTCAGCGTGAAGCCCAGCTGCTCGGTGTAGAACTTTTGGCCGAGTCACGGTCCAGCACCCAGACCGTCACGACCGAGAGTCCGGTGATCATCAGCGGGTCACGCTCCTGGGTGATGAGCCAGTTGCTAGAAGTCCTTGGCCTCTCCTGGTCAGTGACTGGGACGCTGACCAGGCTGATGTGCTTGAGGTTCATGCCGCGACTGTAGCGAGCCCGTCCGGTCGTCGGCGCTTCTCTGGAAGTGATGCGTTCGCCAGACCCCGGCTCCGGCAGGCCAGCTCCGCCACATCAGCGCGTAGCAGCCCGGGATGGGCGCGGGGCCGCCTCGTTCGGCCGCCTGCTTCCGGTACGCGGTGGGGGACATGCCGGTGAGCTCGGCGAACCGGGCGCTGAAGGTGCCCAGGCTGGTGAAGCCGACTAGGTGGCAGATCTCGGTCACGGGTCAGGTTGGCCGAACGGAGCAGCTCGCAGGCGCGCTCCACCCGCCGCCTGGTCCGGTAGCGGCCGGGGTCTCGCCGTAGGGTCGTGCGGAAAGCCCGGATGAAGTGCTCGCGCGAGTAGCCAGCCCCGGCAGCCAGCTCCGGATGTCGATCTGCTCGGCGTAGTCGCGGTCGATCCGAGTCCCTGGCCCGGCGCAGCACCCGCAGCGACACCACATCCGCCGACCCCCTCCAGCAGCTACCTCCCTCTGTCTTCCATCCCACCCCAGAGCGAGCAGTTCCTGATCCGTGTGTCTCTCACCCCGGGCGGACCGGGGGTCCGTGGCTGTGGAGGACCTTGGTCTTGTCCTTGTTCCAGGCGGTGGTGGTGCCGTCGGGGTTCAGGACCAGGGTCCAGCCCCACCGGTGAATCACGACCTGGTGGTGGAACGGGCACAGCAGCACGCAGTCCTTGACGGACGGTCTTGCCGCCGTTGGCCTTGTGCTTGGTGTGGTGCACCTCGCACGCCGACGCGGGCTGGTTGCACCCGCCCGCCCACTGGCAGTGCCGGTCCCGCAGCATGCACCGCGTTGCGGATCCCGGCCGGGATCGTCTCGGCGTACCCGATGTCCAGCGGCAGGCTCGGCCCGCCCAGCCGGGCGCCGAGCTGCTTAGCGGCGCAGGAACGACGCCAGCCCGCCCGGGCCCGGACAGCAGGTCCACGGCCTTGCCGATGACCGCTTGCTCCAGCGCGGCCCAGGCCGCATCCCGCGCGCCGTCCCGCCGCCGCGCGTCCAGTTCCACGCACAGCCGGACCAGGTCCTCCAGGGCGTCGACGTTCACGTCGCCGGTCACGATCGGGGCCATCGCCGCGTCGCAGGCGATCGCCCCGGCGGCGTCGCCGTCCAGCCAGGCGCCGTCGCTCGCTGCCGGTCTCGGACGCGGACGCGCGGTGCGCGGCCCACCGCTGCCGGACCTGCGCGGTCCACTGCTCCTGCAGCGCCGAGTCGCCGTCCAGCAGCAGCAGGTCGGCCAGCGAGATGTGCACCCAGACCTTCACCGGCTGCCCGGCCCGCTCCGGCAGCAGGTCCGCGGCGACCAGCCGCCGCATCGCCTCGGCCGAGCGCGTCGTGGTACCGCTGGTCCCGTGGTCCGGTCATCGTCTTCCTCGGCCGGGGCGCCAGCGCGTCCAGCACCCGCGCCGACCACCTCGGCGCACTCCGGCGTCAGGTCCCCGTGCACCACGCCCGGCGCCGCCGAACGTGGTCGCCAGCTTCAGCGCCGCGGTCCGGCGAAGTCCCGGTCCGGGTCCTCATCGGGCAGGTCGACGCGGGCCCGCTCGTACATCTGCGCGGCCAGCGCGGCCAGCTCCTCCAGCGCCCAGCCCGCGCCGCCGCGGCCGCGAGCAGCAGCTCGTCGGACTCGTCCCGGAACTTCTCCGGCAGCCTGTCCGGTCCACAGGCAGATCAGCCGCCCCGACCGACTCGGAGACCTGCCCGGCCGCCAGCGCCGCCAGCACCTGCGGATGCGTGCGACCCGCCTGGCCCAGGCGGCGTGACCCACGGCGGCGCCGCTGGGTGATGCGCGGTCTGGTGGATCAGCCAGGACACGCGCGCTGTAGTCCGCGTCGTCGGCAGTACCCCTGCCCGGCGGTGAACCCGGCCAGGATCGAGGCCCGCGCCGCGGTCAGCGATCGCATCGGCCTGCTCCAGCTCCCGCAGGCACTCGGCCTGCGTCGCGGCGGCCAGCTGGGCGGCGTCGGCGGCGGCCAGGTAGCCCAGCCCGGCGCGGACCATGTCCAGCGCCTCACGCTGGCACACGCCGGGGCGTGTACCCATCCGGGTCACCTCCTCCACCGGGGCTAGTCGCTGCTGCTGACGGTTCTCCTCGTCTCCGGGCACAGGCTCTAGGATCTGAATTCGATCTCTACTATGAGACGAGCGACATTTCACGGTAGCCAACTGCCCCCTACGAAGCGATCAATTCGAAATAGATAGCTATGGAGTAAGGAGAAGCACTGCGCAGGATACTTGGGACTCGGCCTGAGCCGGGCTGCCGCCTCAGCCGTGTGGCCTCCATTCGATCCGGCTCGCGATGGGCGTGCCCAGTTCCACAGTGCGGCTCACCGTGGCACAGCCGGTCATGGGACTTCTTGATCGCGTCCGGCAGCAGCGCTCGTGCCTTGTCGCCCTGCTCACCCCTTCGGGGAACCTGATCCGGAAGGTCACCACGATGTCGGTCAGGTGGTTACCCGCCTCCTCGCGGACCTTGTTCGCGTCCACTGTGCGATCTCAGAACGGTCGGGCTTCCGGCCCGGCGTGACGTCAGGACGTCGACATCCGCCGCCGTGCAGCCTCCGATCCCGGCGGGAGTAGTGTCGACCGGGGTGAAATCGGCGCCGCCGGAGCCGATGGTGATCTGGCCGCCGCGGTCGCTCGGACTGAGGTACACCGGTGCTCTCGATGCGCTCGAGCCGGACGGCGCGGTGGTGCAGTAAGTAGTGGTCATGCTGGTCACCCTGTCACAGGGCGGGCCATCATGCCGCCCATCTGGGCATCGGCTGCCCGTGCCAGAATGAGGTGACATGGAGCACGGGGCCCATCGCAAACCGCACGCTGGGTGGCGGCGCACCGCCCTGACCTCACCCGGGTGCCCCGCTGGCTACGGTGACCCGCCGCGGACCACGCGCTGGCCGCCGACGTGGCGGCCGGGCGGCGGCTCCGGCCAACCGGATGCACTTCGACTCGGCCGTGGCCGCGCGCACCGCGTTCTTCGACCGACAGTTACCGGCGCGCTTGGCCGCGGCGTGACACAGGTCGTGGTAGGCGCGGCTTACTACGACGGCCGCGCGTTCCGGTACGCGCCAAGCCGGGCGTCCGGCTGGTTCGAGGTCGACCATCCCGCGACCCAGCGGGACAAGCTCGAGCGGCTCGAGCGGCTCGGCATCGACGCGTCCCACGTGCGGTTCGTCGAGGCCGACTCCCCACCCGCGACCCGGTGGCCTACTTGAGCCGCGCGCGGCCGGGCTCGGTACCCAGACGCGCCCAGCCTGTTCCTGCTCAGAAGGTGGCCGTCTACCTGGAGCCCGCCGTCCCAGAGGACATGTCCTCCGGCCAGTTCCGGCAGGTCGCCGCGCCTCGCAGCAGCCTGGCTATCAGCGTGTCCCCTGTCCCGGCCGCCGCGGCGGACGCCGCCCGCGCCCGCTTCCAGGCCACGGTGGCCGCGCTTGGGGGAGCCTACCAGGTCCGCTGCCCGAGGCCGCGCCGAGTGCCGGCGCTCCCTCGCCAGGACCGGCTGGCCCCTCGCGGCCGGAGAACGGCGCCACTACCAGACAGCTCGCCGGTTGAGCGACTGCCTCTCGCACCGCAGGTCTGCTTCTGGCCGCAGCCCGGCTCCGCCGCACCCGCGCCACCAGCCCCGGCCGCCGCGCCCGGCGGCACGCCAGACGCCCAGCCATCCACCCTGGGGGCATGACGGGCCCCCGCCCCTATCGGCCCTGTTGTCCCAGGCGCTGGTCGCGTACACGATCGAGTTCGACAACGAGGCCGAACGCCGCCCTCCCGCACCGCACCACCAGCCACGGGGCGTCTGGCCCGGCGACGGCGCCCCGGCGCCGTGGCTGGTGTCGCTAGGCCATGTGGGAGAACTGCATGCGCCACGTCACCAGCGAGCCCATCACCGTCGGCGACCTCGAAGCCCGCGCCCGCACCGGGACCAACCTGACGGCATGCGCCGCTGGGGTTACATCACCATCGACGGCACCGCCAGGATCACAGCGCCCGCCCGGCCCGGCCGCCGTGCTGCGTGCGACGGCGGCAGGCCTGCGGGCGCGCGAGATCTGGCGGCCGCTGCCGGATTCATCGAGCAGCGCTGGCGCGATCGCCTCGGCGCGGATCAGCTCAGCCGCCTGCGAAATCCCCTACCAGCATGGTCAGCGCATGCGGATCCGGGGCTGCCCTGACTGCCTGCCGATCCTCGGCGCGGCCCTGCGTACCAGCCAGGGCCCGGACTCCCGGCTCCCGCCCAGACCCGACGGCACCGCGCCGGAGGCGCTGCCGCTGTCCGCCCGGCTGTCCCGGGTCCCGCTGGCGTTCGCCCTCGGAGTACGAGCACGAAGCCGGGCTCGCCCGCCGTAGCCGCCAACTGTGCTGCGCGTGCTGGGCAGCGAAGGGACCCGGCTGCGCGACCTCCCCGTGCTGACCGGCACCTCCGGCGTCCGTCCGCTGGGCGCTGGGCATCCTTGATCCGGGGTGACCTGGCCGCGGAAGAGCCCGACCCGGCCGCCGCCGGGGCAAGGTCGCCCGGCTCACCCAGCGGGGCCTCGACGCGCAGCACCTCTACCACGAACTCACGGCACGATCGAGCGGCGCTGGCATGACCGCTTCACCCCGGGCGCGACCGGCGCCCTCCGGCCTGCTCGAACTTCTGGCCAGCCGGCCAGCCGCCGGTCCTGTTCGGCGGGCTCGAGCCGTATCTGACAACTGGCGCGCCTCGGTCCGCCGTCCGGCCACGCTACCGCACTTCCCGATGGTGCTGCACCGGCGGCGGCTATCCCGACGGCAGCTGACCCCGCTTGCGCACTCGTGAACGAGAAGGTTACTGTTTAGCTGGGCCTCGATCCCGAGGAAGCCGGTGAGAGTCCGGCACGGTCGCGCCACTGTGAGCAAGCGCTCACGCTGCGAGTCAGATCTTCGGCATCGCGCCGCCCACTTGACGAGGGGACGCACGATCCCCGGAGGAGGATCTCTGAGATGGCCGTTCTTTCCACCCCGAGGGCTGCCGCCAAACCCGTTGCCCTGCCGATTTCCAGCGCGCCTGCTCTGGCTGCTCGGCGAAGCCGCGCTCCTCGCGGTCGCGGTGTACTACTTCACCGGCGTGGAGCAAATGGCTGCAACTGAACGAAGTACAT
>ERZ1370068.989-contig-10903_pt1 | contig 30025 bp, 52 predicted proteins | sample MGYA00561227_ERZ1370068 | MGnify/ENA primary metagenome ERZ1370068 (study PRJEB38410, sample SAMEA6850437) | metagenome | study: Metagenomic assessment of the ecological functions of the soil: analysis of the soil microbiota associated with the...
GTTACGTATTGCTCCGGTTCGCCGATGCCATGGCGAGAGCGCGCCGCTGCGCTCGCAGGTAGAGCGACTCGATCCGAAGGACCTGGACGCGCGTGAGCATCGATCGGCGCAGATTCGACTCCTGTTCGACGAGCAGGTCGCCACGCCGATTGCCGCGTCGCCGCGATAGAGCGCCGTCTGCACGCGAGCCAGCATGGCGCTGTAGTGCTGGCGGTGAAAACCTCTCTGCGACCATCGCGCGAGCGCCTCGATCGCTTCGCGCTCCCCTTCGTCAGGGTCGTCCGCGGCGAGCCACACGTAGTTGCTCCGGGTGCACAGCTCGGTCGCGAGATACAGGTTGCCCGCTGCGACGCGCATCGGCCAGCAGCGCAGGAACTCGTCGCGACACCTCACCGAGCTCGCCCAGATACATCAGGGCCCAGATCACGATGTTCTGCGCGATGTTCATCTCCCACGTGACACCCACGCACTGGTCGCGCAGGATCGTCAACGCCTGCTCGGACGAGGTCAGGGCCCGCTTCCATTCGCCCACCGCGCTGGCCGTCATGCTGTCCGCCAGACGAGTTCCATGCGCGATCGCCTGCGGAGTTCCGACACTCATGCAGCCAGGGCTTTGTGACCGTTCGCGCCAATCGCCGCGTTCCTCCCGGAATGGCCAGTCGGCGCTGTCTGGCCGCCGACTCGAGCGCCATCCGCGAGCGATGCGCGACGGTTCGCCGGCATCGAGCGCCATGTGCAGATGCTGAGCGATGAAATCCGACGCGCTGATCATGTCAACGAGTGCCAGTCCCGTCGCCGCCGACCAGCACGTGTCGAGGCGCGAGGAGCACATCGGCATCGATGTCGTCGTTCGCGTCGCGTCACGAACGTCAGCCCGCGCCATCGGAGCCGCGCGCGTCGCCAGATCAACCGGATCACGGCGGTGCGTGGGCTGTCGAGCGCGACTCAGCCCCACGCTCTCGAGCACGCTCCGAATCAGAGTCGAGGCCCCGATCGATGTGTCCGCCCGTGAGGAACTGCTCCGCCGCTCGCCGCTGCAGCTCCACGCGGCTGGCGACGTTCGCCCTGTCTGCGGCGCGCAGATAGCGCCTCGGCGGCCTCGGCGGGGCGGCCGGCGTTGGCGAGCGCGGTCGCGAGTCCTTCTCGCCACGTGCTGCCATCCGGCGGACGCTGGCGCCAGCGTCCAGCGCGTGGCGGTAGAAGGACGCGGCGCGATCGAAGGCGAGCGCCGCGCTGGCTTTCGCGCGGCCAGACCCGCCTGCGCCGACGCGCGACTCGGGATCGCCGGCGCCGCGATAGTGTTCGAACAGCGCTTCACAGTCGTCGCTCCGTCGCGCGACGAGCGACGCCACCATGCGGCCGTGAATCTGCCGCACGGCGTCGGGCGCAATGCCGCTCGGCGAGCACCTCGCGAATCCGATCGTGATAGGTCTCGACCCGGTCCGACGAGCCGCTGCTGCGGAATGAGGCGCGAGGCCCGGAGCATCACCACGAGCGACTGCCGATCGCGCGCCACGCCGCAGGCGTCGCAGACGATCTCAGGCGCCATCGGCCGGCCGCAGATGGCCAGCGTCTCGAGGAACGCCGAGCGTCGTGCCCGACGAGAGCGCCTCGAGCCGCGCGTCGAACATTGCCGCGAACGTGTGCGACTGGGGTCGTCTTCCGATCGCTGATGCCGGCGTAGAGCGGCCAGCTGCTCGAGCACGAACGGGCTGCCGCCCGCTTCGCGCGTCATCGGCGGCTTGTCGTCGTCCGTGAGCGTGGAGTCGCGGGAAGCAGACCTCCGATCAGCGTCTGCGGCTTCGTCTTCCGTCATCGGCTCGAGCGAGACGCGCCGACCATCTCGTCGCGACCCGCCCGATCGAGCAGCGCCTGGAGAAACGGCTTTGCGGCCGATCTCCTCGCTCGCTGAAGCACAGCAGCGTGAGCATGGCCGGCGGGCTCGGCAGGCCCAAGCAGCTCCTCGAGCAGCACCACGCTGTCGGCATCGGCCCACTGAAGGTCGTCGATCCAGATCACGAGCGACCGGCGAGTCCGCCAGCCGGCGCGAGCAGTGCGCGCAGCGCCTCGAACGCTCGACGCCGGACACGAAGAGGATCGACGCTGCTCGGGTCCTGGTCCCGGCGCGCGTCGGCGACGGCGTCCACCTGCAGCAGCACGGGGAACACTCGCGTCAACGCCGACACATCGGGCGGCAGCAGGCCTCGACGTTGCTCGAGCGGGATCGAGCCGAGATAACGGCTCAGAGTCGTCGATCGACTCCGTCGAGCGCCTTGTACGGCACGGATTCGTTTTCGTAGCAGCGGCCGGTGAGCACCACGACATCGTCGCGTTTGACGAGCTGACCGAGGAAGCGTCGGACCAGAGCGCTCTTGCCGATGCCCGGACGGGCCGTATATCGCGACGGCCATTGCGCCGCGCGCGTCGCGACTGCCTCGACCGCGTCGTTCAGCAGCGTGAAGCTGATTGTGGCGGCCGACAAACGGTGTGTCGCGGATCGCCGCCGGGCTCGCCGCCATCAGCATGGCGTCGTGCTGGTGCGCCAGCGCGACAGCACAGCCGGCGCCGCTCAGACGGTGCGTCGGGACTGCGATGCAGCAACCCCATGCAGATGGCGCTCAGATCCGACGGCACCTGATCTGGCGCTCGCTGCGATGGCGTAGGCGGATCAGACGTTCGCTTTGCGAAGAGCACGTCGGGCACCGAGCCTTCAAAAGGAAGCGTCCCCGGTCAGCGCTTCGTAGAGCGTCGCTCCGACACCGTACCAATCGCTGGCTTCGGACGCCATGCGCGCCAGACGCGACTTCCTCCGGTGACATGTACGCGGGCGTTCCTCCTAGCACGTCGCGCCTCGCTCGTCGGCGGCGGCAGCGCTTCGGCGATCAGGCCGAAGTCGAGAATCACGACGCGGCCTTCAGGCGTCACCAGCACATTGGACGGCTTGATATCGCGATGCAGCTTGCCTCGTCGATGGAGAGCTGAGACACCGTCAATCGAGCTGCCGAAGCGCATCGACAAGTCGATCGATCGACAGGCTCGATCCGTCCGTCCTCGCGCGTAGTGGACGAAGCTCACGCCCCTGACGAGCTCCATCGTGAAGAAACACTGCTCGTCCTCGACGAACAGCTCGTAGAGACAAACCAGGTTCGGGTGCGTCACATCGGCGAGGCTTCTGAACTCCAGCTTCAGCCGATAGAGGTCGGCGGCGCTCGTCCGCACGCAGAGTCTTGACAGCGACGATGTCGCCGCGGACGGCGTCGTGGCGCTTCGTAGACCACGCCCATGCCGCCCGCGCCCAGCCACCGCACGATACGAAAGCGATCGGTGCCGGCGAATGGCTTCGGCCGCAATCGATCGACCACGGGTTCAATGGCTGCTCGAGAAACGTCTCTGCTGCTAGCTGATGGGCTGCCAGCAGGCGAATCACGTCCGACCGAAGTTCGGCATCGTCGCCGCACACGTCATTCAGGTGGCTCTCGCGCACGGAGGAGTCCATGAGGAGGACCTCGTCGAAGACCGCCTGCAGGCGCTGATGACGGTCCAGCCGGGTGGACCCACGTCGCGAATTCTTGCCACGGTTCTACCCAGTCGTCAACCGCGACCGCTTCCTCACGAGTTGCGCGACCGACGCGCACTGGCAGTTGATAGAATTCGATCGATTCGCACACCACTCGGAGAGTCAATGCGCTCGAGAACTGAAGCGTTCGATCACGTGGCTGCTGGCTGCCGCCGTTTTGTCCAGCGGCGCGTCGTCTCATCGCGCAGGCGCCGCAAGGCGGAACGGGTGGACAGGGCAGAGCAGGAGGCGCGGGCGGTCGCGGCCCCAGCAACACCGCCGCTCATCATGACGTCGCCGGCCTGGGAAGACGGCGGCGTGATTCCGAACAAATACACGATGGCCGCCGGGCGACGGCGGCGGTGTCGCCGGAGCTGAAGTGGTCGCAGGTGCCGCCGGGCACGCAGAGCTTCGTGCTGCTCATGCACGATCCCGAACCCGTGCTGAACGAAGGGATCGAAGATGGACATCACGCACTGGCTGATCTGGAACATTCCCGGCACGTCGACCGGACTTGCCGAAGGCGTCGCGCAGGGCGAGCTTGCCCGACGGCAGCCGTCAGGTGAGCCTGCGCGTCGAACGCCTACATGGGTCCCGGCGCGCCGGCCGGCCCGTATCATCACTACACGTTCGAGCTGTACGCGCTCGACACCAAGCTCGACGTGCCGCAGGGCACGCCGCAGCAAGCGGCCGACACCCGCACGGCCGTCGTCAACGCGATGGACGGCCACGTGCTCGGCAAGGCGCTGCTCGTCGCGCGCGTTCCACCGATAACGATTGGGCAGATAAAGGACTTTCCTACGCAGCGCGATACGCATATAGATGATGCCTTACACGGGGTTCTGGGATTGGCGTCAGGTCTCGGCACTGGCCGGGGCGGTGCACGGAGTTTCCGCTCAGACTACCGTGAGGGCGGGTTGATGTCGATCCCGGGTGACGGTGCGCGCCGTGGCCTTGCCCGCGGGAGACGTGCTTGCGAGCTCCTGAAGATGATGGAGCCATCAAAGCCGAAATCGGCGCTCGAGCCTGAAAATCCTCCCACGCCGGTGACGGTGGCGGCCGAAAGCGTCGCGCCGCTTCAAGCCAATCGCCAACCTGGTCCTGAAGGCGACAGAGCTGGACTTCGTGGTTGGCAAGACGCTCCGTCGTGAGCCGTACGAGACGAGTCGTGGAAGTGCCCCGAAGAACCTCCGCACCCCACGCTGCCACCACACGGCGGCTTGCCAGTATCGCGAGCCACGATGTTGCCGGAAGCGCCCGGTTCCTACCGACGATCAGGACGCCGTTGCGCCGCCCCCGCCGCAGTTCCCCGATTCCACAGATCCAGTAGGGAAATTCTTCGCCAGCCGCGGGCCCATTTCGACCGTTTTCTAACGTCTGAGTCGGGCAGTTGGAGGTCGCGTGGACACTCTTGCTGGCCGACATCCGGCATTCGCTTCAGTTCTCTGGCGGACTCCGAGCTTCACCATCGCGGCCGTCACGGCGCTGGCGCTCGGCATCGGCGTGAACACGGCCATCTTCTCCGTGGTCGATGCCGCGTGCTCCTGAAGCCGGTGCCGTTCCCCGAACCGGATCGCCTCGTGATGTTCATGAACACGAGCCCGCAGGGGACAGGGGCGCAGGCGCGTCGCCGGCCAGGATTCGCCAAGTGGCGGAAAGAAACGTCCGTCATCAGGACGCCGCGCGCAGTGCGGACCGGCGTCGCGGAACCTCACGACCGGCGACAAGCCCGAGCAGCTCCGTTCCGGTCAGGTCGGCGCGGACTTCTTCCGGCTGTTCGGCTGCTCCCGTGATCGCCGGCCGCACATTTACCGCGGACGAGGACCGATCTAACGGCGGTCGCGCGTCGTCGTGCTGAGCGAAGGTCTACTGGAAACGCGCGGTTTCGGCGAGGGATCAGTTCGACCGTCGGGCGGACCCGTGTCACTCAACTGGTGGAGTCGTGCACTCGATCGTCGGTGATTGTCGGGTCGACTTCGATACGGAGGCCATCCTGCAGGCTGGTCCCCGACGTCTGGACTGCCGTTTCAGCTCGACCCCGACAGCGTCGATGCAGGGCCATTTCTTCCATGCGCGGCCGCGCGGTTGCAAGGCAGGTGTCACAGCCGCGAGTGCGAGGCGAGCACGGCTCGAAGGCTGGCTGCCGAGTGACTTTCGTCGCGACGTTCCCCGACGCGCTCCCGGCAGAGGCCAGAGCTTCAGCGTCGCGTCGCTGCGCGAGACGCCGTCGTCGAGCAACGTGCGGCTCGTCGCTGCTGATGCTTGATGCGGCGCGGTCAGCTTCGTGCTGCTGATTGCCTGCGCGAACGTGGCGAATCTGCTGCTCGTGCGCGCCACCGACTCGCAAGCGCGAGATCGCCATTCGCGCGGCGATCGGCGCCGGCCGCGGTCGGATCATCCGGCAGCTGCTCACGGAAAGCGTCGTGCTCGCGCTGATCGGCGGCGCGCTCGGCCTGGCGACTCGGCGTGATCGGCATTCGCGCGCTGCTGGCCGTCAACACCGCCGGGTCTGCCTCGCGTCGGTCAGAATGGCGCGCTCGTCGTGATGGACTGGCGCGTGCTCGGCTTCACCGCTGCCTCGTCTCGCGTCGGGACCGGCATCCTCTTCGGACTGATCCCGGCGCTTCCAGGGCTCGCGGCCGGACCTCAACACCGACGCTCAAGGAAAGCGCCGGCCGCTCGGGCGACGGGTTTCCGCCAGAACAAGGCGCGTCGCGTGCTGCGTCGTCATCGAGGTCGCGCTCGCGCTCGTCCTGCTCATCGGATCGGCGCTCTTGATTCGCACGTCGCGCTGGCGCTCGGCGGCGTCGATCCCGGCTTCGATGCCGAGCAATGTGCTGACGATGCGGATGTCGCTGACCGGTCCGCGGTTCGTGACGGCGGATGGCGTCGAGCAGATGGTCCGCGACGGCGTCGAGCGCCTCAGCGCGCTGCCCGGCGTCGAGGTCGCCAGCGCCACGTGCTGCGTGCCGCTCGAGGGCGGCTACGGCCTGCCGTTGTCGATCGTCGGCCGGCCGCTCCGCAGCAGGGCCGTATCACGGCGGCGGCGTGGATCACGGCATCGCCCGGCTACTTCGAGGTGTTCAAGATTCCGGTGAAGCGCGGCCGCGCGTTCAACGAGCGCGACGACGCGGGCGCGCCGCCCGTCGTGGTCATCAACGAAGCGATGGCGCGGCAGTTCTGGAAGACGGCGATCCGCTGAACGACCGGCTCGTGATCGGGCCGCGGCGTCATGCGCGAGTTCGCCGACGAGCCCGAGCGCCAGATCATCGGCGTCGTCGGCGATGTGCGCGACGACAGCGGCCTGAACAACGATCCGCGGCCGACGATGTACATCCCGCAGGCGCAGGTGCCGGACGCCGCCAACGCGCTGAACGTCGGCATCACGCCGATGGCGTGGGTCGTCCGCACGCGCGTGGCGCCGGCGTCGCTGCGCGGCCGCGATCCAGGAGCAGCTGCGTCAGGTCGACCGGCCTGCCGGTCTCGGACGTCGGCCGATGACCGGCGTGGTGTCGCGATCGACGTCTCGCGGCAGCGGTTCAACATGCTGCTGATGACGGTCTTCGCGGCGTCGGCGCTGCTGCTGGCGGCGATCGGCATCTACGGCCTGATGGCGTATTCGGTGGAGCAGCGCACCCAGGAAATCGGCATCCGGCTCGCGCTCGGCGCGGAGTCGGCGCGCGACGTGCGACGGATGATCCTGTTTCAAGGCATGCAGCTGGCGGTCGCCCGGCGTCCTCATCGGCGTGCTGTCGGCGCTCGGGTTGACCCGGTTCATCACCACCATCCTCTTTCGGCGTGCAGGCGCGCGGGATCCGGCATGGTCTTCGTGGGCATCCCTGTTGCGCTCGCGGTCGTCGCGCTCGTCGCCGTATGGCTCCCGGCGTTGCGCGCAAGCCGTGTCGATCCACTCACCGCGCTTCGCTGCGAGTAGCCCGCGGATCGATGCTAATGTATCCGCTCCGATGGATACGGCCGGCAATGCCGATCGGCTTCCTGCGACGTCTGCGCTCGCGAACCGTCTCGGACCCCTCGCGAGCGAAGACTGGCTTGCCGTGTGCGTCGGCCTCCGGATCGATTGCCGGCGTGCTCGCCGGCATCCGCCCGTTCCTGCCGTCCCTCGCCTGGACGACGTCGGCCGACCTGGCGAGCCGGGTCTTCGCCTCGCAGAATCTGCTGAACGCTGTCGCCATTGGTGCGGTGCTCGCCGCGCTCGCAGGCACCGCGGTTCTTCTGATGGGTGGCGCGCCTCGCGCGCTTCGCGATCGGGTTTCCGGCCGTCTACGCACTCGCGCTCGTCGCCCAGCTCGTTGCCGGCAACGCCGTCGTCACCTCCTGGGGCCTCGAATACGTCATCTTCGCCTTCGCGCTGGGTCTGCTCGTGAGCAACACGATCGGTGTGCCGTCCTGGATGCGCGAGGCCGCGCGCACCGAGTTCTACATCAAGACCGGGCTCGTCATTCTCGGCGCCAGCATTATCTTCGGCGACATGGTGCAGGCCGGCCTCCTCGGAATCGCGCAGGCGCTCCTGGTCGTGACCGCAGTCTGGTTCTTCTGCTTCTGGCTGGCGAAGAAGCTGCGGGTGGACGACGAATTTGCGACGATGCTCGCGTCGGCGGTCTCGATCTGCGGCGTGTCGGCCGCGATTGCCGCATGCGGCGCGATCCAGGGCGACCGGAAGAAGCTGTCCTACGTCACGTCGCTCGTGCTGATCGTGGCCGCGCCGATGATGGTCGTCATGCCGTTCGTCATCCGGGCGTTCGACATCCCCGATCTCGTCGGCGGCGCGTGGCTCGGCGGGACGCTCGACACCAGCGCGTCGGTCGTCGCCGCGGGCGAGATGATCAGCATCCCCGCGCGCAACGCCGGCGTCGTCGTCAAGCTGTCGCAGAACGTGCTCATCGGCGTCGCCGCCTTTCTGCTGACGATCTGGTGGACGATGAGGGACGGGAAGCAGCAGGCGGATCGTCCGGGCATCGGCGTGATCTGGTCACGATTCCCGAAGTTCGTGCTCGGATTCATCGCGGCCTCGTTCGTCTTTTCGTTCCTGATCTCCGGCTCGGTCATCGACGAGACGCGGGGGATTCTGACCGCGCTGCGCACGATGTGGTTCGCCCTGGCGTTCATTTCGATTGGACTCGACACGCGTTTCAGCGATCTCGCCGCCGCCGACAGCGGACGTGCCGCGGTCGCCTTCCTCGGCGGCCAGGCGTTCAACGTCGTGTGGACGCTGCTGCTCGCCTATCTGCTCTTCGGCGGCATGCTCTTCGAAGTTCCAGCTCTATAGGATTGTGATCAGGGTTCGTTTCGCGCCTTCTCCTACCGGCTATCTCCACGTCGGCGGCGCCCGCACGGCGCTTTTCAACTGGCTGTTCGCGCGGCGGCATCGGCGGCGTCTTCGTCCTCCGCATCGAAGACACCGACGTCGAGCGATCGTCGGCCGAAATGGTCGACGGGATCCTCGACGGCATGCGCTGGCTTGGTCTCGACTGGGACGAGGGGCCCGGTGTCGGCGGTCCGTTTGCCCCGTACTTCCAGTCGGAACGGCGCGAGCGATACCGGACGATGGGTGAGCGGCTTGCTTGCGAGCGGGCACGCTTACTACTGCTACTGCGCGACCGGGGAAATCAAGGCGAAGCGGGAAGCGGCCGAGAAGGCGGGCGGCGCATGGATGCACGACCGCACGTGCCTGGCACTCACCGCCGATCAGATTTCCGCGAACGAGCGGGCAGGGAAGCCCCGCGCCGTCGGATCAAAGTCCCCGACCGCGCCGTGCGATTCGACGATCTCGTCCACGGCCGCATCGAGTTCGACGCGCTCGAACGATCGAAGACTTCGTGATCCTGCGATCGGACGGTCATCCGACGTATCACCTGTCGGTTGTGGCCGACGATGTGGAGATGGGGATGACGCATGTGGTGCGGGGCGACGATCACATCTCGAACACGCCGAAGCAGATCATCCTGTATCAGGCGCTTGGCGCGCGCCGTGCCGCAGCTTCGCGCACGTGCCGTTGATTCTCGGGCCCGACAAGAAGCGATTGAGCAAGCGTCACGGCGCGACGTCGGTGACGGAGTACGCGAGCCGGGATACCTGCCCGAAGCGATGATGAATTTCCTCGCGCTGCTCGGCTGGTCGCCGGGCGACGGCGACGAGGAACTGTTCACGCGGGACGAGCTCGTCGCGGCGTTCGCGCTCGAGGGCATCAGCGGCGGCAACGCGGTGTTCAACCCGGAAAAGCTCGATTGGTTCAACCAGCAGCATCATGCGGCTCCTGCCCGAACGATCTGGCCGGGCGGCTGAAGCCGTTCTCGTGCGCGGCGGCCTCTGGGACGAGCATTGCTGACGTCGAAGCGCGAGTGGTTCTTCGCGGTGCTCGAGCAGTTGAAGCCGCGCGCGAAGACGCTCGCCGAGTTCGTGGAGCTGGGCCGGTTTTTTTCGCCGATCGCGATCGAATACGACCAGGCCGCGGTGGCGAAACACCTGAAGGCCGACGGCATGCGCGATCACCTCGCCGCGCTCGACGCGGCGCTTGCCGGGCTGGCGTCGTTCGAGCCGCCGGTCAGCGAGGCGGCCCTTCGCGCCGTCGCCGAATCGCGCGGGATCAAAGCGGGTGCATTGATTCACGCCATGCGAGTCGCGCTGACAGGCCGCACCGTGAGTCCCGGACTCTTTGAAGTGGCCGCCCTCCTCGGGAAGAAGTAGGACGCTCGAGAGGCTTCGGGCGGCTTTACTGATGAGCGTGTAGAAACTTCTTCCCCACTGAAGTGTTTCCGGCCACATGAGCAATGTCCGCAGTTTTGTAAGTATCTAATCATCAGATACTTACGGGATCCAAGCAGGGAATGCCAGTTGCAGCCCAGTGCCCGCGAGCGCCGCCCCCGTATCGGTCCTACAACGGCGCGCGCCAGGGAGGTCATCGTGGGTAAGGAAGATCGCGGTTTCGCATCGATGGATCGTCACAAGCAGCGCGAGATTGCAAGCAAGGGTGGCAAGGCCGCGCATGAAAAGGCACGGCGCACGAGTGGTCGAGCGATGAGGCCCGTGCCGCCGGACGCAAGGGCGGCATGGCCAGCCATCGTCGCCGGATGCAGACGCAGCAGGAGATCAACGAGACCGTGCCGATGGGGTACGGAGTTCCCCTGCGGGCGACAACGACCGGTCTAATCGATCACGCGTCGTAAGCGCCGCTGTGACGTCCGCTGTTGACGGTTGTTCCAGTGCTGGCGCGGCGTGCTTGATGGGTTCCTTTTGTATTGAATATACTTAGGTTTCCGCACCTGTCACCAGCGCCGCGCCGGTACTGGGAGGTCGTCCAACGGTAGGACACGTGGCTCTGACCACGGTATCGGGGTTCGAATCCCTGCCTCCCAGCCAGCCTTCGCTCATGATCTCATGCGAAGGCTGTCTCGCCGAAGCCCCGTAAGGGCGTAGGCGGACTACGGCCTCCGATTTGATCGTATCTCAGAGCTTCGGCTAGGTCGGCCGCTTCGCGGCCGACGGTACCAACAACGTTGCTACTACCAGGCGAAGGCTGCCTCGCCGTAGCGCCGTAGGCGCGGAGGCGACCTCCCTCAGAACTCGCCGAAACCCGCAAGCGAGGAACGCCTCACGCGGATGCGGACGTCCCAGTCACTCCCATTTTCTTGGCGTGAAACCTGCCTGCGCCTCGGACGGCATGAAGTGAATCGGTCGATCTCGGTTCACGTTCTACGCGGCGAGTCGGATCCATCGCGGCATTACGCCGGAATCACTGAGAGTTTCGACGAACGTCTGCACTGGCCACAACGAAGGTCCATGTGGCGTCACGGTCGCACACAGGCCATGGGCCCTCGTCGTGGTTCTGGAGTTCCCAACAGGAGTAGCGGCTACTCGCTTCGAGCGGTGCACTGAAAACGGGTCGGGGCGGGCGTTCGCGAAACGGCACTTCGGTGGCGTGATCCAACGATCTCTGCGCCGGGCATGATTCGCATGAGATCTCGGAGCGTGATATGCCTGGCTCGGATTCCACGTTGTCGTCAATCCAGAGAAAGCCGTCCTTCAGCAGGTAGTCGTGCATGCGGGCGGTTTCTCGCCCTGCGGATGTTCTGAGGCACTGCAGCCGGGTAGAGCGTGAATCAGAGCGGCTTGTGGGGAGTCCGTGGCTGATCGGTATCCGGCTCGACTCGCATTCCTGCTAGCCATTTCTCCAAACCACCCTCTTATCATGAAATTTGATGTAGCGCGACCTTCGCTCTGCGCGCATCGGGCCGACCTGAAAGTCGGCATTCTCGACGCGACGAGGAGGTCTCGCGTGGAACATCACAAAGAAGCTCGCCATTCTCGTGGGCGGTGGACCTGCGCCCGGTATCAACAGCGTGATCGGTGCGGCGACCATCCGTGCGGCGCTCGAAGGCGTGGACGTCATCGGCGTGCGCGACGGCTTTCGGGACTCATGCATGGCGACATCGAGCACGTGATGCCATTGACGATCGACGTCGTCAGCCGGATCCACTTCCGCGGCGGCTCGCATATCGGGATCTCGCGCGCGAATCCACGTCCGATCCCAGACATCTCGAGAACGTCGTCATCTCACTGCTGCGGCTGGACGTCACCGATCTTCTGACGATCGGCGGCGCGATGACACCGCGTATTCCTCGATGAAGCTCGACGAAGCGCGCCGCCGGACGACTGCAGGTTGTGCACGTTCCGAAACGATCGACAACGATCTCGATCTTCCGCCGACGAGCGCACACGTTCGGTTTTCAGACCGCGCGCCACTACGGGCGCGAAATCGTCGAGAACCTGATGGTCGACGCGGAGACGACCTCGCGCTGGTACTTCGTGATCGCGATGGGGCGCAAGGCGCGGTCATCTGGCGCTGGGGATCGGCAAGGCTGCGGGCGCCACGCTCCACGCTGATACCCGAGAGTTCCCCGCCTTTCGGCTGAAGACGATCGTCGATACCCTGGTCGGCGCCATCATCAAACGTCTCAGTTACGGACGCCGGGACGGTGTGGCGATGATTGCTCGAAGGCGTCGTGCTCGATTGCGAGCCGAGCGACTTGGCGGCGCTTAGTCGAGGTGGAGCGCGATGCGCACTGGAACATTCGCATTGCGGAGGTCAACATCGGAGAAATACTGAAGGCGCAGTGGCGGCGCGGCTGAAAGACATGGGCGTGCAGGCGACGCTCGTGGCCAAGAACATCGGTTACGAGCTCAGGTGCGCCGATCCTATTCCGTACGACATGGAGTACACACGCGACCTGGGGTACTGTGCCGTCAAATACCTGCTGGCTGGCGGCAACGCGGCGATGATTTCGATGCAGGGCGGCCATCTCGCTGCCGATCCCGTTCTCGGCACTTCGACAGCGACACCGGACGCGCACGAATCCCGTCTCGTCGATATTCAATCGACCCGTTACGCGATCGCGAGGCGCTACATGATTCGCCTCCGCCGCGACGACTTCGAGGATCCGCACGCGCTCGCCAGGTTCGCGGCGACTGTGGGGATTTCAATCGAGGAGTTCCGCAAGCAGTTCGGAGTACTTGGTTCGCTACGAGCTCTCCGCCGCTGATGATGAGACCAGGGAGGCGAGGCGCGTGAACTCTGACCGCCGCGATGACCGCCACTGGAGACTGTGAGCGCGTCGCTTCCAGGGTAATCAGTCGGCGCTGCAGGCGTGCGACGCGACGAAGTCGATGAGGTGTCGCCTCGCGCAGTTCTGCCTCGTAACGGTTAGCCTGCTCGAGGCGGCAGGCTTACTCGAATTTCTCGGCGCCTCGCGAAACGCACTTTGCGTAAATCATCCGGAGGGTCCCTTTGCTGTGCAAGAGATTGATCGAGTGGAGCAGAGGAGGAAACGGTCGTCAACACGTCCACCAGAGGATGACTCGATCCCCGGAGCTCTTGTTGATCACTTCGTGGTTCCAAGTGTCATCGAAGAGAACGCTCGACCCTTCCTGCCAGGTGTGAAACCGATCCCTGACCCTCATGCACGGCGGATTGTCCTTCGGCACGATGAGTCCGAGGTGATATCGGATGATACCGAGATGGGGTCCGTTGTGGGCCGGCACCCGATTTTGCCCGCTTCGAGAATCGAAAAGAAGGCCTGATAGAGGTTCGGACTTTGTCGAGCAGTGCGGCGGTCACCGGACACAGTTCCCGGTTGCCCCGGGGCTTCTCTCCCATTGCATAGAGCAGGAAGACCTTCCAGCGTTTCTGATCGTTGCCCGAGATCGGCTGCTGGTTCGGATCAGAGCTCGTGATAGCTCGGAAGGCGGAGGTTTCCGCTGAGCAGGGCTTCCGCCTCGGCTCTGATGGCGGTGTAGTTCTGGGTCAGCGCTCCAGGGCCGGCGCGGTCTCGTGAATGTCAAAGAAAACCGGCCGCTTGTCACCGCCGCTCGCGCGCATGTTACGCGCGCACCAGATGAGCGGTGGAACGAGAACGACCTTTGCGGCGCGTCGGATGATCGCCCGAGAAATTCGACGGATGCTGCCCATCGGGTTGACCTCCTGGCTGAAAGCTGCGCCTCGCCTCCCGCATGGAACATGCCGTTCGTTCGTCACCGAAATCGTGATCAAATTCTCAGACGCTGCCGTCGGCGTTGACAAAGTCTGGCTCTTGAATGACATCGCAGTCCGCTTCGCAGCGCTTCGAGTTCTGACATTGAAGCGGTAGTCCTTTGATACTGCCGGGAGCGCGCTGACAGGGCGCCACCAACCCGCGGCAAGGGAAGACACCCAGGTCGCAATGCCTGCTTCGAAGCCTCTTCCTGGTCGTCCGTCTCTCGAGTGGGCGGCAGCCAGGCTGACCGCATCATTCACGACAACGACGTCGAACGCCTGAAGCAGCTGCTGGCCGAATACCCGGCGCTGCTTTCGTGGCGCGCCGACAAAGAAGGACGCGGCCTGCTCGGAATGGCGACGGGCGCCTATGGCGATGCTGGCGACCCGCAGCGAGAACAGTGGTTCACGCGCGTGGCGTGCGCGGAGCTGCTGATCGACGCCGGCGCAGTCGTGGCGCCATCGGTGTGCGAGACATCCTCCAATCGCGCGCCAGGGGCTGCTCGAGCTGTTTCAGCGGAAAGGCCTGCTGCCGCGCACGCTGAAGTTCTTTGCGGCGCTCGGCGATCTCGACGCCGTTCGCGCGGCTCTCGACTGAGAACGGGAACGATCTCGAGACCGTCAATGAGGCGTTCGTGTCCGCCTGCCGCTTCGACCGCGAGGCGGTCGCGTCGCTCCTGCTGGAACGATCCATCGCGCTCGATCCCGAGCTCGGCAAGCACATTGATCGGAGCACGGACCGACTGTCTTTCATCAGGTGCTTCAATCGATCCGAGGATCCGACTTTGCGCAGGTCGCGGCGCTCGGACCGTGGAAGGTGTTTGTCATGGCGCAGGTCCAGCGCGCGCTTGATGAGCGCGACCTGGCGGCGTTCGTCGATCAGCTGCAGCGTGAGCCGTGGCTGCTGGGCGATGCCTGCGTGCCGTTTCAGGCCGAACTCATCGAAACCGCAAGCTTTCAGACGGACCGCGGGGAATTCATCGGCGCCCTGCTCGACCTCGATCCGGCAATCCTGCGGCGCCAGCCGCCGCCTCCGTCGCAGGGCGATCGAGTGGGCATTCACGTACGCGAACACGCACCTGCTTCCATTGCTCACCCGTATCTGGCCGGTGCCGGACGACCTGGCGCATGCGGCAGGCATGGGCAACCTCGCGCGGGTGAAGCAGTGGTTCGACAGCGCGGGCATCGTCCGCAATCTCGATGATCAGTATCCGTACAACGACCCGCGACGCGCGCAGCCACCTCCAGTGGAATACGCCCACGGCGCAGCAGGTGCTCGACGTGGCGCTCGCCTTTGCCGTCATCAACCGCCATTTCGACGTGGCGGACTTCCTGCTCGAACACGGCGCAGACATCAACACCAACTGGAACTCCCATGAGCCGGCGAGCATCCTGCACCATCTGGTGTTCCTGCCGAATCCATACGAGTCGATGCGATTCCTCATCGACCGCGGCATCGAGATGACGATCAAGGACTATCGTTGGGACAGTAACGCTGCCGGTTGGGCGCGCTATGGCATAGAACGACGAGAAGATGGCCCAGTGGCTGGAGGAAGCGGAACGAAAGCGCTCACCCGTCGTCAGAATCGAACCCGAAGCCCACCATTGATGTTGCGACCTTCGAGCGGTGCCCACGCATCGACGGTCCATCGGCCGTCGGCTGCCCGGGTTGAACGGAGCAGCGGATCCCAGCGCGTCTGCCGCACGCCGGTGAGATTCTCGCCGTTGACGAAGAGCCGAACGCGTCCGAATTGTCGCGTTCCGCCAGCAGCCCGAGAATCATGTACGGCTCGCTGACGCTTCGCGATACGGATTCTCTTCCAGACTTTGCTGGCCCGTGTAGTACCACTCGATGCCCACTCGGCCAACGTCTTCTTTCTCCCACATCCCCACGACTCCGGCGCTGTGGCGCGGAGTCAGTGGAACATCTTCTTCGATCGCGTTGACGGTCTCGCGCGCCCGCACGTAGGTGTAGCTGGCGGTGACCGAGAATGGCGCCCGGCGCCACGTGCCCAGGAGCTCGAGGCCCGCGTTTGTCGTCGGGTCCGGCAGGGTGCTGAGCACATAGGACGGCGAGCGTTCGACGTGGAGGGATCACGGATTCGAGACGCGAACAGCGTGGCCGTGGACGACAGAGCGTCCATGCGTGCGGGTGAGGTCGAACGATGCGCTCAGTCCACGTTCAGCTTCGAGCGGTCGTCGAATCTCCAGACGTGTCAGGCCTGCGGCTTCGGTCTCCTCCGTGATCGGTGTTGGTCCAAAGAACCCGGTTCCCACGGAGAGCCTGCTCGTCCAGCGTCCAGCGCGGGCGAGTGCCGACAATCGCGGACTGAAGAATGTGCCGTACTCGCTGTGATGATCGAGCCGTGCGCTTCCAGACAGCGAGAGTTCGGGGATACGGTGACGTCGTATTGCGCGAATGCGCCTGGCACCATGAAGTCATAGTCGAATCGCGGCACATCGCGCGCCGTATAGGCGTCACGCTCGATGGCGAATCCAGCGACCCACGTCTGGCGGCCCGCGGTTCCACGGACGGCCGCTTCGCCAAACGCGGTGTCGTGCCGATCCCGCTCGAGGACTTCGCCGAACTGATGATCGTGGCTCTGTCGCGCACCGCCGCGCGCGCGGTCACGACGTATCGGTCCTTGATCAGGAACTGGCCCACAGCACCGGCGTCGTACCGTCGCGTCTCGAGGGCTTCGACGTAAGGCTGGCCAGTGGCCGCGAGCACCTCGCCTTCTGGCGTGCCGCCCTGGCGATCCTCGTACGTAAAGCCGGTTGTCGCGAAAAAGTCCGGCCGCCGCCGCCATCCCAGAACACGCGCGGACGCACGACGCCTCGCGAATAGCCTGGCAGATCCGCCCACGCATCGTCGTCGACGTCGTTGGTCTCCTGCCAGTGGCCTCCGCCGAGCAACGACCCACTCCAACCGCGCGCGAAGGAACGCGAGAGAAACGTGACCGCATCAGTCGCGCCGCGCGTGGACCGATTAAGCAGGAACTCCTCGCCGGGTTCTGCATCAGGACGCCGCGACAGCAGGTTGATGACGCCACCCATCGCCCCGGCGCCATATAACGCCGAGGCCACACCTTTGATCACTTCGACCTGGCCCAGATCCATCGGCGGAATCTGCAGCAGACCGAGCCCGCCGACCTCGCCAAACGAGCGGCAGCCCGTCCGAGAGCACGCGCGTGTAACGGCCCTCGCATGCCCTGAATGCGCACGCTGGCGGCGCCGAGCGACGGCGACGTCGTCTGCACCCGCATGCCGCCCATCTCGTTCAGCATCATGACGATGTCGCCGGGCGTCATGAGCATCTTCTCTTCGATTTCCTCGCGCGCGAGGACTTCGACGCGCATGGGCTGATCCTCCAGGCGCTTGTCGGTCCGTGTCGATGCGACGACGGTGATGCTTTCCTCGATGTTCGGTTGCGGTTGCAACTCCACCCTGACCTCTTGCGTCGCGCCGGCTCCCACCTGCACGGATGTCGGTCACGGGCACGAACCCGGGCTTCACGACGGTGACGTCGACCTTCCCGGCGACGGTGACAACAGTCGCCGTGCCGGACGCGTCGGTGCGATGGCTGGTGCCGGCCACGACCACTTCCGCGTCCTCGATCGGCCTCTTGCGCCGAACGGACTGTGTACACGAATGGTGCCTGTCTGGCTCCGGGCGTCGACGGGGAATTGACAGCCAACAACAACACCCATCGTGAATATCAGTGCACGCATAGACCTCCGCCGGCGCGTTCGTACGCACCGTTCCTCAATGCATGACGTCGTGAAGAGTGGAAGCGCTACGAGCGCGGCGGGTGGTCGGGCGGCTTGCAAGCGCGTCGAGGTGAGATCCGCAAGTGCATACGTTCGAGTTGATCGTCCGACCTCAGTGGCTCATGCTCCAGATGGCCACGTTCACACCCAGCGCATAGCCCTTCGCCGCAAAGGTCTCGAAGTAGTCCCGGTTGTCGCCTTCCCGCTCCCAGCTGTCTGAAACGTCCGAGTTCATGCTGACGAGCACAACCAGCCTGTCGTGGTCGTCGAACACACCGTAGTAGTGCACGGTTGAAGGCCCGATCTCAGAATCCTGACGCGTACGCTGCCACGAGCCGAGCGACGGGATCTGCGGGAGCGGGTTGACGCGGTAGAGAATCGAGAACATCGGGTGCTCGACCGGCAGGTCGACGATCCTTGCGCCGGGCAGGATTCGCATGAGATTCGGACGGATGTACTCGAAGTCCGGATCCCAGTTGTCGTCGATCCAGAGAAAGCCGCCCTTCAGCAGGTAGTCGTGCATGCGGACGGTCTCTTCAGGTGTGAAGTCGTAGTTGGCCGCATTCTGCATGCGCAGGATACGGACACCGGAAGAGATCGGGATCCATGGCGGTGACGTTCGCAAAGCCGGGGTAGCCATTGTTCCAGCGGCTGATCGTCGTTCTGGTCAGCTCGGAGAGACGCACCATGAAGTTGTAGTCCGCTTGCGGATAGTCGTCGCCCCAGCCGGACTTTCTCGCCCTGCGGATGTTCTGGTACCGCAGGCGGCAGAACGTGAAGCCGAGCGGCTTGTCGGGGAGTCCGTGGTTGATCGGTATCTGGAGGTTCCGTCCGTTTGTCAGGATGGTCGACCTGCTGCGCCGCGCCGCTCATGACGGCCAGTCCCAGCGCCAGCGCAAAGGCCAGTGCGAACCGCATCCATCGAGCCGATGCCCGCGTCCGCCGCATGTGAGGATCGTACATCGACTTCGCTGAAAGGAGCGGACCGTGGGCGACATTAATGTCGGTTTCAGATGTCCGTCAGACATTTGCGGCATGGGGTTCGATGTTCGTGACCTCGGGCGAACGGTCGACCTCGCGTCCCTGAGGACGCGATGGGTCGAACGCAGAAGGTCGCTCACCGCGATTTCGAGACATTAATGTCCCGGAGAGGTTCGATCGCTACAAAGATGTCGCTACCGGCAGTTTGCCGTCCCCGAGATCGCCGGCGACATTCGCCGGAAAGAGAATCACTGTAGCGAATTGACGAAGCCTGAAACCCGTGGCCCGTGCCTTGCTATCTCCGGACAGCAACATCAACTGTCCAATGCTGTCTAAGTTTCTCGCTTCCTGGCTCGTTGTTTTGATCCTGCCGTTCACGGCTCCGCTTTCGAGCTGTGATCTCACGAGTCTGTTTGGAAGCACCTGGGGACAGCAGACTCCCGTAGCGCCCCGGGCGCCGGTTGCGTTGACGAGCGAAGCGGCAGTCTCGTGCGCACTGTTCCAGTCGGAAGCGGGCCGCGCGAAGGTCCTGCCACTATCCGGTTCACCTCTTCCGAATCGGGCACGCGCTTCCTCGGCGGCCATCGTCGCGTGGTCAGCCGCGTTTGCGGCCGGCATCAGGGACCACATTGTCCAGGCCACGATTCTTCGACTCTAGATTCGAAACTCGCTGATCTGAATCAACGACACTTCGAAACGGTGCGGCGGTGTGCGCCCGCCGTATCCGGCACGTCGAACCGTGCCGTCATGGAGGCAACGATGGGTAGTAATTCAACGCAGGAATCGCGGTCTTGCTCCTGTGCCTGGCGTTCACGTGGCTGAGCATTTCACTGTTCTACGAGGAAGCATCGTGTTCCTCCTGCTCGCGGTCGCGACGATGGCGGCGTCGATCGCGCTCTTCCGAAAGTCAAGCCGTTGGAAAGCTGAGGACAAGCGCAACGGTCGATCGAGCGATCTTGAGGAGGATACGGATATGACGTTTGTCGGACTCGCCGTCGCGTTTCTGGGCTTCGTGATTGCGTTCGTCCAGCCTTGGCGTCACCGAGAGCACCGGTGGCGCGGATGGGCACTCGTGCTCGCGGGAATCGTCGTCACCCTGGTCGGCATCATGGGCGTGATTGTTCCCGCCTATCAGAAAACCTGGATCTGGAAGCGATAAGAATCGGACGAGACAAGAGACCTGTCCGTTGCCAGTCAACGTGAGGAGACCATGACCAAGAAGATCGTGTTCGTCTTTGCCGTGATGTCGTGTCTGGCGCGTGCCGGGACAGTCCGCGCGCAGGCGCCCGCGCCCGACGCTCAGCCCAGCCGCCGCGCAGGCGCAGCGGCCGCTGCTTCGATCACCGCCGAGGATCTGAAGGCCGCCGTGAAGCCGACGGACCGGGCCAACGGCGATCCGGACGGCTCGCTGACCGGAACCGCGAACGACATCGCCATCAGCGATGCCGAAGGCGGGCCTGACGCTGACCGACGTCCTCAATCAGATTGGCGCCAACCGGATCGGCGTCAACTTCGCGTGGACGCTGCTCTGCGGCTTCCTGATCATGTTCATGCAGGCGGGGTTCGCCGTCGTCGAAGCCGGGCCTGTGCCGCGCCAAGAACGCCAACCACACGATGATGATGAACTTCATGGTGTACGGCGTCGGCATGCTCGCCTACTTTCTCATCGGGTTCCCGCTGCAGATGGGCGGCGCCGGAGCCGATCGCGAACCTCGGCGGGACGCCGGTTCTCAATTCCGAGTTCGCGATTCATCTCTTCGGGAAAGATATCGGCCTCTTCGGCAACACCGGCTATCTGCTCATGCACCACGGCACCTACGACGTGGCGGTGATGGTGATCTTCCTGTTCCAGATGGTGTTCATGGACACCACGACGACGATCGTCACGGGCACCTGCTGCGAGCGCTGGAAGTATTCGGCGTTCATGGTGTCGACGATGTTCCTGGGCGCGTTCACGTATCCGATCTTCGCCAACTGGGCGTGGGGCGGCGGCTGGCTCGCGATGCTCGGGAGCGAATTTCGGCCTGGGCCATGGCTATTCCGACTTCGCAGGCTCGGGCGTCGTTCACTCCGTCGGCGGCATCACCGCGCTGGCGTGCGCGCTCATCCTCGGCCCGCGCATCGGGAAATTCACGCGCGACGGCAAGCCGAACGCCATCCCCGGGCACGACATCATGTGGGTGCTGACCGGGTGCTTCATCCTGGCGTTCGGATGGTTCGGGTTCAATCCCGGATCGACGCTCGCGCTGTCCGGCAACGGCGGCCTGCGCGCCGCCTCGGTCGCCGTCAACACGATGCTGGCGGGCATGACCGGATCCTTCGGCGGCATCCTCTATATGTGGATCCGTTACGGGAAGCCCGATGCGTCGATGAGCGGCAACGCGTTCCTGGCCGGCCTGGTGGCCATCACCGCACCCAGCGGATTCGTCAACCCGTCGCGTCGGCGATCATCGGCCTCGTGGCCGGCGTGCTCGTGTGCGTCTCGTGCGAGTTCGTCGAGCGCGTGCTGAAGGTGGACGATCCGGTCGGCGCGATCTCCGTTCATGGCACCAACGGCATCTGGGGCGTCATCGCGGTGGGCCTCTTCGCCGATGGCAAGAGCAACTACGGCGGCTCGTGGAACGGCGTGGCGGGCAACGTCACGGGCTTGTTCTACGGCGACGCCGGGCCAGCTCGTGGCGCAGCTCATGGGCGTGGCGACGCTCCTCGGCTTCGTGTTCGTCATGAGCTTCGTGTTCAACCTGTTCGTCGACTGGTTCGTCGGTCAGCGCGTCTCGGCGAAGAGCGAACTGGCAGGCCTGGACGTTCCGGAAATGGGCGCGGTCGCGTATCCGGACTTCGTCCTCAAGCCCGAACCGGCCATGGCCGGCTTGACGTGGAGTCCACCACCATGTCCGTAGCACTCTCGACAACCGACGCGCCCGCTCATCACGACGGGGGCGGCGCTCCTCCCGCTCCTCTGGCGAGATCCTCACACGGTCCCGCCGGAGGACATCGCGGCATCCATCCAGCGGCTCGAGCGGGCCTGTCTGGCCGAACCGCAGTCGGCCGCCCTGCGCACCTGCCTCGGCATGGCGTACGCGATGAACTACGACGTAGACAAGTCGATGGACGCGCTCGAAGCGGCCGTCGCCATCGACCCCGACAACTTCTGGGCGCAGCTGAAATATGCGGAGCTGCACTACCGGCTGCGGGTGCTGAACCGGGCCGAAGAGGAAACACGTCAAGGCGCTCAATCTCGCGACGGATCCGTGGCAGCTGTCCATGGCCCGCAAGCAGCTTCAGGAAGTCCGCACGCTGAAGCACTCGTGCGTTCGCAACGTGGAGTGGACGAAGCCGCTGACCGGTGCCGTTGCTCGTGTTGTCGGCGATGTTTCTCGTGATGATCGTGGTCATGACTCTTCATATGAGCTGGAAGTTCTTCACTTGGAGCCACGATTCTGGCAGTCGGGTTGCTGATCAAGATCGGCGCGCCGCTCGTCCCCGTCGTCATCGACACCCTGCGCCCAATCCTATTCCCCTCGAACAGCTGAGTCAAGGCCTGAACGGTCGACTGAAGCCGCGGAGCGCTCGGTCCCACTGCGGAGCGCCAAGACAAGGGGCCTTATCAAGTGATTAATGCGGCTCACCGCTCGCCGCCGTGCGATCGGCGCGCTGGCGCGCCGAAGCGGCTCGAACACGCTGATCGTCATGCCGACGACGACCACGACGACGGCGCCGATGAGGTTGTGCCAGAGGAACGCGATGTCACGGCGTCCGGTGGAACGCGACGGTGAGCACGACGGCCATGCCCGGCAATGAGGCCCCAGAAGGCGCCGCGCGCCGTCGCGCGCCTGCGTCAGAATCGCGAGGATGAAGACGCCGAGCAGCGATCCGTAGAAGAACGATCCGTAGCGGTTGACGACCTCGATGAGCGAGCCCTGGTTGGCCGACGTGCATCGCCACGACGCACGCGAACAGGCCCCAGACGATCGTCGCCAGCTTCGACACGGTCAGGTAGTGCGTGTCGGTCGGCCTCCTTGACGAAGTGCCGCCGGTAGAAGTCGATGACCGTCGCCGTCGCGAGCGCGTTCAGCTCGCCGCCGCTGGCCGACATCGCCGCCGCGAAGATCGCGGCGATCATCAGGCCGACCAGGCCGATCGGCATGCGCGTCGTGATGAACGTCGGAAACACGTAGTTGACGTCGCTGTAGCTGCTCGTCGCCGGTCGCCTGCTTGACGATCGCCGACGGCCCGGCCGCGGATGTCGCTTGACGCGCGCGTCGCTGGCGAGAAACGCCGTCGCGGTCGACCGTGCACGGCCGCCGCGCCGGCGCGCGTCGATCGCGCCGTCGAACTGCCTGCTGCGAGCGCCGCGTACTCCGCCGCCATGCGGACTCGGCCGCGACCTGGGCGTCGTACGACGCGGTTGAACAGCATCGGCGGCGTCTGGAACAGGTAGAACACGAACACCAGGACGCCGGTCGCCAGGATCAGCAGCTGCAGCGGGATCTTGACGCAGGCGCTCATCAGCAGCGAGCTGCCGCGCTTCGTCGATCGACTTCGCCGTCAGATAGCGCTGCACCTGGCTCTGGTCGCAGCCGAAATACGACAGCATCAGGAACAGGCCGCCGATCATCCCGACCAGAACGTGTAGGTCTCGCGCAGATCGAACCTGAAGTCGACCGCCTTGAGCCGCCCGGTCGCGCCGGCCAGGTGCAGCGCCTGCCCGAAACTGACGTCGCTGCAGGATGCCGTAGCAGCAGGATGCACGACGGCCGCCGACATGCCCGCCGACGACGATGAACATCTGCTTGACGTCGGTCCACGCCACCGCCTGCACGCCGCCGATCGTCGTGTAGACGATCATCGGCACGCAGATCGCCAGCACCGGTGACCGGCAGCGTCCAGCCGAGGATCGCCGACATCACGACCGACGGGCGCGGCGAGCGTCACGCCGAGCGAGAAGGCGCGGCCCATCAGGAACAGGAAGCTCGCGAGCGATCGGGTCGCGCGACGTCGAAGCGGCGCTCGAGATACTCGTACGCGGTGTAGACCCGCGCGCGGTGTGAAGAACGGCACGACGGTCACCGACAGGATCACCATCGCGAGCGGCAGGCCGAAATAGAACTGGATGAAGCGCAGGCCGGTGAGCGTACGCCTGGCCGGTCGTGCCGACGAGCGTGACGGCGCTCATCTGCGTCGCCATCACCGACAAGCCCGACCGCCCACCACGGCAGCGATCGGTTCGCCGAGGAAATAGCCCTCGACCTTGTCGGTGCCCTTCGAGCGCGCGCAGGCCGTCGTACGACGATCCAGCGCGAGGTAGGCAGACGACGACCAGCCAGTCGAGCGGCTCCATCGATGCGAGAAGCATCTGCCGAATCACCAAGCGCGATGATGATCGCTTCCGGAGGAAGAGGACCGCCGAACAGGTGGAGCTGCGACGATCGTGGCTATCGACTTGCCAGACGTTCGCACGCTCGACGTTCGAGTTTCGCCGTCACAGCGCGGCGCTCCGCTCCTTGCGAGGCGTCCGCTCCGCCGTCGCCAGCGCCTCGGTGCGCCGTCGTCCACCACGTCTCGGTCGTGCGTCGAGCTGCGCGTCGCGACGCCTCGACCGCCCGCCCGGTCTCCGGGCGCGGGCCCGCCATGCGTCCGGCGGACGCTCGACGAAATGTCGCGGGCTGAGAATCGTCGGTCAGCTCCGCGTCTCCGATAGGGCGACGGCAGAGCCCGAGACCTCGCGCCGACGCAGCCGCCGCACAGCAACGGACGATCCGGCACGGCGTCCCTCCGCCCAGCGATGAGTCGCGCGGCGATCGGCGTGCGCCGACCGGAACGGCAGGCCGTGATCCCGCACCAGCGTGTCCGCCAGCTCGGTCAGCGTCGTCCAGCCGTCGCCGCGCGCGACTTCGAGCGACGCTCGACGTCGAACTCGCGCCGTCGTCATCGCCGCGGCGACCAGCTTCACGGCGCGGCGTCGCGTCGCGGAACATCGCGAACACGAGCGGCTGCAGATCGTCCTCGGTGTCGACGATGTCGCCGAACGGCGTGTTGTGGACGGCCAGCGATGATCGCGCTGCGCCTGGCCGAGCGCCTTGCTGCCGATCGCGCGCGCGTGCTCGAGCGCGACCGGGATTGCGCTTCTGCGGCATGATGCTGCTCGCACTGCACGAAGCCGTCGCCGAGCCGCAGGTAGCCGAACTCCGCCGTGCACCAGAGCAGCAGATCCTGCACGAAGCGGCCGAGGCCGGTCGAGCAGCACCGCGGCCGCCGACGACGCTCTCGAGCAGGTAGTCCACGGTGGCGATGCTGCCGTAGGTGTTGCCGGTCGGGCCGTCGAAGCCCAGCAGATCGCTCGTCAGCTGCGCGATCGATCGGAAAGCCGGTGCCGGTGATCGCGCAGGCGCCGAGCGGGTTGCGGTTGGTCGCTCGTAGGCCGCGCTGCAGCCGACGCGCGTCGCGCTCGAGCTGCTCGATCACCGCCAGCAGGTAGTGCGCGATCGTCGTCGGCTGCGCCGGCTGGGTGTGCGTGTGCGCAGCGAAGAGCGTCTCGCGGTGCCGATCGCGCCAGATCGAGCAGCGCGCCGCGCAGCTCGAGCGTCGCCGTCGATCAGCGCCAGCGATGAACTCGCGCTGCCGCATCCGGTACATCGTCATGTCGATGTCGTTGCGGCTGCGCGCGGTGTGCAGCCGGCCGGCGACGTCCTCGCCGCACGCATTCGATGATCAGCCGCTCGACGTAGAAGAACAGGTCCCTACGCAGCTGCCGTCGTATTTCACGGGCGCGGCGGACCTCGTCCGACGCGACGCCGCGTCGAGCGCGTCGCGAATCGCCCGGTGCGTCGTCGCCAGCCGACACGATGCCCCGCGCCGCGAGCATCGCCAGATGGGCGTAGTGAATCGCGATGAGAGGGCGCGAGCGAAACAGCTCCTTTTTGGCGTCCTCGAAGTTCCCGTTGAGGACGTGGCATTTACCCGGAGCAACGCACGAGGGCAAGAGCACGAGTGCGCTGGGTTCAGAGTGCTGGGTTCGAGTGCTGGTTCAGTGCGCAAACCCGAACCCCGGAAACTCGCACCCCGAACCCCTACGCGATGAGGACCGCTGGCGGCGATGCACGCCAGCCCGAGCACGATGAGCCAGGCGGCAACGGTGGCGGCCGAGCTCGCCGGCAGCGCTTGTCGCGGTCAGAGTCGGCGCGCCGCCAGGCGCGCCATGCTCGACTGGCCGCTGAAGGACGCGGCGAGCGCCGCGAGCAGCAGCGCCCACCCACAACCCAGCGCGACACGGATGGCAACACCTTCCGCCCGCTGATGAAGCGTGCGCGCCGAAAGAACAACGTCCCGAGCCAGCACGCCACGGCAACGGCCGTCAGACGAAGCCGCCCGAGCTCGCGATCACCGCCTGACGCGCCAGCTCCAGCCGCAGCGCACGCTCGGCGCGCAGCCGCTCCGCCTTCACCTGCTCTGCCTGGAGGTCGAGCCGCCGGCTGTCGCGTATCGAACGCTTCTTTCAGGGCCGCAACGACGACGCCGGTGAGGCGCGTCTCGAGCAGTCCCAACGCGTCGCCGCCTGGCGGCCAGTCGCGATCGGCCTCAGGCGCGGCGGGAGTCCTCCGCACGTTTGCTCAGCGCCAGATCGCCGCACGCCGACGACGGTATCGAGAATGCGAAGCCACGGAAGAGCCATGAACACACCTACTTGAGCTATGGGCCGCAGCCACCGTTCGCGGAAGACGACGCTGCGCCGGCGTCAAGGCGATGCCCGCGGCTCTCGTTCGGCACCACCTCGAGATGCGGATCCGCGGCGAGCGACAACGGTGGTCGTCTTTTCGAGCCCGGTCCGATCGATGTACGGCGACGCTGAGGCGATCGCCCGGCTTGTGACGCGCCAGGACGTTCGAGAGATCGTCTGACCGATCGTCAGCGGGACGCCGTCGATCTGCCGAATCTCATCGTCCTGCTCGAGGCCGGCGGCGTAGGCCGGCGAATTCGCCGGCGACCAGCGCGGCAATGGACATCCGGCCGTTCCGCGGCTCGGATTCTGACGTCGCCCCACCAGGCGCTGTCCGCGGCTGCGCGGGCGGACGACGAACCCCGCCCGCGCCAGCAGCGCCGGAGTAGTCGGCAGCCTCGCGTCCGTGAATGTAGCGGCTGAAAAAGTCGCGCGGCGAAGGCGCGCGTCGCCGCTCGACCTCCGCCAGCCGCGCCTCGGCGTCGGCTGCCGTGTAGGGCCGATCGACGTAGCCCTCGCGCGCGCCGCCGGGCTTGCCGTGGACGCGCCACATCGCGCGCATGAAGTCGTCGAGCGTGATCTCGGCTGTCGGACCGACTCGCGCAGCGTCGAGATCGAGCGCCAGCGCGATCGCGCCGCCGAACGGGTAATACGAGATGACGGTGTTCGACCAGTTCGGTGCGATCGACCGTCGCGCCGCCGTCGATGAACGGCGCCATGCGGCTCATGTCTTCCGCCGACCGCACCGCACGCCCGGGATCGACGCGCGACCGTCTCGACGAACTCGCGTGAGCGCGTGCGGCGGTCGCGCGCAGGTCGGCGAGGCCGGCGCGCTGCAGCATCAGCGGCCCGTAGTACTGCGTGAAGCCTTCGGCCAGCCACAGCTCGCCCGACATGTTCGCGCGCTCGAAATCGAACGGCTCGAGCGACCGCGGGCGGATGCGCTCGACGTTCCAGCAGTGGAAGAACTCGTGCGCGACCGTGTCGAGCAGCTCGCGTGCGGCCGCCGCGAATCGACGCCGGCCGCGGTCATCACCGTGCTGTTGCGGTGTTCCATGCCGTCGCCGTTCGCGTACGGCAGGTAGTCGGCGAGAAACGTGTAGTGAGCCCGGCTCGTACTCCGGATACTCGCCGAAGACCGCGCCTTCCTGCGCGGACGATCTTCTCGACGTCCTTCACGAAGTCGTCGAGCTCGCCGTCGCTGCCGGTGTGATGCACCGCGAAGCGGAACGTGCGCGCGCCCGACGGTGAACTGCCGCGATCGACGATCGGACCGAACTCCGACCGGGCTGTCCATCAGATACTGAAGGTTCGGCGCGGTGAACTCGAACGGCGTCGATCCCGGATGCAGCTGCGTCGCGACCTGCCAGCGCGCGCCGGCCGGCGGCGCGAACGTCAGCGTGGCCGGACGATCGTCGAGCCCGCGCGCCCACATGATCGCCGCCGGCATGTTGATGTGCGCGTGCGTCGTATCGATCGGCGAGATAGGTGCCGTCGACGACGATCGCCGTAGACCTTGTAGTTCACCGTCACGCGGCCGCCGTGGTCGCTGACGTTCCAGCCGTACGGATCCGGCCGCGTCGGTCGGCAGCTCGCGGCCGTCGGCGTCGAACGCGTGCACGTCGTAGCACGTTCTTGGCGAAGTCGTGCAGCGAATAGCGGCCCGGCGACGCGCGGCTCATGCGAGCTCGAGGCGTCCTGGCCGCCAGATCCGGAAACGTCGCTTCGACCTGCATCCAGTGATGCTGCGGCTCAGGAAAGGTGAAGCGGTAGTGGATCGGGGCCGCCGCGTGCGGACCCGGCCCCTGGACGCGACGAATGCAAGCGAGCAGAAGGAGACGGGGACGGCCGCATCCAATTCTGACGATTTGGAATTTACAATTTGCAAAGCGACGCGGAATTGCAGAATTTGATCGTAGTCCGCGCACCAGGTGCCGATTTGGCATGTAGTGTCTGCCATCGAACTCTGCATGATGACCGACGTCCGATGGAACCACGGAGCATCGATGCACGGACAGGATATCCGAGACCGATCTTTCCGGTTCGCCTGTCGCATCGTTCGACTCTGCAGGCGTCTGCTCGATCGAGGCGATGCCGCGCGAATTCTGCGCCGCAGGTGCTTCGCTGCGCGAACGTCGGTCGGCGCCAATCTGGAAGAGGCGCGCGGCGGCGGAGAGCCGGCGCGATTTCCTCTCCAAGCGCTGATCTTTCATCTGAAGGAGGCGCGCGAGTCGTGACGCTACTCGGCTCAGGATCTTGGTCGTGACCCAAGTGGGACCATGGATGAGGCCAGCCGATCTTGCAGCCGAAGCGAGCGAAATCGCGCTATTCTCGGCGCAATCGTCCGAAACACACGCCGACACGCCTCAACTCTGATCCCTCTGTCAATTGTGAATCGTGAATTGTGGAATTTCCCGAGCGCCTGTTCGACGAACGTCGCTCTCTGGCAACGCGCCCAGAATCTCGATCTCCTCGTCCGACCACCGTCTTCGGCACACCGTTGACCCGGTAGCGGCGCGCGAGGTCGGGAAATTCGGTCGCTTCGACGGCATACGCCGTGATGTGGGGCTCGCAAACGCCATCTCATGCGCGAGGCTGACCGCCCGCGGACAGTGCGGTCACGTCGGGGTCGTGAACACCTGCATCGTCACCGGCCGGTTCACCGCCGCGAGACGCTGGAGGCTGGCCTCGACAGCTGCGACGCCCGCCCGCCGGCGAGCAGCACGCGCCTGCACCAGGGAGATGAACTCGTAGCCGGCCGGGCGTCCCCGAGAAACCTGATGCGGGAATCCTTCCATGCCTCATCGGACGATCCGGGCGACGACTCCGATACGTGATCGCGACCGGCCGGCGCGCGATCGACGCCGAACGCCGTCGCCTTGTCGCCCTCGAGGATCAGGTTCACCTCGTCGATGGTGATCTTGTCGGAGAGAGCGGCAGCTCATCCAGAATCTGCCGCGTCTGCTGGCAGGTCTCGCAGCCGAGCGTCTGCGTGAAGAACACCAGGCGCACGGGCCGGTCATCACAGCGAACGATCGCGCAGCCGCCGCTGATCCGCCGCCGATATCAAGGCTATTTCAAGAATTCTGAATTTCGAATTTCGAATTCTACTGAACAAGTCGTCGAAAGCCTGCCGGCGCTGGTCGGGCCTGCGGTCCCGGTCTGCCGCTCGATCGTGGTGCGCGGCGGTGATGAACGCATACAGCTGTTGCGCGCGTCCTTGGGCGTGACGCGCGCGGTGACCGGCTGGGTGCATTCGAAACGCGCCCCCGTGTCGAACGAGACGCACTGCACGCAGCTATGGAGGTCAACACCGCACCGCGCGCAGCGATCATCGGCGCCCACCGGCAACCCGAGGCGATTCCCGCACCGCGGAGCAGCGGAAGACCTCGTGCGGAGGCCATCGATCTTCGGCGTCTTCGGCCCTAGCAATACGTAACTGAACGAAGTGGCAC
>ERZ1370068.10266-contig-898_pt1 | contig 30019 bp, 44 predicted proteins | sample MGYA00561227_ERZ1370068 | MGnify/ENA primary metagenome ERZ1370068 (study PRJEB38410, sample SAMEA6850437) | metagenome | study: Metagenomic assessment of the ecological functions of the soil: analysis of the soil microbiota associated with the...
CGCTACATCACGCTCAGGCAGGCATCCTAGCAGAGGCCTACATGCCGATATGAAATCAAGATACCAGACGTGCGGTGCAACGACGTCCATCTTGCAGTGCCGAAAAGGGCGCGCCGACGGAAGTCCCGTGGCACGAAGCGGATGGAATCCACGCGGCTCTGTCACGTCAGCTACCCAGAGCAGACTCAAGTCGCGACTTCTAAAGCCTTCTGAAGGATGAACGAAGGTCTTCCCCAGCCCGAGGTATTTAATGAAGTGATTGTTGCGGTTCCTTGATTAATTTCAGTTAAGGCTGGGTGCTGTTTGCTCGACCCCGCGGGAGTTTCCCAAGCTGTTCGCGCCCGATCTGCGCGCGCGACAGGGCGGAGTTTGCTGCGCGCTCTCAGGTGCTGGCCGCGGCCGAGGTCTTCGTCACACCCCTGACCGCGGCCGCGTGGAAGACCAAGCCGAGCTGGGGAATCGTCGCCGGGAACGATCAGATCATCAATCCCGATCTCGAGCGCTGGTATTATGCCAGGGCCAAGAGCAAGACGACTGAAATCAAGGGCGCCAGCCACTCCGTGTACGATCCCATCCACAAGAGGTCGCGGCCGTGATCGCAGAAGCCGCACGAAATGCTCGAAAATAGACATGCGCCAAGGGCAGTTCCGCGAAGCCCTGAACACGGCGATATCGCACCTGACGACCGATTGCCTTAGGCAATGCTATGAAGATCCGGATGAGCCCCAAGAGCACCACTACCACGACCAAGGAAAGTGTCGCATGAGCAAGATTGTAACCAAGGACGGCATTGAGATTTTCTATAAGGACTGGGGCAAAGGTCAGCCCATCGTGTTCAGCCACGGCTGGCCGTTGTCAGCCGATGATTGGGACACGCAGATGCTGTTCTTCCTGGGCAAGGGCTATCGAGTAATCGCACATGACCGGCGCGGTCATGGCCGCTCGACCCAGACCGGCGACGGCCATGACATGGACCATTATGCCGACGACCTCGCGGCGGTGACCGAGCACCTCGATCTGAAGGATGCGATCCATGTCGGCCATTCCACGGGCGGCGGCGAAGTGGTGCACTATCTCGCCCGTCATGGCGAAAGTCGCGTGGCGAAGGCGGCGATCATCAGCGCGGTGCCGCCGTTGATGCTGAAGACCGCGGCAAATCCGTCCGGACTGCCGAAGGCGGTGTTCGACGATCTTCAGGCGCAGCTCGCCGCCAATCGGAGCAAGTTCTATTACGATCTGCCGGCGGGACCGTTCTATGGCTTCAACCGTCCGGGCGTCGAAACCATCGTGCCTGTGGTCTGGAACTGGTGGCGCCAGGGCATGATGGGCGGCGCCAAGGCGCATTACGACGGCATCGTCGCCTTCTCGCAGACCGATTTCACCGAAGACCTCAAGAAGATCAACGTGCCGGTGCTGGTGATGCACAGCGAGGACGACCAGATCGTGCCCTACGTCGCTGCCGGACCGCTGTCAGCAAAGCTCCTGAAGAACGGGACGCTGAAGACCTACAAGGACTTCCCGCACGGCATGCCGACCACGCACGCAGACACGATCAACGCCGACCTGCTCGCGTTCCTGAAAGCGTAACGCTGAGGCTGCAGCAATAGCGCCGCTAAACCTTGGCGTAGCGTCCACCGCCTCATTGGGCCGAAGCCGACGCTAATGGGAACGTTCGAACCTTCCCTGAAGTTGAGGCTAGTGCAGCTCATGCATTGGGGGCAACGATGCTGCGCAGGGAACTTCTGGTCGAAGTCGAGCACGACCACATTGTGGTGAGGGTGACCGGCACGAGCTATGCGGTATCCTATTACAGGATGGCAAGCTCGACTGGCCTCGTCGCTCGGAACCTGCCGTTAAGGGATGATCATCGCGCCCCGATGAGCAGGCTCGAATTTATCAAAAGCTCTTGGGAGCTCGCTAAAGCCAAAGCGCAAGAGCTTCATTGGATCGCCTAAGGGCGCCGACCGAAAGCCGACACGCTGGCTGCAGGCTGGCGAAGCCGGCCCTGAAGGTCGGGCTTTTGTTAATGGGGGAGGCGATGAAGGAGTGGTGGAGAAGCATTCATGTCAACGCAGTGGACGACGAGATTATCGTCTCATTGCCAGGCACAAGTTACAGCGTGACCTGATTGTCAAACGCGAAAACTCTCCCAGCTCGCAAGGAACATTTCGCATTCTGACGATGAGCGGACGCCGTGAGCTCGATTTCCTCGCCCGTGCTTGGCGGCGCGCCAACGACAATGCGCGACGGCTCGGTTGGATTTATGGGTCATTACCGGACATATGAGAGCCGAACCGTCGCTTCCGCTCTCCAGCCCGGAGTCAGACGTGGGTTCGAGGAACGTACGCAATGCGGTCCTGAACAGCCGCGGCCGTATTTGCTGTTCGCGCCACGCACTCGCCGAGAGAGGCGAGGATGGAGCGCCTAACGACGGCGTGCCTGCGGAAGCCCTCGCGCGCCATGAGCCTGTTGTGCAGGTCCGGCAATCGATAAAACGGGACACTTGGATACCAGTGATGCTCGATGTGGTAGCCGACATTGCACGGCAAGATGAAGATCGACTCGATCAAGGTGGGGATGGTGGTGCGGGTAATCCCATACTCTTCATCATCGCTCTCTACTGCGCTATGCTCGCAAATGATGCGCGCATACTGAATCACGATATGCCAGGTGCAATAGGGTACGATCCAAAAGAGCAAGAAGGCGTACCAGGCGCTAAAGACGGTCAGAGCCCCGGCAACACACGCGTAAAATGCTATTCTAGCCGCGACCATCCAATACGGTGACGGGATCAAGGACGAACCAACAAGACCCCTGACAATCCAAAACATCCCAGTGAGGAACATAGCCCGGCGGAGCAGCAGGAGCGCCAAGCCCGCCCTCGTCTTGGGAAACACCCAATCAGGTTCCAGCTCTCCCGCGGCGTCATGGGTGTACCAGATGTGGCGATTCCCATCGTTCGGGAGGTTTGTGTATTGGTGATGCGTCGAGTGAAACTTTGCGAAAGCCCTCTATCGAGGCGAACACCGGCCACATCAAGAAGAGGTTGCCGAAGAGCTCGTTCTGCCATCGCTTCGGCAGGTAGCGAAATGCGAGGCGTCGTGGCCCAGAATGATCAGCGCGTGTTGGCGGGCGCCGATGAACATGACCGCAATCGCATACAACACCGGGTTCCAAAAAACGAGCACAGGGCAATCGCCGCAGCAATCGAGACCCATTCTCCAGCGGTTGCAGCAAGCGCTCTGGCAGGTTCGAGCGCAGACAGTTCTTTGACTGTCGCGGCAGGCAACCGCTCCGGGATAGACCTGCTGGTGTTGTGCGGATGTATGACGAGTGGGTTTGCCGAAATGTCCTCCACCGGGGTCTCCGACCGGAGGAAGGCGATGACGCTTTTAACTTTGGCGAAATGTGCCATCAAACCTCGTTACGCGCGACTACTTCAGAAGGCCGTAGTCCAGACTTGTGTTCATTCCGGGCATTCAAAGAGATTTATGGTTAGAATGCGAGCAAGCAATCAATACCAAACCAACGCATGGCATAGAGAGTTCACAATCGAAACGAGAGATCCATCCCCAGTCACCACCCGTATCAAAAGAGCGCAGGGAACGGGCAATCCTATTGCGTGTTGAATGAATGTCGGCACTTGATCAGCAGGAAATGGCCATGCTAGCGACGTCCGCTCCTCGGCGTCTGTTCACGTGCCCTCCAGAGTCCCCGGTCACTTCCGAAGATAGACCTCACCCGAGTAAGAAACGCTTTCGGGCGGGGCGCGATTATACAGGATAGCCAACAGCAGCGTGCCAGGCTCGGCTGTTGCGTCGGTGCGGCGAACCGCGATCTCGCCGGTCACTTCGCTTGTGTATTCCGCGACGACCTCACCGAACGTATTCCGCTGGATCGCGACCTTCTGCCCGGCCTCGACCTTGTCGTTCAGGTTGACCGAGAAGCTCGACGAACCCGCCGCTGGGTCGCAAGAACAACGTGCCCGCTGTTCGCGACGAAAATGTCCGTGTCGCGGCCTGTGCGACCCATCGGGCCGGCAATGATCCCGTGATGCTTGAGCACGTTCATGGTGCCTTCCACGAACAATGGGATCATGCCGAGATCCAGAATACGCGGGGCACCGATCTCGGGCGTGAACGCCGGGATGCCTGCATTTATGAACGCGTTCGCCAACAGACCTGGGTAGCCAGGGTTGTCGAAGATTTGATCGATGGGAAATAACTCGGCCATCGCTCGGACTTCCGTCAGGTCCATTCGGGCGAGATGAAACGCCGCCATATCCATGCCGGTAGCCGAAGTATGGAAATCGATCGCATAGTCGGCGTTTGATTTGAGGAGCCTGTTGAATAGAAGCCCGGCGTGTCGAGAGGGCGCGCTGGCGCCGTCCTCATTGCCGGGCCACTCGCGATTAATGTCAATGAGGTCGATACCTCTCCCCGAATTGGGCCAGCGGCGCGACATGCCTTCTATGGCCGGGCGGGACACGTCGAGAACCGCCAATACAATGCCTGACATCTCCGCCGGGTCGAGTTGGTCCATGACGGTCTGTATCGTGTGCACCGGGCTGATTTCATCGCCATGCACACCGCTCACGAGGGCGATGCGCTTGCCGGGCTTTGCCCCTTGGCGACCATCACGGATACATACCAGTGCTGCCCCGTAGGCATCTGTACGCCCTGAAAATAGAAGGCGTGTTTCCTGCCGGGGTCTAGATCCTTGACGTCGAGTGCGCTGATGACCTTTGCCGCCGATCAGGTCCCCAGTGTAAACCGTTCCCGTCGGGCGCGGCGAAGCTGCTTTGTCCTGCGCGTTAGCAGCCCCTGCGGCTGCCGCGAACGCTGCCGAGGCGCCAACCGTGGCAAGGGATGCGATCACGAAATCACGGCGATCAAGGCTGCCCGTGGTGTTATCCTTCATGGCGGTGGGATCCTTTGTTATGCTGAGTTTCAAGTCCCAAATCCTCTTCTCGAAGCATAGCCGGCTTCGGCCCGACACTAACGACGGCGCTCGGATCCCGGTAGTCCGTTTGGGTCATAAGCGGAAATGGTGTCACGCCCGCGTCATGTCCGTTCTTCCCCTCAAAGCGGACATGCGTCAGCGAGAGTGGCACGTCCGCTCAAGTGCCAGGAGCGGACCAAACCGTGGGTGTCATCGAAAGAGGCGCGAGGATCGATGTCGTCGCAACGTCCGGCCCGTTGGCAACCACCGTCCGTGCAACGTGGAGCACCGATAGCGCTGCCGGTGTCGGTGGTCGAGCTTCCGGGCATTGGGGCCGAGGATGTGCTGATCGACCGCGCGGGATCTGTCGTCACCGGCCTGACCAACGGCGATGTGTTGCGGGTGAGCGCGGAGGGTCGGTTGTGCTGGGCAACACGCGCGGCCGGCCGCTCGGCATTGAGGAATACTCCGACGGGAATCTGCTGGTGTGCGACCACGACAGAGGACTGCTCCGGCTCGACGTGACCACCGGGGAAGTCGAAGTGCTTGTCGACGAGGTCGACGGCAAGCACCTGCACTTCTGCAGCAACGCGGTGATATGCGCGGACGGGACGATTTATTTCTCGTCATCCTCGGACACCGCCACTTGGGAGGAGTTCCGCGCGGACGTGATCAACCACGCTACGTCCGGACGTCTGATGTGCGTGCGTCCCGACGGAAAAGTCACGGTGCTGCGCAGGGACCTCGCCTTCGCGAACGGCGTCGTGCTCGCGCCTGACGAGTCGTTCCTGCTCGTCGCCGAAACGATCGGCTACCGGATCCTGAAGTTCTGGCTCAAAGGCCCGCGCGCCGGCGAATGGGTCGACTTCGTGACCGGGACGCCCGGCTTCCCGGACAACATCAGCCTGTCGGATTCCGGGCTGGTGTGGGTGTCGCCGCCGCGCCGCGGGTTCCAGTACTAGATTTCCTGCTCCCCGGCACCCTATACTGCGGCAGTTGGCGCACCGGGTTCCGCAGCGGTTGCACCCCCAGGCCGAGGACGTCGTGTGGGTGCAGGCCTACGACCTCGACGGGAAACTGGTCCACGACGTCAAGACCAGGCACCCGCGACTGTCTTTCATCACCGCGGCCGCCGAGAGGGGCGGGACGGTCCTGGCTTCGCGAGCGCGCACCACGACGTACTTGGTCGGATCGACCTATTCCATTAGGTGTCCGAACAGGGCACGGACGCGGACATTGCACCGCGTGGCTTGAATGTCGTTTGAATCGATGGCGACGAAATAGGCGGAGAAGCCGGGGCCGAAGGCGATGAGCAGATGCCGCCCGCATGCACCAGCTTTGATCGCGCGATGTAGGGCGAATAGGGCCGTGGGCGACGACATGTTGCGGAAGTCCAGCTCTGAATTGGCGCGCTTGTGCAATTCTTGCGTGATCAAGAAAGTTGCGTCGTTTCGCCGCTGGCCTTCCAATTAGGTTCCTGTCGCCTAGGCGGAATGATCTTGGCCTCGGATTACTGGTGGAGAGGACAAGGGTAACCCGATCTTCCGGTGAACGTCGAAAGGCCGCCGAACCAAGCGGCCCCGATTGGGGCTATATTTCAGCGGTAGGCTTGAACCATGGCCGATATCGTCATCATCAATCCGCGCTTCGACATCTCCTTCTGGGGATGGAGCATTGCATCGGCCTGTTCGGGAAGCGGGCGAACCTCCCAGTCGCTTGTCTTGCGCTACTTGCCGCGCTCGTCCCTGACCATCACAACGTGACGTTGATCGACGAAAACGTCGAGGACATCGACTTTACGCGGCTTGCTCGGGCCGATCTCGTCTGTCTCACCGGAATGAGCATCCAGGGCAGAAGGATGCGGGAAATTCTGGAGAGGGTGCGGTCATTCGGCGTCATGACCGTTGTCGGCGGGCCGTTGGCGACCGTTGAGGAAGACGCGCTTGAGGGGCTTGCCGACGTCGTCTTCGTGGGTGAGGCGGATGTGACCTGGCCGCAATTCTTGCGGGACTGGGAACGGGGCTGCCACACGAACCGTTACGAACAGCAAGAGAAGACCGATGTGACGCACTTGCCGCTGCCGCGGATAGAGCTGCTAAAGACCGATCGTTACATGTTCGGCAGCATGCAGATCTCGCGCGGCTGCCCGTTCACCTGCGAGTTCTGCGACATCATCGTGACCTTTGGCCGGCGCCCTCGGCTCAAGACAAGCCGGCAGGTTCTCGCCGAGCTCGAGGCATTTCTCGGCTATGGCCTCAAGATCATCTTTATAGTCGACGATAATCTGATCGGTAACAAGAAGGCGATCAAGCCCATCCTGCGCGACATCGTGCAGCTGGCAGCAGCAACGCGCCTACCCGCTCACTCTGTTCACCGAGGCCTCGATCGACCTTGCCGAGGACGAGGAACTCATGAAGCTGATGGGCCTTGCCAATTTCCAAAGCGTATTTGTCGGCATTGAAAGCCCGAACGAGGAGTCGCTTCTGGAAACCAAGAAGGTACAGAATGTGCGGCCGAATGCGGGCACCTTGCTCGAGCGCGTCCGCTGCATTCAGCAACACGGCATCGATGTGTTGTGCGGCATGATCCTGGGCTTCGACCACGACGATGCCTCGATTTTCGATGCTATCCCCAAATTCATCGGCGACGCGCGCATCGCCAATGCGCTGATCGGGCTCTTGCATGCCATCCCTACGACCCCGCTTTACGCGCGGCTGCGGATGCTGGCCGGCTGAACGGCCCGGAGGACACGGATCGCTTCGGCACCAACGTGATCCCGCTTCGCCTGTCGCGGGAGGAACTGCGCGACGGGTTTATCGACGCCATGGAAAGAACCTACACAGCAGATGCCTATTTCGCGCGGCTCGACGGCCTCTTCATCGAGGAAGGCTTCGATGTAGTACTATATCGGCTACCTTATTGGCGCCACCACCGGCTTGCCTGGGCGAAACAACTGCTCGGCGCGTACGTGAAAGCCCTGGTCATTTCGGTTCGTCTCCTGCGCAATGTGGACGATGCCGCGCTCAGGTCGCGATATCGGCTGCAACTTCTGCACGCGACTCGCTTCCTTTGGCGCAATCCCCACATGCTATTCGTCTACGCTATGAAGACGGCGATGCATCCTCACTACGCAGCGCTGACGCAGGCCCTGAGGGAGGCCAAGCGGCACCGCGGCGGCCATGCCAGACGCAACGCGCTCTTTTTCTCGATCGACCCGGCCGAACGTGGCTCCAACAGCCGCGCTGCCATGACAGGAATTTCACGACATGCTGAGCGATCTCAGCCGCCGCCACCGACAGCCGGAGATCATGGACGCTGCCGACTTGCCGCCGACGCGGTTCGCCGGAGACTCTAAGGGTCTTGAGATCGTGAATGCGGTGACAGGCTCGAGCCGGCTGATGTGGCCGGACCTCAAAGCGGCGGCTCGGTCCCATCCTGATCGGCCGCTCCGGGTCCTTGACGTCGCTTGCGGTGGAGGAGACGTGCTCATCGCCCTGTGGCACAAGGGCGTCACCGTGCCGGACTCCAGCTCGAGCTAGTGGGATGCGATCTGAGCCCGGAAGCCGTGCGCTATGCGAGCGACGCCGCTGCTAAGACCGGCGCGCCTATTCGCTTCTTCGCCCATGACGTGACGCGCAAGCCTTTGCCGGAAGGCTTCGATATGATCATGAGCACGCTGTTTCTACACCATCTCGACGAGGACAACGCGATCTCCTTCCTTAAGGATGCTGCGCAGAAAGCGAGCGACCGGGTTGTCATCCAGGACCTCACTCGCGGCCAACTGAGCTATTGGTTTGCGACGCTCGGGACCAGCGTTCTCCTGCTCAACGACATTTGCAGGATGGACGGGCGAACCTCGGTGAAGGGCGCCTTCACGTTGGCTGAGGCGAGGGATTTGGCACGGAGGGCCGGCTTAGACCACGCCGAAATCGCGCCGCGCCTTCCCTTCCGCCATCTGATCCGATCTGTCCGGCATGATACCCCGAGGCCGCGCCTCAGCCCTTGATCACATCATCGAAGCCCTTAAGCCTAGTCGACTGGACCATCCAGGTCACAAGGCCGGTGGAGACCGGAAGCGAGGCGCACCGCAGGTCCACTTAGAATGCTGCGGTCGAACAGCTGGTTGACAACGGACGCGAACCGAAATTGTGGCCGCAACCTAGCGGTCAGCCGTCGCTGGAAGCTTACCGCACCTTCTCCCGCCAGAATCGCCTGGGCCGCGGCGATGCCCGGAGATAGTGCAATCGCCATACCGTCGCCCGTGAAGGAAGGAATGACAGCGAGCTGATCGCCGACGGACAGGATGTTCGCCGAAATCGCTTCGGTGCGAAGGTATCCGTAAGGGATGGCGGCAATGGCGACGGGCTTGTCCCAGCATGGCTCCGCGCCGTGAAGAAGCTCACTGAGTCGTTCGGACTCCCGCGCGAAATAGGCGGCTTGGGATGACCAGTCCGCACCGATCCGCTTAAGCAGCGCCGCGTGCAGGACCCAGCAAAGGCTCACAGGCCGATTCTCGACTATCAGGGCGCCGACGTAGCCGCCATTAAACATCACTAGCTGAACGACGTTTTCAAGCGTGGATAGGGCGTCCGCAGTAAGACGCAGCTGAAGCTTAAAACCGACCATGTCACTTGGGGGCCGCGGAAATTGACGCAATGCGTGCTTGCCAGTCGCGAGCGCCACGGCTTTCGCTGTGAACTTCCGCGACCCCCGCGCGCAATGTGACGGAGCCTTCGGAGGGCTTCATCTCGCTTCACCGTGACACCGCGTTCAACGATCGCGCCAGCTTCTTCGGCGGCTTGCAGCAACACCTGGTCGAGGCGGTAGCGGGAGAGACCCGCGCCGCGAAAGGGTAATGGTGCTTGAGCCTGACGCCCGCCGGTAGCAAAGCCTAAACCCGCTAACGCTCGTGGCGCCAAGCGCGTCGAGTTCAAGACCGAGATAAGCGAGCAGGCCTTTGCGCCTCAGCGCTCAGAAACTCGCGCCACAGACTTTGTGGTGCGGGCCGCGCGTGCCTTCGAGCACCGATACAGGCGCGCCGTTCCGGGCAAGTCTCCACGGCAAAAGCGGCTCCGGCGAGTCCCCGCCCAGGGCAATGAAGGGTGGCTTCTGCATCGGGAAAAATTTAGGCGCTTGGATCACAAACAAGAATTAACACGCGACAGGATTGCTTAGCCGGCAGCGGAAGGGCCGCCCCGAAGGACGGCCCTCTCATTAAACTTGCAGGGCATTAGAGCGCCCGGAATAAATTGAGTAGATCAGTCATAGAGGCATAGTGAGCCGTTGCCGGCTTCGCTGCCTGTACCATTGGGCCGCTGACCTGCGTCAGCGAGGTTACTAACGAGAACAGTGTTACAAGTCCGGCGAGAACCCACGCCACGAACGGTAAGCGCGTCTTCACCGGAAGAGTGCCTACTATCTTGAACATGGCAATTCTCCCTCGATGTGCCTGTGTGCCTGCCCTCCCCTCAATTTTCCCTGCACCAAAAACGTTGGTGAACCGCGCCTGGTTCCAAAGCGGTGGGTGCGACGCGGAAACACCTTAAGCCAGGGCAAGTAAGCAGCGAGCGTTTTGCCGAAGTACGCTACGCGCTCCTAACCGGAGTGTGGGAATTGAGCCACACGACTTAGCATCAAGAGTAGTCCACGCGCATCGTGCGGAACTGCCACCACTTCTCGCGTTGGCCAGATCGTCCGCTTAAACGACGAGCTGATCATGCTGGCTATCCCCGGCAGAGCTGCAGTCGGTCGGCAAATAACACCTCGGGGCCGGTCTCCCTGGCTGTATATTTTGTCCCCGCCGAACACTCAACGGGACCAGCGACCTCAGCGCTAGGGGCTCACCGGTCCACTGAAAGCAGAACACATTTTCAGACCCACTCGTTCCCCGCCAATCTACTTTAGGTGCGAGAGAAATAGGTCGATGCTCTGCTTGGCCTCGGCTACCGCTTCGTCCATTTGCGGCGTCGTAGTGTACAAAGTCGGACGCGGCAAGATCGGTATGTCGGAGCGTGTGCGATAGACGCTGACGCACCAGTTCGACCACTCACGCCGAGTTTCAATCTGATAGCCGCGATATTGGCAACTTTCCATCGGTTCGCCTCCGAAACTTATGGAGACATAACCCGACCTCAGCAACATTCGTTCCCCTGGGCTAAGCGAGTGCGGGTCGCAGTCAAACGGCTCTGCACGGACCAAGTCTAAAAGGAAGCTCCTGCGATCCCCGAAATCTCGAGCGAGATTGTCTGGAGGGCCGCTCTCCGTACTCGAGCGGACGGGATTGTTAGCACGATATCAATCGTACTTACTTGTCGGGGTCGCGCCGGTCTAGCCCTCAGGTTTCTTGGAACTTTTGATGGTCGATCGCCTTCTAACAGCATGTTGCGCCTTGTGGCCGGAACGGTGCTCTTTTGCTAATCGGCTTAACCGAGGCTTTGGCCGTTGAGGAAATAAAAAAGACAACTATAGGTCCATGGGAAATCGAAGCGACCTTCAAAGACAACAAATTTGATCATTGTGCGATAAGCCGCAAGGTCGATGAGATTGTAGCGAGCTTCCTACGCACGAGTGATGGACTAAGCCTCACCCTTCAGTCGCCAAATTGGAAACTGGAGCGGGGAAAGAATTATCCCGTCCGTATGAAGGCAGGCGCTGCGAGCTGGAATACCGACGTGGCTGCAGAAACTAACTCTGTTTCCGGTGCCCATTTCGGACACAAAATTTAAAGAAGGACTTCGTGCAGCCAGTGTGGTTGTCGTCGAGGGTGCCGGCGCAACGATCCGAATTCCTCTGGATCAGAGTCGCGCGGCGCTCGACAGACTCGAACAGTGTCTGATGAAAAATAGCCGCGCAGTGGAAACCAACCCGTTTGTTGCGCCAACTCGGCAACCCTGACATTCCGCCCCATCGCACTCCCGCTGAAAATGCGAGCTCGGATTATTCATGGCATGCGGGTTCTATTGCTAGCCAGTCCCTTGCTCGCCTACGCCGCAGAAAGGGTAACCCTCAATGAACGGCTCTGCGGGTGCGGAGAACCTTATCAACCATTTGTTAACCATTACGGTCTCACGATTACAGGTCATTCGATCATCGAACGGGAGCCAAATATGGGCACTATCGTATCTCGAATGTCCTAAGACAGGACACCCGGTCTCAACTGGGATTGAAACCGAGCCCATCAGCTTTTTGCCGTCTCTCTGAAACATGGCTCGAAGTATACTGTCCCCTCTGCGGGCACTTCCATGGAGCGAAGGTATGTGTCTCGATCAAGAAACTTCGGCTTCAATAGTGCTTCAGCAAAAATGCTGCGACCCGGACAGACTCAGATCGAGAGCTATGCGCGTCGGTAGCGCTTGGATTACTTTTCCTGACAGATCGCGCGAGGGCCAACCTGCTAAATATCCAAGGGACGAACCTTCGGCAGGACCGCTGAGACGTTCTTCGTTGAGAGGAGCACCCAGATCGCTGACCGAACTGTGTGCCCTAGGAGCTGCTGACAGCATCAAGTCTGACGATGGAGCGATAAATGTCCGCTTGGGCCAAAATGACATCGCGGCGCCCTTTGACAAGGTTCGCTTCGTGCCAGCAGCAGACATGCCGGACCCAAAAGAGAAAGAGGGTGAAAGGCGACCCGAGGCGAACGTGGCGAAAAAGGAGATGCCGGACCTCGGGATGAGTTTTTCATAGGCCCCGGATGCGTGGTGGATTGGCCCCGAAATATAAATGCGCTCAAGCCAATTTGGGCTGGATTGGTGAGGCGCCGGCTTCGCCGGCGCCTTTTGGAATTCAGGGAGCTTTATCATTAGCCTTAGGGGAGGACTACAACCCCGGGTCCATTTGGTCCGGTCGCGCGGTCCCCAGCTGGAGCGTCTTCACCGCCGCGCCCCTCGAGCGCGGCAATGGCATTTCTGAGCGTCGCCCGAATGCGCTCGATGCGCGGTGGCGTCGACGGCCCTGGGATCGAGGTAGAAGTCGAGGCCGGTCATGTGTTCGCTGAAGATCTCGATCTTCCGCCCCGCTTCGTCCAGCACGCCCTCCACGACATAGGGAACCACCATGCGGCCAATGCCCTTCACCGAGATCTCCGGCAACGCGCGCGCCGCCACGATGTCGCGCACGAGAACGTAGGTGTCGTAGCTGATGACGATATGTCCGGGCTCGGCGATCGATTGAGACGCGCCGCGAGATTAACCTCGGCACCGATGGCGGTGTAGTCCATGCGATGCATGCTGCCGAAATTGCCGACGTTGCAGAAGCCGGTGTTGACACCCATGCGCACGCGGAACGGCTGTTCCGTGCCCGCTCTACGCCATTTGACATTGAGCTCGGCTAGCCGGCGCTGCATCTCCGTCGCCATATTGAGGCAGGCTCTCGCGTCCTCCACGGTGCCCTTGGTCTCAGGGTCGCCGAAGAAGATCACCAGGGCGTCACCGATGAATTTATCGACGGTACCGCCATGCTTGAGGGCGATCGCCGACATCTCCGTGAAATACTCGTTGAGGAGGAGCGTGATCTCCTCCGGCTGCAGGTGCTCCGTGGTGGAGGTGAAATCCTTGATATCGGAGAAGAAGATGGTGAGCTCCTTGCGCTCGGTGTGAATGGTGACGTCCTTCTGACCGCTGAAAATGCTCTTGTAGATTTGTGGCGCGAGATAGTGCGGAGATCTTCGAGGAAATCCTGGCGAGAAAGTCATTGGAGGCCTCGAGCTCCCGGTTCATGTCCGCCAGGCGTCGATTGAGCTGCGCCTCCTTCTCCTGCAGCAGGGTCATGTCATAGGCCTTCTGCTGCAGGCGGCGGGTCGCGTCGCGCTGCTCGGTGACGTCGAACAGCACGACCCACGCAGTGTCGCCATCCTGATGAAGATGAAGGTCGGCGGCGCGGCCGCAGTCGAGCTCGATCGAGGGAACGAAATAGGGCGACTCCACGAGCGGCAGAAGCCCTTCGAGGAAGAAGGCCTGCTCGACCGCCGGCTCACCGAGGCGCATGGCCGCCAGCCCATAATTCGTCGAGATGCCCGCCGGCGGCGATCAGAGTAAGCGCGGCATCCACTTGCAGATAGGCGACAGCCCGCTCGTCATAGGTCAGCTCTTGCAGCCGCTCGGCCAGGCTCGCTGGCACCCCTTGCATGGTTCAGCTCGAGGCGCGGATACGCGAGGTCCTTGAAGGCGTCTTCCACGCCTTCGCCGGTTCGCGCGCTGCTCGGCTGCACCCACAAGCCGTTCTGCCGCAGGCCCTCCACCTCGGCATCGCCGATCGCCCACTGCTCCTTGAGGTCGCTCTTGTTCAAGAGGAGCACGAACGGCAGCGGACCGTACTCGGCCTCGACGCGCTGGCGGAGCGAAAGCGCGACGTCGAGGGTCGAGGGCCGCGTGCCGTCGGCGACCAGCACGTATCCGGCAGCGCCGCGCATATTGGTCATGCGGAACGAGTTGATGTCGTCCTCGCCTGCGCAGGTCCCAAAGGATGAGGTTCACGATCCGGTCGGAGAGGTCCACGGTCTTCTTGTCGATCTTGACGCCCACCGTGGTGAGGTAGGTTTCGGAGAATATGCTCTGGACGTAGCGCTTCACCAGGCTGGTCTTGCCCACCGAGAAGCCGCCGAGCATGCAGATCTTCTTCTGCAGCATCGGCGTCATGGCTGTTCCTCGACGCCGACCGAGAAGGAAACCCGGCGGTTGGCGGAGCGGGCTGCCTCCGGAGGTTTCGTCCTGGCGGGCTCGAGCGGCCCGCGCCGCGCACGGCGAGCAGATCCGGATCGACGCCGCGCTTCTTCAACAGCGCGCGCACCGCCTCGGCGCGCGCGAGGCTCAGCGACAGGTTGGACGTTCCCCGCCCTTGTCGTCGGAATGGCCGGTCAGCGTGACCCTGGTGACGACATGCAGATCGGAAGACATGGTCGCGAGCTCATTCAGCTCGGCCGCGATCTGGTCAAGCACTGCGTCTTGTCCTGCTTTCGGCAGCGACACGTTGTTGTCAAAACGGATGCTGCGCGCCTGGATGCCATCGCGCAATTTGCGGAGCGCTTCCTTCGCTGATATCCCGAATGCCCGATAGATCGAAGACAGGCGCCCCTGCCGGCAGCAAGCTGGCCGGCGCTGCGCGCGCGCGCGATCCACGGTGACGAGGCCGACCCTCGCGCCACGATGCGGTCGCCGTCGACTGCGAGCGTCACGCCGGGCGGCGGGTTGAGGGAAGCCTGCAGCCGCTTGAGCACGAATTGCGGCTCGAGGCCCTGATAGGGATCGAAATGCGCCTCGACCCGCGCCGGATCGATCCCCGCCTCGTCAAGCAGTGAAAGCGGATCGATGGCGAGCGGATCGCGCAAGCCGGACAGGACGAACTTGCCGTCGCGCGCTTCCGACTGGGTTACCACGATGCCGGGCTCGTCCCGCAACCGCGCGACATAGGCCTGCCACTGCCGTTCCTCTGCCTGCCGCCGCTGCCTCCGCCTGCTGGCGCTGCTCCTCCGCCTCATCTGCGTTGGTGACCCCGGCGACGTCGAAGCCGGGCGCCCCGGCCGGCAGCGATCTGCGCGATGGCACGCGCGTCGGTCGATCCACGCCCGCGGCGCCGAGCCTCGCGCCACGATGCGGTTGCCAGCGATCGACAGGGTCACGCTCGAAGGCGGATCGAGCGTCGCGTCAAGCCGTTTCAGCACCAATTGCGGATCAAGCGCCTGATAGGGGACCCAGCTGTCGACAACCCAGGCGGGATTCACCCCCGCCTCGCGCAGTATCGCCTGCGGGTCGACCGCGAGCGGATCGCGCAAGCCCGATACCACGAACATGCCGTCACGCTTTCCCGCTTCGGTGATCACGATCCGGGCTGCGCCCGCAGCCGGTCCAGGTAGCCCTCGCCAAAGCTGTTGGTTGTTCCACCACCACGCGGCCCAGGCTCCCGCCAAGATCAGCAGAAGCAGCGCCAAGCCCCAAATGACCAGACGTGCCAGCCTGGACACGGGGCGGCGCATGCTCGCCAAGCGCCACCAGGTCGCGCAGCCGCGCCTCGACGTCGCCGAGGCCGGCGCTGTCGCCGTTGAAGCCTCGAGCGCATGATGTCGCTCGGCGTGAATGCGCGACAGGGTGTTGCGAAATGTGTCGTGCAGCCCCTCCGGCGGGTCGCCGCGGATCACCGCGACCAGCGCCGCGAACGGTCCTGGCTCGGACCAAAGGCGCAGTTCTCCCAGCCGCAGCGAGTCGAGCCCCTGGTGCTCGGCGCCGCTGAAGGAATCGCGGACAAAATCCTGGATTGCGACCAGCATCGAAGACACGAGCTGGGGATCTTGGCTCACCGCATTCTCGGCCGACACATGGGCGATCAACAACCCGGTATGACGGTGGACCAGAAACACGTGTTCGACCTGGTAGACCAGCGTGTGCTTGAGCACGACCTCGGCGAAGGACGCTCCAGTACGCCAAGCTTCCCAGCGCCATTTGAGCCCTCGCCAGGTGAGGCTGTATTTCAGGCTCTGATTGAGCCGCTGGAACGTCTCGTCAATGGTCTCGCCGATCGATTTGCGGATCGCCGGCACGATCGTCGGATAAAGGATGTTGATCAGCGTTGTGGGATCATTGCGGATCGAGCTCTCCGCCGCCCTCTCCATGACGGGCGCCAACACATGCCCCATCCGCGTCATCGCTCGTCGCCTGGGCGATCGCAGTCGGCAAGATGCGCCCGATCGCAGCGGCGAAGCGCTCGGGATCGTCGACCACGCCGGTGAGCCGCGACAACGTCTCAATCTCGCGGCCGACCAGCAAGGTCCGCAGCTGCTCGAGCTGCAGATCGCCCGGGCGCACTCCGTTTTGCTGCGCGCGCAGCTCCGGCTTCAGGCTCTGCGCGATTTCGATGAGCAGACCTGCCAGCGCTTTCCGATCAATGGCGTCATCGCCCGATCGCGGGCGAAGCAGCCCCTCAAGAATATCGAGGGAGGTGCTCACCACGCGGTGCTAGCTGGCCGCCCGGCCACGCGATGGTTCGATCCCGCTCCTTTGCCGGCGCTCGCCGCGTCCTGGTTCAGGCACTTGGCGACCTCGACGAACAGCCCGGCCAGGAGGTTGCGATCGGTCTTGACGTTGCTGAGCTCGGCGAACATTTTTTCAATTGCGTGCTGAAGATCCTCGTTCTTGCGCTTGATCTCTTCGCGCAACGACTGCGCTTCCTGGGTCAGGCGGTCGGCCATATCGCGCTCGAGCTGGCTCAATTGGTCCGACGTCGCGCGAAGCCGTTTTTCCAGCGCCTGATTATGCTCGCGCAGCGTCCGCTCGATCTCCTTGTCGGTATCGGCGCGCAAGTCCTTCTCTTCGCGGAGCTGGCTCGCGAGCGACTCCACCTGCTTCTTCGCGTTCGATCTGAAGGCGCTCAGATTGCGCGCCGTCTCGGACTCAATGTCCTTGAAGCGCTGGAGAAACCGCTCCTCCAGCTTGGAGAAGCGGCGATCGTAGTCTTGCATCTGGTTGCCAAACAGTAGATCGCGGATCTTGTCCACGCCCACGACTTCGGCGCCAGGAAGCGGACCGTTACCGAGTTGCGCTGCGGCTTCGGGCTCGACCAACTCGGCTTCGGATTTCGATGATTTCCCCGCCACGGTACACCTCCACGATTTTTGTGACCAAAGTAATTTGGAGTTATGACATCGTCTGTTACGTACTTGCAAGCCTTCGGGAATTCAGTACGGCCGGTCTTGAAGATGTGTGCCATTCGGTCCAGCTAGGACAAAGCCCGGCCTGAAGAAGCCGGCCCCAGGTTGTAATTTACCGCTCGACCGAAGGCGTTGCCATCACCTGGGACAAGCGGCCGTGTAGGGGCATAGAACGGAGTCTATGCTTTCGTGAGGGAGAGGCGAGTTTTGAGCCGTTCCACATGTCCGCTATTTGCACTTAGCTGACATAGGCCGCGGTCCGCGGCACGTCCGCTTCGTGCCATAAGCAGACTTCATGACTTCGAGCATAAGGGTTGCCTATGCAGCGTGATGAACGGAGCTGCAAAAAAGAAATCAGGCCGTGCACTCTCCATACCGTGCATGGCTTTCTCGGCGGAAGTTCTTCCGACACTGACTGTTGGCCGACACCGCATGCTGCTTACCGAAGACCATTTCCCGACATCTAACGCGGCCACGGTCCCCGTGGGTTTCTTGGAAAAAGAATCTTGCGCGCCCCCGCCTCATGTCGGCTTTGGCTCTCAAGCTGTCAAGCCAAGAGAGGCCCAGGAGGATTTCTTCATGAGTGAGCGCTTGATGAAACTAAAGGCCCGTTTCTACGCAAAGTCCTCGAGCAACGCGGCATGAATGTGATGAATTGTGGAGCGGTATCAGCGGCAGCCGGATCTCTTCACGGTGGAACCTTTGATTCTAGGCATGTCTGCCACTCTCATGTCATCACGCGCTTTCTCGAACGTCAGAATAGCCCTCGGGAAGGGTGGGTCTTATCCGGATCTTGTCGCAGCGACAATATGCGCGCCCGGGAAGTTAAACGAAACGACCCATTTGCCTTGATTGAAGGCGCCGGGTTCAGAGATGCTGACGAGGAACGATGTCCGCTTAGAGGTCATTAGGCCGACATTGCTGCGGCGAACGTTGACGTCCGCTATGCGCCATTAGCGGACGTCGCGGGCGGGCGGCTTTGGTCGGCGCCCTTTTTTTATGGTGGCGCCCAACGGGGAGCAGACGAATTGAGACAGTCTGATTGAATCCAGCTAGGACGTGGAGCGAACATTGGAATTTCCGAGCCACGGCCAGTGTCGAATAACGACAGGCGAAAATCGCAGGCGGCAAGTGTAACGGGCGCCTACATTTTCTTTGCGGCGCTCTATTTCGTGCAGAGCGTCGGCGATCCGACCTCAGGGTTGATCGCCCAGCCCGTCCGCTCTCTGCTCAGGAGCTGGGGAGAATCGCCAGCTGCTCTCGGGGCGCTGATGGCGCTTCTGGCGGTGCCCTGGACGATAAAGCCCATCTTCGGCCTCTTGTCGGACTTCGTGCCGCTGTTCGGCTCGCGACGCCGCAACTATTTGCTTCTGGCCAATGGTCTGGCGGCAGCGAGCCTGCTTCTGCTGGCATTCGTCCCGCTCGCGCCAGGAAGTCGCTGGCTGCTGTTCGCGCTTCTGCTGCCGACTACGATGGCCATTGCCCTGGGCGATGTGATCGTCGATGCGCTCATGGTCGAGAAAGGGCAGCCCCTCGGGCTGACTGGGCGCTTTCAATCCATCCAGTGGACCGCAGCGAACACCGCTCTGTTGCTGACGAGAGTCCTCGGAGGCTATGTCGCAGAGGAGAGGCTCCAATCGCTCGCCTTTGCTATCTGCGGGGCGTTGTGGCTGTTCGCTTTCGCCGTGGCATGGCGCTACGCCGGCGACCATGAAGACGCCCATCTCGATGCGGCAAGCTTGCACGAAACCGGAGCCGCGCTGCTCGGCGTGTTGCGAGATCCGCTGTTCCTCGCGGTCTGCGCGCTGCTGACACTGTGGAGCTTCAACCCGGTCTGGGGTTCGGTGCTCTATCTGCACATGACCGAAGGGTTGGGATTCTCCGAGCAGGACTTCGGCAATGTCACCTCGGCCTTCTTCGCAGGGTCTCTAATCGGCAGCATCGGCTATGGCATTTACTGCCGATGGGTGCGGCTTTCGACGCTGCTGCATCTTTCCATTATGGCGGCGATCGTCTCGAACGCCGTCTACTGGCAACTGGGCAGCTTGACCTCGGCTTATGGCGTCTCCGTGCTCGCCGGAGCCGCCTATATGACCGGCACACTCATTCAATTGGACCTGACCGCGCGCATCATACCGGCAAGGGCTGCGGCGACGGTGTTCGCAACCGTCATGGCGCTCACCAACTTTGCGGGATCGGCGTCTGAAGCATTCGGCGGATGGCTGTTCGAGGCCGCGAAATCGTCACAGGGACGAGAGGCGTTCAGCCTCGTCGTCGCCACGAGCGTTGCCTCGGCCGCGAGCTGCTGGCTATTGGTCCCTATGCTTCGTCGCGCCGCTCCTCAATGGTGGGACTAGTGGTCGTGAAGTTCGAGGCTTCGGAATGAAAATCACGACGTTCAACATCAACAACGTGAATAAGCGGCTTTCCAATCTCCTGGACTGGTTGCGAGGGGCACGGCCGGATGTGGCCTGCTCTACAGGAACTAAAGACGCCAGATTCCGAATTTCCGATCGCGGCAATAGAAAAGGCCGGTTACGGCGCTGTCTGGCAGGGGCAAAAATCGTGGAACGGCATTGGCCATACTGGGTCGCGATTGTGAGCCCGTTGTCACACGCACCGCGCTGCCCGGTGACCCTCCGACACGCAGAGCCGGTACATCGAGGCGGCCGTAAACGGTGCGCTGATCGCGACACTCTATGCGCCCAACGGCAACCCGCAGCCGGGGCCGAAATTCAAAATACAAACTCGCCTGATGAAGCGCGTTCTAACGGTGCTTCTGAGCCATCGCCAGCGGCGGATTGCACCGTTTCATCACCAGGCGCTCGCTCGCTGGCAAAACCTGATTCCCGACTGGAACGATCTCTGCGCTATCGCGATCGACCGCCGTTAGGCTGGCGATCGAGCGGCTGCACGCACGACCAGCAGCTTCCCCGAGTTCACCGGACGATGCTCTGCCCCGCGACCGTGCGATGGATCCGTGCGTGCTCGGCATCAACGAGGATCCCGTCGCCGATCGGTCGATCGAGGCTGGCGACCATCGATGCTGGCGTGCCGATGAGCAGGCGTTTCGGATGAGTGCCGCGGCCGTCCGGCATACCGGACGTGGAAGGCGCGCGTAGCCGTGATGACAGTTCCGGGCGCGCCGGCCATTCGCGGCGGCGGATCAGCTGAATCGCGCCGGGCCATCAGCGTGACCGTGTCTCGAGAAGTCCGATCGCATCGGAGGCCCGCTGCGGTGGCATCCCCGATTCAAGATCGAGAAGAGCTGACCGCCGCGCCTCATCATGGAAGCGGTTGAGCGGCGTCGAGGCTCCCGGCACCAGCGGAACGTGGGCGTCGATGCGGACGCGGCGCAGTCATTGCCAGTGCTCGCTGATTTCGCGCCGCCACGGCGGCGCAGGTTCGCCGCGCGATCTCGCCCGTTCCTGGTCATGAGCTGAAGGCATCACTTCGCGATGGACTTCCTGACGCTGTCACGAACCGGCGCTGGCGAAAGGCGACAGCCGTGCCCGGACAGACGAGTTCATCTGCGCGTCGGGCAAGCGCGTGGTGATCACTCGGCGGCGGCGACACCGGCGCCGATCGCCTCGGGCACCGTCCGCATCGCCAGGGGGCGCAAGTCGGTCCACCAGTTCGGAGTTGCCGCCGTTAAGCCGCCGGAAACGCGCGGGCCGAGTTCGGGCCCGTGTGGCCGACTCTGGGCCGCACGATGTTTCGGGGTGTCCGCCGGCGCACGAGGAAGGCGGCGAGCGTGTCTACTCGCGTCTGACGCAGCGATCGCTGGGTTCGACGGACTGAGGGGCGCGTCGAGTCAGCCGGCACTGGGAAGGGTGCGAGCGCTGCCTAGCTGCAGCAGTGAAAACGGGCGCATGTCGTTCGAGCACGGTGCCCGTGGGAGCGAGCTCGTTGCGACGTGCGATCTCGTGCTCGCTGTGGCGATGAACTCACCGGTCCCGAGCGTCAGGCGCCTGCTCGATCCGACTTCGGCGTGAAGCTGACGGATCGCGGCAACGTGGCGCGCGACGAGCAGTGGATGACGAACTTGTCGCCGGGCGTGTTCGTCGGTCACGTGCGACATGCAGCGCGGCCAGTCGCCTGGTCGTTCAGGTTATCGCCGAGGGCCGCGCAGCGCCGCGCGCGCCGTCGATTCGTTCCTGATGGGCAAATCGGATCTCGCCGGCGCCGCTCGCCTAGGATTCCTTGCCATCAAAGAGGACCCAGAGGAAGAACAAAGAGAAATATCCTTTCGCTTTTCTGCCACGCGTGCCTCTGCGTCCTCGGTGGCGAACGTGATACCATCCACGCCATTCTTCAGGAGGATCTGATGAAATCCCCCGTCCAGAATCGTTGTCCTGATCTTGCGCTGGATGGTGGCTTCGCGCCCAGCAGAAGCCCAGTCCGACCGGGCAGATCGAATCCAGCGCGGTTGGCCCGCCCGTCACCTGAAGCAGCAAGGAAAATCGCCCAGCCGGCGATTGCCGAGGCGCGGAGCGAATCCGGCCGGACCATGGCCGTGCGCGTGGCGGGATTGTCGACCCGGCTGGCGACCTCGTGTATTTCGAGCGGATGGATAACACGCCAGCAGCGTGAATACGGCCATCAGCGCGCGATCGGCCGCGCGTCAAACGGCCGACGAGAAGGCTGCGGACATGGTCGCGTCGCGGCGAAGGCCTGCGGCCCTCGCCGCCTGGCAGATGGCGCCATGGTCGCCAGCGGCATACCGCCTGCATGGACGGCAAGATCGTCGGCGCTCGTCGGGCATTGCTCGGCGGCACGTCGGCGCAGGACGGATAAAAACGGCGCAGCTGCCGCTGATCTCACAACAACCTTCGGAGTCGTTGGTCGTTGTCGCTGGCGTCAGCTGAGTCGTCGCCTGCTTAGTCCGACGATTGACGATGACATTCGCGCACCGCCGCGCCGTTCGCAGCCCATTCGTGTTGACCCCGCTCTGTACTCCGTCAAATCCCCGCAGTTCTCCGTGGAGTTTCGCCAATCGTCTGCTCGAACTCGTGTGTCGCGCGCGTGTCTACGCGACGCTCGCCCATCAAGACGCCGTCGATGGCGACGCTGAGTAAAACATCTTCCGCAGGAGGATTTTTAGATGGCATCGGAACTCAGGGGTGCAGCAATAGCAGCGGCCTTTACCGTCATCATCTTCGGCGTTCATATCATCGCCAGCGAAAATCTGAACACTCAGGGAGCCTGCGTGCGCACGCTTCCAGCGAACATCGAACTTCCGCGTGAGCTCGAGCGCACGCTCGAGAGAATCTATCGTTCCGCGACGCGTTCCGCGCGCACATGACCGATCGCTGCGGGCAGAACTGCTGTCGGCGGTTCAACTGTGGTTTGACCCGGGCAATATCCTGCGGTGTCGTGCCAGGCTTTACTGTTTTCGCCAAGAGAGGGCGTGCGCTGCACGCAACCGTTCCGGCTGCGTTCTGGCGGGCAGCATGATGGCGCAGATCGTCGGACATGAGTTCGGCACATCGTCGTGAGCAGCCTGACGGCCTCGATCCGCGACACGCTCGCGCGCATTCGGGGTTCGGGTGTATACCAGTCGTCGTTCAACGTGCTTGAGAGCGTCCGCGCGCAAAATGCGGGCAGATCGTTGCGAAGGAGACGTTCGCGCCACGTCTGGCAGATTGAGGTGTCCGAGCAGTGACCACAGTGGCGGTGACGGGCGCTATTTCGAGATCATCCGAGGGGCCGGCAACGGCCTCGCTGAGCTTCCCTTGTTGTCTATGACGTCACCGGTCAGGGTGACTGCGTGCGCGAGGGCGACGGTGTTGCGATTCTTTGCGCACGCCAGGCGGTGGTCAGCGCCTGACCTCCTGAGACGGACTATTTTTTTGGCGATGTAAGCGTGGTGACGGATGCCGGCCATGATCAGCCTCGACGCCGACCAGTCGGCGCTCGCAGCTCATCGGCGAACGTGCTGATATTTCCCGCGATTTGCCGGGCTGGGGATTTCTGGCGAAGAACACGAATTCGCCAACTCACCCGCCTTGATCTTTGCTTCCACGGATAGCGATTGATCGTCCGTCGCCGTCGCGCGACCTCATAGGTAATACCGCTTGCTCGGCACCTCGCCGATCATGACATCGGCCGACGTTTGTTCACCTGATGTCGGCGATCTTCCCCTGGTGCGCCACGAACGCGCTCGAGCCGCCTGCCGTCGATCTGCGCGGCCACACGGTGACGTGGGCCTTCGAAGTCGCGGTCGAGCACGCGATCAGCCGGCCCGCGCCGCAAGCATTCCATTTCGCATAGGCATCCTCGCAGCTTAATGCGTCGCGCCGGCCGGTTCGTCGACGATCTTCGTTGCGCCGAGCCGGATTTCACCGGCGATGAGCGGGTTCGCCATTTTCGCCGATGGCGACGACGACTCGAGGCGCCCTTTCACCCCGTCGCGGCTTATCTTGTGCTTGGCGCGTGGCGCTGCCCGTCGTCGATCTGAATCGCACAGGTTCTCTCCGCCGCGTTCGACTTCAAAGAGCGCCGGTCCCTGGCCGTGACGGTGCCCGCAGATCCGGCAGCACAGCCTGTCGTGCGCCACGACCTGAACGCAGAACACGATGGTCAACGCGAGCGCCTGTCCGATCCGGGCTTAGTCAGCGTCCGTCGCCCATGGTCGTGCGCCGGCGCCGCCGGGGCGGATCGCCGCCCTCGAGGAACCGCTGTTCTCTGATCTGGCGAATCTCTTTCGTCTGGCGATCGAGGGTTCATGTCTTCCATTTGCCGGATCTCCCGGAGTGACAGCTTCTGGAAGCTGGCGAATGAAGTGCACGAGCTTCCAACTGGCGTCTGCACTGGTCGCCGTTCTTCTGGACCACCCCGCGCCAAACCTGATGCTGTTCTCTCGATAATCCAGAACAACTCACTGTCGGTCATCTCCTGGGTCGCCGCAAGCCGCATGTCGGCGCCCTCGAAAGAGCCCGGCCCATTCCGGTAAAGGCCGTTGCCGTTGCCGCCGGCGTGGCAATACGGCGCAATGATCGGTAGTGTGCGCGCGCTTCGGAGACGCCGAATTCTGGTCGGAAAGCGCAACTGGCCCGCCAGTCCGCGACATCAGCGGCGTGCCATCAGCGCCGCTCGGCGACGCGGCGCGATGAATGTCTCGATTGCGCTCGTCTATTCCGTGCGCTGAGGTCACCATCAAAATATAAAGCCGATTGCGGCCGTCCCGAGCACGGCCGTTGCCGCACCCAGGACGATAAGGCCTTTCCAGACCGATCTCATGCGAGGAACTCAGCAAAGAATATCCCAGCCTGACAAATCCGGCGCGGCCAGAACGTGACGAACCCCAGCCGCCGCTTCGGTTTCAGCCGGAACCACATGTATACGCCCAGCACCATCACGATAGTGCGTTGCCCAAGGCGTTCCATCGCGACGACCCAGATGGTCGTGATGAACCGGTCGCTGGGTGATGACGGCTGGAGCGTACTGAGAGCCGCTGAACGTGTGAAAGATGCGGAACGTCGCCCACCTGCTGCTGTCGAAATGGCCAAACGCGGCCACCAGGGCGCTGAAGGTCGACGGCATCTTGGTCGGGCACGCTCGGCCGGTTGATACCGAACGACAGCTGTCCAGCTGCTGGGACGCGGGAACTTCGAGCTCTCCCACGAGATTCAACTGGCGGATCACGTCGTGCACGCGCTCCAGGTCGTGGTCGACCTGACGGCTCCCTCGATCGAACGCGCTCGTAGCGCGTCTCTGTCCTTCTGCTCGATCGCCACTGACCATCGTCCAAGCTCCAACAGGAGGTTCAAAGCAGCGAGTGCAAACAGCCGTGAGGAAGGTGAGGAGCGTACCTGAGATAAATGAGCTTGCGGTTCCACGTCTCGAATGTTCCAGCTGAATGACGGCATAAATCAACCCGAAGAAGAACGTGAGTTATTCCCATCGAGAGAAGCACGAGCCGGTGCGCCGCTTCGGCCTTCGGGCCCACTATGAGGTAGAGGTCGCGCCTTCAACGATGAACAGTGTGACGCAGGACCGCATGACATCGGCGAACCAGCTCCAGAGATCCATGTTGACATCCAGTTCGCGACCGCCACGCTGTGCGGTCCGGCACGTGGCGCCGTGGCTTCCAGCTGCCGCTTGTTTGATAACGCGCTTGCGAGACTGCCGCCGTTCTGCGCCGCCACATCCACATCGACGCTGGCCTCGACACCAGGCTTCGAAAGATATCTGGAAGATGACACAGGTCACGCGTGTGAAACACAGTGGAAATGGTCGTCTGGCGGACGAAGTGAAACCGATTTCAAACGCCGACGCCGAGTTGCAGCCAGAGCTGCGCGCGCTCGATGGCCGCCTGCCTTGCGCGCCTCGATCCCATCCGGTATCCGCAGATCCCCGAAACCAGTTCGAACCGAGGACCATCGGTTAGCGACACTTTGGCGATTCAAGAAAAAACACGTTTGTACCGCAATAGTGCGGCAAACGGCTGATGAACAGCCGAAATGATAAAGTGCAGGTCTCTCGTCCAACGGTAGAACACGTTCTGCATAAGGTCAAAGGCGCGTCGACAGAAACGATCTCTTCAGCCCATCTCGATGAAACAGGAATGTCCAGAGTATCGTTCATTCCGCGCTGCCTGCGGTATGCTGCGTCGCGTGATCGAGCGCGCTATTCTCCCCAGTTTTTTGAAAGCAACATTTGCGAAGATGCCGCGGTGTGTCGCCTCGACAAAGCTGTTGATGACATCGACGCGCGACGCCGCCGCGCATCCGCCTGATTGTGAAAACCTGCAATTTCATTCAGCAAATCGCCACATCCTCGTCACCCAAGCCCCAATCACCGAATCGCCAGCCTGACGGCGTTGTCTTTGCCGCATCAAACCGATCAGACGCCTCCCGGCTCGCGGCCGTCACCAGCATCAGCAACCATTCAGCCGGAACAGTAAGGAGATGTCCATGGTGCGCCACTTGCTTGCCCGATGCGCCGTCGGTAGCCTGAAACCGTAACGCGCCTGCGCAGACCGTGGAGCGACATCAGGCACGGTCATCGGCAAAGTGACCGACGAGTCTGACGCCGTCCTTTCCAGGCGTCCGGTGACCACCAAAGCGACCGACGATGATGGGCACGCAGAACGTCGTCAGCGCGACGGTGAAGGGATGTATCGCATGACCGCGATCCTCCTGGAACGCATGGGCTCGATTTCGAACTGCAGGGTTTCACGACGATTCACCGCGAAGGCGTCGCCAGCTGGTGGCGGCTTCATGCTGGCTGATCAACGTGAAGCTCGGGATGGCCACGCTCAGGAGGCCGTGACGGTCACTGGCGCGAGTCGCTCGTCGTCGACACGGCGGCCACGAGCATCCAGACGAGATTTGACGCGGCGCATGGCGACGCTCCCAGGGGTGCGCGACTACTGGGCAATTCTTTCCGAAGCGCCCAGTGTGAAGATGCAGCGCACGACGTGGAGGCAGCGCGGCGGGGACGCAGACCACGTATGTGGTGCACGGCACGACAGGTCAGAACTGCCCGATGGTCGAAGGCATCACTCCGACTACCGAGGGCACCGACGCCTTCGGCAACCGCTATCATACGGGCTCGTCTGGCAGCGCCGCACGTGGTACGGGCGCGAGCAGCGCGAGATGGTGCCCGGCGTCTACACGCAGCTCATCAGCAAGCCGGGCGGCAACCGATGAGCGGCAGCTTCCCACGGTGGCTACGAAGACCGGACTTCGGCAGTCGTTCAACATCGACGAGGCGCAGCGTCGCATCCGGCGTGCAGGGGGCGGCGGCCTCTCGCCTGAGGATACAACCGCCCCGATAGTTTCCGCGATCTCAACGCCGACCCCGGCGGTTACGGAAAGAAAGACCGGCTCTGGTTCTACGCGTCGGTTCGGCAGCTCGACAGCGCCGCACGCTACGTGAATTTCCCGGTTGCGCCCTGGTATCGGACGACGCTGAAGAACTTCACACAATTGGGCGCGGGCACGCACTGCTGGAACCAGAACAACAAGCCGATCGCCGCCGTCAGCTTGAGTCAAAGGTGCAGCACACGCGGCTCGATCGCTTTCAGTTGAGCGGCACCTGGCGGCGACACGGCTGAAAGCTCGAGCTTCCAGCAGGACTACCACCCGGCGCTCTGGAAGGCTTAAATCGGAACTCCACGCTCAGCAACTCGCTCTACGCCGCGAGCGCGTGCGGGGAGCGTTCGGCTACAGCGGCCCGACACGCCGGCCAGGCCCGCGCGAGCTACGAAGATCTCAGCACGAGCGCCGTCCGGCAAGGCGCGGAGCCGCGAGCTGATTTCGATCATGCGAAAACCGCGCTCCGCCTGTCAGCTATCAAGAGCGGCTGGCTGGGCATCTCCACAATCCCCCCGTTCGGCGGCGAGCGGTTCCGCGAAACGAGCACGCCACAGGAGTTTGCCGGTTCTTGCCAACGACGTTCCCAGATCCTGTGCAACGGCGCGCCCATCGAAGTGTATTTGATGGAAAACCCGGTGAAATCAGAGAACGGTTCGTACACCTACGGATCCTACGCGCATATTCTGTGGCGCGTCGGCGAGCGAGTCACGCTGAATCTCGGGCTTCGATTCGATCACTACCGGAACTTCCTGCTCCGACCAGGAGCATCCCGCCAATACACCCTGACGCCGGTGCTGTTTGCGCTATCAACAACGTGAACACGTTCAATCAGTTGCTCCGCGAGCGGGCATTACCTACGACCTAACCGAACATAAGACGGTGCTGAAGGGGAACTTCGGCCGCACTGGTGAATCCCGGGCGGCGTCAGCACCGACGTGAACTGAATCTGTCAACAGGAAGCGCTATGCCGGTCTGATCCCGATGGAAGAGCTGGCGTTCGGACTGGTGGGCGAGCAGGAACCCAAGCTTCCCGCCACCTTCTCAAGATAAAAACACAGTGACGCAGCGTCGACCCCGAATCTGAAGGATCTCACACACTCGAGGCGGCCACCTGGTTCGCTGAGCACGAGCTCTAACTTCTCTCGGCCCGCACCGCCACCTGGCGCGGTGAGCGTCGCCTGCGCAGCGCGTGAACATCAATCAGCCCTATGCGGCACCAGCGTGCCGGTAGGTGGCTATCGCCGATCCCGCCCGACGGCGCGGCAATGCGGATGACGGCGAACATCACGGTTACAACCTGACGCGGAGCACGCCAGGCTGACGCCGTCCTGGCGCAGCATGACAACGTGCCCGGCGCAAGCCACGAGCTTCGCTATGATCGAGATGGCGGTGGCCACCCCGGCAGGATGTCGAGCCGTTGGTCAGCGATGGCGTCGTTCGCGGAAACGTGGGAGTCATCTATCTGGTTCGCTCAACTCGAACCAGTCGCAGTTCTTCGGTCAGACCGTGCGGCATCACGCCAATCACGCCGAACGATTTGATCAACGCCAATACCGACGGCAAACGATGGACACCACCGACTGGCAGATGAAGTTCAGCGGCATCGTATGACGCGGTGGGGACACCCGCGTCGCCCGTTCCTGCGCGTGTGATCAGGCCAGAACTATGCCGCACGCTCCTCGCCACGTTCAACTACGCAGTCTCGGATTCTCGCGGAACCGATGAACAGCCGCGCTGCCAGGGACATCGCGGTGTCGACACGCGCGTCGAGAAGCCGCCGTAAGGCCGGCGGCACCACGCGGCCCTGTTCCTCGACTCCTACAACATCGCGAACGCGAACCCGAATCAGAGCGTGACGTGGAGCTCGGGTAGTTCGTTCTGCGGCCGACGGCCATCGTCCCGCCGCGCGTCGCGGATCGGCGTGAAGGTGCGACGCTTTAACTGACCAGACAGCAAGGGCGAAGGTAAAAGGCGTCACTACCCTCACCTCACTCCCTCACCTCACCCCTACCCTCCCAAGGAGGGGTCCAGGCGCACGCGCCCTGTGGCTTCGCTCTCGTCGCGGCAGGGCTGGGTTTCATTCTGTCTGCTCTTGCCCGTCCGCCAGCATGCCGGGCTGGTGAAAGTTCACGAGCGCGGCGCCCGCGGTCAGTCGAAACTTGGCATTCGCGCGAGCGGCGACACCAGATCTCAGCTTTGACCTCGCGAAAGCGCGAAATCAGAGGACTGAAGAAGGTCTACACCATCGACGAACATCGACGACCACGCCGAGAACCTGCAGAAATGGATCCGGCAGCCGAGCATTTCAACGGCGAAGGCATTCCCGAATGCCGAGATGCAGAAGGGATTCTTCGAACAGCCTGGCTGTCAGGAATGAGAGTCTACGACGTCGGCCCGACCGGGGGCGACGGAACCGGTCGTCTACGCAAAATGCGACGAAGGCGCCCGCGAACGATCGCATTACTGGCATGACACGATGCCGGTCACACAGCCCAGATCGCCCGTGGCTGCCGTTCGAGGACGGCTCGTCGAGCAGCGCCACAAGAAAGTGCTGATCGCATGCCGTGGGGCGACGAATTCGATGTATGCGCAATACGTAACCGAAATCCAGCTACAA
>ERZ1370068.4136-contig-3225_pt1 | contig 30019 bp, 42 predicted proteins | sample MGYA00561227_ERZ1370068 | MGnify/ENA primary metagenome ERZ1370068 (study PRJEB38410, sample SAMEA6850437) | metagenome | study: Metagenomic assessment of the ecological functions of the soil: analysis of the soil microbiota associated with the...
GCTACGTATTGCCATCGTGCGGGACGGTTCGCATCCGTCGCGGTGGCCGCTCGATCGGGCGCCGCTCCCGCTCGAGACCTCCATGCCTGGCGCGTCTTCGCCGCCGGGGACGCCCGCTACCGTTCGATCAAGCGGGTCGCCTCCGCGGTCGGTGAGGGGGCGACGGCGGTGCGCCTCGTGCACGAGTACCTCGCCGCCAGGCAGCCGGGCGAATCGCCGCGGCCGAGGATTACGAGGACGACGGAGACCTGCAAAGTGAGGACGACTGAAGACGGCAAAGTAGAGCCATCACGCCCGCGGCGGCGATCCGGTCACCAGGCGGACTGAAACCTCGCGGGCTGTCGCGAAGCAGGCGGCGTCTTCGTGACCGCCCATAGATCATGATCACCGCCCCGAGGCCCGTGCGGTGGCTTAACCCGGCACCGGGGCTGGATTGGCGTCGAAGAAGCCGAACGGCTGGAGGGTGAGAGCCGACCCGTTCGACCGGCATGACCGGCCAGTCCTCCGGCCGCGGGATGTGATGGCTGCCGAGCGTGTACCACAGCACGATGTCGGTGTTCTCGATCGGCCGGTCCGCCTTGGTCCACTCGGGCAGCCGGCCCCTCCGGGATGCTGGTTCGGGTACTCCTCGGCCGGGAACCGCTCGCCCGCCGCGAACGGCGTCACCCACAGGTGCCTGGTCATGAACGCGGCCGCGGCGGATGACCGACGCGCTCCTCGTGCGCGAACGGGAGGACGTTGCCGTGCGGCACCAGCTGGTACCCGACCGGCTGGCCCAGGGCGTTGGCGACGCTCGGGTTGACCACCAGCCAGTTCCGCGCGGCGAGGGGGTCGATCAGGCGCTGCGCCTGCGATTCGGTCCGCAGCAGCGTCCGGCGGGTCGGAAGGCGTTGCCGTACGGGTTCCCGGGCCCCACCGGCACCGGCTCGGTCTCGACCTCGTAGACGCGAATTGCTGCTCCCGTCGACCGCCATGTCGAGCCGGCACGCAGAAGAAGTGCTGGTGGTAGGCGGCGAGGGTCTGCGGGGCCACGACCGTGCCGTAGTCGCTGGTCTCCCGGCTCGAGCGCGGCGGTCAGCACGATGCCGGTCAGCTTGATCTCCAGCTCGATCGACGCCGTCCTGGTAGAAGTACCAGTAGAAGCCGTATTCGTAGTTGCCCGACGGTGATGATGAACGACACCACCAGCCGGCGCGCGCGCGCACCTCGGCCTCGCCGGTCGCGCGTCGAAGTGCTTCCACAGGATGCCGTGGTCCTCCTCGTGCAGGCAGATGGCGTTCTTGATGCGTGTACGGCTCGCCCCGGCCGTCGGCGAGCTCGACGTCGAAGTAGCGGATCTCGCCGAGGCAGTCGCAGCCCAGCTCCAGCGAGTTGGCCAGGATGCCGATGCCGTACTCGCCGATGTCGAAGGCGTTGCGCCAGCCTGGAAGCGGCCGGGTGTCGCCGTACGGGATGACGCAGCTCGGCCACGGAGGCCCGGTGGATGACCGGGCGCAGCCGGCCGTCGTCGGCGTAGCCGACGGTGTGCAGCACCAGGCCCTCGCGCGCGTTGAAGCCGAGCCGGAAGCGCCAGTTCTGCCAGCGCACCTCCCAGCCGTCGACCTGGAAGCTGACGCCCGCTGGCTGCCGTATCTCGATGGGCTTCAGGCCGCGGCGCGGTAGCGGCACGGCCGCGGTAGTCGCCGGTGCCGGGCGGCAGCGGCACCACCCCGAGATCTTCCACCCGGACCACGCGTCATGTCGTCGAGGTCGACGACCGCGTGCAGCCCGTGGATCGGCTTGGCGTACGGGATTGTCGTCCGGGCTGGCCCGGTAGAAGCACAGGGTCCAGGCCAGGCGCCTGCCCTGCGTCCTCCTCCCGGGTGAAGGTCCCGATGCCCCACGACTCCACCAGCACCTGGTCCGGCTCGGTCGATGCCCCGGCGCCGGAGGCCGTCACGGAAGCGGGGTCGGCCCGGACCAGGCGCTCGCTGTCCGCGTACTCGCCGGGCGTGATCGGCGCCCGGACGCCCGGCACCGGCCGCCAGCGACAGCACCGAACCGTCCGTCAGCGACACGACCGCCTCATAGGTCATGTGTTCGCTGGCCCAGGGCCCACGATGAACGCCTCGCGCGCGGACACCTGCCCGGGGCGGGCCGAGGGACGGCACTCTTTCGGCGGCGCGCGCAGGCTCACCGACACGAACCGCAGCGCCGCGCTGGCGCGGCCGTCGCGCCTGCGATGGCGGCCGCCTGCCCTGATCTCCTCTCCGCTCAGCGGGTCGAGCGGGTGACGCACCGCGTTCGTGCGGGCGGGGTAGGCCGCTCATCCCGGTGCGGGTGCCATCCACGCTCCCTCGCAACGCCGAGCGAAACCCTCCCTGGTTCTGCCCGCTAGTGCCGGAGCGTGAAAATCCCGGCCGGTTCCCGCTCAGGCTCCCGCGAGCGAGGTCGATGCCGGCCCGGAGCTCGGCGTTGCTGCGCTCGATCGCCGTCTGTTCCGCGGCGACATCGAGGTTGCGGGTCAGCTTCCGGCGACCACGGCGCAGCTGCAGGGCGGGAACGCAGGAGGTCCCTCGACCCGGATCACCGTCGTGCGGCATGACCTCACCGTAGGTTGTGCCGCGGACCAAAGACAAGATCGCGGTCTGTGGCGGGCACTATTGCGTCCCGGCTGCTGTTTTGCGGCTCATGTGATAACGCATGGCTTCGCCATCGCGCGGCGGCCGGGAGGTGGGGTCGACGGGTACCGGGAGTGAGACCTGGCAGGGCCGAGCGCGGAGCCCATCGACGCGAGCCAGACGCCGCGTTTCGCCGGGCCGCCGACCTTCGCGCTGCTGCTGCGGCGGGACGAGGTCGGGCGCTGCGACGTGAGCCGTTGTCGGCGTTCATTCGACAGCGGCACCTCCACCGCCCCGGTGCCCGGTTCGGGGCCCGGCGCGGTGCGGCAGGGTTCCCGGCTGCTGCGCCGTGGCACCCGGGGCTGCGGGTAGCGCCGTTCGGTGCCCAGCGGAGTCGCGGACGCGGGCGACATCGCCTGCTGCAACCGTTCGACATCAAGGCCGTCGACCAGAATCGGCCAGGGCGACGCGAGCCGGCGCTGCCTCAGGGCTGCTCGCCGGGCCGCCGCCCGACGACGACCCCGTGGCAGGCGGCTGACAGCTCACGGTTCGCCGCCGGGTCGCCAGTGCCGGGCGACCTGGCGGCGAGGCCACCACGATCGCTTCCCGCGGCGCCGGTGTCCCATCACGACCCATCATTTCCCGCGCGGCACGGCAGAAGCGCGCTGCCCGACGGGAATGATGGGTGAACGTAACGCTGGAGGAGCCGGGCCGCCGCGATCCAGCCCGGCGTGTGCTGTACGGCGGCACGAGCAGGCTCGACTGCGGCTGGTCAAACGGACGTAGAACCGGGTCACCCGCCGGATGGACCAGGCGGAACTCGTGACGCGACCGTAACCGGCTGGCTGCGCTGCGCGCACCGGGCTCTGATCAGGGGTGGCGGTCAGGGAGCAGGGGATCCATGCTGCTACGGCGGATGCCCGTCTGGATAGACGGTCTGACTGGCCGGACGAGGCAACGGCCGGTCGGGTTTCCGGTCTGCAAGGACCTGGGGGAAGCTCCGATCAGTCGACCGAAGAGAACAAGATGCTGGTCCGCCGCCAATTCGATGAGATCTGGAACGGGGAAACTGGCGACGACCGCCGATGAACTATATGCCCCGGACTCACGTGAATCGACCCGTACAACTGGACCAGGACCGGCCCGGACGGGTTCAAGGCAGCGGGTGGTGGTTACCGCAGCGTCCTGCACGGCTTCGACCTGCGGATTGAGCGGCAGATCGCCGAGGGCGTATTGGGTGGAAACTCACTGGTGCGCTGCGCGGGACACACGGGGGGAACTGAGGGTACCGCTCCGACCGGCAAGTCGGTCTATGTGGACCCGGGCAGCTCCTGAGCCACATTGTCGATGGCAAGTCTCGTCGAAGATGGGTTCACTGGAATACCCTGGCTGCTTTCGCCAGATCGGGGCTGTGCCGCCTCCTCGCGCGTGATCGGCACGGCCGCGGTAGGTAGAGTTCCTCGGCGCCCAGCTCGACCTGCGCGCGGCGTCAGCCGATGTGGGTGCCGAGGCACCGGCGAGCGTGGCGTCCTGCTGATCGACCCTCGCCCTCGCCACGATCGACGTTGCCGTGGCCCGGTTTCGCCGGGATGCTGTCTGCTGGGCCGATCGCGCGGGGCAGCAGCAGTGCTTCGGCGCACAGAGGGAGGGGCAACGCCTGGGGCAGATTCCGACCGGTGAGATTCATCACCTGCGGCTCACGGTGACCGACCTGGAACGCAGCCTGCGAGTTCTTACACCAGCCTGCTCGGCTTTGAGATCGCGGCGGAGTCGCCGCCGCCGGACGACCCGTCGGCGGGACGAGGTGTTCAAGATCCTCTTCGGCGGCGTGGTCATGATCCGCGGCAACCTGCTGCTCGGGCTGCGGCCGATGGCGCCGATCCGGTGACCGGTTCGACCCGGACCGGGTGGGCCTTGACCATCTCAGCTTCGGCGTCGCCAGCCACGACGACCTGGAGCAGGCGGTGCGGCTCTTCGACGAGCACGGTGTGACGCACGGCGAGATCACCAGCCTGCCGTCGTTCGGCATCGACGTGCTTCCGTTCGAGGATCCGGACGGTGTCCAGCTGGAGCTGACCGCGCCGGTGGCCCCAGCCCGCGTGCAGGTAGCCTGCGTTCGAATCGCGCGTTCACCGGTGGCGAACGCCGCCGAGGGCACCGCGTCCAGATACGCGCGGGCTAAGCCATCGTGCCAGCGCGAACTGCTCGCCCACCGCCCGGCGGACCTGCGCCCGCGGCCAGCGGGCACCAGCGCGACGACGAGACCGCCGAGCCGCCGCCGGGTCATCCGCGCACCGGCGGCGCTGGCTGCCGGTCGCCGCCTGATTGCCGCGTCGGCCTGCGGCCAGGACACCTCGAACTCGGTCGCGCAGCGAGAGGTGCAGGCTGTGAGCAGCGCCGCCCATCGCAGCCGGGCTCACCGGCCGCGGAGCAGCTTCGGCGGCCGCGAGGACGCGGCGGTTCTCCGAGACGACATGCTGGGAGAGCCGCCGCAGGGCCGTAGCCGGCCAGCCCGTCAGCCGACCAGCGCCGCGGCGTCGCCGGTGACGTCCGCGCAGCGACCGCACGCTCCAGCGCGGACGCGGCGTCCGCGCAGGCCCGGCGGCGTGCCGCGTAGCGGCCATCGGTCAGGGCATGCCGGGCCCGGGTGTCGATGACCAGCAGTGCCAGAGCCGGCGGCGGCGGGGTCAGAGCGGGACCGCCGTCCCCGCGCCGCTCCGGCAATCGAGCAGCAGCGCGTGGCTGCTGGCGCGGCACAGCAAGGCAGCCAGCTGGTCCATGATCCCCGTTGGCACGCTGACGAAGTCGTTCTCAGCCGCGCCGGGCCAGGGCCGCGAGCTCGCGCCTGCGGCACAGACAGCCCGTAGAGCTCGGTCAGCGCGAGCGCCACCGAGCACTCGAGCGCGGCCGATGACGCGAGCCCGGCACCCATCGGCAGATCGGCGTCTATCGCCACGTCGGCGCCGCCGACTGGGGCAGCCCGCCTCGCGCAGCGCCCATGCCACCCCGGCGGCGTAGGCGGCCCAGCCGCCCGCCGAGCCGGGTTCCAGCGCGTCGACGCGACAGCGGCACCGGATCGCCAGCGGCCTGCCGGGACGTCAGCGTGATCCGCCCGTCGGGCCGCCGGGCAGCGGCCGCCGAACACCCCGGCGCCGAGGGCGAACGGCAGCACGAACACCTCGTTGTAGTCCGGGCCGCCCAGCAGGTTGACCCGGCCGGGCGCGAACCAGGTGCCTTCCGGCTCACCGCCCGTACTGGCGGGCGAACCAGGCGCCCGCGTCCGCGCTCCCGGCCGCTGCTCCCAGCCGCTCATGGATCGCGGGGGATGCTGCCCGGCGGCGGCGTCCGGGTCCGCGGACCTCAGCTGCGCCGCAGCCTCCAGCGGGTCCACCGGGTCGAAGAAGACGCCCGCGCCCAGCTCCGCGGCGGCGAGGTGCCGTCGTCACCCCGGCGCCCGCAGGGCGGGTGCCAGGTGCAGGTGGAGATGCGCGGCGGGCCAGTCATCCCCGCTGGCTGGCCGCTGATGTATCCACAGCATGTAGGGAGCGCCACGCCCGAAGAGCCGCTCCAGGCGGGTCAGGCAGTCCACGAGGATCACGCGCCAGGCCCGCGCGCAGCCGCGGGCCCGCCGCGGGCAGGTCGGCGACGTGACCGCGCGGGGAGATCAGCATCTCGTACGGCCACGAGGGCGCCCACGGCACGCTGTGCCTGCCACCCTGAGCCGCCGGTGACCATCAGCCCGTCGCCGGGATCTCGTGCAGAGGTCGCAGTCGCCCGCCGACAGCTCGGACCCGGGGATGGGCGGGATCTCACGGAAGGCCATGACCTGGCTGTGCGGGTGGTCGATCGTGGTGCCGATCACCCGCCCGCGGTTCTCGAAGCACGAACACGTAGCCGACGTCGTCGCGCGACCCGAGCGCGGCCGTGCGCGCGGACCACAGCTCGATCGACCCGGGCCGACCGGCGCCCGCCCAGGGCCGGGAACGACGCAGTGGTGGTCCGGGCTGTGCAGGATCACCTCGTGACACCCGCCGGGCAGGGCGGGCCAGCGGTTGGGAATGTGCAGGACGTCGTACGGCCCGGGCGCCTCGAGCCCGCCCGGGCAGAACGGGCATGAGCCGTCCGGCAGGTTCGGCCGGTGCTGCCGCCACGGGGTGACGACGACGTAGGCACCCGTCAGCGGGTCGATACGCAGGTCAGTCTCGCTCATGGGTCTCCGGCGGACGGTGGGGCCGAGAATACAAGGGCAGCGCCGGGCTAGAGTGCGGCCATGGACCCGTTGCCCGCCGATGACACGCTGGCCGCGGCCTACGCCCGGGACGGCGTGGTGTGCGTCCGCTCGGTCCTGCGACGCCGACCAGGTGGCCGCGGCGGCCCGGGGGATCGGCGCCGTGCTCGCCAGCCCGGGCCCGCACGCCCAGGTGGCCAGCGGCGCCGATGACCCCGGCGCCTTCACCGAGGACTTCTGCCGGTGGCGGGAGATACCCGAGATCGAGCAGCTGGCGCGGCATTCGCGGGTTCCCGCCATCGCCGCCGCCCTGATGGCGACGCCGCAGGTCCGCTTCTACCACGATCACGTGCTGGTGAAGGAGGGCGGGACCAGGCAGCGCACCCCGTGGCACCAGGACCAGCCCTACTACAACGTCGACGGCCGCGGCGTGAGCGCCTGGATCCCGGTCGACCCGGTGCCCGAGGCCGGGTGCCTGGAGCTGGTGGTACGCTCCCACCGCGGCCCTGGCTCATGCCGCGCACCTTCCTGCGCGGGAGGCACGGTGGTTCCCGAGGGAACCCTCGCCGAGCTGCCCGACATCGAGGCCGACCGCGGCGCGTTCGACATCCGCCGCTTCGAGCTGGCGCCGGGCGACGCGATCTTCTTCGACTTCCTGACCGTGCACGGGGCGCCCGGGTTCCCCTACCCGGGCCGCCGCCGGATCCTGTCGCTGCGCTACCTGTCGGCCGACGCCCGGCACGCGCCGCGCCGGTGGGTCACCTCCCCGCCCTTCGACGGCCTCGACGCGGAGCTCGCCGCCGGGGCGCGCCATGGACCATCCGCTGTTCCCGGTGGTGTGGCCGTCCGCTCCAAGCGCGGTAGTCAAACGTTCATCCAACGACCGCGGCGGCGCTGCGGCTTCAAAACGCGCGCTGTCCGTCGGTCACACTGGTGTACGTGTACGACTTCGACATCTTGGTGATCGGCTCCGGGCCCCGGCGGCCAGAAGGCGGCGATCGCCGCCGCGAAGCTGGAGCGGCAGGTGGCGATCGTCGAGCGCAAGGACATGATCGGCGGGGTGTGCCTCAACACCGGGCACGATCCCGTCCAAGACCCTGCGGGAGGCGGTCCTGTACCTGACCGGCCTGGACCAGCGGGAGATGTACGGGCAGAGCCTACCGGGTCAAGGATGAGATCACCATCGCCGACCTGGCCGCCCGCACCAACCACGTGGTCGGCCGCGAGATGGACGTGGTCCGCAGCCAGCTGACCCGGAACCGGGTCAGGATGCTGACCGGCACGGGCTATTTCGTCGACCCGCACACGGTGGAGGTCGACGACGGCGACGGCCGGGTGCGCACGGGCCACCGCCGAGAAGATCGTGATCGCCACCGGCACCCGGCCCGCCCGGCCCAAGAGCGTCGAGTTCGACGAGCGCACCGTCATGGATTCCGACGGGATCATCCAGCTGGAGCAGGTGCCGCGGTCGATGGTCGTCGCGGGCGCGGGGATCATCGGGATCGAGTACGCGTCCATGTTCGCGGCGCTGGGCACCAAGGTCACGGTGGTGGAGCGGCGCGAGCGGATGCTGGAGTTCTGCGACGTCGAAGTGGTCGAGGCGCTCAAGTACCACCTGCGTGATCTCGCGGTCACCTTCCGGTTCGGCGAGACCGTGGCCTCCGTCGAGGCACGGCCCGGAAGGCGCCATCGCGATCGCTGCAGAGCGGGAAGAAGATCCCCGCCGACACCGTCATGTACTCCGCGGGCCGCCAGGGCACGAGCGACCGAGCTCAACCTCGACGCGGCGTAGCCTCACCGCGGACGAGCGCGGCCGGATCGTGGTCGATGAGTTCTTCCGCACCGCGGTGCCGCACATCTACGCGGTGGGCGACATCATCGGCTTCCCCGCCCTGGCCGCCACCTCCGCGGAACAGGGCCGTCAGGCGGCGCACCACGCCTGCGGGGAGCCGGTGCACGCCATGGCGGAGCTGCAGCCGATCGGCATCTACAGCATCCCCGAGATCAGCTACATCGGGCAGACCGAGGAGGAGCTCACCAAGGAGAACGTGCCGTTCGAGGTGGGGATCGCCCGCTACCGCGGAGCTGGCCCGCGGGCAGATCATCGGCGACTCCTACGGCATGCTGAAGCTGCTCGTGTCGCTGAACCACCACCGGCTGCTCGGCGTCCACGTGTTCGGCACCGGCGCCACCGAGCTCGTCCACATCGGGCAGGCGGTCATGGGCTGCGGCGGCACCGTCGACTACCTGGTCGACGCCGTCTTCAACTACCCGACCCTCGCCGAGGCCTACAAGGTCGCCGCCCTCGACGCGATGAACAAGATCCGGCAGATCGACCGGCTGTCCTGACCGGGCTAGCCGCCGCTGTAGCCAGCGGCGGCCAGCATCCCGCGCAGGTCGGTGACCGTCCGGGTGTCGATGTCCTTGCCCGTCGGCGGGGTGAGGACGACGCTCTGCGCGCCGACGGTGACCGTGACCTTCCCGTCGTGGTGGGTCGTGACCGTGCCGACCGCGTCCAGCAGCGAGACCACGCTGTGCCACTCGATGTTGTGGCTAGGCCGGATGCCGGAACAGCTGGCTGCAGCGTGTCGCGGTGATGGTTGTTGAGGTGCTCCGGCTCCCGGCGATGTCATCGCTGCCTCACCGGTCGTAGCGCGTCGGCGGGAAGCCGGGCCGCTCGCCCTCGACCTCCAGCTCGCCCTCGTCGTACTCGCGGCGGATCTCGGCGCGGGCCTCCTGGTACTCCTCGCTCTGGGTGACGTCCGAGCGTCCGGCGGCTCGTCGGTCGCCGGCGGCACCTCGTCCGGGTCGTAGTCGTCGAGCCCGGCCTCGACCCGCTCCTCCTCGGTCAGGCGGGCCAGCTGGTCGTCGTCGAGGCGCTCCAGCTTGCCGGGATGCTCACGGCGGTCGCGGTGGAACTCCTCCAGCCGCGCTGGTCTGGGTCCTGCTCTGTCATGACGCCACCGTAGCGCCGCGCCCGGCCGGCCGCGGGCGTAGGGTCGGTTCCATGGTGCCTGCACGGCGCACGGTCCTGCTGCTCGCCGCCGACGACTTCGAGGACATCGGAGCTGCTGTACCCGCTCTACCGGCTGCGCGAGGAGGACGCCGCGGTGACGGTGGCTCAGCCTCGATGACCGGCCGGTGACGGGAAAGAAGGGCCACGGGCCGGTGGCCGTGGACACCACCGTCGACCAGGTGGCCGCAGGAGGACTTCGACGCGCTCGTCATCCCCGGCGGTTATGCGCCCGACAAGCTGCGGCGCTCGGAAGCCGTGCTCGGCCTGGTGCGGGCGTTCGACGAGCCGGGCAAGCCGATCGCCTTCATCTGCCACGCTGCAGCTGGGTGCCGATCTCGGCGAGGATCCTCAAGGGCCGCCGGCGCCACCAGCGTGGCCGCGATCCGCGACGACATGGTCAACGCCGGGGTCGACTGGGTCGACCAGGCCACCGTGGTCGACGGCAACCTCATCTCCGCCCGGACCCCGGCCGATCTCGGCCCCTGGATGAAGGCGCTGCTGGCGGCGCTGGAAAGCGCTGGGTGAGCGAGCCCTACAACCGCTTCACGGGCCAGAGCCTGGAGCACCTGACGGCCTGAGCGACGGCCTGTTCGCCGTCGCCATGACGCTGCTGGTGCTGGACCTGCGGGTGCCGGTACGCGCCGCCGGAACGGCGTACTCCGAACACGGCCTGGCGGCGGCGCTGCTGGAGCTGGGCCCGAACTTCGCCGCCTACCTGCTGAGCTTCACGATGCTGGGCACGTTCTGGCTGGCCCAGCACACGCTGCTCGGCATCCTCGGCCGCTGCGACCGGACCCTGAGCTGGATCAATCTCGGGTTCCTGTTCGTGGTCGTCGCTGCTGCCGTTCTCCGCCGCGCTGCTCGCCCACTACGTCCATCTCCGCGCCTGGCGGTGGGCGTGTACTGGCTGAACCTGCTGCTGCTCGGCGTGGGGCTGGAGGCGGGCGCCCGGTACGGGCGCACCGACGCTGGTCCCCGGCGACGACTGGCAGGCCCGCGCCCGGCTCGGCCACGTTCCGGCCGCCGGATCCTGCTCGCGCAGTCCCTGTACGCGCTCGCGGCGCTGATCTGCCTCATCAGCACCCTGGCCAGCGTGATCGCCCTCGTCGTCGTCCAGCTGTACTCATCGTCTCCCCGGCTGCGGCGCAGCCGGGCGGAGCTGCCTGACGGATGAGCGGGCGGCGCCACTCCGAGCGGCAGGCGGATGCTGGCAGGCGAGCCTGCCCTGACGCGGTGACCTCCCGAGCCTCCGCGTACGGGTGACCTTCTTGCCTGCCCGGCACCGGCCGGGCAACACTGTCGGTGAGGCGGGTCTTCCGCGCCGGGCAGAGCTGGAGTCTGGGGTGACGGATGTGAGAGCGCAGCACCGCCCGGTGGGTGGCAGGCGGCGTCGCGGCCGTGCTCGATCGCGCTGATCGTCGCCGGGGCATGATCCTGGCGTATGTGGACCGGCATTCGCTGCCTGCCGGGCTAGAATGCGTGGGACTTCACCGCGAGTCTTCGCGGCAGGTGGTGAACCTGGCGGTGCCGGTCGGTGGGGTTCGTCCTGGCGCTCCCGGCGCGCCAGCGAACCGCATGGGCTGGCTTTTCCTGGTGCGCGGGCCTGGCGCTGGGGCTGGGCGCCTTCTCGCATGCCGTACGCGCTGCATGCCCTGCGTCGTGGCGCCCGGGTCGCTGCGCGGCGGGCCGGCGCGTTCGCCTGGCTGACCAACTGGGCGCTCGGTGATCCCAGTCCGCGGTGCTGGCCTTCCTGCTGCTGCTGTTCCCGACCGGGCGGCTGCGCTCCCGGCGGTGGCGCCCGGCGGCGTGGTTCGTGGCTAGGCGTGTACACGTCAGTCGGGCTGGTCTTGATCATCGGGCCACCGGTTCTGGGCGCACCCGTTCCACGCGTTTCCCGACGGGCTGTACCCGGGTGCTGATCGCGATTCTCATCCTGCTTCCCGTCACTTATGGATCAGCGTTGTGGCGGTCGTGGTGAGGTTCGCCCGTCGTCGGGTGAGGAGCGGCTGCAGCTGAAGTGGTTCGCGGCCGCCGCGCTGCTCGTGGTCGCCGCGACAATCCTGACGATCGTGACGAATTCCCTGGCTGCGAACGTGCTGCAGAATCTGGCTGTCTTGTGCCTGTATGCGGCCATCGCCATCGCGGTGCTGAAGTACCGGCTCTACGAGCATCGACATCGTGATCAGCAAGGCCGTCCTGTACGGCTCGCTGGCGGTGTTCATCACCGCCGTCTACGCCGCCCTGGTCGTCGGGCGTGGGGACGCTGGCCGGCAACCGGCGCAGCCCGCTGCTGGCGGCGCTGGCGGCGGCGGTGGTGGCGGTCGCGTTCCAGCCGGCGCGCCAGTGGGCCGGGCGGCTGGCCAACCGGGTCGTGTACGGCAGGCGGGCCACCCCGTATCAGGTGCTGTCGGACTTCGCCCAGCGCATCGGCGGCACCTACTGCGGCCGAGGACGTGCTGCCGCAGATGGCGCAGATCGTGGCGGCGGGCACCGGCGCCGACCAGGTGGTGGTGTGGCTGCGGGTCGATGACGAGCTCCGTCCCGAGGCGTCCTCGGACGGCAGCCCACGCCGATGGGGTCCGGCCAGCGGAACATGGTGCTGACCGGCTTGCGGCGCTCGGCGGCAATACTCGAGGTCTGAGTCCGCCCCCAGCCGCGGCACCACCATCACCGCATGCCTGCCCAGCGCGCGCGCGTCGCCGCACGGCACAGCCGGGCCAGGCCGAGAAACGTTTGCGAGCGAGGTGCTCACCGGGGCCCGGCGCAGGTGTGGGGCCGGAGTCAGGCCGTGATCACGAAGGGACACTTTCGTTGTCGCCGCACCAGTTGCAACCAAACGCGCCGTTAAATGACCTCGGTGCACGACGGCGTGCGCAGCGCCCCGCCGGTCGCGGTAGCCCTGGGCGCTTAACCGCGTACCCGAGGATTTGAGGTCGGTACTCGGCTTGCTGACGCCAATGAGATCGACCCGCACCGTCGCCCGCCTGTTGGAGAAGAACCGCAGCCGCTTGGCCCCGTTCGGGATGGCGAGCGGGGTGACGGCGCCTGCGCCTTTGAGCAGCAAGCCGGGCTGCATCAGATCCTCCGGCGATGGTTGTGGTGGCTTGTGCGGCAGAAGCGCCGCTGGAGCTGGCGCACCGTGCCCCGGAACGCTGGAGCAGTCCACACCTACCGGTGACTCCCGGTACGGTAGCGGCATTGGTGGGGCTCGCAGCAAAGCGGGCGAACGGCCACCGTAAGCGCCCATTGCCGGGGCCTCACGTGCGCATAAAGCTGGTGAAGCGTGCCGGACCCGGTGACGTAATTCGATGCCCACAGCACATCCACGAAAGCGCGTGGACTGATCGTCCCAGTACCAGTGCGGGATATAGCCGATTATCGGGTGCCTGGGATACAGCTGGCGCAGCCGGGCGACGCAGGCGTGGGGCGGCGGCTGGGCCTGGCTCGCGACCCGGTGGTGGGCTCCACGTCCACGGCGATGGCGAATCCGGCCATGTTACCGGCTTTGCTGTGGAAGAACTCGGCCTGCCCGGCGCCGTCTCCCGCTTCCAGGAACAGGTATCCGCCGGGCACGAAAAGCGCTCGCGCGGGGCGCGTCTGGCCATCGCCCGCTTGTTGTGCCCGGATGGCCCGGCCCAGAACGGATTGACGTACCCGCCGCTGACCGTATGCGGCGAGCCCTGGGGTCACTTTTTCCCAGCCAAAGGCGGTGGTGGCATCGGTCCGGGCCCAGTTCACGTTGCCCTGAAGCTTGACGCGTCAATACCGAATTGCACGCTCATCGTCCCGGCTTCCCGTGATGCACCGCGTTGTCGTGCTGCCCTCGTTACCGAGTAGCCTCCCCGGCTCGGGAAGAATGCAATGAAGACGCCCTCCGCGCGGGACGGGTTTACCGCCGGGCTGCCTGGTTGTTCAACCGTTACCCGGCACCGAATGGCTGGGTGTTACAGGTGCCGCAGCCCGTCACCCACGTAAATCTGCCGTGGCCGTGAGATCTTCTGCTCGCTGTCGGTGATGCCTTCCTCCCACTGGGCCAGCCAGCCCGGCATCCGGCCGATCGCGAACAGCACCGGGAACATCTCCACCGGGAAGCCCATCGCCTGGTAGATGATGCCGGAGTAGAAGTCCACGTTCGGGTACAGCTTGTGGCTGATGAAGTACTCGTCGCGCGAGCGCGATCCGCTCCAGCTCCAGCGCGATGTCGATCAGCGGGTTGCGCCCGGTGACCTTGAACACCTCCTCGGCGACCTGCTTGATGATGGTCGCCCGCGGGTCGAAGTTCTTGTAGACCCGGTGGCCGAACCCCATCAGCCGCAGCTCGCCGCTCTTCACCCGGTCGATGTAGGCCGGGATGTTGTCCACCGAGCCGATATCGCGCAGCATCCGCAGCACCTGCTCGTTCGCGCCGCCGTGCAGGGGGCCGTACAGGGCGGCGGCGGCCGCGGCGGCGGCGGAGAACGGGTCGACCCGCGAGCTGCCGACCGCCGCGCATCGCGCTGGTCGAGCAGTTCTGCTCGTGGTCGGCGTGCAGGATGAACAGCACGTCCAGCGCGCGCGGAGAGCACCGGGTCCGGCTGGTACCTGGGCTCGGTCATCTTCCAGAACATGCTGAGCAGGTTCCCGGTGTAGGACAGCTCGCCGTCCGGGTAGTTGTACGGCAGGCCCAGGGCGTGCCGGTAGGCGAACGCCGCCAGCGTCGGGATCTTGGCGATCAGCCGCACCACCTGCAGGTGGCGGTCGCCGGGGTCGGAGATGTCCTTGGCGCCCGGGTAGAACGTGGACAGCGCCGCGATGGTGCTGACCAGGATGCCCATGGGGTGGGCGTCGTGGTGGAAGCCGTCGATGAACTTCTTGACGTTCTCGTGGACGTAGGTGTGGTGGGTGATCTCATCGGCCCACCCGGCGGACTCCTCCTTGCCGGGCAGCTCGCCCCGCAGCAGCAGGTAGGCGACGTCGAGGAAGGAGACGCTGCTCGGCGAGCTCGTCGACCGGGTAGCCGCGGTAGCGCAGGATCCCCTTCTCCCCGTCGATGAAGGTGATCGCGCTGCGGCAGCTGGCCGTGTTCATGAACGCCGGGTCGTAGGAGAGCAGGCCGAAGTCGTCGTCGGAAACCTTGATCTGGCGCAGGTCGAGGGCCCGGATGGCGCCGTCGGTGATCGGCAGGTCGTAGCTGCGGCCGGTCCTGCTGTCGGTAACATGCAGCGTTCCGGCTGACTGGGTGGTGTCTGGCGTCATGTTTTGAGCTCCTGGTATCCCGGGGTTCACATCGTTGGGCGTCCGCTGTTTGCGCTATCACCATCTTGAGGCCCTGCCCGCTACCGTCGGCCAGCGGGCGGGTGAAGCACGAGCAAACCGTCGGGCGCCAGCTCCACCTGTCGCCCCGAACGGGCGGCTGATCGCGGCCGAGCGTCGCGGCCAGCCACCGCCGGTCCGTGCCCGCGGGCGTGCGACAGCCGCAGCTTGCGGGCCTGCATCGGCACCATCCGCAGCCCGGCGAGCTCGCCGGTGCCGCGGCCGGAGCGAGGCGAAGTACATCAGCCGCAGGTCGTCCCGGTACTCCCGGTGGCTCGAGTACGATGCCCTCGTAGTCATCGATGAAGTCGCCGCAGCCGTAGCAGGATGAGCCTGCCGCGGTACACCTCGATCGGGCGCGGGTGGTGTGACGAGTGGCCGTGGACCAGGCCCACCCCGCCATCGATCAGCCGGTGGGCGAAGGCGACCTGGTCCCGGCCGACCTCATATCCCCAGTTCGATCCCCAGTGCAGCGAGACCACCGTCGATGATCGCCGGGCTCCGCCGCCCGCCTGCAGCCCGGCCGGAGACTCGGTCGGCGGCGTGCCGCGACAGACCGGGCAGCAGGTCGACGCCGGGCCGCGAAACGCGGCCCGCCGCCCACCGGGACGGGATGCCGGACGAGCCCGTCCCGCAGGAGACGACGCTCACCCGTGCCGCCGCCCGCCAGGCCGACCACCGCCGCCCGCCGCCGCCGCGGCCGCGTCCCGGCCCGCCCCCGCCGCCCGCAGCCCGGCACCGGCCAGCGTGTCGAGGGTCTCCGCCAGGCCGCTGCTGCCCGAAGTCGAGCACGTGGTTGTTCGCCAGCGCGCAGACATCCGGCCGGGCCACGGTCAGGCAGCCGACGTTGGCCGGGTTCATCCGGTAGTGCACCTGCTTTGCCCGGCGCGAAGTCGCCGCTGCGGGTGATGCTGGTCTCCAGGTTGATCAGCCGGACGTCCGGCGCCAGCCTCGCCGAGCACCGCGAGCGCGTCGCCCCACGGCCAGGCCGGGTCCACCGGGCGGGGATCGGGCCGCTGGCGGCTTCCGCCAGCGCGACGTAGCCGGTCGCCTCCCGGACGTAGGCCTCACGCAGCCGCGGGTCCCCGGGGTGGGGCAGGATCCTGGTCGACCCCGCGGCCGGTCATCACGTCCCCGCACAGGAACACCGTCACCAGGTCATCGCCCACGCTGGTGAATCTGCCCACCGCGCGGCCCGGCGCCACCTGCCGCCGTCAGGAGGTCACAGGGTCCCGGGCCCGCTCATGGGCAGGGTCATGCGGCGGAGGTGGGCCGGGGTCACCTCATGACGGTGCCTGGTCGGGCTCATTGGCCTGCTCAGCCACCGGCTCACCGACGGGAATGTCCGCGACGTGCGTGGTGCCGTACCCTTCGGTCTCCGGGTCCCCGTGCTGGCCTGCGCGTGAGGGCGAACTCCTCTTCCGGCGAGAGCACCAGGCGGTGCCGCCCGGCGATGGCGAAGTACGCGATGCCGACCAGGAAGTAGATCAGCGTCCCGTACACCCCGGGCCGGTAGCTCGGAGTTCGAGTACAGGGAGATCAGCGCGACGACGGCGATGATGCTCGGCGATCGCGGCCCCGGGATCCCGACGCAGGCTCCGGTAGGGCCGCTCGATGTTCGGCAGCCTGCATCCGCGAGGAGGATGAACGACAGGCACTGCATGGCGTAGGAGATGACCGCGCCGAACACCGCCATGTACAGCAGCGCGCCCACGATCTGCCCCGCGAGGAAGCCGCTCGCCTTCCCAGCTCGTAGATCAGCACCGCGAGGGCGTACCCGACGATCCCGCCCGCGATGAGGGCGACGTGGGGAGTCTTGCGCTTGCGGTCGGTGAGCGACAGCCACTTGGGGAAGTAACCGGCCCGCGACAGCGAGTACGTGTTCCGCCCGTAGGCGTAGATGATCGTGAAGAAGCTGGCGATCAGTCCCACCAGGCCGATCAGGGCGAGCAGGGTCGGCCGCCGTCCCGGCGCCGAACACGCCCTTGAAGCCGTCGAACAGCGGCGTGGCGGACACGCCGATCTTGGCCGCCCGCCGTCCACCGCGGGGTTGAGGACGAGCGTCAGCGCACCGAAGAGAACGAGCGTGGTGAGCCCCCAGATGGTCGCGCGCGGGACGTCGCGTTTCGGGTCTGTGCGACTCCTCCGGCGGCGAGCGGCAGCTCCTCGATCGCGAGATAGAACCAGATGGCGAAGGGAATGGCGGGGAAGATCCCGCCGAGCCCGTGCGGGCAGGAAGCTCGTCTGGCCGGGGTCCGGCTTGATGTTGAACAGCAGGCTCGCCGTCGAACTTCCCGGAGAAGATGACCGAGAGGAAGAAGAAGGCGAGGATCCCCAGGGCGAGGATGTTGATCACGACGGTGAACCGCATCGTGATCTTGATCCCGATGTAGTTGATCCCCACGAACATCGATGTAGAACACGGCCCACCAGGTGATGGGGCTGTTCCACCACGGCGAGCCGGTGACGCTGAACAGCGAGACGACGATGGCCTGCATCAGGAAGCCCATCGCCCCGACCACCACGGCCGGGGTGATCACGTACTCCATGTTCTCGGCGAGCCCGGTGATGAACCCGCCCCACGGGCCCATCGCCGAGCGGGCGAACGAGTACGCCCCGCCGGTGTGAGGCAGCGCGGGCGACATCTCGGCGATGCTGAAGCACAGGCCGTAGTACATGACCGCGATGAAGACCGTCGCGATCAGCAGGCCCGCCGAAGCCGACCGGCGTCCAGGCCGAGGTTCCAGCCGTAGAAGTCACCGGAGATCACCGCGGCTACCCCCAGGGACCACAGCGACCAGAACGCGGCGTGACGCTTGAGGCCCCGTTTCGCGAAGTAGTCGGCGCCGGCTTCCTGGTAGCGGACCGAGCCGACCTTGCGTCCCTCCATGCTCATGGCGGGCCTCCCTTCTGCCATGCCGCCCGCACACCAGGTCGCCGCCTGGTGGGCAATTTGTCTGACAGGTTCAGCCTTTGCGCGGATATTACGGGAGCTTTGTAAAGTGCGTCAAGACCGACCTCTAGCGGCGATGACCAGCCCGTCTGGGCTGCCTGACGAACTGCGGCGCCTGGGCAGTGCCTCGAGGCTTCAGCGCCTCAGGTGGTCAGCCGCCCGGTACGCGTATCGGCTTGCTTGACGCTCAAAGTTGTCTGACGAATACTCGCGGCATGGACCGGGAGCGGCAGGCGCCAGGCACAGCGTTCCAGGTTGCGGTCGGTTTCGGTCCAGGGCGAGCTGGCCGAGCGGATCGACCAGGGCCAGCTCGCGGCCGGGACCCGCCTGCCGTCGGAACCCGAGCTCGCCGCCGAGTTCGGCGTGTCCCGCGCCACCCTCCGCGAGGCGCTGCGGGCGCTGGAGGGGCAGGGGCTGGTCCGTCGGCGCTGGGGATCGGGAACGTACGTGACCGAGCGGACGCGGGTGGCCAACAGCCTGGAGGAGAACTTCGGCGTCTCCGACGCGATCCGCGCCGCCGGGATGCAGGCCGAGCACCGAGCAGGGACGGACGTGGACCGGGCCGGCGTCGGCCAGCGAGGCCGGAGCGCCTGGGGCTTGACCCGGGCCAGGACGTGCTGGTCGTCGAGCGGGTCCGGACGGCGGACGGCAGGCCGGTGGTGTTCTCCCGTGACATCCTGCCCGGCAAGATCATCGGTGACCGCGCCGATATCGCGGACCAGATGCTCCGCCGGTCGATCTACGAAGTGCTCGAGCGCGACCTGGGCATCGTGATCAATCACGGGGTCGCGAGCTTCCGCCCGCGTCAGGCGGACCGCACCGTCGCCCGGCTGCTGGGCACCCGCGCCGGAGAGCCTGCTGCTGTACCTGTGGCAGGTCGACTACGCCGACGGGGAGCGGCGGTGCTCTCCTCCCACGAGTACCACCTCGCGGACGCCTTTGACTTCTCGGTCGTCCGGCGAGGTCCCGGAAGGAGATTCTCATGACCGCCGCAGTGGGCAAGGCCATGCGCCTGAAGCGCGTGATCGACCCGAAGGGGGTCTCGGTCATCTGCGCCCTCGACCACGGGATGACCTCACCGACCTTCCTCGAGCCGCTGTCGGACATCGCCGCCCGCACGGCCGAGGCGGTGCGCGGGGAGCGAACGTCATCATGATGTCCAAGCGGCATGGTCCGCATCGCTGAGCCCGCCTTCTCCCCACCACCTCGCTCGCGCTCCTGCTGTCGGCCTCCGCGAACCCCGACGGGACGCGGCCCGCCGTGGTGCAGGTCGCCGAGGTGGAGGAGGCGGCGCGCCTGGGCGCCGACGCCGTCGTGCTGTTCACCGCCCTCAGTGGCGGCAGCGAGCCCGGCATGATCCGCACGCTGGCCGGGGTGGGACGCGAATGCGCGTCGCTCGGCATGCCGCTCATCGCCGAGGCCGAGTTCCCGACGACCTACGCCTCGGTCGAGGAGCTCACCGAGCAGTACGGCTTCGAGTACCTCCAGCGCAACGTCCGGCTCTGCGCGGAGCTCGGCGCCGACATCGTGAAGACGAACTGGCCCGGAGACGCGGACGCGTTCGGTCGGCTGGTGGACGCCGCGAACGGCGTGCCGGTGGTGCTCGCTGACGGCTCTCGCCTGAAGGACCACCAGCTGCTCGGGCGGATGGAGGCGGCCATGGCCGCGGGGGCGATCGGCTGCTCGGTTGGCCGGAACATCTTCATGCACGCCTCGCCCGAGGCCATCACCCGGGCGCTGTCGAGGGTGATCCGGGAGCGGTGGACCGCGGACAAGGCGGCTACAGGCGCTCGAGGACGAGCTGGTCCCGGGAGCGGGCGCATGAGAGCGGCGTTCATGACGGGCGTCGACGCCGCCGAGGTCCGGGAGAGCCGCCGATCCCGCCCTGGATCCGGGCGGCGCGATCCTTCCGCGTCGAGGCCTGCGGCATCTGTGGCACCGACGCCAGGACGTTCTTCAACGGCGATCCCCGGGCCCCGGCGCCGTGGATCCTCGGTCACGAGCCGGTGGGAATCCTCGAGCAGGTCGGCCCCGGTGCGGTCCTTCCCGCGGGGGTGAAGGAGGGTGACCGCGTGTTCCTCGGGTCGATCCTCACCTGCGGTGACTGCCGGTGGTGCGCGGACGGCTTCCAGAACCTCTGCGACCACCACCTGCTCTACGGCTACGACCCGTTCCCCGGGGCTTACGCGGAATACGCCGCGGTCCCGCCCATCGCGACCAAGAACCTGATCCCCCTCCCCCGGACCTCCCGCCGGACCTCGCCACCGTGGCCGATCCGTTCGCCTGCGCACTGAACGGCATCGAGCAGCTCGACGTGGGCCTCGGCGACACCGTCGTGATCATGGTGCTGGCCCGATCGGATGCTGGCAGGCGGTGATGGCCCGCGACCGGGGAGCGGGCCGCGTTCTCCTCACCGACATCAACCGCGCAGCGCCTGGAGCTCGCCCTCCAGGTGGTGGGGGCCTTCGTGGACGACGCGTGGGTGGCCGGTGACGACAATGGCGTGGCCGAGGCACTGAGCCGCACCGGCGGCGCCGGAGCCGAGCGGGTGAGCGTGGCCGCTCCCTCGAAACAGGCCCAGCAGGCCGCCCTGGAGATCGCCGCCAAGCGGGCGCGGGTCGTGTACTTCGCCGGGCCTGCCGAAGCACGACCCGGTCAGCGCGCTCGACATCAACCAGCTTCACTACAAGGAGCTCACGGTGCTCGGCGCCTACGGGGCCACCCGCCGCCAGTACCGGCTGACCATGGACTACCTGAACCGCCGCCGCGACGAGCTCGGCGCGGTGGTCACCCACCGCTTCCCCCTGGCGCAGATCGCCGAGGCCTTCGACACGATCCGCTCCGGCGCTGACCTGAAGATGGTCATCCTGCCGTGAGCGGCCCGTACGTCATTGGCTGCGATGTCGGGAGCCAGGGGACGAACGCCGCCCTGTACTCGGTCGACGGGACGCTTCGTTGCTTCCGCGTACGAACCGCACCGGCTTGCGTTCCCCGGCCCGCCTGGGCGGAGCAGGACCCGGAGGACTGGACCCGGGCGCTGCATGCCACGATCGCCAGGCTGCTGAAGACGGTCCCGGAGGGCCGTCCGCGGTGAAGGCGCTGTCCTTCGGCTCACAGCTCGACGGGATCGTGATTTGCGACTCCAGGGGTCACGCCGCTGCGCCCGGCGCTGATCTGGATGGACCGCCGGGCGGAGGCGGAGGCAGCCGCGCTCGCTGAGCAGATCTCGCCCGCGGACTTCTACCACCACGTCGGGGTGAACCTCGACTCGTCCCATGCCGCGTTCAAGGCGATGTGGGTCCGGGAGCAGGAGCCGGAGATCTTCGCCCGGGCCGCCCGGATCATGCCGCCGGGATCGTATGTCGCCCGCAAGGCGGCGGGGGTGCTCGCCGTCGACTTCTCGAACGCGTCGTCGCTGGCGCTCCTCGACCCGCGGTCCCTCACCTGGTCCCAGCCCGTGCTGGATCTCGTCGGCCTCGACCCGGGCCTGCTTCCCGAGCTCGCCCCGAGCATCCAGCCCGCGGGCAAGGTGGACCCGGCCTTCGCGGATGCCACCGGCCTGTCCCCGGACACCATGGTGGTGCTGGGGTGCGGGGACGAGATGGCGGCGACGCTGGGGGCGCGTGTGTATACGGCGGGCGAGGTCTGCGACGTCGTGGGCACGGCCGAGCCGGTGTGCGCGGCGTGCGGGCGGCCCAGCGAGGATCCGACGATGCTCGTCGAGTGCCACCCGCACGCCGATCCCGGTGGGTGGCTGCTCGAGAACCCGGGTTCGTCTCCGGCGGGAGCCTGAGGTGGTGGCGTGACGAGTTCGGGATCGCGCGAGAAGGAGGCCGAAGCGCGCGGCGACCGGCGATGCCTATGACCTGCTGACCCAGACAGCGGCCCGGCATCGCGCCGGGCTCCGAAGGACTCGTTTTCCTTCCGTGCCTGCAGGGGGCGATGGCCCCGGAATGGAACGGCGCGGCGCGGGGTGTTCTACGGCCTGTCACTCGCGCACACGCGGGCCCACCTGCTCCGGGCGCTCCTTGAAGGAGCGCCTTCGCCCTCCGCGACGTCCTGGAAGCAATGCGCGGCGCCGGTCTCGGAGTTCACCGCATCACGATCGTCGGAGGGGAGCCAAGGGACCGCTCTGGCGCCAGATCAAGGCCGATGTGACCGGGCTGCCCGTTCGCGTGCCCAGGAACGTGGAGACCACCGCGGCCGGAGCCGCGATCATCGCTGCCGTCGGCTCGGGGAGTGCCCGGGCATTGGCCAGGCAGTGGCAGTCCTTCGTGACGTTCGAGCCGGATGAGCATGAGCCGGACCGCGGAAAACCGCGACGCCTACGAAGACGCCTACCGGTTGTACCGCGAGGTTTATTTCGCGCTGAAACCGGTCTTCGGCCGCGGCCGGGGAGACATGTGGCTCATGAGCCGGGAGTCGGCGGGCGGTAACCGGTTTACGGGCGCCGGACGGCATTTCTGCGTGCGCGGCGGCGGTCAGGCCGCGTGCGCGGCAGCGCTGCCCGCGAGGTCGTGCAGCGCGCGGGCGGAACCGAGCGAGGTATCCACCGCGAGCAGCCGGGGCTCCTCCCTGCCCGCTGACGACGGCCTGGATATGGCTCACCGCCTAAGCGTGAACGAGTGCTCGTTGGGCCCGGCGGCCGGGTGGACGGCCGCCTCGCTGCCCTCCACGCAGACCTCGAACCGGTCCTGCCGGGTGGGGTGGAACGGGTTGGTGAGGTTGATCTGGCCCGGCGGTCCCCATCAGCCTGCTGAACGTGTCCTGGGCCCGCTGGAAGCCGCACGACAGCAGCAGGCGGCGGCCGCCCGGGAAGCCGAGGCACCCCAGGTGGCTCACGTCGACGCCGCCGGGGTCGTACGGCGGCGGCCCAGGCGCTGGTGTGCTCGGCGCCGAACAGGTCGCGGGCGAGCCGGACCGGGTAGCAGCCGACGTCGTTGAGCGCCCCACCGGCCAGGGCGGCCGACATCCTGATGTTGCCTCCGGGTGGGTCATGAGGAAATGGAAGTTCGACTGGATCTCCAGCAGGTCACCGATCACCCCGGCGGCCGAGCAGCGCCGTGACCGCGGTTCATCTGGTCGTGGAAGGGGAAGACGAACGCCTCCCAGAGCGGGACGCCGGTCTCGCGGGCCACGGCGCAGCACCTGCTCGGCCTCGGCCAGCGTGCCCGTCAGCGGCTTCTCGCACAGCACCGGCTTGCTCGGCCCGCAGCGCCCGGATCGTCCACTCCGCGTGCAGCGCGTTCGGCAGCGGGATGTACAGGGCGTCCAGCTCCAGGGTCGTCGATCAGGCTGCTGATAGCCGACGACGGCCCGGCCGATAGCCGTTGTCACGCGCCCATCTGGCTCGTCCGCTCGGCGTCGCGGCCCGCCACGGCGGCGGCCTCGCCGCCCGCCTCGCGGACCGCGGGCAGGAAGTTCCTGCGCGCGATCCCCGCCGTGCCCATGACTCCCCACCGCGCACCATGCCGCCACCCTCGCCGCCGCTCATCCTCGCTCTGCCGTGGGCATTATCCTGCCAGCCCCGGCAGGGACTCGTTCGCCTGCCGGCCGTGCTGGCCGTCTGGCGAGCGGCGGTTACGATCGGAGGAGTGCCGCTACGGCCGAACGTGGAGGACGTAGGCGTGAACGAATCATCTGCCATCCCGGGTGGCGCAGGCGGGCTCAGCCACGACCGAGCCGTTCCGCGGCGTCGGGGTCGCGCTGGTGACCATCTTCGGCGACGACGGCGAGGTCGATCCCGGCGCCACCGGCAAGCTCGCGCGGTGACCTGGTCATGCGCGGCATGCAGGCGGTGGTGGTGTGCGGCTCCACCGGCGAGGCGGCCACGCTGACCCGGCCGGAGCGCGTCGCGCTGATCGAGGCGGTGCGGGACGCGGTGCCGCCGGGCACTCCCGTCATCGCCGGGCACCGGGGCGCCGTCCGCGCGGCAGGCCGCCACGCTGACGGGGACGCGGTACGCGCGGGCGCCGACGCGGTGCTTGCCTTCCCGCCACCGGGAAGCCGCGACCTCGCCGGGTACTACGAGGCCGTGGCCGGCGCGGCGGGCGGACGGCCGGTGCTCGCGTATCACTGCCCGCTGGTGTCCGCGCCCGGAATCCGGTGGACGCCCTGGCGGCCTGCCGGTGGCCGGGGTCAGGATTCCTCTGGCGATCCAGACCGGCTGCTGGACGAGCTGGCCCACTACCCGGGCGCGACCTACGTCGGCTCGTCCGCCGTGCTCGCCCTGGCCGGGCCGATAGGGGCGGCCGGTGCCATCCTGGCGCTTGCCAACGTCGAGCCGGAACGTTGCGTGGCCGCCTTCGCAGGCGACGCCCGGGCCCAGTTCGAGCTGGCCGACCGCCACCTGGATGCCAGGCGGGGCGGCGTGGCCGCGCTCAAGGCGGTGCTGGCCGCCGACCGTGGCACCCGAAGGGGCTGCGGCAGTAGGCGACCCGTCGCTGAAGCACCTCTCCGTGATCAGGTGAGAATGTCCACCTGGTGTCCATCGCCGCAGGTGGCACCGCCCGACACAGAGGCGCGGGCTGGCGGCACCAGCTCTTCCACGTGGTTCAGGCGGCCGCAGTGGTTGCTTTCCGGCGGCTGGCTCGTGCCCGGTCTGCCAGTACCGCCACCGTGGCCGCGAGCAGGGCAGCCGCGACGGCGATAAGGGTGATCTGCCAGCCGGGCATACCCCTGGAGACGATGGTGTGGATCACGACCGGCGACGTGGCCCGGTTCACTGGGCTCGGGTGGCGGCGGCACGGCGAACGCGGGCGTGGCGCCGCATGCCAGCAGGGACAGCGGCCAGCCCGGCCAGGACGCCAGCGAAACGGCGGATTGCCGAATGACGTTCATGGCGGTCTCCCCTGCTCGGGATGAGTTCAAGGCGACCGTATGGCGGCAGGCGCGCGTCCGGGATCAGGATGGTTCCCCAGTTTTCCTGCGGCGCTCCCTGATCTTGGCGGCAGCCAGCCGAGCCGGGCAGCGTGCGCGGCGGCGGCGTTACGGGTCAGGGCGTCCAGTTTCGCCAGCACGGCGGAGACGTGATGGTCGACGGTCTTGGTGGAGATGAACAGCTTCGCGCGCGATCTGGGCGTTGGTGTGCCCGGCGCAGATCAGGTCGAGAACCTCACGCTCGCGCCGGGTCAGCCCGAGCGGATGAGCACGGGTGGCGGTTCGCGGCCCGGTGGGGATCGAACCGGACGCCGAGCAGGCGCATCTTCTGCCGGGTGATCCGGGCGGCGGCGGATGCGCCGAGGTCGGTGAAGATCTTCAGAGCCTCGCGCAACGCCGCCTCTTCGGGCGCGTCGTACAGGGCCAGCGCGGCCTCGTACGGGCAGCCCAGGCCGGTCCACAGCCGGGCGGCTGCTTCCCCAGTCGCCCGCCGCCTGCAGCCGGTAGGGCTCGGCGAGTCACCGCGCGGTGGCCGCCGCGAACCGGTGCGCCGCAGCCAGGCAGCGACCGCTCCGCGGTCCCAGGCGTCGCACGGGGTGCAGACGTCATCGGCCAGCTCGGCTTCGCGGTGCGGCCGAGCCCGGCTGGCCCTCCAGCCAGTACGCCTCGGCACGGGCCAGCCGCGCGCGCAGGATGGGCCTGCGGCTCGCCGGTCCCGTCGGCGGCCGCAGCCGCTCTCGTCGGGACGGTCTCACGCAGCCGGGCGCGCCCTGCCGCGCCCGACCGTTGCCAAGGCTGGTGAGCGGATTGATCCGGTTGACCGGTGAGGCGCCGCTCCGCGTGAGCAGCTCCCCGCCCAGCGACGCCGACTCCTCCCAGCCGGCCCATCGTTCTCCAGGCGCGCCCGGCTCGCTCACCCGCAGGCAGATAGCTGTGAGGCGCCGATGTCATGCTCGTCGCAGTAGGCGACGCCTTCCGCGAAGCACCGCTCGGCTTCGTCGAACCGCCGCTGACCGCAGTAAAGGGCATGCAGATTCGCGTAGGCGCGGCCCGCCTCTGTGCCTGCAAGCCTCCGGAAACCGCGATCTCCAGCGCCCGGTACATCAGGGATAGCCCAGTCCGCCCAGGCTGGCGGCGGCACAGCCCCGGTGTTGAGCGCGTAACTGAGCACCTCGGGCATGTCGAGCGATCTCGGCCAGTGCCTGTGCCCGCCTCGACAGCCCGATCGCGGCACCGGCCCGCCCGTGTTCCATCCAGGTCGGCGAGCCTGGCGTACGCCGGGCCAGCTCGGTGCTCGGCCCGAACGGCTCAAGGATCGCGACCGCCGGCCTCGATCGCCGACACCGCCCGCGGCCACGGCACGATCGCCACATCGTAAGCGAGAGCTGGGCCAGGGTGGCGCTTTCGCGCAGCCGGTCACCAACTCGGCGCCACAGCGCGAGCGCGCGCTCGCGGCATCGGCGGCGTCACTGCCATCGGTCGAGCAGCCCCGCTTCGTAGGCGAGCCCGTCCCACAGACTGGCCGCCGTCCCCGGAGCTGCCCGGCCGCGAACCGCGGGAGCCCGCTCGAACTGCGCCGCCGCCTCGCGGGTGCAGGCCAGCTCGGCCGCCCGACGCGCCGCCGCGGTGGCGTAGCGCAGGGCCGGCGCCAGTCGTCGCGCCTTCGGCGTGAAGGCCAACTGGGCGTCGTCGTCACATCCGGCGGCCTCAGGGCAGCCAGGATCCGGGCGTGGAGGGCACGGCGGCGGTGCCGCGATCGCCTGCTCCACCGCCATCCGGGCGATCTCGCTGACGGAACCTCAGCCGGCGCCATCCCCGACAGCCCGGACGCGGGGACCTCGTCGAGAGGACCGGCGGCGAGCCATAGCCTGACTCAATCAGCCGCAGATCACTGCGGGCGCCGATCCAGCGCCGGCGTCAGCACGTCGCGGGACTGGCCAGCTCGGCCGGGCGACGCGCGCCAGCACGGCGCCGCGCACCCAGGCTCATCCCCGCCTGGAGCACTTCTGTGACGTAGAACGGGTTTCCTCCCGTCAACCGGTACAGCGCGGCCGCGTCGCACCCGCTTGCACTGGCCAGGCACCGCACCGCGTCCGCGGACAAGGGCGAAGCTCGATACGCCGCGTCGACCGCTGCCTGACCAGCTCACCAAGAGCCGCGCCGCGGAGTCACCCACGGCCAGGTCCTCGCCGCGGTAGGTGGCCCGACGAGCAGGACGGCGGCGTCGGCCAGCCAGCCGACCCGAGGAACACGCGGCGAGGTCGGCGGTCGCCTCGTCGGCCCAGTGGACGTCCTCCACGACCACTACATCCAGCGTTCCCGGTTCGCTGATCTGGCGCAACAGGGCGGAACAGGCTCCTCGCGAGCAGCGCGGGAAGCGACACAGGTCCCAGGAGCTCCCCGCCGAGCCGCTCGGCAGGTCGAACAGCGGCGAGCGGTCGCGGGGTGAAGGGCCGTCACGCCCCAGGACCAGCGCGCGTCTGGCGAGGTCACACTGAAACTGCTCCACCAGGGCCGACTTACCGACACCCGCCTCACCGGCCACGAGAGCAGCCGCCCATGGCCTCGCCGCGCCTCCTGCGCATACGCGGCCAGCGACGCCAACGACGATTCCCGCTCCAGCTGCCGCATGCTCACCAGTGTCGCCCGCCTGAACGCCGGCTGCCAACCGTCGGCCTCGCACCGTGCGTTGGAGCGCTGGACCCGCTGAGCACGTCCGCTGAGCGATTACCTCTCGAGGGATAGTCTCGCTTGCGAGATACCGTTCGGCGCTATGGGGCGATCTGGCATGGATGCGGATCTCGCACCCGCCAGTAGGCGGGAGGAGCCCGGCGAGCCGAGGCGTGGCGCATGCCGCTGCTGCATGTCATCGCCGAACGCCGCCGTCTGGTGCGGGAGCTGCCGAGCAGCGCAGGATCGGCCAGGCTGGTCCAGACCGGGTCGCTGCCGCGTGGGCGTCGCAATCCGCCGTCGCTCGGCTGGAGGCCGGAGACGCCCCGGACGCCTGCGACGCTCGAGCAGTATGCCGCCGCGATCGGCAGCAGATCCACCTGGCGGCTCGAGGGCTGACCCAGCCGTGCCCAGGTGACGAGGAGGAAGCCTGCGATGATCACCTACCGCGTTGGCCCGTTCCCGCCCCGGCCGCCGTTTCCGCCGTGGCAGCCGGGACCACCGGAACGGGGCCGGCCAGCCTCTCGCAGCCTCCCGCCCCAACCCTCGGCGATCCAGCCGGTCCAGGTACGGGCCGACCGGGCGAGTGGCCGGGCAGGCTCTACGAACGGCTGCTGAACCAGCGCATCGTGATGGCCCACGGCTGCCGCTGGACGGTGAGTCGGCCACCCGGCTCCGCGCCCAGCTGCTCACCCTCGACGCGGAGGGGAGGGGCCGTCGGGCTGGAGCTGCAGAATCTGATGCCGACCTCGCCGGCTGGCGCGACCGTCGTGGGCGTGCTCGACACCACTCCGGGTCCCGGTGACCGCCTACGCGGGTGGGAGTGACAAGCCCGGCCTGTGCCGCTCGCGGCCGCCAGCCACCGCAGGGACTACCCAGTACGCCTTTTTCGCCATGTCCGAGCCCAGGGTCAGCTTTCGACGGCCCGGTGACCGCCGTCGCCGTACACGAGGAACAGGTACGCGCGATGCTCGCCGAACTGTACGAACGGCTCTCGCCGAGGTCACGGGGCACGAGGTGGACGAGATCCGGGAGGACGCGAGGCGAGAGCAGCTGCGCGGTCGAGCGACGGCGACTACGGCCTGATCGAGAGGCTCGCGGAGGCCTGGGGCCCGGCCAGAGCGGGCGTCGCCGGGCGCTCGGTGTTGCCCGGCGGGCCCGGGCAGGTAGAGGCAGGCGGCGCGACGCCGGCATCGCCGATGGGCCAGCTGCCCAAACTTGCCAGGGCCCCTGGCCGGTGGTGTATTTAGCGGCAGCGGCCGTTCCCCCCGGCACCGGACGCCCGCAGTGAGAAGCGCTGCTGTCACCGGGCGCTCACTCGACGGTCGCCCCACGCCGCGACCCGCCAGCCGCCGGCGAGATCCAGGTCGATTACCCCCGAGATGGCCATGGCTTCGGCGCGTAGCCAGACGGACCAGATTGGCGGCAGGAATTTGTAGGACGGGCACGCCGGGTTTCCGGCGGGCCGGCGTCGGCCGCAGCGAGAGTTCGCTGCAGCGATCCGAGGCCCGGTTGGCGGTCCGTCTGCCGCACCTGCACCAGGGTAGCGCCTAACTTGCCAGGCCTCGAACCGGTTGTTCCCACGCCTGGTGCCGGCGCTTCGCGTCCCGCGGGAACGGTGACCATGAGGTCGCACGGGTAGGGCCTTATTGACGTTGGCGGCGGGTCCGCCGTCGGCTACGCGCAGCGCGCAGCGGCGACGGGCTGGCCGGGACCGGAAGCGGGAGACAGCGGGTGACCAGCATCGTCCGGGCATCCGTCCGCGTGGAAGGGGGTCGTGCAGGGGTGGGGATTCCGCCCCTTCGTGTACTCGCTCGCCACCCGGCTGGGGCTGGCCGGAGTGGGTCGGCAACGGCGTCGATGGCGTGTTCGCCGAGGTGGAAAGGCCCGGCCTCCGGCGTGAGTTCCTGGAAGCTTGCTCGAGGCGCAGCCGCCGCCACTGGCCCAGGTGGACCGGGTCACGGCGGCCGCCATTGCCCCAGCGGGGCGCGGTTTCTCGATCGTCGCCAGCGACCACACCGGCCGCCGGGCACCGGTCTCCGCCGACAGCGCCACCTGTGACGAGTGCCTGGCCGAACTGGCCGCAGCCCGGCCGATCGCGGCGTTATGCATATCCGTACCATCAGCTGCACCAACTGCGGGCCGCGGTTCACGATCGTCTCGGCGTGCCCTACGACCGCCCGCTGACCACAATGGCGCGCTTTGCCATGTGCGCTGCGGAGCCGAATACCACGATCCGGCGGACCACGGGTTCCACGCCCAGCCGGTTCTAGCTGCCCGGCTCTGCGGGCCACGCAGCTGCGCCTGCTCGGACGCGCCAGGGCGCCGAGGTGGCGAAATTACGCTTCGGCCGAAAGCGGCCCGGATGAGCAATACGTAGC
>ERZ1370068.8421-contig-7276_pt1 | contig 30017 bp, 25 predicted proteins | sample MGYA00561227_ERZ1370068 | MGnify/ENA primary metagenome ERZ1370068 (study PRJEB38410, sample SAMEA6850437) | metagenome | study: Metagenomic assessment of the ecological functions of the soil: analysis of the soil microbiota associated with the...
GAAGATTGGTCGCGAGTTTCCGTACCAATCAACGCACGAAGCGCGGCACGCATCGTCCACAGCCTTTTCTGATTGCGCGCCCAACTCGCCAAGCTCTTCAAAGTGCAGCGACTGGTTGCGCAGGAAGAGAATCGCGGCCGAGCCTTCGAACAGATGGCGATAACCGGCCCGGCCGGCCACGCTTATCGGCAGACCGAGTACGCCCGAATCCGCGCCGTCAGGTTTGTAGAAGAAGCCCTGACTGCGCAACTCGCCCTGCGACGCATCCTTGCGAACGATATTCGTCCGCAACTTCCGGTGACTTGCCCAAACGAATGGCCGTGAAATGCAAATCCTTTCCGTTCGTGCCGACGACGATTGCATCAGAGCCCAGTGCTTCAATGCGATCGACGCCGTGATTTACCGTCAGCTCGTTCGTGTCGCCATCGGTCCAACGCACGGCGTATAGAGGCTGGCCTGATTCCGGTTCTCCTGCGCGACCCCAACCGCTGCCGGTTCCATAGAGAAGATAATCGCCGACAAATCGATTTTGGAAAGTGTAGCCCGCAGGCTTTGGCAGCGGATGATAAGCCCACGACGAGGCATTGTCGCTGCCGTCATTGAATACGCGACAGCGGCACGCGCATCATCGCCACATCACCCGCGGCGACTTCGGCGGCCCACATGCCGTCACCGGAACCATCCGCACGCACCAGCACGTTCAGGTGTTTGTCTTCGCTCTCGAGGAACGAGAACTGATCGACCGGACTACCTGAGACGCCGATGGCGCTCGGGCTCGATCCGTCGAGCGGCATGCGATAGAGCATCGATCGCTGACCGCTGCGCTGACCGTAGCCTGACCCAGTCGGTGGTCCAGACATAAACCGACTCGGGCGAAACATAGAACACCCGACCCGGCGCGCCGAGCACGGCGGTCGCGTCGCATTTGAAATCGTCGTTGGCCAGATCGCACACCGTTACCGTGTGCAACGCCAGTCCGGAATTCGCAGTTCAGCTTGCGCTCGGGTACATAGACATCGCGGGGCGGAAACGATTCGTTGAAACTCGTTCGCGGTCGCGCCTTTGTGCCACTTCCGCACCGCCGGAAACTGCGCGAAGGGATCGCTCGCCGTAAGGATTGAGATACAGCGGCGTATAGAAGATCAGTTTGCTGCCGATCAAACGGCTGGCATAGTTGCGCGACGAATAGTAGTCGTTCGAACGAAGATGATAGGTCGATCGATAAGTCAAGATTGCCGGCGCGATCGATTCTGAATAAGCCCGACCTCTGTGCCGCCACGCTGGTAGCTGTAACCGATCACGGCGACAGTGTCGGTCGACACAAGCATTTCGTCGTACCAGGTGCCGCGCGGATCGATGTCCGGGCCGAAAGCGTCGACGGCGGAAATCGGTTTGAGCGTGTTATCGCCAATCGCCACGGTGAACAGGCGGCCGCGTCGCAGCACGACCAGGTGATCGCCATGCAGCTTGACGATGCCGCCTTCATCGACGCCGGCGTGTTGGGTGTTGGTGATTGATTCATCTTTAGCAGCTTCGCCGGCCTTAGCCAGACCTGTGGCGGCTTGATTCTGCTGCCGGCGCCGGCGCGGCCGCTGAATCTGATTCACGTCTTTGGTCACGCTGTCGTTCTTCAGCCAGCTTGCGCAGGTAGGCCTTCAGCTCTTCTTCCGAGCCGAACGAGCGCATGGCTTTCTTCCCGTTTTGGCGGCGGCGATTGGCGGAGTGCCGGCGCCGCGGACCGGTCGTTCCGGCGCAGGCTGCGAGCAAAGCGATGATCGACAGGTCGTCGTCAGCGCAAATGAACAGAAAGGATGTGGCATGAAAGCGCGAGCGTCCGCGCCGGGCCGGGTAAAGGGTTTCATGATAATGGCTGTCTCCTCAGATTTCGATTCGTCAAACACACTGGAAGAACGACCCGGGGCGGGAACTTGCAGAGATTGTGTCAGAAGCCCGACCGTGAGGGAGGGCAACGCTAGTAGCTGGCGACAGCGGCAGAGCAAGCTCTGGTCAGAACGGTGGGGCCAGTTGGCAGGTTGCCCTCCCTGACGGTCGGGCTTGCGGACACAGTTGAGCGTTGAAAGGCCCCTGCGATATAGTTCCCTGACTGCCAGATGCGGAGGGGTCGCATAATGGTATTGCAGCGGTCTTGAAAACCGCCGGCCGCAAGGCTATGCAGGTTCGACTCCTGTCCCCTCCGCTCGCTACTTCTTGCGCGACTCATTAATCACATTCCATCCGTTCCAGTAGCCACATGGCGCGATCTTGTGAAGCCGCTGGCCTCGGACGAAACTGCAAGCGCTGCTTGTTCAGAGAATCGACTGCTGTGGGGAGTATCGCGTGACTCTAACCACCAGTCATCTGGAAAGTTGTGTGGCCCGGCAATGTCATGATGTCCGTCTCCCCGCACGCATTTTTGATCAGCGCTAGAATAGAAGAACCACCCTGATCTGCCGGAGTAGATTTTCCCTGAATCAATTCGGCCGTTTGACTTTTCCGGCTGCTCCCGTTAGGCTGCGAGCGTTTCGCAAGACACCGGCTCCCGTTAGTAGCCTCCCGAAGTCTCAGTTTTTGGTCAGCGCCCCCGCCAACAATCGCTGTGGGTTCACACCATCTGCGGCTTCAAACTAATTCGGAAACCGTTTTTACCTAATGGCTCTGAAAGAACCCTCTTACCCTCGAAAACTGTTGACGTGTGCTCATCAAACTTTCGTTCAACGCCCGCCGCGTATTGGAAGGTTTTTCATCGCCGAAGTTGAGCAAGTAACACCGCACACACTCCTGAGTCCTTCAAAAAAGGTTTCAACCAAGTCGAACCCAGGCGCTTCAGTTGTTTGGGTCTAAGCCCCGGCCGGTGTAGTCAGGATTCTGACAGAAAATTCATGGTTCGGGTGATTGCGGCAACCCCTGCCTGCCACTGCAAACTGGCGAGTTTCGCTTGGCGCCGAATCCGGCACTGGGCTCAGCGACGATGGCCTCAACGCCAAAGTCAACTTTTGTCTAATTACAAAACATTTCTAACTGATCTCTATAGGAGTTCTTAATGCCCCCTACACACCAGCGTCAAACCTCACCGCCTCGCAGCCAAATGCCTGCGGCAATGCGATTCCGTTCACGGCCCAACGGCTCAAAACTCACAGGCCGGTCGCGCCCGACTCGTCACACTCTGCTTCGCATTGGTGCTGATTGGTGTTGCCGCATGCGGCCTGGTGGTGCGCGGTCGTGCGGCCGGCGGCAGGTTCGGCTGGCCGGCCAGTCTGAGTCGTGTCTTTGGCAGTAGCAGCGCGCCAACTTCGCCGGCGCCGCCTCCGCCATCCATTGTGTATGTTGACGACGATTGGAGCGCGATAGGGACGGGTATTGATCCGGACGGCATAAGCGGGCCGGCGACGGCGATGGGCTTTGATGCGTTCGCGACGATTCAGGAAGGCATCAACGGTGTGGCCACCGGCGGCACGGTGATCGTTAACGCCGGCACCTATACGCAGGCAAGCACGATCAATCTGAACAAGTCCATAATTTTGCAGGGACCGAATTCCGCGATCAGTCCGAACGGCGGAACGCGCGTTGCGGAAGCGGTTATTACCGGGACGGCGAGTTCCATCCTGCGAATTTCGTCGCCGGCGGGCAGTCCGGTGACCATCCAGGGCTTCAAATTCGACAGCACCAACGTGTTGGATGCGTATGACCCGGCCCTCGATATCACGATCCGAAAGAACATCTTCTCGAACGGCACCAGCAACGGGACACTCTACTTCCTGAATGCGCCGGTCCAGTTGACGATCGATGACAACTACCTGACCAATGCCGTCACAGCCGATAACGACGCGATATTTGTCGCCGGTAACTGGAACGGCACGACCGGAACGTTTGCTACCATTACCAACAACGTCATCGAGAACACGCCCACAGACAGCTCTTCGGGAATGAATCTGAGCAACGTGAGCGGCATCGTCACGGGCAACCAGTTTTCGAAGTTGCGCCGCTACGCGATTCTGCTCGCCAACAATTCGAGCAGTATGACGATTAGCGGGAACACATTTGACGGCATGGTCAATCCAGATCCCGTGAATGTGCCGACCTGGGGATCTGGCGTGCGGACGTTCACCCCGGCATTTACCGGGCTGGTTAGTATTACCGGCAACACCTTTAAAAACTCGCATGCGGGTGTCGGAATCCGTGGTGTCCCCAACGACCTGGGTGCGGACATCTCAGGCATGAACATTCATGTCAATTTCAACCGGTTCATCAACAATAACTTTGGCATCAGTGATGGAGCAGCGGGAACGCTGGATGCGGAGAATAACTGGTGGGGCTGTAACTACGGACCGGGCACGGGCGGGGCAGGCTGCTCGTCGGCGCCAAACGGGATAGGCCTCAACGGCACTGCGGCAGTCGACGCCGACCCGTGGATCGTGCTGGGTACCAGCGCTTCACCAAATCCAACTACGCCCGGCGGCGACTCGACCGTCACGGCGGATATGACGCACAACTCTGCCGCGGCAACTCCGGCCGGTGGTCCAGTGCCGCTAATTCCGGTATCTTTCAGCGCCACCAACGGTGCGATGGCGCCGTCAGCTGGCACAATCACCGCGGGCCAGGCGACGTCCACGTTCACTTCGGCTAGCAATTCGGCGGGCACCGGCTGTTCGAGCGTGGACAATCAGGATGTTTGCACCAACATCACGATCACGCTGCCGTCGTTCTCGATCGATGACGTGACGCATAACGAAGGGAACGCCGGCACGACCGTCTACACCTTCACGGTGACCAAGAGCGGAACTACGGCCTTCAGCTCGTCAGTTAGCTTCCAGACGCAGGATGGGACGGCGACGCTCGCCAACAACGATTATCAAACGAACTCGGGCACGCTGAACTTTGCCGCCGGAGATACGACCAAGCCGATTACGGTGCTGGTTAACGGCGACACCTCGTTTGAAGGGGATGAAGCCTTCAACGTGCATCTGTTGAATGCGGTGGATGCCACGATCGCTGATGCGGACGGCACCGGCACCATTACTAACGATGACTCCTGCGCGGCTTTCAGCACTGTTTACGTCGACGACAGCTGGGTGGGCACGCCCATCGGTGCTGATCCGGATGGCGGCGGGCCGGCCACCGTATTTGGATGCGATTCGTTCGCCACGATACAGGGAGGTGTGACAGCCGTGACGTCAGGCGGCACAGTAATCGTTGCCGACGGTGCTTACAGTGAGAATGTAACGATCAGCAAGCCAGTCGATTCTCAAGGGAGCGCAGTTCGGCGTTGATGCGCGCGGGCGGGTCGCAGCTGAATCGACGGTTTCGCCCGCAGTAGCAGGCAGCGCCACGTTCCTGCTGAACACGACTACCACCACCACGGTGATTGACGGTTTCGCGTTCACCGGCGGCACGTCGCTCGGCGTCATTCAGACGCAGTTGGGAAGCGACTTCAGCAATCTTCAGATTAAGAACAACCGCTTCAGCGGCTACTCGCAGTCGGCGGTGTTCATGAATCGTGGTGGTAACAACATCACCATCGACAAGAACGTGATGGACGGCTCGAACATCGCGGGCAGTGGTCAGGCAATCTTTGGCAACGGCCCGCAGAACTTCAACGGCCTGTTCATTACCAACAACGACATCATCAACAACACCGGCCGTTACGGCTTCTTCGTCGACGGCAATCACAACGTGGGCGAGAGCGCCGACGCGCGCGGCGTTGATTAGCGGGAACCTGTTCAATAACAACCTGCAGGGCCTGAATCTGGGTTCGCGGTCGTTCGGCAAGCTAACCGCGCCGGTGCTGGGCACTTACGCGGGCACGATTAGCAACAACACCTTCAGCAACCACGCCGCTAACGGAATTCAGGCCGGCATCCAGCACGTACTGGTCAGCGGCAACACATTCACGAACAACGCGGTCGATGGCCTGGCGCTGACGACCTTGGGAAGTACCGGAGCGGATCGCGGAGCGCAAAACTCTGACATCTTCAGCAACACCTTCACCGGCCAGGGTCGCGCCGGAATCTTCTTCAGCGGCACACAGGGTGTCGGCCTGATTGAGACGAACAAGGCCAACTTCAACCGCATTTTCGGTAACGCCGTCGGCATTCAATACGGCGCCAGTATCGCAACCGGCAACAATGCGACCATCAATGTCGAGAACAACTGGTGGGGCTGCAACTTTGGACCGGGAGCCACCGGCGCCGGATGCAGCGGCACAACCAACGGCACGCTGGTCTTCGCCGGAAACACCGGAGTGCTGGACAGCAATCCCTGGATCGTACTCGGCACGACTGCGGCGCCGAATCCGACTACGCCGGGAGCAAATTCAACCGTCACGGCCGACCTGACCAGGAACTCGGACAACGTCTTGGTTTCCGGTCCTACATTTGTGCCGCAGGTTGGGGTCAGCTTCACTGCTACCAACGGCACCATCGCTCCGCCCACGGGCACGATCACCGCGGGCCAGGCGATGTCCACGTTCACTTCGACCAGCACTTCGGCCGGCACCGGCTGTTCGCGCGTAGACAATCAGGATGATCTGCACCAACATCACGCTCACGTTGCCGTCGTTCTCGATTAGCGACGTGGCGCACAACGAAGGGAACGGCGGCACGACCGTCTTACACCTTCACGGTGACCAAGACCGGAACTACGGCGTTTAGCTCGTCAGTTAGCTTCCAGACGCAGGATGGCACGGCCAAGCTCGCCAACAACGATTATCAAACGAACTCGGGCACGCTGAACTTTGCCTCCGCGGATACGACCAATGCCGATTACGGTGCTGGTTAACGGCGACACCTCGTTTGAAGGGGATGAAGCCTTCAACGTGCATCTGTTGAATCCGGTGGATGCCACGATCGCTGATGCGGACGGCACCGGCACCATTACTAACGACGACGCGTGTGCCGCGTTCAGCACGGTTTATGTGGACGACAGCTGGGCTGGCACAGCCATCGGCGACGATCCGGATGGCGTCGGAGGACCAGCAACGGTGTTTGGTTGCGACTCGTTCGCCACGATTCAGGGCGGCATCAATGCGGTCACCTCAGGCGGCACGGTAATCGTCCGCGACGGCACTTACAATGAAGACGTGGACATCAACAAAACGATCACGCTGCATTCAACCAGCGGGGCGGCGACCACTACGATCGTGGGCGCGGGCCATTGTCTGCCTACCAGTTGTCCGGGCGGTCCGGTCTCGGCGCTCACCTTGTCGGCGCCCGGCGTCACCATCGACGGCTTTACGATCACCGCCAGCAACCCGACCATCAGCCTGATTACCGCTGACGGTTCGAGCCAACAGCATCAATCACGTGATCAAGAACAACGTGACTCACCAGCCCGGCCTTTGACGATGGCAACGCGGGCGGCGGCTGGGGCATTCTGCTTGGCTACGGCAACGCCGATAACAATCAGATCCTGAACAACGAGATTGGCCTCAATCCCGATCGCGAGAAGAATCAATACACCATCGGCATCTAGCGCGCAGGGCGGCGGCTCAGACAACAACGTGATTAGCGGCAACACGATTCACAACATCGGCACCGCGATCATCACCGACGAGACTCGACGACAACACCGACATCCTCAATAACACGTTGTCGAATCTGGCTCGCCGTGGCGTGGTGGTCTTTGGCTCAACCAATACCGAGATTACCGGCAACTCGATCAGCAACGCCGGGACGGCCGGCATCAGGTTCGGTTGGGCGCGAGCAATACGATCATCAAGAGCAACACGATCACGCAGAGCGGCGTGGCGCCCATCACCGGACAGACGGCGCAAGGTGGCGTCTACGTGTCCGACGCGGACGGGGGCACGGTCACAGGTGTCAGTGCCAATTTCAATCGCTTGATTGGCAATGTTCCTGCCCTGAATAACCTGGCCGCCGCCTCGGTAAACGCCGAGAACAACTGGTGGGGCTGCAATACCGGGCCGGGCACCGGCTGGCTGCGACAGCCAGACCGGAACGGCTCTCTCGAATCCCTGGATCGTTTTGGGCACGAGCGCTTCGCCCAATCCGATTGGCCCTGGCGGCACGACGACTGTCACGGCCGACATGAGGCACAACTCTGCCAGCGTCCTCGCTTCAGCGGTCGACTTTGTGCCCCAGGTGGGCGTGAACTTTACCGCGACGCAGGGCACGGTTTTGCCCACGAGCGGCACGATCACTTCCGGCCAGGCAACGACCCAGTTCACTTCGAACAGCACTTCGTCGGGCACCGGATGTTCGACCGTAGACAACAGCGGCGCTGTCTGCACGAACATCGTCGTCACGCAGCCGTCGTTCTCGATCGATGACGTGTCCCACAACGAAGGGAACCCTCCGGAACCGAAGCCTATGTCTTCACGGTGACCAAGACCGGAGCGACCGCGTTCAGCTCTTCAGTGCAGTTCCAGACTGTCGACGGCACGGCTACGGTGGCTGATAACGATTACGCGTCCAACAGCGGCACGCTGAACTTTGGTCCGTCGGACACGACGATGCAGATCACGGTGCAGGTCAATCACGACTTCAAGCCGGAGAGTGATGAAGCCTTTACGGTGAACCTCTTCGGTGCAGTTGGCGCCACGATTAGCGACGCGGACGGCACGGGCACGATCCAGAATGATGACAATCAACCGAATGTGGTTTACGTAGACAAGAACTTTACGGGACCGATTGGCAGCGATCCGGACGGCCCCACGGGACCGGCGACGGCGATTGGGTACGACGCCTTTGCCACGATTCAGGAAGGCGTCAATGGGGTTGCCGGCAACGGCACGGTGAACGTGGCCGCTGGTAACTATCCTGAGAACGTGACCGTTCCCAAGTCGCTAAGCCTTCTGGGACCAAATACGTCGGTTGATCCGAATACCGGCACGCGCGTGGCGGAAGCCGTGGTGCGCCCGGCGGTCACGGAAACCTCCGGACAGGGATCGACCTCAGGAACGATCTTCCGTCTGGGAACCGGATCCGGACACATCGACGTTACGGTCAAGGGCTTTACGCTTGATGGAAATAATCCGTTGCTAACCAACGGCCGCACGCTGAACGGCGTTCAGGTCCACACCGGCGCCGGCATCATCAACAGCATTGGCTCTTTCGACACCAATCCCGGCGCCTATGATGTGAAAATGATTGTTCAAAACAACATCATCCAGAACCTCGAGCGCTACGGCGTGCTGGCGGACGGCGTGCCCTCGACAACGCCCTCAGCCGGGACAGATGTCAGCTTCAACAAGATCGACAACCTGCCGTCCGGCAATAACTTTGGCGGTGGCCGCGGCCGCGGTGTCGCGTTCGAAGAGAACGTCTATGGCAGCTGCACTTTCAACGTCATGACGCGCGTCAACGTCGGCTGGCAGGATGATAACTACTACCTGGCCTCTCCCGGCGCCGGCACGGTGGTCGATAACAACCAGATCCACACTTACCATCGCGGCATCTTCCATAACTTGCAGTATCAGAGTGCGACGGCCGCGACGATTACAAACAATCAGATCTTTGCCGAGACAACTGGCGACTTCCCGGCCTCGACCACCAACTTCGGTGTCGAGCTGGCGACGATTCAGAGCGCGGTGGGTGTGACGGTCACGAACAACAACTCCACCGGGAACGTCTACGGCATCCTGCTATGGAACGTGCCGACCACCAGCACGATCACCGTCAGCGGCGGCACCGCTTACCGGGAATCAGTACGGTGTCCTCGCCACTTCGAATGATCCGCAGTTCGGCGCCGGCGCGGCGAGCCAGGCCACGGTTAGCGGCGTCACCGTTAGCGGCGCGACGGTTGCCGGCGTGGCGGTACAGGACACGGTTGCCGCAACGACACTCACGGTCAGCAACGCGAACGTCAGCGCCGGTACGGGTGTAGGCATGCTTGCCGATGGGGCCGGGAACTCGATGAGTATTACCGGCTCGATAATCACTGGTTGCGCGAAAGGCGTGGTCATCCGAAACGGCGCAGTCGGGAACTCGATCACGGGGAATTCAATTCACGACAACACCGGTTTGGGTATCGATCTCGGCGACGATGGCGTCACGCCAAACGATCCGAGCGATGCCGACAGCGGTCCGAATAATCTGCAGAACTTCCCAATCATCAGAACGGCCCTGGTGGGCACGCCCAACACGATTCGCGGCACCTTGAATTCGGCTCCGGGACAGACGTTCACGATTCACTTGTACGCAAGCCCGACTTGCGATCCTTCGGGCAACGGTGAAGGACAGACGCTGGTTGGCTCGACTACGACCACCACGAACGGCAGCGGTGATGGCCTCTGGGCGCTCAATCCCGGATCGCTAAGCATCGGTGACTTCATCACGGCGACGGCGACCGACTCAGCTGGTAACACTTCTGAGTTCTCTGCCTGCTTCCAGGCCAGAGCGTTCACCCCGGGCACGATTACTTTCAGCCAGGTTTCGAATTCAGAGACCAACGCGAACCATGACGTCAACCTCGTGGTAAGCCGCACGGGCGGCAGCGATGGCGCCGTCAGCGTGCAGTACAGCGTGAATGACGGTACGGCACTTGTCGCGGACAACGACTATTCAGTTGCCGCGCCGACCGGGCACGTTCACCTGGGTCAACGGTGACGCATCCGATCGGTTCATTACGATCAACGTCAAGGGCGATCCCAAGTTCGAAGCGGACGAAACCGTGCTGTTAACGTTGTCCAATCCGACGGGTGGAGCTTCAACCGGCGGGACGAATCCGGCGTTGACAATCACGAACGACGACACGTTGCCATCATTCTCGATTGACGACGTGACGCACAACGAGGGTAACGGCGGCACGACCGCGTATGTCTTCACGATTAGCAAGACCGGTAACACCGCGCTGAACGCCGGCGTGAACTTCCAAACGGCGGACAACTCGGCGACTGTCGCCGGTAACGACTACCAGTCGCAGACGGGGTCGCTTACGTTCCTGCCCGGTGATGCCACCAAGACCGTAACTGTGCTGGTCAACGGCGATACAACTGCAGAGCCGGATGAGACCTTCTCGCTCAACTTGTCGGGCGCAACCAACGCGACTATCAACGACAGTCAGGGCGTCGGCACTATTACCAACGATGACACGGACGTAACTTTGAGCGTGTCACCCGCCTCGGCGAGTGAAGACGGTGCGGCAAATCTCGTCTACACCTTCACCAGGGCTGGCGTCACAACCAATAGCCTGACCGTCAACTTCTCGGTAAGCGGTGGAGCAACCTTCTCAACCGACTACACTCAGTTGGGCGCGACCACATTTACCGGCAACTCGGGCACAGTGACCTTCGCGGCCGGTAATACCGACTGCCACGGTCACCGTGGATCCGCTCGGAGACTCGTCCGTGGAATCTGATGAGACGGTGGTGCTGACGTTAACTGCCGGCACTGGCTACAGCGTTGGTACTCCAGGCGCGGCAACCGGCACGATCACCAACGACGACACGGACGTTTCGGTAGCAGTATCGCCGTCGACCGTGCTCGAAGACGGAGCGACAAACCTCGTCTATACCTTCACTCGTAACGGTGATACCACCGGGGCACTGACCGCTAACTTCTCAGTGGCCGGCGGCGCTACGTTTGGTACTGACTACACGCAAACGGGAGCGGCGGCCTTTAACGCCACGAGCGGCACCGTTACCTTCGCAGCGGGTAACTCGACAGCCACGGTGACCATCGATCCGTCGACTGACGCGACGGTGGAGCCTGATGAAACGGTGATTCTCACCGTGACATCCGGCACGGGTTATAACCCTGCCACTCCAGGCGCGGCAACCGGCACAATCACCAACGACGACACGGACGTTTCGGTAGCGGTATCGCCGTCGACCGTGCTCGAAGACGGAGCGACGAACCTCGTCTACACGTTCACGCGAAACGGTAATACCACCGGGGCGCTGACCGCTAACTTCTCAGTGGCCGGCACCGCAACGTTTAATACTGACTACACGCAAACGGGTGCGGCGGCCTTTACCGCCACGAGCGGCACCGTGACCTTCGCAGCCGGTAACTCGACAGCCACGGTGACCATCGATCCGTCGACTGACGCGACGGTGGAGCCTGATGAAACGGTGATTCTCACCGTGACATCCGGCACGGGTTACAATCCTGCCACTCCAGTCGCGGCAACCGGCACGATCACCAATGACGACACGGACGTAACTTCGGTAGCGTGTCCCCGCTTCGACCGTGCTCGAAGACGGAGCGGCAAATCTCGTCTACACGTTCACGCGAAACGGTAATACCACCGGGGCGTTGACCGCTAACTTCTCAGTGGCCGGCACCGCAACGTTTAATACTGACTACACGCAAACGGGTGCGGCGGCCTTTACCGCCACGAGCGGCACTGTCGACCTTCGCGGCCGGTAACTCGACAGCCACGGTGACCATCGATCCGTCGACTGACGCGACGGTGGAGCCTGATGAAACGGTGATTCTCACCGTGACATCCGGCACGGGTTACAACGTGGCGACTCCAGGCGCGGCAACCGGTACGATCACCAACGACGACACGGACGTAACTTTGAGCGTGTCCCCGCTTCGGTGAGCGAAGACGGAGCGGCAAATCTCGTCTACACGTTCACGCGAAACGGTAATACCACCGGGGCGCTGACCGCTAACTTCTCAGTGGCCGGCACCGCAACGTTTAATACTGACTACACGCAAACGGGTGCGGCGGCCTTTACCGCCACGAGCGGCACCGTTACCTTCGCGGCCGGGAACTCGACAGCCACGGTGACCATCGATCCGTCGGCTGACACGACCGTAGAGCCTGATGAAACGGTGATTCTCACCGTGACGTCCGGCACGGGTTACAACGTGGCGACTCCAGGCGCGGCAACCGGTACGATCACCAACGACGAGGGAGACGTTTCGGTAGCGGTATCGCCGTCGACCGTGCCTGAAGACGGAGCGACGAACCTCGTCTATACCTTCACTCGCGGTGGAGTTAACACCGGCCCATTGACGGTCAACTTCGCAGTCGCGGGCACTGCGACGTTCAACTCCGACTACACTCAGAGCGGAGCCGCGACCTTTAGCACGACCAACGGCACCGTTACCTTCGCCGCCGGCAGTTCGACGGCGACGGTGACGATTGATCCAACCACTGACGTGACGGTGGAACCGGATGAGACTGTGATCCTCACCGTCGCTTCCGGCACGGGTTACAGTGTTGGTTCGCCCAGCGCTGTCACCGGCACGATCGTGAATGATGACGGAAACACCGGTGGTACGCTCCAATTCAGCGCCGCCAGCTATAACACTGCTGAAGGCTCGTTCTTTACCATCATCACTGTCCGGCGACTGGGCGACGCAACCGGTGCGGTGAGTGTCAATTACGCGACACCTGATGACAGCGCCGCCACCAGCGTAGTCCCGTGCGTAACCGTCACCGGCATTGCTTCGCCGCGCTGCGATTTCACGACCGCTGTGGGCACGCTGCGCTGGGCGTCGGGAGACAACGCACCCAAGTCCTTCATCGTCCTGATCTCTGAGGACGACTACGTTGAAGGTCCGGAAGGGCTAACGCTGACACTCTCGAATCCGACCGGCGGCGCCCAGCTCGGTTCGCCATCCACGGCGATTTTGACGATCGACGACGATGCGACTGAGCCGACCCAAAATCCGCTCGATGGCCCGCCCGACTTCGTTCGTCAGCACTATCACGATTTCCTGAATCGTGAACCTGATCCAGGCGGCTTCGACTTCTGGGTTGGCAACTTCCCTCCGTGCGGCGGCGACCCGGCGTGCATTGAAGTGAAGCGCATCAATGTTTCAGCGTCCTTCTACCTCTCGATTGAGTTCCAGGGCACGGGCTACTTCGTCGAACGGCTCTATAAGTCGTCCTATGGAGATGCACCTGGTACTTCGACTATTGGTGGACCGCATCAGCTCGCAGTTCCGATTGTGAAGTTCAGCGAGTTCCTGCCGGATACGCAGGAAATCGGTAAAGGAGTGGTGGTCTTAGCGCCAGGATGGGAAGCCGCGCTCGAGGCGAACAAGGTGGCTTTCACCGAGCAATTCGTCCAGCGGGCGCGATTCCTAAACGCATATCCGCTATCAATGACGCCGGCGCAGTTCGTCGATGCGCTGAACGCCAACGCGGGTAACCCCCTCTCGACAGCAGAACGCAATCAACTGGTAAGCGATTTGACGGGAGGCGCTAAAACTCGGGCGCAGGTCCTTCGTGCAGTAGCGGACGATCAGGATCTGATCAACGCGGAGTTTAACCGCGCATTCGTACTGATGCAGTACTTCGGATTTCTGAGAAGAAATCCGAATGCGGCGCCGGATAACGACCACAGCGGTTATGATTTCTGGTTGCAGAAGCTAAACCAATTTAACGGCAACTTCGTCGAGGCTGAGATGGTCAAGGCGTTCCTGACCTCATTCGAGTACCGGAAACGGGCAGGCGCGAACTAAAGAGGTAGGGTCCGGCTTTACCGCTTAACTAAGTAAGAACCAAGTCCGACAAGCTTCGTGGCTTGCAGTTAACCCGGCCCTTGGTCCGAGTTGAACTGCAAGCCGAGGTTTGTCGGACTTTGAATTAGTCAAAGAAGACTTCCGCGACACGGTAAATCTTTTCATCCAGACTCTTACGATAACAGCAGCATCAGGTCCTCTCCGGTGATGTTCCTGATCAGGCTGTTATCCGCATTTAGGATCGCGTCCGCTAACTCTCGCTTGGTTGCCTGCAAGGCCAGCACTTTCTCCTCTACAGTGTCGCGAGTGATCAATCGATAGGCAAAAACTCGCCGAGCTTGTCCAATGCGGTGGGCGCGATCGATTGCTTGCGCCTCAACTGCCGGGTTCCACCAGGGATCCAGCAAAAATACATATTCCGCGGCAGTAAGATTCAATCCCTGGCCGCCCGCCTTTAAGCTGATTAAGAACAACTTACACTTCGGGTCATTCTGAAATCTCTCAACTGCCAGATCTCTGCGGCTCGTCTTGCCATCAAGATATTCATAATCGATGCCCTCGAGGTCGAGACGGCGGCGCACTATTGCCAGGAAGCTGGTGAATTGCGAAAAGACCAGCGCCTTGTGTCCTTCTTCCGTGACTTCGGCCAGCTGCGGCATCAGTACGTCAAGTTTCGCGCTCGGCTCGTCACCGCTGCCGCCCGTAACCAACGCCGGATGACAAGCGGTCTGGCGCAGCCGGAGCAGGGCTTCAAGTATCTGAATTTTGGCGCGGTTGATTCCAATGCGGTCAACTTGCTCCAACAGCGAGGCGCGGTAGTAGTCACGCAGTTCGTCATACTGCTTTCGCTGGGCCACGTCCATCTCGCAGTAGATCGTCTGCTCGAGCTTTTCAGGTAACTCCTTCGCGACCTGCTGTTTTGTGCGGCGCAAGAGAAATGGACGAAGTGCCCGCGCCAGCAGTGCGCGCGTCTCATCATTGGGCGCTCTTGCACCACTCGCCGACAACTGGAAAACGGAAGCGGCGCCGAGCATTCCCGGATTGAGAAATTCGAAGAGACTCCACAACTCGCCCAGATGATTCTCAATTGGTGTCCCGCTCAGCGCGAGCCGGTATTTCGCCTTTAAAAGGCGCGCCGCCTTAGCTGCCTCTGTCCGCGCGTTCTTGATCGCCTGCGCCTCGTCGAGGATCACAAAGTCAAAATCTGCATCCTGAAACTGCACAGCATCACGACGCAGAGTTCCGTAAGTGGTAATGATTAGATCGTAGTTCTGGAAATGCGCGCTACCTTTCTTTCGGTCTATTCCCGTATGCGTTAGCAAGCGCAACTGAGGAGTGAATCGCGCCGCTTCCTGCTGCCAATTGAAGACGAGCGAGCGTGGTACAACTACCAGCGATGGCCGGGACGGACCCGAGTCCAAGTTCCATGTCCCATGTCCAAAGTCTGCGTAGGCTTGGATGACTTTGGACTTTGGACATTGGACTTCGGACTCTGCCTACGCGACTCGAGCAGAGCCAGGACCTGGACCGTCTTTCCCAATCCCATGTCGTCTGCCAGACAGCCACCGAAACTGAAACGCTCGAGAAACGCGAACCAACCCAAACCTTCCCGTTGATAGTCGCGCAACGATCCGATAAATCCGCGCGACTCTGTGATAGCCTCGATACCATTGAAGTTGTGCCACTCTTCGCGGACCCGCGCGAACGTCGCATCGCAAGTCGTCTCTGGCTGGGCCGCAAGCAGCGCGTCAAGGATGCCAGCCTGCGTCGGTTTGAAGCGCAAATGATCTCCGCTGGCGACTCCCAACGAAGTCAATAAGCCAAACTTCTGTAACCACTCTTCCGGCATTAGTCCAAAACTTCCGTCGCCGAGAGCGATCATTGACTCGCCGCGCTGCAAGGCACTTAGAAGGGCGGGAAGCTTTGCCTCTACTCCATCGCCGAAATCGACTGACCCGTGCAATTCAAACCAGTCGACACCGGAACTCACTGACAAGCTCGACAAGCCCGGATTGCGATAGAGTTTGCCCTCCGCTTCTACTCTCCAACCCTTCCCCATTAGGGTTTTAACTGCGCGCGGGAGATTCTTTGGTGACAAGTGAAGTTTCGGGTTGTCGTTGTAGTCTCTCGTGAATCGGAAACCGAGCGGTTTCAGTAACTGAATCGCGGATTGTTCCGCCTCGGCGTCGCGCTCGATAAAGCGGCGACCTTCCCCATCATCGCCGCGATCATAAATGCCTTCGCGCCGATCCGAAGAATTGATCGACACGCCCTGGTAATCGAAGAGGAGATCAACCTCGAGCTTTGATTGGGAGGAGTATGCATGGCTCGACTTACGCACAATCAAATGAGGCGTGGGCGGCAAACGGACACGCTCGAACTGCAACTCTCCCGGCAAGTCCAGCTTGGGCGGCATGGGCAACTCAAGCAAATGCGCAACGAGGTCATTCGAGTCTGCGGCAGGAATCCTGAATTCTCCCGACTTGCGCAAGGCGTCGGTCCAGATGCGAGCACCATGTGAATCAAACCTGGCGGCCCGGAAATCAGGGCCGACCACTATACCCTCGGTCGTCAGAATTGCCGACGCGACCTCCAACTCTTCTGCATGGCGACGGAGAAACCCGCGCAGCACGTATTCGTGAGTGGCCTCGTCCAAATGCAGCGCCAGCGAAAACTGCCATGCACCGTCGTCGTCCCACCTGATGACCTGCAGTTCGGCATTCTTGTCCGGTGAACGCCAGACGCAACGTCCCGTGGCGCACATTAGCGGCATCACCAGGTGTTGCAAGGGCGTGGGAAGAGCGAAGTGATTGGAAACTGAATAGTCCCCGGAGACATATTCATAGCCGGGCCAGTTGCCGTCCCTGGCGCCGGAGAGCATCGCGAGTATTTGTTGGTCCGCGGGATCTTTGAGTGTGGAGAGTTCACTCGTGGGAATCCGTCGCGATTTCATCTTGCCCCATTCGCCTTTCATGGTGCGTTCGCGGTAGCCGATCTCCACCGAGAGTTTGCCGCTGCTGCGGAGAGGTCCGGGTCGATGCGGTATAAGAGCTCGCGACCGGCCGACCATTCGTCGAGTTCTCTTGGGGGAGTAGCGCGTACGGTGTTTGTAATCAGCGAAAGCTGTCGCCGCCAGGGAGGCTCAGTTGTCGTGAGCTCGCCCTGCCGATTTGGTTGGGTTGGTGTGGCGGATCGAAAGCGATCGTCGTGACTCATGGTTGGCGAGTGAATGTTGGCGATCCGTAACCTTGCGCAACTCTGCAACCGCCACGTAGTCCAGCACAAGGTTCAACGGCATGATTAGATCCACGTCCTTCAGATACTGCCGGCTGTCGGCTGCCAGCATCGTGGCCCAAATGTGTTTGCATTTCTCGCCCTTTTCGAAATACGCACAGGTGCAAGCCACGTGTAGTGCTGCACGTCCGAGCTTCAATCGAACCAAATAGACTTCGCCGCCTTTCACCCGGGCGTCAAGCTGGGATTGAGAGTGTTCGTAAAGTTCAACCACGCCGTTGCGAAAGTAAGCAAAGCCCCGATCGCGTATTTTCCTGCAAACTCCTGCGAGAGTCTTCCTTTGAGTGACATCGGACCTTTTCCTGCGCTGATTCTTCGCCAGCTGTATTCAGAGAAGATGGTAATTGCTCGTTCAAAACTTGTCACTCCGAGTAACGTTCGTTCTTTCGAATGTTCAGAGATGACACAGCAACAGAAGGAGCTTCTCACCCTGGCGACTTGAATCTGATTCGCAATTAGAGTTTTGACACTTCCGACAGTCTGGTAAGCAGCTGGCCAACTTGGGCTTGGCTGGCCGGGTCTGGCAGCGGAAGCTGGTATCTACGAACAGCCCGGTGCGGAAAAACTCCACGCCGGGATCATTTGTGACTTGACGAACGGTCTTCCGCCGTCTGGCCCCGAGTTATTTGCGCTGCGTCTTACCTAAACAAGAGTTCGACACTTCCATAAACACGTCGACGCAGGGCCCGTAGCCATCCGGCGCCCCCGCAAGCCGGCAACGATCCTGGGCCCATTTCCGCACGGTGAAAACGAGTCTTCTTTGGGTGCGTCGCTGCAAAAGCCGGACGTAGGGCGACAAGTTTGAAAACAACCGTATATGAACATCTGGGCATCCTGAGCGCGGATCAGATCACCGGACCTTCGAGCTGACTTGAGGCGACGAATCGCTTCATCCTGACACCCCTGCTGATCAGTTTTGCGTCCGAACTCCACGCCTTCCGCCTCAACGTCCTCGATATGCTTGCCGAGGCCCAGGTAAAAGATCCCGCCGACCACGATCACGACGAGCACAACGGCGAGAACGAGAACGATGATGCAGCCAATTACAAAATATTTTGCGGTCGCCATTGCTCTCGGATCCCCAGCGAAAGCGGTTACATAGAATTCGGTGCCTTGAACCAGCGACGCGGGACTCTTCGTGAATCACGCGCAAGATGCCCGCCTGCCAAAACTACTTTCGGCATTTCGGAAAAGGCTTTTCCAGTTGCGAATCGATGAGGGTGTCACCGACGGCACAGATCTCCACTTTTTTGACGGTGGGAAATTGCCGCGCTGTCTTTTCAATCGCTTGTGCGAAAATCGCCGGTCCCAGCGAGCCGTAGTTAGTCTGATTCGGCGGTTGCGAAAACTTCACCGTCGCCAACCCGTTTTGCAGCGTCGCGCCTAGAAACTTCATTCCAAAGGTCGACGAGCTCAGTCCTTTCTCTTCTTCTTCTTTGGTGACTCCGGCAAACAAAGCCTCGAGCGTCGGACGCAACGGGGCCCGGCTGTTAGCCTGACGCACCACGCCTGTCAGAGCAATGTCGGCGGTGTTGCTGTTGGCGTTCCAAAGATAGATCTTAACGTCCTTTGTCTTCGGTTTTTCGTCCGCAAGATCATAAGAATTGCGGTTTGAGATGACCCGACCCTTCAGCGCCACCTGCAAGTCGACCTGTTCGATCTTCTCGGGTTTTACTTTGGTGGTTGAAATCACCGTATTGGGCGATGCTTCTTTCCAGTCGCGTGCGTCATTAATCGTGTCCCAATCGCTTTCACTATAGAAGGCCAGGGTGACGATGTCGCCTTTGATGGCGGTGGCTTCGGCCCAACGTTGGTAAAAGACCTCACCCCGTGCGGGATCGACCACGGCGAAATACGAACCACCGAGACCGCCGTCTTGCAGCTTCACCAGCAGGGCCACGGCGCCAGCGCTCGTCTCAACCGCCTCGACCGCGTTCACACCGGCGTATTCAGACAAAATCTTTCTCGTCAGCCGGCTCTGCACGTTATAGATCCGCAGCGACTGACCCTCGTCTTCGAAACCGCCGGCGCCATCGTTGCTCGAGAAGACTACGTCCTGGCCATCGTTGATAATCCAGGCCGCGAACACGGGGTCATAAACCTTTCGTTCCCGTCCGTTGACGCTTATATAGAGACTGCCGCCGAGCGGCGCGTCTGCGGGTCGGATTTCGAACTTCTCCGCCCGCGCGGATTTCGCTTTGAGTAGTCGCAGACGCAGCGACTGATGGGACCAGAATGAACAGTGATACAGCGAGAAGAAAATTCACAACACGTTTCACGTGGGTCGATCCTCCGCAGAAGTGATTTCTAACACTGAAGTTGCTAAACAAATCTGGACGAGAAGCTTATCGGCTTCAAAGAATCGTGACAACCACACCGGGGCCTCAGGGCGTAGTCTTTGCGATAAGCATTCGGTAGAAGCGTAGTTGAACTGATCGTCCCTGGCGGGTCATTCGTTGACTAGCTTTGCCTCAAAAGTTAGAAGCTCTGATGTTTCATTCACACCGGGCTTTAGCCCGGTGACGCACGAGGATACAGAACGAAGAACCGTTTTAACGGTTTACTCTCCGGTACGAAAAATGAAGATGTTGAATATCAGCAACGTGACGTCAACTGCAGCAATAAGAAAACCGTTAAAAACGGTTTCTTAACTCTTGGCGCCTCGACACCGGGCTGAAGCCCGGTGTGAATGAAACGCCGCAATTTCGGACTTTGGAGGCAAAGCCTTCGTTGACTAAGGGCTGCGGTTGCCGTAGGTTTCTAACCCTCAACAGGCCTGATTCGCAAAGAGCCGCTGCTGTCCGCTTAGACTGCTAATCTCTCCTGCAACGGTCCTGATCAAGGTTGGCAGCACATTTCTCAAAAGGCCATTACCACTTTCGCCTTCAGGAGAATCCCAATGGTTTGCTGTAGTCAACCACAAAGCGAAGACGCCGCCGATAACCGCGTAACTCCAGATTCATTTCTGCCGCGGACCTTTCCTGCGAAAATTATCATCGGTGATACTTTTGTTATCGGTGATCTGCGCACCTATCCGTGGCTTTGCGCAATCGAAAGATCAAGAGAAGAGAGGGCTCGGAATTGCGCCAACTCCGAGCCCAACACCCGCATCCGCGACCAACCGCTGGTCTGAGCGGTAAGCCGGAGTTGATTCTTCAAACCGGACACACAAAATCCGTCAACGCCGTAGTCTTCAGTCCCGACAATCGCTGGCTGGCATCGGGCGGCAAAGACGACGTCATCAAGATTTGGGACCTGGCTACTGGAAATGTTCTACGAACGCTCTACGGTCATACCAGCAACGTTAACGCGCTGGCCGTCAGCCCCGACGGCAAGCTGTTAGCCTCGGGAGCGGCGACATTAATGACGAGAGAGACCTGGGGACCTTCACTCAGGGAGGCGTGGTCGGCGGGGCGGAGATAATACGGTCAGGATCTGGAGCGTGCAGACGGGCCAGCAGTTGCAGGTCTTGCGCGGGCACGAACTGCCGGTCGGCGCCGTGGCTTTCAGTAACGACGGCCACTCGCTAACCAGCGTGGAGCGGAGATGCGGTCAAAGTCTGGGACGTTTCGGCCGGCACCGAGTTGCGTTCGCAAAAAACAAAATATGGAAAGAGCGGCATGGAGAAGCTCAACTCAATGCCCTCGTTTTCGCTTTTCGGTGGCGGCGACAAGGAGCGGAAACAGGAACTGCAACGTCAAAGAATTTCAAAATGTCGGCGTCGAAGATAGCCGTTAGTGCGAACGGACAGCTCGCGGCAGTTGGGCAACCTGATAAAGCAGTAGAGACTCTATGACGCCCAAAGCGGGCGCGATACGCGCGAATTGCTATTCAAGGCGGTCCCCGAAGCGGAAAACTCGAGTCTGGCATTTAGCGCGGATGCGCCGCCTCGTCGCCTTTGCCAAAACAAACGAGACCGTTCAGCGTCCAGGAGGCAGCGACAGGCCGCGAGCTCTTCGGCATCAACACCGGGATCAGCAAAACACCCCAGCGCGTACAATTCAGCGCCGACGCGACGATTCCTCGTTTACGGCTACCGATGACAACGCAGGCGCCGCGATGAAGTTATGGGATGCCGCCACGGGTCAATTGATACGCGAGCTAAAGACGAACGGTGAAGCTCTCTTGAGCGCCCGAGTGATTAGCTTCAATCGCGACGGCAGCCTGATTGCAGCGGTCGGGGCCGGAGCCAGGGCCATCAGAGTCTTCGAGTCCGCAACGGGACACGAATCGCGCACGCTGCAAACCGGAGCGACGGACGAAGTGACGCGTGCCGAGCAAGCGGCGTTCATTAAGACCATCGATCCTAAAACGATGGCCACGCTTCAGAAACGGGATATCACGACGCCCGAACAAATTATCGAGGCCGTCGAAGCGATGGCGACCATCTCCAGCGACAAGCTTCAAGCCGGCGGCGCGGTAAGTTTCAGCCCCGACGGTCGCTTCCTGATTTCGAGTCACGTGCTTGTTGAAGAATCTGATGACTGAAGTCGTGGGATACCGCAGCGGGAACGCTCGTGCGTGGTAACAGACGACGCATCGCTGCGGGACCGTGGCAAGCCTTACTTTAGTCCGGACGGTCGCTTCCGGGCAGCGCCTTTCTTCCCGATGAAGGACTTCTACGATCCTTCGGCCGGCTCACTGCTGAATCCGTTTACCAATGGCTACAAAGATGTCTACAAACAGAGAATAGATCTCTACGACGGCGCTTCCGACAAACGTCTGCGGGAGTTGGACGGAGGCAAGGCCCCCGATATGGGCATCGTTCCGGCGGCGGGTTTTAGTTTCGACAGCAAGCTCATTGCGATGACCGGCTTCGAAAAGAAAGAGCGCTCCGATACTGATTTACGAGACGGAAAGCGGGCGTAAGGTCAACAGTTTTCAGATTAACGATGACGAGCAAAGCGGGGCGGTGACAACCCTTTGCCTGAGCGCGGACGAGCGTCTGCTGGCCGCAGGATACGCGTACTAAGATCGACATATTTGAAGTGGCCTCAGGCAAAACAATTCGCACCTTGCCGCATGCGGGACGGATAGTCTCTCTCTCAGCTTCAGTCCTGACGGCCGTTTTCTCGTAGCCCTCGGCGAGAACAACGACAAGTATATTTGGGATGCTTCGTCGGGCGAACAACTCGCTACGCTGGTGAATCTCGGTGGTGCTCTCAACAGCCGCGGCAGCGATTGGTTAGTGGTCACTCCCGACGGCTTATTCGATGGCTCGCCCGCTGCCTGGAAGCAAATCCTCTGGCGGTTTGGCGGCAATACATTTGATGTCATGCCGGCAGAGACCTTCTTCAACGAGTTCTACTATCCCGGTTTGCTCAGTGAAATCATGGCCGGGAAAAAGCCGCACGCGCCGAAAGAACATCTCGCAACTTGATCGCCGTCAACCCGAATTGAGACTCGTTACGCAGGGCGGACAAGTTGGCGCCGGAAGTACTTCCGAACGCAACCTGACGGTAAAGATCGAAGTGACGGAAAAGCCGGCCGACAACGACCATCAGACCGGCAGTGGAGCGCGCGATGTACGTTTGTTCCGCAACGGCTCGCTGGTAAAAGTCTGGCGCGGCGATGTACTGAAAGGCCAAACCGCAACGACCCTGGAAACCAACGTAGCAATCGTCGCGGGAGAGAACCGCCTGGCGGCGTATGCGTTCAATCGTGATAACGTTAAAAGCAGGGACGCCGAATTCATTCTCAACGGCGCGGATAGTCTCAAGCGTTCCGGGTACGGCTTACATTCTGGCCATTGGCGTCAACGCCTATTCCAACAGCCAATACAATCTCAAGTATGCCGTCGCGGACGCCACGGCCTTTGGCGCAGAGGTGCAGCGTTCCCAACAGCAAATTGCCAACTACGATCACGTTGAAGTCGCGCTGCTGCTGGACGATCAGGCCACCAAAGCAAATATTTTGAGGGCGCTTAGAAGGCTCGCTGGAACTGACGACGTTTCGGCGACGGATGCGCCGGCGGCGCTCAGCAAAGCTGAAGCCTACTCAACCGGAAGACGCCGTCTTCATCTATTTCGCGGGGCACGGAACTGCTCAGGCGCAACGCTTCTATCTTTTGCCGCACGACCTGGGCTACGACGGGAGAACGAACGAAGCTTGATGCCGCGAGTTTGCAAACGATTCTCGAACACGGCATCTCGGATGAAGAGATGGAGCGAGCGGTTGAAGGAATAGATGCGAACAAGTTTTTGATGGTCATCGATGCCTGCAATTCCGGACAGGCGCTGGAGGCCGAAGAGAAGCGCCGTGGTCCGATGAACTCCAAGCGGCCTGGCCCAACTCGGCTTACGAAAAGGGGATGTACATCCTGACCGCGGCGCAGAGTTATCAGGCGGCCCAGGAGGCTTCGCAACTGGGGCACGGATTTCTGACTTACGCACTGGTTGAGGAAGGGTTGAAGCAGGCCGCGGCAGATACTGATCCCAAAGACGGCGAAGTTTGGGTGCGTGAATGGTTCGACTATGCGAGCACGCGCGTGCCCAACATGCAACTCGAGAAGATGAAGGCAGGCGCGTGATCTTGGCCTCAATCTTTCCTTCGGCGTCAGCGAGGAACGCGTTCCAGAAGCGGAGCGGCCGCACCGTACAGACGCCGCGGGTCTTTTACCGGCGCGAATCAGAAGGACGGCCATTAATCGTCGCCAAGCGATGAGCCTCACATCATTGGCTCATCTGTCGTGCCGATCCAGTCGCACCACGCGACATTAGACGTGAACCTTCAACGAGCTGAGTAGCGTTCAGAATTGAGCCCAAAAGCGGCTTTGCCGCCCGATGTGCCGGAAAGGCTTTGCCTTTCCGATGAAGCTTTCTTCACTATTGTTTGAGGCTACGCCTCGAGTCTGAGACGGAGCCTCAATAGTTTTATTTATGAATTGCCGGAAAGGCAAAGCCTTTCCGCGCATCAGAGTGGCAGAGCCATCGCTCAGACAGCCACTCTCTCCAGAGGAACGAAGAACGAAACCGCTTCCCGGTAAATCACTTCAGGTCCTCGGTAACGTCTCGCCCATCGTGCGCATCGAAGAAAATGTGCGCTCAAATCTCCCGTTGTGGGTGACCACAGAGACGGTTCGTGGCTGTCCCTCGTTCTTTGAACTCTTCATCGAGGTATCGTCACGCTGCCCGCCTGTTCACGATCAAGATTTGGATCTCAAAGCGAAGAGACCGCGAGCTGGAAATGTTTACGCAATTAAGACTCGAAACCCTGAAGCTGGTCCGTTCCCGCAGCTTCCTGCTCTCGTTCATCGCGCTGACGTCTTTCGTGGCGTTGATGCTCTGGGGTTTTTACACCTACGCCGAGCGCAAGGCCGGAGAACAGGCTACGGCCCAGTTCAAATACACCTACGAATCGAAGAGTTATTTCAACGGCCTGACCTTCGCCCTTTTCTCGCGTGATGTTTTCCTTCAGCCTGCTGATCCCGATTTTGTGACGATGATGGCGGGCTCGCAAATTGCCGGCGAACGCCAGACGGGCACGCTGCGCATGATCTGCGTCCGTCCGATCTCGCGGGTCTCGCTGGTGCTGTCGAAATTCCTGGTGGTGGCCCCCTTTATACCTACTTGCTGGTGGCGTTTTTTATCGGCCTGAATTTGCTGGTGGGCTTGCTCTTCGTGGGTTGGGGCGATCTGCGGCGCTATATCCCGGGCGCTCAACAATCTTTGACCGATCGTTGAAACGGCTTTACCGCGCGACAAGGACCCTCTGGCGTTACAGCATGCCACGCTCTCTCTGGGCACGTCTGGGCCCTGCTGGCGAGTGATCTTTCCGCCAGTGACGTATTATTTTCGTTTCCGGTGCTGTTCGATAGCGATAAACACTACTGCATGGGCGAAATGCGACGCTGGCCCCTCTATCACCAGGTCTTTCACGATCAGGCCCAGGTTGAATTCAACTTTGTTTCCTGAAACTGCCGCTATTCGCCGCAACCGCTGTGGACTTTGGCGATGTCTTCAGGCCCGAATCTGGCAAAGGTTGCAGGACGTTAGGGAGCAGAATTTAGTGGCGTAACCATTTTCGAATTTCTGGTTCACTGGCAAAAGTGAAGCTATCTCTTCAGACATCGAAAAGGACATAACTCTGTACCACCTGATGAAGAAGATTTGTTTGAAAGTTTGCAGCCACCGCCACGATTTCTCTATAGCATGTTCATGATCAGACGACCCCGGTTTGATCCGCTGGCGGCCAGATCGGTGTTCCTTGCACTCACCAGGTTCTTTGATGATTACTCACCTGCCACGATGGCGCCTCAGACATTGGATCACGCTACCGGGCTTTCGAAGGCGACAGCCGCGCTCCTTTAAAAAATCTGCGGCTTGAAATCAGCCGAAACAATCTTTGCCCCGTAAACGATCCGGACACGGTGGCATTACGGGATTGACGGCTTTTCCGGAAGCGGCTCAAAGAAAGATTCTGTTCGGTCGCTGCTGCAGCCGTTACAAGGGCGCCGTCGCGCCGCCGACAACGCGGATCTACCATTTGCGTCGACGAAAGTGCCCCCAGTCACGAAGATCCGGACGCCATGAAAGATTTGTAAACCTGCCCCGACGGACGGGGAAGCTGCCATGCGCGACCATCTTTCACCGCAGAGCGCAATCGCGAATTGGTGCACCTGATCGACGCGCAGCCACCAGACCGCGCTTCAGCGCGGCCCAGAAGGCGAGATTTACTGGTGAAGAAGCAGTCGATTGGGCGCGTCCGGCGATCTTCAGGATCGTTGGCTCATTATCAGCGGGGACTTCCCAACCTGAGCTGAACCCGAAGGACCGGACATCTGTACCTGGAACAGCAACGTGAGGAATGATACTGGCGAGGCCTACAGTTGCGCTGAAGTGGCCCTTTCCTGCGCAGTCTGGGGCCGCGAAAGAAGCGGAGACCGAGCCGCTTCGCGGGTGAACGTGGCCGGGATCGACTATTATCTCCTCCAGGCCTCGGAGAAGGTTCTGCCAGCGGGGCGGGGTCCCTGCACCAACGCGATGTGGTGCCAGCATGGGATCAATTGCCAGACCCTTTGCTTGTCGAGTCGCCTTGATTCATGATCAATTGCCTCAGAATTGCTCCAGTCAAAAAACCTAAAACGCGCCAAGCGGCGTGCATCACCATCCTGATGCTAACCATCCCTGCGGCGAGTGGATTGGCCAGTGCGCCGGCGCCGAACGGTGGTGGATGACAATCTGTCTGCCGACCGACGGGGACGATACGGTTCACCGCCGGCCCAGACGGGGTGCGGAAAAATCCGCACCATTCGGATGGTGATTCCCAGGTTGGTCGCGTCGACCGATGGTCGCACGGTATAACGTCTCGGCATGGTGCCATGTCCTCGCCAGCGCGCTCAGGCGGTGAAGGCGCCGCCAGCGCGCGATCATCGAAGCCGCCCGGCGTTTTGCCTCAGAAAGTACGGGCGGCAAATTGCGGAAATACTGGCGGCGATATCCGGCAGCAGAGCGACAGCCCGATTGTCAGGGCGAAGCACCAGAAATCGATCACGGCTTCGCGAACGCGCTCAGATCAGTGGGTCTATTCACATGGAATGCGACAACGTCAGCGGAGTGTTGCCACGGGCGCTGCAGCCAATCCCATTTATTGTTCTGGGCGTGCCGACTGACGGTCGTGATCACCAGGACTCTGCAGGTTCGGGAACTGGTTCGCCAGCTGCGAGGATGAACTTGGTCTACCAGACTGTCTCATCTTTTGTCGAACCATCTCCTCCAGGATCAGACAATCTGCAACCGGGTGGCGATCGTGGCGGAAAGGCCGAGTTTGCCTTTGCCAAGGAGCAGGGTGGGAATTTGTTGCAAAGCAGCTGGATCAAGTTAGGTCAGAAAATCAGCGTTGTGAGGCGTGAACTTTGCCGGCCCGCTGACTTTTCCTGAATCCAGGAACGGCGATCGTCCACTTCAGGTCAAAATGGCGGAGAAGATGAAAAAAATCCCACTTTGTTTGAATGTGCCCTGCTGTTTCGGCGGCTTTTAGCTGGCTGATGGGCTTTCTTTAGCATGAGATATCTCCTCAGGCAGGTTTTCTGCGACTACACCAGGCCGCGAGCGCAAATATTCAGAGATCTTGAGGCTGAGATGTTCTGTTCGGGCTCTGCCCTTCGATGTGCCGGAAGCTTTGCGCCGTCTCAGTCTAAACCCTGGCAGCTACGCCGATAGTCGAACTTTCAGTATTGATTCCACGTGATCACCGGCGGCGTAGCCTCCAATGTCAAAAGCGGCGCGTGGAAGAAGCGAACTTTCGCCACATCGAGGGGCAGGCGGGAAGTGGACCTCCGGCGTCGGCGCGCGGAAATCTGGCAGTCGGCCCCTACGGCTCTCCCCGAGTTTAAGCCACCCAAATCGCTTGAGCTCGTCATTTCAAACACGCCACCAGGCTCGCTTGCGTCCCGGTTTCTTGGTGCGGATTCAGTCATGACGTCCATGTGCCGCCGGGAGATCTGGAGAGTAAGTCGTGTTGGCCGTCGCGCTGGTACGGTTGAAATGCTCATTGACCTCAGGTAACTCAGGGTCAGGCGGCGTCAACAGCAACTATTAATCTGGGCAAATGTTTGCGCTAATTAACATCTGTCAGGCGGTGATTAATGGATGCCGTGCTCGACGCTGTAACGATGAAATTCCTCTGGGTTCCTGTCATTTGGACACGAGCGGGCCAGGCGCACTATGGCCCGGTTTGGCTTCGATGTGCGCCCACCAGTCTGGCTCTCGTTCTGTTCAACCATCCTGCTCGCTGGCTTTATCAGCTCGTTTATATCCGGCCGCGACTCCGCATCTCAAAGCGCGCGACTGGCTAATTCGCGCCTCGCCACGCTGCGCTGCGCGGGTTGCGCTGGCGGTTTTCATGCTGCTGAAGCCCGTGGTAAGTGGTGAAAGCGTCCGCGTCTGTAGTGCCGCTTTTAACGGTGCCTTGTGGCGCTGGCAATTGACGACTCGCTGAAGAGCATGGCTTCCCTGGTACGCCGGGCCGGGCATTACCTCGGTGGCTCTGAAACGATCACTTTCATCGCCGCGACTGCCGGCCCGGAATTTAACTTTAGCCAGCCGTCTGGAAGAAAAGTTGAGACCAGCCTTTACGGATTTTCCGGCGAGGTGGTCGGCGTTCCAGACAACAACACGCTCTATGGCGAGGAGTGCGACCGATGTGACCAGCGCGCTTCGATGAGATCGCCGAAACGGTCTTTGGGCATGCCGCTGTCGGCGATCGTTTTGACGGCTACCGACGGCGCTGCGAATGTTTTCCGCGACCTCAGCGCCACGTTGAAAATTGCGCGCGCGGCGACTTGTTGCCCGTCTACCATCATGGTGTTAAGCGATTACTGACGCGGCTTTCGCGCTGAACGCAAGAAACTGACGCGGATGAATCTGCCGCGCCGCGTGCTGGTCGGATCGAGCCAACATCAGAAACGTTTGTCAGCGGCCTCAGTGGTACACGGCGAACGAAAGTCCTGTTGGTATCCCGCGAAGATGGCCGCGCGATTCGAAGGAACAGAAGGAAGTCGCCTGCGCGGCAATGACACCGGGCGGTCAGCCTGGGTGTTTCCGCCGAATCCGGTTCCGTCAGTTACCATCAGATCACATAAGCGACTGGCGAAGTGCGATCGGGCAGCGAAACGGAAGCCCTGAGTCAGGGTCATCGAAGGACGCTGCGAATGCCTGCATGTCGGCCGAGCCCGCGGGAACTCGGCAAGATTGCGTGATCGCTGCCTGCTGAAAGGAGAACATAACCCTCGTCACCTTCCCAGCGCACCGGAGAAAGTAAATTCACCGGCGAGGTGGCAGGCGGCAGGTGGTTAGCGGCTTTCCCAAACTGAGAACTCTTTGCCGACGGCCTGGTGCTTTGGGCGGTGTCGGGCCAGCTTCCCAGCACCTGTTGTGGGTATCAGCTGCTGGCGCATCGGCTTTCGTCGTTCGCGTCGTGGCGGCGGACTGTTGGCGCGCCGGCGGAAGCCGGCTGTCGAGAAAATAAGGAGACGCGGTGCGCGACTTCACCGCCGCTTTTTTGACACTCGAGGCCGTAAACGTAGCCGACAGTGAAGGTCGTTTGCTCCTCTACAAGCCGGGCGCACCAGCGCCGGCCAGGCACATCCGGGTGCGGCGCGCCTCAGCGAAAGATCGCGCCCGATCGGTCAGACCTGGAACGATCTTCCCGCCCACGTCTCAATTTCCGAAGGCCTGAAGAACGTGAAGCCGGGCGCAGCGGTTTTGCCGAAGCAAAACAGCGCGGGTGCATCGCTTTCACCGCCGAGTGCCGCTGCAGCAACAACACGCACGCAGCGGGCATGGACATGACAGACCCTGGCGCTGCCGCGACCGACACCTGGCGCTCTGGCAACAATACGTA
>ERZ1370068.841-contig-10770_pt1 | contig 30012 bp, 40 predicted proteins | sample MGYA00561227_ERZ1370068 | MGnify/ENA primary metagenome ERZ1370068 (study PRJEB38410, sample SAMEA6850437) | metagenome | study: Metagenomic assessment of the ecological functions of the soil: analysis of the soil microbiota associated with the...
CCGTTACGTATTGCTGATCAGCCGGCCCATGATCACGTTTTCCTTGAGGCCGGTCAGGCGGTCGACCTTGCCGTTGATCGCGGCCTCGGTGAGCACCTTGGTGGTCTCCTGGAACGGAAGCCGCCGAGATGAAGCTCTCGGTCGAGAGGCTCGCCTTGGTGATGCCGAGCAACAGGGGCTCTGCCGTCGCCGGCTCTGCCGCCGCCTCCTCGATCTTCTGGTTCGCCTCCTCGAAGCGCCACTTCTCGACCTGATCGCCGACCAGGAAATGGTGCGTCGCCGACCTTCCTTGATGCGGACGCGGCGCAGCATCTGGCGCACGATCACTTCGATAGTGCTTGTCGTTGATGCGCACGCCCTGGAGCCGGTAGATCTCCTGGACCTCGTCGCACGAGATACTTGGCGAGCGCCTTCTCGCCGAGGATCGTCAGGATGTCGTGCGGGTTGGACGAGCCGTCCATCAAGGGCTCGCCGGCCCGCACGTGATCGTTCTCGTGCACGCTGATGTGCTTGCCCTTGGGGATGAGGTACTCGCGCGCCTGCGCCGACTTCCGGCGTGACGACGACCTTGCGCTTGCCCTTGGTGTCCTTGCCGAACGAGACGAGCGCCGTCGATCTCGCCTGACGACGCGCGAACTCCTTCGGCTTCCGCGCCTCGAAGAGCTCGGCGACGCGCGGCAGACCGCCGGTGATGTCCTTCGTCTTGGTGGTCTCGCGCGGCATCTTCGCGATGATGTCGCCCGGGCGAGACCGCCTGGCCTTCGTACGACGTTAGGTGCACGCCGACCGGGAGCTGATAGCGCGCCTCGTTGCCGTTCGGCAGCCGCGCGGTGTTGCCCGTCGGCGTCCTTGATCGGTGATGCGCGGCCGCTTCTCGACGTCCTTGGTGTCGATGACGACCTTGGTCGACAGGCCGGTGCGCTCGTCGACGCGCTCCTCCGACGGTGACGCCCTCGAGGAGGTCGCCGAACTTCACGGTGCCGCCGCACCTGCGGTGAGCGATCGGCATGCGTGTACGGGATCCCACTCGACGAGCAGCTCGCCCGCTCTTCGACCTTGGCGCCGTCGTGCTTCTTGAGCTTCGGCGCCGTAGACGACGGGATAGCGCTCGCGCTCGCGCTCGCGGCCCTGCCTCGGGGACGTCGATGATCGCGAGCTCACCGTTGCGGTTCGATGATGATCTCGTCGCCTTCGTTGTTGGTGACGGTCTGGAGGTTGATGAACTTCGACGATACCTTCGTTGCGCGCCTCGAGCGTCGTCTGCTCGGCGCGCCGGCTCGCGGTGCCGCCGATGTGGAAGGTGCGCATGGTGAGCTGCGTGCCGGGCTCGCCGATCGACTGGGCGGCGATGACGCCGATGGCCTCGCCGAGGTTCACCATGTGGCCGCGCGCGCGAGGTCGCGGCCGTAGCAGAGACCGCACACGCCCTGCCGCGACTGGCAGGTGAGCACCGAGCGGATCTGGACCCGCTCGAGGCCGGCCTCCTCGATGGCCTCGCACGATGTCCTCGTCGATCTCGTCGTTCGCCTCGACGATGACGTCGTCGTTGTACGGGATCGCGGATGTCGTCGAGCGCGACGCGGCCGAGGACGCGATCGCCGAGACCTTCGATGATCTCGCCGCCCTCGACGAGCGGACGTCATCTCGATGCCGTCCGAGCGTGCCGCAGTCCGTGCTCGGTGATGATCGAGTCCTGCGCGACGTCGACCAGACGGCGGGTCAGGTAGCCCGGAGTTGGCGCGTCTTGAGCGCCGTGTCGGCGAGACCCTTGCGGGCGCCGTGCGTCGAGATGAAGTACTGCAGCACCGTGCAGACCTTCGCGGAAGTTCGGCCGTGATCGGCGTCTCGATGATCTCGCCCGACGGCTTAGCCATGAGGCCGCGCATGCCGGCGAGCTGGCGGATCTGCTGCGCGCTGCCGCGGGCGCCCGAGTCGGCCATCATGAAGATCGGGTTGAAGCTCGGCGACGTGCGCTCGTTGCCCTTGTCGTCGGTGAACGTCTCGGTGCCGAGCTCGCGCAGCATCTCGTCGGCGATGCGGTCGGTCACCTGCGGCCCAGATGTCGACGACCTTGTTGTAGCGCTCGCCGTCGGTGATGAGGCCCTTGTTGTACTGGTCCTCGATCTCGCGCACCTCGTTGGTGGCCTCGTCGAGCGAGCTCGCGCTTGCTGCGGCGGGATGCAGCATGTCCTTGATGCCGATCGAGATGCCGGCCTTGCGTGGCGAACTCGTAGCCGAGGTCCTTCAGCTTGTCGGCGAAGATGACCGTCGCCTTGTTGCCGGCGCGGCGGTAGGCGAGGTCGATCAGGTGGCCGAGCTCCTTCTTCTTCATGACCCGGTTCACCTCGGCGAAGGTGATCTCGGCGCGGCACGATCTCGTAGAGCAGGACGCGGCCGACCGTGGTGTCGACGAGCTTGCCGTTCGACGCGCACCTTGACCTGCGCCTGCAGGTTCGATCTCGCCCTGGTCGTAGGCGATGCGCACCTCGTCGGGGTTCGCGAAGCGTCTTGCCCTCGCCCTGCACCATCGGCGTGCTCGCGGGTCATGTAGTAGAGACCGAGCACGATGTCCTGGCGTCGGCACGATGATCGGCCGGCCGTTGGCGGGCGACAGGATGTTGTTCGTCGACATCATGAGCGCGCGCGCTTCGACCTGCGCCTCGACCGAGAGCGGCACGTGCACGGCCATCTGGTCGCCGTCGAAGTCGGCGTTGTAGGCGGCGCAGACGAGCGGGTGCAGCTGGATCGCCTTGCCTTCGATGAGGATCGGCTCGAAGGCCTGGATGCCGAGGCGGTGCAGCGTCGGGCGCGCGGTTCAGGAGCACCGGGTGCTCGCGGATGACCTCGTCGAGGATGTCCCAGACCTCGGGACGTCTCCTTCTCCACCATCTTCTTCGCGCTCTTGATGGTGGTGACGAAGCCGCGCTCTTCGAGCTTGTTGTAGATGAAGGGCTTGAACAGCTCGAGCGCCATCTTCTTGGGCAGGCCGCACTGGTGCAGGCGCAGCTCGGGGCCGACGACGATGACCGAGCGACCCGAGTAGTCGACGCGCTTGCCGAGCAGGTTCTGGCGGAAGCGGCCGCTGCTTGCCCTTCAGCATGTCGGAGAGCGACTTGAGCGGGCGCTTGTTCGGACCGGTGATCGCGCGGCCGCGGCGGCCGTTGTCGAACAGCGCGTCGACGGCCTCCTGCAGCATGCGCTTCTCGTTGCGGATGATGATGTCGGGCGCGTTGAGCTCCATCAGGCGCTTCAGCCGGTTGTTGCGGTTGATGACGCGCCGGTAGAGGTCGTTCAGGTCCGAGGTCGCGAAGCGGCCGCCGTCGAGCGGCACCAGCGGCCGGAGGTCCGGGCGGGATCACCGGGATGACCTCGAGGATCATCCACTCCGGGCTGGTTGCCCGAGTCGCGGAACGCGTTCAGCACCTTGAGGCGCTTGGCGATCTTCTTGCGGCTGCGCCTCGCTGCGTCGACCTCGCGTCATCTCGACGCGCAGGTCGCTCGGACTGCGTCGCTCGACGTCGATGTCGGCGAGCAGCTTGCGGATCGCCGTCGGCGCCCATGCTCGGCCTCGGAAGCGAGTCGGGCCGTGCTCCTCCATCGCGCTTGCGGTAGCGCTGCCTCGCTCAGCAGCTCCTTGCTACTCGAACGGCTGACCGGAGTCCTGCCTGGCTCGAGTGACGACGAAGGACTCGAAGTAGAGGATCTTCTCGAGCTCCTTGAGCGTCATGTCGAGCAGCGTGCCGATGCGCGACGGCAGGCTCTTCAGGAACCAGATGTGCGCGACCGGCGTGCGCGAGGTCGATGTGGCCCATGCGCTCGCGGCGCACCTTCGACTGGATCGACCTCGACGCCGCACTTCTCGCAGACGACGCCGCGGTGCCGCATGCGCTTGTACTTGCCGCAGTTGCACTCGTAGTCCTTCGTCGGTCCGAAGATCTTCGCGCAGAACGAGACCGTCGCGCTCCGGCTTGAAGGTTCGGTAGTTGATCGTCTCGGGCTTCTTCACCTCGCCGTGCGACCACGACCGGATCTTGTCCGGCGACGCGAGCGAGATGCGCAGCGCGTTGAACGCAGAGCGGGTTCTTCGGCTTCTCGAAGAGACTGAAGAGATCTTCCATCACCATGTGATCGTCCTCCGCTCTAGCTCTGGGCCTGTGCCTCGGCTGCGTCTTCGACCAGCTCGACGTCGAGGGCCAGGCTCTGCAGCTCTTTCACCATGACGTTGAACGACTCGGGCAAGCCGGGCTCGAGCACGTTCTCGCCCTTGACGATGCGCCTCGTACATGCGGGTGCGACCCGCGACGTCGTCGGACTTGACCGTCAGCATCTCCTGCAGGCTGTACGCCGCGCCGTAGCGCCTCGAGCGCCCACACCTCCATCTCACCGAGACGCTGGCCGCCGAACTGCGCCTTGCCGCCGAGCGGCTGCTGCGTGACCAGCGAGTACGGGCCGGTCGAGCGGGCGTGGATCTTGTCGTCGACCAGGTGGTGCAGCTTCATCATGTACATGACGCCGACCGTCACCTCGCTGCGCGAACGGCTCGCCGGTGCGGCCGTCGAACGAGCGCGCGTCTGGCCGTTCGGCGGGCAGACCGGCCCGCTGCGAGCAGCTCGAAGATCTCCTCCTCGGTCGCGCCGTCGAACACCGGCGACGCGACGTGGATGCCGCGTGACGCCTTGCGCACGAGCTTCGCGGACGTCGTCGTCGCGCAGATCGTCGATGAACTCGCCGATGTCCTTGGCGCCGTAGATGTCCTTCGAGTCTTGCGGCGCGCGCTCGTCGACGCCGCGGCCGTCCGTCGCCCTCGAGCTCGGCTCGAGCTGCCGCCGAAGCTCGCGCGCCGCCCAGCCGAGGTGGGTCTCGAGGATCTGGCCGACGTTCATGCGCGACGGCACGCCGAGCGGGTTCAGCACGATGTCGACCGGCGTGCCGTCGGCGAGGTACGGCATGTCCTCTTCGGGCAGGATGCGCGAGAGCACGCCCTTGTTGCCGTGGCGGCCGGCCATCTTGTCGCCGACCTGCAGCTTGCGCTTGATGGCGACGAACACCTTCACCATCTTGATGACGCCCGGCGGCAGCTCGTCGCCGCCCTTCAGGCGCTCGATCTTCTCCTGGAACGACGTGCTTGATGCAGCGTCGATCTGCTCGCTGCATGCGCCTCGACCGACGCGCGAGAGCTCGTCCTCGACCTTCGTCGTCGCCGACCTTGATGTCGCCCCAGTAGGCTCGACGGGATCTGCGTCGAGGTCCTCGGCCGTGATCTCGGCGCCCTTGGCGAGCAGCACCTTGCGCGGCTCGTCGTCGGCGACGCGGCTGCCGGTCGTCGCTTGCCGACCAGCAGCTTCTTCACCTTGCTTGCAGGGTCGATCGCGGATGATGCGGATCTCGTCCTGCTGATCCTTGCTGAGCTTGCGCCGACCTCCTCCTCCTCGATGAGGCGGCTGCGCTCGTCCTTGCGAGACGCCCTTGCGCGAGAAGACGCGGGCGTTGATGACCGTGCCCTCGACGCCGGGCGGGACCCGCAGCGAGGTGTCGCGCACCTCGCCGGCCTTCTCGCCGAAGATGGCGCGCAGCAGCTTCTCTTCCGGCGAGAGCTGCGTCTCGCCCTTCGGCGTGATCTTGCCGACCAGGATGTCGCCCGGCTTCACCTCGGCGCCGATGCGGATGATGCCGCGACTCGTCGAGGTCCTTGAGCGCCTCGTCGCCGACGTTCGGGATGTCGCGCGTGATCTCCTCGGGACCGAGCTTGGTGTCGCGCGCGACGCACTCGAACTCCTCGATGTGGACCGAGGTGAAGAGTCCTCGCTGCACGACGCGCTCGCTGATGAGGATCGAGTCCTCGAAGTTGTACCCGCCCCACGGCATGAAGGCGACGAGCGACGTTGCGGCCGAGCGCGAGCTCGCCCATCTCGGTCGACGGGCCGTCGGCGATCGACGTCGCCGGCGCTGCACGTGATCGCCCACGACGACGATCGGCCGCTGGTTGATGCAGGTGTTCTGGTTCGAGCGCTGGTACTTGACGAGGTTGTAGATGTCGACGCCGGCGATCGCGCCCGTCGGCGCTGCGGCTTGTCGGCCTTGACGACGATGCGCGTCGCATCGACCGGTCTCGACCGACGCCGTCGCGCTCGCGCGACGACGGTGACGCCGGAGTCGCGCGCCACCACCCGCTCCATGCCGGTGCCGACGAGCGGCGCCTCGGTGCGCAGCAGCGGCACGGCCTGGCGCTGCATGTTCGAGCCCATGAGCGCGCGGTTGGCGTCGTCGTTCTCGAGGAACGGGATCAGCGAGGCCGCGACGCTGACGAGCTGGTTCGGCGAGACGTCCATGAACTCGCACCTGCTCGGGCGGCACCATGCATGAACTCGCCGCCGCTTGCGCGCGGAGACGCAGGTCGGCCGTGAAGGCGCCCTTGCGCGTCGATCGGCGCGTTCGCCTGCGCGATGACGTGGTCTTCTCTTCCTCGAGCGCCGAGAGGTAGCGGATCGCGCTCGGTGACGCGACCGTTCTCGACCTCGCGGTACGGGCGTCTCGACGAAGCCGAAGTCGTTGACGCGCGCGTAGGTCGAGAGCGAGGCGATGAGACCGATGTTCGGACCTTCCGGCGTCTCGATCGGACAGACGCGGCCGTAGTGCGTCGGGTGCACGTCGCGCACCTCGAAGCCGGCGCGCTCGCGCGTGAGACCGCCGGGTCCGAGCGCCGAGAGGCGGCGCTTGTGCGGTGATCTCGGAGAGCGGGTTGGTCTGGTCCATGAACTGCGAGAGCTGGCTCGACCCGAAGAACTCCTTGATGACCGCCGACACCGGCTTGTAGTTGATGAGCTCCTGCGGCATCAGCGTCTCGATGTCCTGCAGGCTCATGCGCTCCTTGATGGCGCGCTCCATGCGGACCAGGCCGATGCGGTACTGATTCTCGACCAGCTCGCCGACGGCGCGCACGCGGCGGTTGCCGAGGTGGTCGATGTCGTCGATCTGCCCGTTGCCGTTCTTGAGCTCGATCAGGTAGCGCACGACCTCGAGGATGTCCTCGCGGCGCAGCGTGCCCCTGCTCGAGCGGCACGTTGATGCTGAGCTTGTGGTTCAGCTTCAGGCGGCCGACCCGCGAGAGATCGTAGCGCTCGGGGTTGAAGAACAGGTTGTTGAAGAACGTCGTCGCGGTCTCGGTCGTCGGCGGATCGCCGGGGCGGAGGCGCCGGTAGATCTCGAGGATGGCCTCCTCGGGCGACCGCGATCTTGTCCTGCAGCAGCGTGTTGCGCAGCGACGGACCGACGTGGAGTGTCGTCGATGAACAGGACCTCGATCGTCGTCGATGCCGCGCTCGCGCAGGACGCTCGAGCTTCTCGCTGGTGAGCTCCTGGTTGCACTCGAGCAGCACCTCGCCGGTCTTGGGATCCGTCGACGTCGTGCGCCGACACGCGCCCGATGCACCTCCTCGAGCGTGATCGGAATCTGCTTCGACGCCGGCCGTGCTCCATCTGGCGGATGCACGCCTTGGTGAACTTGCGCCCTTCCTTGACGATGAGCTCGTTGCTGCCGGGATGGCGGATGTCGCGGCGTCGCCTTGACGCCGACGAGCTGGTCGGGCTTGAAGACCTTGGCGGCCTTGCGGCCGTCGAGGAGGATCGTGTCCTTCTGGTAGAAGTAGTTGAGCAGGTCCTCGGTGGTCATACCGAGGGCGCGCAGCAGCACCGTCGCGTGGAACTTCCGGCGCCGGTCGATGCGGACGAAGAGGATGTCGCGCGGGTCGAACTCGAAGTCGATCCACGAGCCGCGGTACGGGATGATGCGGCCGAGTAGAGCAGCTTGCCGCTGGCGTGCGTCTTGCCCTTGTCGTGGTCGAAGAACACGCCCGGCGAGCGGTGCAGCTGGCTGACGATGACGCGCTCGGTGCCGTTGACCATGAACGTGCCGTTGCGTCGGTCATGAGCGGAATCTCGCCGAAGTAGACCTCCTGCTCCTTGACGTTCTTGATCGAGCGCACGCCGCTCTCGGGATCGACGTCCCAGATCACCAGCTGCATGGTCACCTTGAGCGGCGCGGCGAAGGTCATGCCGCGCTGATGGCACTCGTCGACGTCGTACTTGGGCTCGCCGAGCGTGTAGCTCGACGAACTCCGAGCGACGCGGTCTCGTTGAAGTCCTTGATCGGGAAGACGGATTTGAAGACGCCCTGCAAGCCCGGTGTCCGCGCGGCCTTCGGGCGGCACGTCGCGCTGCAGGAACTCCTCGTACGACCGCCTGCTGGATGTCGATCAGGTTCGGGATGTCGACGATCTTCTTGATCCGCCGAACGTGCGTCGCAGGCCGGAAATTGTTCGCAGACTTGCTCGGAACCATGCCGTACCTTTCATCGATGAACCTGTGCCGCCTACGCTCACTGCTCGATGCCGTCGAACGCGATCATCGCGAGACGCTTGCACGCGTCCTACTTGATCTCGACCTGGCCGCCGGCCTCCTCGAGCTTCTTCTTCGATCGTCCTCGGCCTCGCGCCTTGGCGACGCCTTCCTTGACGTTCTTCGGGGCGCCGTCGACGAGATCCTTGGCCTCCCTTCAGGCCGAGACCGGTGAGCTCGCGGACGACCTTGATCACCTGGATCTTCTTGTCGCCCGGCGCTCTGTCAGCACGACCGTGAACTCGTCCTTCTCTCCGACCGGCGCAGCTGCCGCGCCGCGGCCGCTCGCGCCCGGCATCACCGCCATCACGGGAGCCGCCGCCGCTCGACGCCGAGCTCGGCCTTCGAGCTCCTTCACCGAGCGTCTGCGCCGTCCATGAGGGACATGTTCTTCGATGAAATCCTTCACCTGCTCCGCGAGACATCTGTCCATGCGTGCTGCTCCTCCTTCAGTTGGCGTACGACTCCGGCGCGCCGCCATCACCGGCCGGCCCGCGTCCGTCGCTCGGACTGCCGCCCGACGTGCCTCTGCCATTCTGCGACTTCCGGCGCCGCCGAGCAGCCGCGACCGAACCGACGCCCCGCGGCTCGCTGAATCGTACGCAGCAGCTGCGACGCCGGCGCCTGCAGCACGCCCAGCAGCTGCGCGATCAGCACCTCGCGGCTCGGCAGCTTGGCGAGCGCGCTTCACCTCGTCGCCGGGTCAGCGACCTGGCCGTCGAGGACGCCGCCGCTGATCTTCAGCTTGTCGTGCTGCTCGGCGAACTTGACGCAGGACCTTCGCGACCGCGACCGGATCTGCGGCCGTCGTCACCAGTCCGCGTCGGCCCGCGCAGCAGATCGTTCGAGCTTCGCGAACGCCGTCTCCTTGATCGCGCGCCGCGTGAGCGTGTTCTTGGTGACGCGGTACAGCTGCCGCCGGCCCGCCCTGCAGCTCGCGTGCGCAGCCTGATTCATCTGCGCGACCGTCAGTCCGCGATACTCGGCGACGACGGCCAGGCTGGCGCTCGCAGGAGCTTCGGTCGTGCATGGTCGCGATCACCGCGGTCTGTCCTCGATTCACCTGGCACTCCTCGCTCAGGCCGCGGCCGTCGGCGCGCGGGCGGCGTCGGCGGATCGACCATGACGCCGGGACCCATCGTGGTGGCGCACCGACATGCTGCGAATGTAGTTGCCCTTGGCGGCCGCCGGCTTCGCGCGCACCAGCGCCGCGACCAGCGCGGCTGGCGTTGTCCGAGAGCTTCTCGGGACCGAACGACGCCTTGCCGAACGGCACGTGCACGATGCCGGCCTTGTCGACGCGGTACTCGATCTTGCCCGCCTTCAGCTCGCTGCACCGCCTTGGCGACGTCGAACGTGACCGTGCCCAGCTTCGGGTTCGGCATCAGGCCGCGCGGACCGAGGATCTTACCGAGCCGGCCGACCAGCCCCATCATGTCGGGCGTGGCGATCGGCGCTGTCGAACTCGAGCCAGCCCTCGTCCTGGATCTTCTTCGACGAGATCTTCGCCGCCGACGAAGTCGGCGCCGGCCTCCTCGCGCCTCGCGCTCCTTGTCGCCCTTGGCGAACACCAGCGACGCGCACCGGTCTTGCCCGGTGCCGTGCGGCAGCACGACGGTGCCGCGCACGTTCTGATCGGCCTGGCGCGGATCGACGCCGAGGCGGACCGGCGAGCTCGACGGTCTCGTCGAACTTCGCGGTCGCCAGCTTCGGCCGGCAGAGCTCGACCGCCTCGTCGAGCGCGATAGCGCTGCTCGCGATTCGACCTGTCGCCGCCGCCGTTCGATCGCTTGCCCATGCCTGCCATGGCGTCCTACTCCACGACGTCGAGGCCCGACGCTGCGCGCCGTGCCCTCGATGGTGCGCATCGCCGCCTCGAGCGACTTCGGCCGTCAGATCCGGCCGCTTCAGCTGCGCGATCTCGCGCACCTGCGCGCGGCGTCACCTTGCCCGACCTTGCTCTCGCTTGCGGATCGCGCCGCGCCCTTCTCGACGCCGCGCCGCCTTCTTCAGCAGGACCGACGCCGGCGGCGTCTTGGTGATGAAGGTGAACGAGCGGTCGCGCGTACACGGTGATGATCACCGGGATGATCATGCCCGGCTGCGCCTGCGTCTGCGCGTTGAACTGCTTGCAGAACTCCATGATGTTGACGCCGCGCTGGCCGAGCGCCGGACCGACCGGCGGGCTCGGATTCGCCGCGCCCGGCCGGGATCTGCAGCTTGACCTCGGCGATGACCTTCTTCGCCACCCGATGCTCCTTCGTCGCCGTTACGCCTTCTCGACCTGGACGAAGTCGAGCTCGACCGGCGTCGCGCGACCGAAGATGCTGATCAGCACGCGCAGCTTGCCCTTGTCGGGCTTCACCTCTTCGACGACGCCGTTGAAGTCCTGGAACGGGCCGTCGATCGACCTTGACGTGCTCGCCGCTCTCGAAGAGCACCTTCGGCTTCGGCTCGCACCGCGCCTTCCGCCATCTGGTCGCGTGATCTCGCGCACCTCGCGTCTCGGAGATCGGCGCGCGGCTGCGGTCGAACCGCCGACGAAGCCCGGTGACCTTCGGCGTCGACTTCACGATGTGCCAGGTCTCGTCGTTGAGCTCCATGTTGACCAGGATGTAGCCGGGGAAGAACATCCGCGACGACGTCTTCTTGCGGCCCTTGACCAGCTCGACGACCTTCTCGGCCGGCACCAGGACGTCGCCGAACGTCCGTGCTCCTTGCCGAGCGCTTTGATGCGCTCCTCGAGCGCGGCCTTCGCCTTGTGCTCGTAGCCCGAGTACGTATGCACCACGTACCACTGCTTCGCCATGTCGGAGTCTCACCGGAGGATCGGCTTGGATGACGCTGTGAGAGCGACGAAGTCGACGACGCCGAGGAAGAGCGCGACGATGCTCACGACCACGATGCACCACGGCGGTCGCCGCGTACGGTCTCGCTGCGCGACGGCCAGTGGACCTTCTTGAGCTCGGCCCACACTTCCTGCAGGAAGGTGATCGTGCCGCGGGACGACGTCGCGTACCTTGCTGATGCTGTTCCTGAAGCGCCATATGCGTGTCGTCACTGTTCGGTGAGCGGGCCAGGCAGGGCTCGAACCTGCAACCCCCGGATTTGGAGTCCGGTGCTCTGCCAATTAGAGCTACTGACCCGACGCATGGCGTGCCGCGCCGCCAGCGCGAGTCGGCACGCTCAACCTGCCCTCCTTGTGGAGCGTGTGCGATCGACAGGCCGGACAGAATTTGCGGAAGGCGAGCTTGTCGGTGGTCGTCTTCTTGTTCTTGCGTGCTGGTGTAGTTGCGACGCTTGCACTGGTCGCACTGAAACGAGATCAGGTCGCGCATGGTTCTCGGATTCGCTAGGCGATGATCTTGGCGACGACGCCGGCGCCGACGGTGCGGCCGCCCTCGCGGATGGCGAAGCGCAGCCCTCTTCCATCGCGATCGGCATGATCAGCTCCACCACCAGCTTCACGTTGTCCCCCGGCATCACCATCTCCGTCCCCTCCGGCAACTGTCGCCACCCCGTCACGTCCGTCGTGCGGAAGTAGAACTGCGGCCGGTAGCCCTTGAAAAACGGCGTGTGCCGCCCGCCCTCCTCCTTCGTCAGCACGTACACCTCGGCCTCGAACTGCGTGTGCGGCGTGATCGACCCCGGCTTCGCCAACACCTGCCCGCGCTCGATCTCCTCCCGCTTCGTCCCGCGCAGCAGACACCCCAGCGTTGTCCCCGCCTGCCCCTCGTCCAGCAGCTTGCGGAACATCTCCACCCCGGTCACCACCGTCTTGGTCGTCGCCTTGATCCCCGACCATCTCCACCTCCTCGCCCACCTTGATCCTGCCGCGCTCCACCCGCCCGGTGGCCACCGTGCCGCGCCCGCTGATCGAGAACACGTCCTCCACCGGCATCAGAAACGGCTTGTCCATCGTCGCGCGTCGGCTGCGGAATGTAGCTGTCCACCGCCTCCATCAGCTTCACGATCGCCTGCTCGCCCAGCTCCCCTTGTCGCCCTCCGAGCGCCTTCAGCGCGCTGCCCCGGATGATCGGAATGTCGTCGCCCGGAAACTCGTACTTCGACAGCAGCTCGCGCACCTCCAGCTCCACCAGATCGAGCAGCTCCGGCGTCGTCCACCATGTCCACCTTGTTCATGAACACCACGATCGCCGGCACGCCCACCTGGCGCGCCAGCAAGATGTGCTCGCGCGTCTGCGGCATCGGCCCGTCCGCTGCGCCGCCACCACCAGAATCGCCCCGTCCATCTGCGCCGCCCCGGTGATCATGTTCTTGATGTAGTCCGCGTGCCCCGGGCAATCGACGTGCGCGTAGTGGCGGTTCTTGGTCTCGTACTCCACGTGCGCCGTGTTGATCGTGATCCCGCGCGCCTTCTCTTCCGGCGCCTTGTCGATCTGGTCGAACGCCACGAACTGCGCCGTCCCCGCCTCCGCCAGCACCTTGGTGATCGCCGCCGTCAGCGTCGTCTTGCCGTGGTCGATGTGCCCGATCGTCCCGATGTTGCAGTGCGGCTTCGTCCGCTCGAACTTCGCCTTCGCCATGGATCCGTTCGTTCTCCTCGTGAAAGATTGAGAGCCCAGGAGCGGAATCGAACCGCCGACCTCGTCCTTACCAAGGACGTGCTCTAGCCGACTGAGCTACCTGGGCAGATCGGCGCCGCGCTGCACGCGCGCGCACCGTGAGCCGAGCCGCGGCTCGACGAGAGGAGCGGGAAACGGGATTCGAACCCGCGACCCTCAGCTTGGAAGGCTGATGCTCTAACCAACTGAGCTACTCCCGCGTCGTTCATCGATTGCCGTGACCTCGAACTCGCATCGCCGTTGTATGGTGGAGAGGGAAGGATTCGAACCTTCGAAGGCGTACGCCGGCAGATTTACAGTCTGCTCCCTTTGGCCACTCGGGCACCTCTCCCCAGCATGGAGCCGATGGCCAGAATCGAACTGGCAACCTACTGATTACAAGTCAGTTGCTCTACCCTTGAGCTACATCGGCTCACGCTGGCATCTGGACAGATGACCGATTGACCATGGAGACGCACCGCCGCCTGGCGCGAAACGTGCTTCCTACCAGCCAGACCCCTGCGAGCGCTGTCAAGGGCCATCCCGACCGCCGTGCAACCTCGTACATCGCCACCGCACCGGCGACCGAGGCGTTGAGCGACTCGACCCCGGCGGCGAGCGGAATGGAGGCGCGCAGATCGCAGCTGCGCTCGACCAGGGGCGCAGCCCGGTCTCGCCTCCCAGGACCAGGGCGCCGGACGGTCGGGCAGCTCCATGCGTGAACAGGTTCTGGCCTCCGACGTGCGGCGAGCGGCCGACGCTCCAGTACCCGCAGCTCGCGCAGGATCGAGCAGACAGCGATGCAGGTTGCCGGCCCGGCAGATCGGCACGTCGTTGACCGCGCCGGCGGCGACCTTCTCGACGCGCCGGGTGACCGCCGGCGGCGCCGTGGCGTGGAATGACGACCGCGGCCATGCTCGACCGCCGCCGCCGTGCGGATCAGCAGCGCCGAGGTTGTGCGGATCCTGAACCTGGTCGAGCACCAGCATCGGCGCCGCCGGCGTGTCGCAGCACAGTACGGCAAGTCGCTGATACTCGATACGGAGTCGGCCAGCGCGCGCGACACCCTGATGACTGTCGAGCCGGTCAGCTGGCGCAGCGGTCGTCGGCGTCGGCGTCGTGGACCGCGATGCCGGCCGCGAGCTCGCCGGCGATGCGGAGCCTGCGCGCTGCGTCGCCGCGAGATGCGGTCGCAGCGAGATGCAGGCGAATCGATGCCAGGTGCACCGCCAGGCGCCGCAGCCACCGCATTGATCCCGTACACCCAGCGCGGGCGCTCTCCGCGGCGGTCGCGCCGCATGCGTTTACAACCTTCTCGCCTGTTCACTACGCATTCCTCCACACGAGTGAACGATTCTCGACCGCTACATCCTCCGCGAGCTCGTCGTGCCGTTCGTGCTCGGGCCTGGCGGTCTTCACTTCCATCCTGCTCGATCGTTCGCATCCTCAAGCTGGTCGAGATGGTGGTGAACCGCGGCGTTCCGCTGTGCCCAGATCCTGCGCGCTGTTCTCGTACATCCTGCCCGGCGTTCCTCGAGGTCACCGTCCCGATGGCGCTGCTGCTCGCCATCCTGGTCGCCTTCGGTCGGCTGTCGTCGGACAGCGAGATCGATCGCCATGCGGGCCGCCGGCATCGGCCTCTATCGCCTGCTCCTGGCCGGTCGGCGGCTTCGCCGTCGCTGATTGCCGCTGCTGACGCTCGGCCTCTCGGTGTACGCCCGGCCGTGGGGCAACAGCCTCCTGCGCACCGGGCCTGTACGACATCATCAAGCACCCGCGCCGCCGCCGGCATCAAGCCCAAGGTGTTCAACGACGAGTTCAACGGACCTGGTCATCTACGTGGATGAGATCCGCCCGGCCACCGATGTCCTCGAGGGCATCCTGATCTCCGACACGCGCGACCCGTCGCTGCACAACACCGTCTACGCCGAGACCGGCCGCCTGTTCAGCAACGAACAGCGCCACAGCGCTCACCCTGCGCCTCGAGAGCGGCGGCATCTACAGCACCGGCGACGACGGACGCATGGCTACCAGGACACCCGCTTCACCACCTACGACATCACGCTCGACCTCGACGCCGCGCCTCTGGCCCAGCTGCGCGATCGCGCGCAAGGACGCCAGCGAGATGACCCTGCGCCGAGCTGCGCGACGCGATCGCCGACAAGAAGCAGGCGCCAGGAGACCGCCTTACGTCGAAGCGCGTCGAGGTCCAGCGCAAGTTCTCCATCCCGTTCGCCTGCCTGGTATTCGCCGCGCTCGGCGTCCCGCTCGGTATCCAACCGTCGCGCTCCGTCCACTCGCGCGGCTTCTCCGGTCAGCCTCGGTGCTGATCTTCGTCTATTACCTGCTGCTCACGCTTCGGCCAGAACCTCGGCGAGCGCGGGACGCTGCCGCCGATCGTCGCCGTCTGGCTGCCGAATGCCGTGCTCTCCGCGCGTCGCCGTCTACCTCCTGGCGCGCGCGGCCGCGAGGCGGCACGCGCGCCGGCCGCGCACTGTGGGAACGCGTGCTCGCTCGTTGCGACAGCGCATCGCGCTGGCGCGCGCCTCGGCCGAGCTGAGCGATGGCGAGCGTCGCCGCGACCGCTCACTCGGTCGTCAACCGCTACCTGGCCGGGCAGTTCGCGTCGCTTCTGCTGCCGATCCTGGCCGGCATTCGTGCTCCTCTACGTCATCATCGACCTGTTCGACCGGCTCGACATCCTGCTCCGCTCACGACGCCACGCGTCGGCGCCGCGGCGATCCGCTACTTCCTGTTCAAGATCCCGCTGATGCTGACGCAGATCACGCCGCCGGCGGTGATCACCGCGCGCGCTGCTCGCCTTCGGCCTGCATCGGCCGGCGCAACGAGATCATCGCCTTGCGCGCCGGCGGCGTCAGCCTCATGCAAGACGGCCGTCGCCGGTCGTGGCGCTGGCCGCTGCGCGATCAGCGTCGCACGCGCTGGTCTGGAACGAGACCGTCGTTCCCTACTGCTCGCGCAAGTTCCAGTACGTGAACAACGTCGAGATCCGAAAGCGTGCGCTGCGCGGCGTCGCTGCAGCGACCGCGCGATCTGGTACCACGGCGGCGACGGCTTCTATAACATCGACTACGTCGACCGAGCGCAGCAGGCGGTGTTCGACGTCACGATCTACCGGCTCGACGGCGCCTTCCGCCTGCGCAGCGTCGTCCAGCGTGCCGCGCGCGGATTGGCGCGACGGGCGATGGCAGGCGCACCGACGCGGTCGAGTACCCGATCGACCGACGGGATCGGTGAGCAATCCGTACCGTGCCGACGGGCTGCGCCATCGCCGAGACGCTGGACGATTTCCTCGAAGTGCAGCGCGAGCCCGAGGAACTCAGCTTCGCGGCGCCTGCGCGAGCGGATCGACGATCTGACGCGCAAGGGCATCGACGCCTCGCACTACCTGGTCGATCTGTACCTGAAGCTGGCGCTGCCGTTCGCGAGCACTGGTGCTGGCGGCTGGTCGCGGTGCCGATCGCCGGACGGCTGCGCCGCCATCCGAGCATCGCGGCGATCGTCAGGCTGGGGACGCGGTCGGCTTCGGCTACTGGGTCGCTGCTCGGTCTCTCGACCTCGCCTCGGCCAGACCGGCGCGTTGCCGCCGCTCATGGCGGCGTGGGCCGCCAACGGCTCGTGCTACCTGCTGGTCGTGGCGCCGCGCTCTTGCCCGTGATCGAGCGCAGTCGAGCAGCGCGCCGCGGCTCAGCGCTTCGAGTACTGCGGGCGCTTGCGCGCCTTGTGGCGGCCGTACTTCTTGCGCTCGACCTCGCGCGGGTCGCGCGTGACGAAGCCGGCCTTCTTCAGCGCCGGGCGGAAGTCAGGGTTCGCCTGCATCAGCGCGCGGGTGATGCCGTGGCGGATCGCCGACGGCCTGCGCGCGACATGCCGCCGCCGACGACGTTGACCGCGACGTCGATACTGGCCCCTTGGTGCTGGTCAGCTCGAGCGGCTGGTTGACGATCATGCGCAGACGTCGGGCGGCCGAAGTAATCCTCGAGCGTGCGCTGGTTGACGATGATCTTGCCATCGCCCGGCAGGAGCCGAACGCGCGCGACCGCGGTCTTCCGCTTGCCCGTGCGCCGCGTAGGCTGTCGTCCGTTCCGCCATGGCCGACTCCTCTGCTTCCCGCCAGCCGGCAGGTCGATGACCGCCGGCTGCTGCGCGGCGTGCGGATGCTCCGGCCCGGCGTAGATCTTGAGCTTCGTCGCCAGCTGCCGGCCGAGACGGTTCTTCGGCAGCATGCCGGTGATCGCCAGCGCGCAGCAGGCGCTCCGGATGCGTGGCGCGCATGCTGCCCGCCGTCTGCGCCGGATGCCGCCCGGATACCCGACTGTGCCGATAGTAGATCTTCGTCTCTGATCCTTCGCGCCCGGTGAGCTTGCACCTGCTCGGCGTTGACGATCGACGACGAAGTCGCCGCAGTCGACGTGCGGCGTGAAGGCCGGGCTTGCCCTTGCCGCGCAGCAGCTTCGCCGCTTCCGACGCGACGCGCCCGAGGACGCGATCCTGCGCGTCGATCACGAACCAGCGGCGTGCGGCCAGAGCGCTTCTTCGCGCGTCAGCATGGCGGTCGACTTCATCATCGTGCTCCCAGTGGCGTTCCTGTGCGATGCGGAAAATGGCAGGGTGGACGGGACTTGAACCCGCGACCTCCGACGTGACAGGCCGGCGTTCTAACCGAACTGAACTACCACCCCGATGAAAACTGTATTTTCGCGCCAGGTAGCGCGAGTCGTTCTGCGAAAGACATGAGTGGGCGGTATCACGATTTGAACGGATGACCCCCGGCATGTAAGGCCGATGCTCTCCCGCTGAGCTAACCGCCCGTCGCGGGCTCACGCAGCCCGCCCGCCGCTCGTCTGCTTCAGCGCGTTGATTTCGTCCTTGAGCGTCTTGCCGGGCTTGAACTTCGCGGCCGCGAGGCCGGCGATCTCGATGCTCTCGCCCGTCTTGGGATTGCGCCCGGTACGGGCCTTCGCGCGTCGAGACCGAGAAGGTCCCGAATCCGGAGATGTTGACCTTGTCGCCCTCGCTTGAGGGCGGCCGACCATCTCCGTCAAACATCGTGTTCACCGGCGCGCTCGGCAGTAGCGCGCGCGGCAGATCAACTTTGCTTGCAACGGATTCGATAAGCTCGGCTTTCGGTCATCCCGTCCCCTGTCGTCGCGGCGACGTGAGTAACCCCGGCGCTATAACAGCGCACCGGTAGCGAGTCAACTAATCCGCGTCTGGTGGGCGTGTGCGGTCAGGTCGGTGGGCGGTCACGTCGCCGAACGATCCCTGCGCCGGCGGCGGCTGCACCGCCGGGGTCGGCAGCGCCGCGATGGGCTTGCGGAACAGGATCGTCCGGGTTGTCGAGCACCAGCGCCTTCCGCAGCACCTGGTCCATGTGGTCGACGCAGCTCGAGCTCGATCGACTCGCAGGATCGTTGGCCGGGATCTCGAGGATGTCCTTCTCGTTCTCGGCCGGGATGAGCACGGTCTTGATGCCGCCGCGATGCGCCGCCAGGACCTTCTCCTTGAGTCCGCCGATCGGGAGCACGCGGCCGCGCAGCGGTGACCTCGCCGGTCATGGCGAGGTCGTGGCGCACCGGGATGCTGCGTCAGCGCCGAGACCAGCGCCGTCGCCATGGTGATACCCGCCGACGGGCCGTCCTTGGGGATCGCGCCCTCGGGGACGTGAATGTGGATGTCGATCGTTCTGGTAGAAGTCGCGCTCGAGCCCGAGCTCATCGGCGCGCGAGCGCACGTAGCTCAGCGCGGCCTGCGCCGACTCCTGCATCACGTCGCCCAGCCGGCCGGTGATGATCAGCTTGCCCTTGCCGGGCATGACCGTGCACCTCGGTGCCGAGCAGCTCGCCGCCGAGCTCGGTCCACGCGAGCCCGGTCGCCATGCCGATGCGGCTGCTCCTCCTCGGCCTTGCCGTAGCGGAAGCTGCGGCGGACCGAGATACTTCGTCAAGGCTCTTCGCCGTTGACGCGACACGTGCGCGTTGCGATCGCGTCTTCACGACCTCGACCGCGACCTTGCGGCAGACCGCCGCGATCTCGCGCTCGAGGTTCCGGACGCCCGCCTCCTTCGTGTAGTGGCGGATGACGCTCAGCAGCGCGTTGTCGGAGATCTCGATGTTCTGCTCCTGCGAGGCCGTTCGCCTCGCGCTGCTTCTTCACCAGGTACTTGCTTGGCGATGTGCTGCTTCTCGACCTCGGTGTAGCCGGCGATGCGGATGATCTCCATGCGATCCTGGAGCGGCCGCGGGATGCCGCTCGAGCGTGTTCGCCGTGGTGATGAACATCACCTTCGAGAGGTCGTAGTCGACGTCGAGGTAGTGGTCGTTGAAGGTGGCGTTCTGCTCGGGATCGAGGACCTCGAGCAGCGCCGACGACGGATCGCCGCGGAAGTCGGTCGACATCTTGTCGACCTCGTCGAGCAGGAAGACCGGGTTGCCCGAGCCCGCCTTCTTCATCGACTGGATGATCTTGCCCGGGAGCGCGCCGATGTACGTGCGCCGGTGGCCGCGGATCTCGGCCTCGTCGCGCACGCCGCCGAGCGACACGCGGACGAACTTGCGGCCGGTGGCCCGCGCGATCGACTTGCCGAGCGACGTCTTGCCGACGCCCGGCGGCCCGACGAGGCAGCAGGATCGGCCCCTTCATGCTGGCCGACCAGGCTCTGCACGGCGAGGTACTCGAGGATGCGCTGCTTCACCTTCTCGAGGCCGTAGTGATCCTCCTCGAGGACCTTCTCGGCGTCGCCGATGTCGAGCTTGTCGTCCGGTGTACTCGTGCCAGGGCAGCGAGATGATCCAGTCGATGTAGTTGCGGACGACGGTCGCCTCGGCGGACATCGGCGACATCATCTTGAGCTTCTTCAGCTCTTTCTCCGCCTTCTCCTGGGCCTCCGGCGGACATCTTCTTCTGCTTGATCTTCTCCTCGAGCTCCTGGATCTCGTTCTTGAACTCGTCCTTCTCGCCGAGCTCCTTCTGGATCGCGCGCATCTGCTCGTTGAGGTAGTACTCCTTCTGGGTCTTCTCCATCTGCTTCTTGACCGCGAGTACGGATGCGCTTCTCGACCTCGAGGATCTCGATCTCGGAGCGCATGTACCCGAGCACCTTCTCCAGGCGCTCGGCCGGATTCATCGATCTCGAGCAGGGCCTGCTTGTCCTCGAGCTTGATGCCGAGGTGCGCGACGATGCGTGTCCGCCAGGCGGGCCGGATCGTCGATCGAGGCGACCGACATGATCATCTCGGGCGGAATCTTCTTGTTCAGCTTGACGTAGTGCTCGAACGTCGAGTTGATCGATGCGGATCAGCGCCTCGATCTCGGTGGTCTTGTCGGCACGACCTCCTCGATCTCCTCGGCCTCGACGAGGAAGTACTCGCCGTCTGGTCGACGTAGCTGCACGACGCGCGCGCGCTTCTTGCCCTCGACCAGCACCTTGACGGTGCCGTCGGGCAGGCGGAGCAGCTGCACCACCGTGCCGAGCGTGCCGACGCGGTAGATGTCGTCCTCGCCCGGATCGTTCGTCTTCGCTTCGCTGCTGCGCGGCGAGCGAGGATGAACTTCTGCTTGTTCATCGCCTCTTCGAGCGCGCGTGATCGACTTCTGCCGGCCCGACGAACAGCGGCACCACCATGTGCGGAAAGACGATGATGTCGCGCAGCGGCAGCAGCGGCACGCGCACACATTGCCTGCCGGGCCGTCGACTCGCGATCCTTCTTATCGTTCCGAAAGAGCATGTCGGTCCCGTCCGGTCCGCTCAGGCGGTCTCGGCCGTCTTCTGGTAGAGGACGATCGGCTGCTCGCGCTTGCGTGATCGACCTCTTCCGCGATCAACACTTCCTTGATGTTCGGCTGCGACGGGATGTCGTACATCACGTCGAGCATCGATGTTCTCCATGATGGCGCGCAGGCCGCGCGCGCCGGACTTGCGCTTGAGCGCCTCGCGGGCGATCGCCGCCGAGCGCGCCGTCGGTGAACTTCAGGTGGACGCCCTCCATCTCGAACAGCTTCTGGTACTGCCGCGTGAGGGCGTTCTTCGGCTCCTTCAGGATGCGCACGAGCGCCTGCTCGTGCAGCTCCTCCAGCGTCGCGATGACCGGGAGCCGTCCGACGAACTCGGGGATCAGCCCGAACTTCGAGGAGGTCCTCGGTCTGCACCTCGTGCAGGAGATTCCGCGCCATGCCCGCTCGTCCGTGCGACGGATCTCGACGCCGAAACCCATTCCCTTCACGCCGATGCGCCGGCGGATGATGTCGTCGAGCCCGACGAACGCGCCGCCGCAGATGAAGAGGATGTTCGGTGGTGTCGACCTGCAGGAACTCCTGCTGCGGGTGCTTGCGGCCACCCTTGGGCGGCACGCTGGCGGTCGTCCCCTCGATGATCTTGAGCAGCGCCTGCTGCACGCCCTCGCCGGAGACGTCGCGGGTGATCGACGGGTTGTCGCCCTTGCGCGCGATCTTGTCGATCTCGTCGATGTAGACGATGCCGCGCTGCGCCTTCTCGACGTCGTAGTCGGCGTTCTGCAGCAGCGCTGAGGATGATGTTCTCGACGTCCTCGCCGACGTAGCCGGCCTCGGTGAGGCTGGTGGCGTCGGCGATCGTGAACGGCACCTGCAGGAAGCGCGCGAGCGTCTGCGCCAGCAGCGTCTTGCCGGAGCCCGTCGGGCCGACCAGCAGGATGTTCGACTTCTGCAGCTCGACGTCGCCGGTGACGCAGCTGCGAGTCGATGCGCTTGTAGTGGTTGTGCACCGCCACCGCGAGCATCGTTCTTCGCGCGCTCCTGGCCGATCACGTACTGGTCGAGGACCTTCTTGATCTCCGACGGCTTCGGCACCGCCGACGTCGAGGTCAGCGCCTCTTCCTGGTCGCACTCCTCGGCGATGATGTCGTTGCAGAGGTCGATGCACTCGTCGCAGATGTAGACCGTCGGCCCGGCGATCAGCTTCCGCACCTCATCCTGGCTCTTCCCACAGAAGGAGCAGACCAGGTTGCCGCTGCGATCGTCGCCGTGCTTCGCCATACGACACCCCGCTCACACCTTCTGCTTGACCGGCCCGGCTGACGATCACCTCGTCGACCAGGCCGTACTCTACGGCCTGCTTGCCGGTCATGAAGAGGTCGCGGTCGGTGTCCTTCTCGATCTTCTTCAGGCTCTGCCCGGTGTGCTTCACCAGGATGTTGTTCATCTGCTCACGCAAGCCGAAGAATTTCACGGGCCTGGATGTCGATGTCCGCCGCCTGCCCCTGCACGCCGCCGAGCGGCTGGTGGATCATGATCCGGGCGTGCGGCAGCGCGTAGCGCTTGCCCTTCGCCCCCGACGCGCAGCAGCCACGCCGCCATGCTCGCCGCCTGTCCCATACACAGAGTCGAGACCTCGGGGCGTGATGTACTGCATGGTGTCGTAGATCGCGAGCCCGGCCGTGACCGAGCCCCCGGGCGAGTTGATGTAGAAGTAGATGTCGCGTCTCAGGGTCCTCGGACTCGAGGAACAGCAGCTGCGCCGATGATCAGGTTGGCCATCATCGTCGTTGATCGGCGCGCCGAGGATGACGATGCGGTCGCTGAGCAGACGCGAGAAGATGTCGTACGCGCGCTCACCACGACCCGTCTGCTCAATGACGATCGGAACCAGATTCATGCCGTGGCGATACTCCCGAGCAAAAGTCTAGCCGTTTCCCGAGACCCCCAGCAACGCCCGATGGGCGCTCGACGTCCGTAATGTTGGCACGGTCGACGAGCAGATCGAGGTGCGCGATCCTGAGCAGACGGCTGCGGAGACCGGCACGCGCGCCGGGGTCCTGATAAAGGGCGCGCACACGCTCCCGCGCCTTTGCCCGCTGATACTCCGGCCAGGCGGTCGATGGTGCGTGTCGAGCGTGGCCTCGTCGACGTCGATCCGCTCCTGCTCGGCGATCGATTCGAGCAGCAGCGACGCCTTTGACCTGATTGCGCGCCTGCTCCTGCAGATCGCGCAGCAGCCGCGTGCGGAACTCCGCCGCGCAGCTCGCCGGCGGACGCCGCGGCCCCAGTCCCTCGAGCACCTCGTCGGCCAACAGCTCGGCGCGCGCGCTCGATCATCGACTGCGGGACGTCGAACTCGTGCGCGGCGACGAGCTGCGAGACGAGCGCCAGAGCGCACCGCACCCGCCGCGCCGCGCTGCGCCGCCGCGTCGAGTTGCTGCCGCACGATGTCGCGCAACGCATCGATCGCTGTCGACGTCGGCGTGCGTCTTGGCGAACGCCTCGTCGAGCGCCGGCACCGTCGCGCTGCGCCAGCGCCGGTCACGGTCGCGGTGAACTGCACCGTCTTGCCGGCGAGGTCAGGGATTCTGAAACTCCGCCGGTAGGTGATCTCGAAGTTGATCAGCACGCCGAGCAGCGCGCCAGCGAGATGCGCGCCCGGTCCGTCCTCCGGACGGCCGCCGACTTTCGACGAGGCGCTGGTCGCCCTCGCCGACCACCGCGCCGTCGGCGCGCGCCTCGTAGTTGATCGTAGCGATGTCTCCCACCTGTGCCTCGTGCCGGTCGCTGATCGGAGACTAGCGTGGCGTGCGCGCTCACGCAAGCCGGTCAGGAATCGATCGACGTCCTCATCAGTGACGGCGTGCACGGGCCGCTCGACGGCGAGGCCGGCGTAGCCGGACGCGCGTGACCGTCGGCCGCACCTCCACCGTCGCGGAGTAGCGCAACGGCGCGCCCGGCTCCGCGTTCTCGGTGATGATCTCCGGCGAGCTCTACCGGGATGCAGGTTCTGATCGCGCACGGCGTCGGCGTACGACTCCTGCACGAGACGGCCGAACACGTCGGCCCGCACCTGGTCCCCGAACATCTCGCTCCAACACCGAGCGCGGCGCGCGCCCTGCCGGAAGCCGGGTACACGCGCCCGCTGCCGGAGCTGCGCGTAGGCGCGCTCGATCTGGGGCCGTCACTTCGGCCGCAGGATATCTCCGACGGCCAGTCGCCGACGAACGGCGTCGACGGACTCCATGGCTACCTTCGTCATCAAGACCGCTCCACGATTAACGACATCACACCGGTGATTCAAGAAATTAGGCCGCGCACGCGGCGCTGCGAGAATATGCGAGAGGGGGACTCGAACCCCACGGGTGACCCCACTAGGATCCTAAGTCTAGCGCGTCTACCAGTTCCGCCACTCTCGCGTGGTCGCGGGACGCGGCTGCGAGTTCTGCATGTAGCAACCGACTGGGGGCGCCGCAACACGACCCTGTCGGATCGCGCGGCGGACGTGGCTTGCCGCGGCAGGTGGTATGTGCGAACCATCGCTCGACCCCTTGAGACGTCGGGAGGAATGACGATGGCGCGCATCAGCGATCTGCTCGGCAAGGACGCCGATTCGCTTCTCAACCACCGCTGCACGACGATCGACCGTTCGCTGCTGCAACCTCCCAGGACCCGATTTCGCCGATCGTATTCTGGCCCAGACCGACCGTCCCATCCCCGTCCTGCGCAACCTGCCAGTCGATCTTCGGCCACGGCCGCCTGGCGGGAACGGGGTATGTGTCCATCCTCCCCGTCGATCAGGGCATCGAGCACTCAGCGCCGGCGCCTCGTTCGCGCCCAACCCGGCCTATTTCGATCCGGAAAACATCATGACGCCTGGCTATCGAGGGCGGCTGCAACGCGGTCGCCATCGACCCTCGGCGTGCTCGGCGTCGGTGGCGCGCCGCTACGCCCACAAGATCCCGTTCCTGATGAAGCTCAACCACAATGAGCTGCTGACCTACCCGAACAAGTTCGACCAGGTGATGTTCGCGCACGTCCAGCAGGCGCGCGACATGGGCTGCGCCGCGCGTCGGCGCGACGATCTACTTCGGCTCGGCGGAGTCCGACCGCCAGATCCAGGAAGTGTCGCCGGCGTTCCAGATGGCCCACGAGCTCGGCATGGCAACGGTGCTGTGGTGCTACCTGCGCAACGCTGCCTTCAAGAAGGATGGCGTCGACTACCACGTCGCCGCCGACCTCACCGAGCCAGGCGAATCACCTCGGCGTCACGATCGAGGCCGACATCATCAAGCAGAAGGCTGCCGGAGAACAACGGCGGCTACAACGCGTTGAACTTCGGCAAGACCAGCAAGCTCGTCTACAGCCAGCTCACCAGCGATCATCCGATCGACCTCACCGCTACCAGGTCGCCAACTGCTACATGGGCCGCATGGGCCTGCATCAACTCCGGCGGCGCCTCGTCGGGCGACGGCGACTTCGAGGAGGCGGCGCGGACGGCGGTCGATCAACAAGCGCGCCGGCGGCACCGGCTTGATCTCCGGCCGCAAGGCGTTCCAGCGACCGATGGAGGACGGCGTGAAGCTCTCAACATCATCCAGGACGTCTACCTGGATCCGGCGATCACCGTCGCCTGAGGGCACCGCCGCCGCTCTCCGGTCGCGCGCCGTCCGCGGCGCCGCCGCGATCACGCCATGCTCGACTCGGTCGCCTTCGTCTTTCCCGGACAGGGCTCTCAGGCCGTCGGCATGGGCGTCGACCTCTGCGCGGAGTTCGCCAGCGCCCGGCGAGCTGTTTCAGGAAGCCGACGACGCCCTCGGCTGTGCGCTGTCGCGCATCATCCGCGAGGGCCCGGCCGAAACCCTGACGCTCACCGCCAACACCGCAACCCGCGATTCTCCTCGTCAGCGTCGCCGCCTACCGCGCCCTCGATCTCGAACCGGCGGCCGTCGCAGGCCACAGTCTCGGTGAGTACTCGGCGCTGGTCGCCGCCGGCGCGCGCTCGCGTTCCGCGACGCCGTGCAGCTCGTGCACAAGCGCGGTCGCTACATGCAGGAAGCCGTGCCGAGCGGCGAGGGCGCGATGCTGGCGCTGATCGGCAGCGACGCGGACGCCATCCGCGCCGCCATCGACGCCGACGGCGGCGCCGTCGACATCGCGAACGACAACGCCCCGGCCAGATCGTCATCGCCGGCGAGCGCGACGCGGCGCGCCGCGTCGCCGCCGCCGTCGGCGCGCGCCAGGCCATCGAGCTGCCGGTCAGCGCCCCTTCCATTGCCGACTGATGCAGCCCGCGGAGGAACGCCTGCGCGCCGATCTCGCCGCGATCTCGCTCGCCGCGCCGCGACTGCCGTTCTGCAACAATGTCGACGCCACCCGCGTCACGACGGCCGACGCGGTGCGCGACGGCCTGGCGCGCCAGGTCAGCCGCACCGTGCGCTGGACCGAGCTCGTCCGCGGCATGATCGCCGAGCAACACGTCACCACCGTCGTCGAGGTCGGTCCCGGCACCGTGCTGAGCGGTCTCGTGCAGCCGCATCGACCGCACCGTCGAGCGCCTCGCCGTCAACGACGTCGCCTCGCTCGCCGCCGCCCGCGCCCGCTTCGCCGCCTGACGCCGTTCTCGGTTGCCTCAACGCGGCGCGCCGGTCAGGCTGGAGCGCGGTGCTCCGCTTTCTCGCTCCCTCGCCTGTGCCGTGCTCGCGATGGCTCGCGGCGCCGCCGCGGCCACGTGTCCACCGGGCGGCGGCACGTTGACGCTGACCCTGGCGACGGCCGAGCTGGCTCAGCCCAGCAACGCGGTGCTTTCCGGTGCGCTGGTCGAACCGTCCTGCGAAGACGCGCTCGGGACGCTCGCGGCGACGTACGAGCTCGCCCCTCGAGTGCAATCCCGCTTCACCGGCGTCATGCGCGGGCCAACGCGCCGGGCTGCGCCCGGGCCGCTGGGTGCACCGCATCCAGGTCACGGACGGCGAAGAAGCGGCAGGCCGGCAGCAGGCACGCCGGTCGTTGCTCATGGACGCGAGCGTCGGCGCGCAAGCGATCCTGTGGCCGCCCTACCGGAGCGTGCTGACGGTGCGCGCGCTCGCCGATGCGCTCGACTGCGACGACTGCCTCCGCTCCGCGCTCCGCGACGCCGACCTCGCGGCCAAGCCGACGCTCATCCAGTTCGACCCCGCCCTCGCCGGATCGGTGACCCTCGTCACGGCCCTTCCGCCGATGGCCGCCGGCGAGATCACCATCGACGGCTTCGACGCCGACGGCGCTCGGCCGCACCACGACCATCGACGCCGCCGGGCTGAACAACGCCGCGCTGCGCCACCAGCCAGCGACAACCAGGTGCTCCGGACTCCGCATCGCCAATTCGAGGTGGCGACAGCGACACGCTGGCTGATCGAGCGGCGCCGAGGCCAGCGGCAACCTGATCGACGGCGTCGCCGTGGCGGGACGCGCGATGCAGACCTGCCCAGGTCGGCGAGGCGATCGGCTGCGTCGCTCGACGGCGTCTGTGTCGTTCCGGCCCGGGGTTGCCGCGCAGCGCTGTGCGGGGACGACGGCATCGCCGTCCGCGACTTCGCCGGCGTGGTGACCCCGAACGTCGTACGCAACGCCGACGTCCGCGGCGCCCGACAAAGGGATCAAGGCATCCGACAACGGCGTCGTGCGAGTCGAGCGCTCGCTCGTCACCGGCAACACCGACGGCGGCATTCAGGCGACCTTGAGCGGCGAGGTGACCGCGGTCGAAAACGAGAGTGCGCGGCAACCGCGGCACGCAGACGGCGAACAGCATCGCCGCCAACGGCGCCCGCGCCGGCTCGCTGGCGGCGGCGCATCTCGATACGCGCGGCAACCTGGTCGTCGGCAACGCCCTGCGCGGGATCTCGGTGCGGAGCCTGTCGATCGCGACCTTGCGCGACGACTTTGCCTGCGGCAACGGAGCGATCGGGCGTGCCGACGGCTTCGGCCTCGCCGTGTTCGACGCCGCCGATCGCGCGCGCGCGCGTGGACGCAAGCGGCCTCGCCATCGTGCACAATGTCAGCGGCGGCGCGGTGGTCGGCAACACCTCCGACGGCACGTTTCGGCACCGCCATCGGCCTCGGCCGCAACGCGTTCGCGTTCAACGGTGGCCGCCGATGCGCTCGTCCCCGTGAACTTCCGCAACGAGACGACGCACGCGCTCGACGCCATCGGCAATCAGTGGGAGCATTGCGGTCCGGCGATTCCGTGCGACCTGGCGCGCGTGCGCGCCCGCGACGTGTCCCGCGCGTCGCTCACGTCGAGCGTCGCGGTCGCGCCCGCGCGCTGGCGACGCCGAACCGCGAGGCGCCGCGCATCACCGCCATCGAGCCGTCGTTTGCCGCCGCCGGCGAGCTGGTGCGGATCTACGGCACCGGATTGCGATGCCATCGACAGCGCCGGCGCCGACTGCGGCAGCGCTCGACGCCGCAGAACACCTGCCGGCCCGTGCACGGCAGCTTTGCGTCTTCATCGACCGCCAACCCGGCATCGGTCGTCGCCGTCACGCCGACCATGCTGGTGATCCGCGCGCCGTTCACCTGCGTCGAGCCCGGTCACCGTGGCGGCGCGCGCGCCTCTCACGCGGCTTCGGCCGCGCGCACGTTCTGCACGACCGCCCCGCCGCCGACGCTCCTGATGCGCCCGGGCTGGCTTGCACGCCCCCGGCAGACCGATAGCGAGCCCGCATGATCGTCTGCCTCGATCTCGAAGGCGTCCTCGTTCCGGAGATCTGGATCAACGTCGCCGAGGCGACCGGCATCGGGCGCTGCGCATCACCACGCGCGACGAGCCGGACTACGCGACAAGCTGATGCGCAACCGCATCGCGATCCTCGAGCAGCACGGCCTGCGCCTGCGCGAGCATCCAGACGGTGATCCGCAAGATGGGGCCGCTCGATGGCGCGCGCGAATTCCTCGCCTGGCTGCGCGGCCAGCACCAGGTGATCATCCTGTCGGACACGTTCTACGAGTTCGCGGCGCCGCTCATGGAGCAGCTCGGCCACCCGACGTTGTTCTGCCATTCGCTCGTCGTCGATGCCGAAGCGACAAGGTGCGCGACTACCGGCTGCGCATCCAGGACGGCAAAGCGGAAGGCGGTGATATGACGCTGAAGCTGCTGAACTTCGGCGTCGTGGCGGCCGGCGACTCCTACAGCGACACCTCGATGCTCGGCGAAGCCGAGTGCGGGATTCTCTTCTGTCCCGCCCGACAACGTCGCGCGCGAATTCCCGGTTCAGGTCACGCGCACCTACGCCGAGCTGCGCCGCCGCGATCGAGCGCGTCACTCGTTGAGGTCAGCGCTCGCCGGCGAGCGCCGCGAGATCGCGCACCATCGTCGGGCATTCCGGGGTCGAGACCGTGGTAGTAGCCGCGGATCTGGCCCGCCCCATCGACGAAGACGAAGCGATCGCTGTGCGCGATCAGCTCGCCGCCCTCGGCCGCCACCGCTGACGCCGGCCGTTCGGCGACGCTGAGACGGAAGCCGGTGCCGATCAGGTCGTAGAGCGCGTCGCGCGTGCCGGTGAGGAAGAGCCAGTCGTCGCCGGCAGCGCCGACGCGCGGAGCGTACTCGCGCAGTACACTCTGGCGTGTCGTGGGTCGGATCGACGCTGAACGACACGAAGCGCGCGCCAGGCCGGCGTCGGCGAACGCGATGGCGCACGTCGGCCATGCGCGCCGACAGCGCCGGACACATGCCGCTGCAGCAGCGTGAAGACGAAGTTCGCGATCCACGGCCCGCCGGCGAGATCCGCCCGCCGTAGCGGCTGTCCCGAGCGCTCGGTCAGCGTGAAGTCCGGCACCGCCCGAGGATGGGCGGCGGTGCACGACGCTGCCCGCGCGCCAGCAGCAACGCGGCGACGGCCGCGCCCGGCGGCACACCGACACCAGGGCGACGACGAGCGCGCGCCAGGCGAGCAGCGAGGGGCCTCTCCGATCGGCGCGGGCGGCCCCGCCGTCCGCCGTCACGGCAGGTACACCAGGACGTAGAGCGGCGGCCATACGGCGACGACGAAGCACCAGTAGAGATGGCCGACGGCGACGTCGACGTGACGGGCGGCGTGAAGTAGGCGCTGCGGCGCGCGCTACGAACGACCTCGAGGAATCAGCGCCGCCCGCGACCACGTGCACTGGCGCATGCAGTCCAATGAGCGAGTAGAACATGCCGCCGTAGGTACCCGACGAGAGGCGCAGTCCGCGGCCGATCAACCGGACCCACTCGCTGCCACCTGGACCAGCGGCGAAAAATTTATTCGCTATCATTGACAATATGGTGGCGGCG